>Ga0265339_10000842_pt1 | contig 23646 bp, 22 predicted proteins | sample 4CB219metaG_FD_202085 | JGI IMG/M metagenome (GOLD analysis project Ga0265339, IMG submission 202085) | Rhizosphere microbial communities from Carex aquatilis grown in University of Washington, Seatle, WA, United States - 4-CB2-19 metaG | ecosystem: Host-associated > Plants > Roots >... | reverse complement strand
GGATGGACGCGACGCTGAAAGGCTTGGTCGGGCTGCTGCGCGGCTCGGACGTCGAGGCGCGTTGCGCCGCGCTGGTCGCGCTGACGCATCTCGGCATCGACGAGGCACGCGTTGCCGCAGCAATCGCCGAAGCGATCAAGAGCCCGAACCTGCTGGTGCGCGACTTCGCCCTCGCCTACTTCGAGCGCGTCAAGGTCGGCGACGCCATCGACGCCGTGCTGCCACTGCTCGACGCGGAGGACGAGGCGGTGCGGCGCCGCGCCGTGACGATCCTCGCCCCTCATGGCGCCGCGGCCGTATCGGCGGTGCGCCGCGCGCTGAAAGAGGCGCCGCGCCGCCGGCTCAACGCGATCATCGAGCTGTGCGCGACGGTGCGCAGCACGGCGGCGCTCGACGTCGTGCTCGAGCTCATCGCCAGCGACGACTTCGACACCAGCCGCGCCGCTTGCGACGCGCTGGTGGCACAGGTGCCCAACCTCAGCGAGAAGGAGCGCACCGAGCTCTTTCGCCGCAGCGAAGCGTTGGCAGCGGGCGCCAAGGGACACCGCACGCATCTGGTCGCTGCCGCCAAGCTGTTCGGGGCGCTGGCCGACGCGAAAGCGCGCAAGCCGCTACTCCTGATGCTCGGTGCGCGCGAGCCGGCCGTCGTGCGCTCCCACGCGCTCGGCGCGCTCGGCCAATGTTTGCGTGGCAAGACGCTCACCGCCGGCGAGATCGCCGCGCTGCTGCCGCTGCTCGACGACGACGATGAGACCGGCATTCTGCGACCCGCAATTCGCCTACTCGAAGACCAGACGCTCGACCGCAGCTATCTGGCGCGGCTGAATCAGCTGGCCGATAGTCCGCGGCCGGTCGTCAAGCGCTTCGCCGTCCAAAAGCTCGGCAGCTTCGACTCCGGCGGCGTGGTCAAGACCTTGATCGGCTATCTGACCGACGACAGCTACGCGCGGCGCGATCAGGCCGTCGCCACGTTGAAGACGCTGCCGGCGGCGCGCCTGCCGTTGATGAAGGAGTTGCTGGCCTGCGACGACGAACGCAAAGCCTGGACGCTGGCCGACATCGTCCTGCTGCATGAGCGCGGCTGGAAGCGCGATACGCTCACCGCCCTGTGGGCGAAGTTGGAGAAGGCGCTAGAACAGCGCGAAGACCGCCTGTATGCGGCGGTGCATCATGTCTTGCTGGCGCTCGACGCCGAGTGGCTGACTGAGCAAGTGCGCGGGCGGGCCGACAAGCTGCGCAAGAGCAAGCGCTTCGCCGACAGCGCGCGCTGGCTGGCGCTGCTGAAGGACTCGACGGCGTGGGACGACGAGGCGCGCTTCGGTCACGCCGTGGCAACGCTCAAGACGCACAAGCATCCACTCGGCGCGGCGCCGCGACCGCGCGATGCGGCGCTCGAAGGGTTTCGGGCCCTCGCGTTGTCGCCCTTCCCGCTCGGCGATCGCCTGCGCAAGGAGCGCGCCCTCGAGCCGGAGGATCTGTACTACGTCGCCTTCGCGCTGGCCGAGGACAGCGGCGAACGCCGTGAAGTCGCCGCCGAAGTGCTCGAGCACGTCGCCGACCGTTTCAGCCGCACGAAGGTCGGCAAGGCCGCCAGGAACAAGCTGCAGCTATTGCGCCGCTAGGTCTCCCTGCCGAGCGTCTGAGATCCGCAAGCCGATCTCAACCCGACGACGCCGATTTGGCCACTCCGCAGTGCGGCGGCACCGCACCGATGAGATTCATTGCCTGCCAAATGGCGTTTATGTACGTTTCGTACATGAAGCGAATCGGACTCGCCGAGGCGCGCTCAAACTTGTCGAGCCTGGTCAACGACGTGGCGCACGGCAAGCAGCGCATCGTCATCGAGTCGCGCGGCCGGGCCAAGGCGGTCATCGTCGGACTGGACGATCTGGCGCGCCTGGAGCGCGCCGAGGCGGAGCACGCCGGCGCAGCCAATCCGATGCTGACCTGGCTGCAGGACACCAGGCGCATGCTGCGGCGCCAGCCTCCTCTCGTTGGTTCGACGCTGGATACGTTGCGCGAAGTGCGCGAAGGCGGAGTGCGTGAATCGGGCAGCCTGTATCGACGCCAGCGTCGTCCTCAAGCTCGTCGTCGTCGAAGCGGACAGTGAACGGGCGGCGGTGTTGTGGCGCGCCTTGGCGGCGCGGCGCGAACCAGCCGTTGCCCCTGCCCTGCTGCTCTTCGAATGCGTGTCGACGCTGCGCCGCCTGGTCCAGCAGAAAAGGCTGAAAGCCGGCGCCGCGCGTCTGGCGCTCGATCGCTTGTTGGTTCTACCAATCGCCTTCCCCACGCCGGACGGCTTGGTCGATCGCGCCTGGCAGCTGGCGGCACATTTTCGGCAACCGCAGGCCTATGACAGCTTCTACCTCGCCCTGGCGGAGCTGCTGGACATTCCTTTCTGGACCGCCGACGAGCACCTCTACAACAGCCTGCGCGGCGAGCTGCGGTTCGTCCGCCTACTCGGCGCCGACGCGCCACCCGAGCTGCCATGATCTATCAGGCCACTGCGGCGGCAATCGTCGACGCAGCCAGTCTGCTGCGACGTGGCGACCTGGTCGCGTTCCCGACCGAGACGGTCTACGGCCTCGGCGCCGATGCGACCAATGCGACGGCAGTGGCGACGATCTTTGCCGTCAAGCAGCGGCCGGCGTTCGATCCGCTGATCGTGCATGTCGACTCGCTGGCGCGCGCCGACAACGTCGTGAGAGGGCTCCAAGGCGCGGCCCTGCGACTCGCCGAGCGCTACTGGCCCGGCCCGCTGACCCTGGTGCTGCCCAGGCGCGGCGAGATTCCGGATATCGTCACTGCAGGATTGGCGACGGTCGGCGTTCGCTTGCCGGCCCATCCGACCGCGCGGGCGCTCATCGCGGCGACCGATCGGCCGATCGCGGCGCCCAGCGCCAATCCATTCGGCTACATCAGTCCGACCAGCGCCGCGCATGTCGCGGCACAGCTCGGCGACGCCGTGCCGTGCATCCTCGACGGCGGGCCGTGTGCGATTGGGCTCGAGTCGACCATCGTCTCGTTCGCGGCCGCGCGCCCGGCCCTGCTGCGCAGCGGCGCCATCACGCTCGAGGAATTGCAATCGCTGCTCGGGGCGATCGACGTGGCCACCGATGCGCCGTTGCCGACGGCGCCGGGACAGCTGCCGCGCCACTATGCGCCGCGCACGCCGCTGACATTGATCGACTCGGTCGATGAGGTCGCCTTCGACGCGCGTGCCCATGCCGCGCTGCTGATGGCCGCGCCGCAGGCGGGAACGGCGGGATTCGCGCACGTCGAGGCGCTGACGCCCGACGGCGACCTGCTCGTCGCCGCGACGCGCCTGTTCGCCGCACTGCGCGAGATCGATGCCTGCGGCTTTGCGCGCATCTACGCCGTGCGCGTGCCCGAGCGCGGCATCGGGCGCGCGATCATGGACCGCCTGCGGCGCGCCGGCGCCTGAGCGGTCGTCAGGACGTCAGGCGCTTCAGCGCCTCGCGATATTTCTCCGACGTCTTGCGCACGACCTCGGCGGGCAGCTCGGGGGCCGGCGGCTCCTTTTTCCAGCCGATCTGCGTCAGGTAGTCGCGCACGAACTGCTTGTCGAAACTCGGCGGCGACGTGCCGGGACGATATTCGTCCTGCGGCCAGAAGCGTGACGAGTCCGGCGTCATCACCTCGTCGATGAGGATCACCTCGTCGCCGAGCAGGCCGAACTCGAATTTGGTGTCGGCGAAGATGATGCCGCGCTGCTCGGCGTGCGCGGCGCCGAAGTTGTACAGCGCCAAGCTCAGGTCGCGCACGCGCGCCGCCAAGCTTGGGCTGAGCAACTTTTCCGCCTCTTTGAACGAAATGTTCTGATCGTGCTCGCCCTGCGGCGCTTTGGTCGACGGCGTGAACAGCACCTGCGGCAAGCGGTCGGCCTGGCGCAAGCCGGCCGGCAGCGACTCGCCGCAGACCGTGCCGTGTTTGCGGTACTCCTCCCAACCCGAGCCGACCAGATAACCGCGCACGACTGCTTCGATCGGCAACGGCTTGGCCTTGCGGACGATCTGCGAGCGATCGCGCAGGCGTTCCACCCACGCCGGCGGCACGACGTCCTCGAGACGGCGGTCGAGCAGGTGGTTGTCCACCAGATGCCGTGTGCGCTCGAACCAGAACAGCGACAGACTGTTCAGAACGCGTCCCTTGTCCGGAATCGGCGTCGGCAGCACCACGTCGAAGGCCGAGAGGCGATCGCTGGTCACCACCAACAGCGCATCGCCGGCGTCGTAGACGTCGCGCACCTTGCCGCGGAAAAGCAGCGGCAGCCCTTCGATGTTGCTCTCGTATAGCGTCTCACTCATGCGATCTCCCGGCGCCGGACGGCGCCAGCCGCCGCTCTTATGCGAGCCCACCGGGCGAGTAAAGATGGCTTCCGGCGAGGCGTGGCGCGGTGGTATGCGGCTGCGATGCCCGCCGACACGCCGCCGCCTCGCCCGCTCATTCTCGCGCCCAGCGGCGGGCCGATCGTATCGCGACTGGTCTCGGCATTGACGCTGCGGGCGGATTTCTACGACGCCGTGACGGCGGACACAGCTGGCACCGGACCCGCCTGCGCCATCGTCTGCTTGATCGCGTTGGTGCGGAACGCGCCGTTCATCTACGAGATCAGTCAAACGAGCAAAGGATGGGGGCTCTATGTGTTGCTGGTGGCGCTGCTCGCCATCCTGCGTTGGCTGGCGGTCGGGCTGGTGGCCTTCGCGGTGCTGCGCGTCGCCGTCTGGGCATTGGTCGGCGCCCTGATCGGACTGGCGGTCGGCTTTGTCATCGCCGTCGATGTGAGCCTCGTCGCGGGTGTGCTCGTCGGGGCACTTGTCGGCGCTGCCACCGCGCTATCGGTCCGCACCGTCTGGCGAGGCGCCGCCGCGGCCGACCTCCGCTCGCTGTTGCGCGTGCTGGCCTACGCCGATGCGCCCACCATGCTGTTGGCGATCGATCCCTGGATGCCGCCGCTCAGTCAACGGCTCTTCTTTCCGGATATCGCGATGGCGATCTGGATATTCGGCGCGACGACCGTCGCCCTGCGCGCCGCCAGCAAGGCGCCGCTGGCACGAGCGGCCGCGGTCGCCGTACCGGTATACTTCGCCGCGCATCTCGCGCTGATGCTGATCAGCCAGTGAACCAGCTAGCCGCCGCCTCGCCGGCCCCGTGCACGCGGTGAGTCGTGCCGCCTGATCTCACCCCGGGTGCACCGCACAGCGCGCTGGGCGCGCTGCTGAGCTCGCTGTGGTCGGAGCCGGTTCTCGCCGGCGGGCTCGGGCTGCTGTGTCTGCTTGCCTTGGCCGCCAGCGGACGGCTGATGTGCGTGCGCGAGGAGATGCCGACCTGGCCGCGGCGCATCGCGGCACTGCTGCTCCTTTGGGTGATCCTCGTCGCGACGGTCTTCTACCCGACGGTCTCGCCCGGCGACGCCGCCGACGTGTCTCCCGAAACCATGTGGTTCCCGATGCTCTTCGCCGGGCACGTCATTCTGTGCGCCTTTCTGCTGGTCTGGTGGCGCCTGGCTTGGCCGCAACCGTTCCTGCGCTTCATCCGGCTGGAGACCGCGGCGCCGGCCGATATCCCGCTCGGGCTGGGTGTCGGCGTGTGGGGCTGGGTCCTGGCGCTCATCACCAGCGCCATGGTCGCGTTCGCCCTCTCAAGCGTCGGCTGGACCGGCACCAGCTCCAGCAACGAGCCGTTCGCCGTGCCGCCGCTGCTGCTGTGGCTGGCCGATCTACCGCTCAGCCGCAAGCTGTTGGTCGTCTTCGTCGCGATGACGGTCGAGGAAGGCTTCTATCGGGGATTTCTCCAACCGCGCATCGGCTGGATCCCGTCGAGCATCCTGTTCGCGCTCAGTCACGCGGGCTATGGACTGCCCACCCTGATGGCGAGCGTGTTCAGCATCTCGCTCGCCATCGGGTGGGCGTTCAAGCGCACCGGCAGTCTGCTGCCGTGCATCGTCGCGCACGGTTTATTCGACGCCGTCCAACTCCTGATCGTGATGCCCATCGCCATCGACCAGCTGCGGCACCTGAGCTGACGGCGGCGCGACGACCGCATCATCCTCGTAGCGGAACAACAGTCGCTCGCCGTCCGAGTCGACGACCACCCGCCCGCCTTGTTGCAGGCGCCCGAAGAGGAGCTCGTTCGCCAGCGGCTGCTTGAGTTCGGTATGGATCAGGCGCTGCATCGGCCGCGCGCCGAAGGTGCGATCGTACCCCTTGTTGGCCAGATACTTGCGCGCCGGCTGCGTCAAGGACAGGAAGACCTTGCGCTCGTTCAGCTGCATGTCGAGCTCGATGACGAACTTGTCGACGACGCGCTCGATGACGTCTTGGCTGAGCGGCGCGAATTGGACGGTCGCATCGAGGCGGTTGCGGAACTCGGGGCTGAACAGGCGCTCGAGCGCTTCCTGCCCGCGCTCGGCCGTCGAGCGGCCGCCGAAGCCTATGGCGCGCCCGGCCATTTCGCGCGCGCCCGCGTTGGTGGTCATGATCAAGATGACGTGCCGGAAATCCGCCTTGCGACCATTGTTGTCGGTCAACGTGGCGTGATCCATGACCTGCAGCAGCACGTTGAACAGATCCGGATGCGCCTTCTCGATCTCGTCGAGCAGCAGCACGGCGTGCGGGTTGCGCGTGATCTGCTCGGTGAGCAGGCCGCCCTGATCGAAGCCGACGTATCCCGGCGGCGCGCCGATGAGCCGCGACACGGTGTGCTTCTCCATGTACTCGCTCATGTCGAAGCGGATGAAGTTGACGCCGAGCACTTGCGCCAGCTGCTTGGCCACTTCGGTCTTGCCGACGCCGGTCGGGCCGGCGAACAGAAACGAGCCGACCGGCTTGTCGGGTCGCCCGAGACCGGCGCGCGACACGCGGATCGCGGTCACCACTGCATCGATGGCGGCGTCCTGCCCGTAGACCGTCAGCTTGAGATCGGCGTCGATGCGCTCCAGGCGCGCCTTGTCCGAGGTATTGACGCTGCGCGCCGGAATGCGTGCGATCTTGGCGACAATGCGCTCGATGTCGGCCGCGCGTACCGTCTTCTTCTGTTTCGACGCCGGGAGAATCTTGATCGCCGCCGCCGTCTCGTCGATGACGTCGATCGCCTTGTCGGGCAGGCGCCGGTCGTTGATGTGCTTGGCCGCGAGGTCCGCCGCGGCGCGCAGGGCCGCATCGGTGTACGTGACGCCGTGATGGCGCTCGTAGTGCGTCTTCAGGCCTTTGAGAATGCGGTAGGTTTGCTCGACCGACGGCTCCGGCACTTCGATCTTCTGAAAGCGCCGCGCCAAGGCGTGGTCGCGTTCGAAATAACTGCGGTACTCGTCGTAGGTGGTCGAGCCGATGCAACGGATCTTGCCGGAGCTGAGCACCGGCTTGAGGATGTTCGAAGCGTCCATCGAGCCGCCGCTGGTCGCGCCGGCGCCCACCACGGTGTGTATCTCGTCGATGAACAGGACCGCACCAGGCTCCTTCTTGAGCGCCGCGATGACGGCCTTGAGCCGCTGCTCGAACTCGCCGCGGTATTTGGTGCCGGCGAGCAAGGCGCCCATGTCGAGCGCGTAGATGGTGCTCTGCTTCAGGACGTCGGGCACTTCGCCGCGGTGAATCTTCAGCGCCAGGCCCTCGGCGATGGCGGTTTTGCCGACGCCGGCGTCGCCGACATAGAGCGGATTGTTCTTGCGGCGCCGGCAGAGCACGTGCACCGTGCGCTCGACCTCGTCCTCGCGGCCGATCAGCGGATCGATGTCGCCCTCGGCGGCCCGCTGGTTCAGATTGACGGCAAACGCCTCCAGCGCTTTGCGCGCCGGGCGCTTCGGCTCCGCGTCGCCCTCGCCCTCTTCGCCGTCGGCGCTGCTGTCCTCCTCCTCGCCGATCTTGGAGATGCCGTGCGAGATGAAGCTCACCACGTCGAGGCGTGAGATACCTTGTTTCTCCAAGAGATAGACGGCGTGCGAGTTGGTCTCGCGAAACATCGAGACCAACACGTCGCGACCGCTGATCTGCTCTTTGCCGGCCGACTGGACGTGCAGCGCGGCGCGCTGCAGGACGCGGCGAAACCCCAGGGTCTGCTGCGGCTCGGCCTGCTCCGACTCCGGCAAGGTTTCCATCGTATCGGCGAGGAACTTGTCGACCTCGCGCTTCAGCGCGTCGACGTTACCGCCGCACTGGCGGACCACTTCCGACACGTCGGTGTCGTGCAACAAGGCATAGAGCACATGCTCCAGGGTGAGGAACTCGTGCTGCCGCCGCATTGCCTCGCGGAGCGCGAGGCCGAGCGTCACCTCCAACTCGCGACTAATCATCATGCTCCTTTAGGCCTCTTCCATACTGCACTTGAGCGGGAATTCATTGTCACGCGCCATCTTCTCCACGATCGCCACTTTCGTCTCGGCGATCTCGTGTGCGTACACGCCGGCGACGCCGATGCCGCTGCGGTGGATGTGCAGCATGATCTGCGTCGCCTCGGCACCCGACTTGTGGAAGACGTGCTGCAGAACCTGCACCACGAACTCCATCGTGGTGTAATCGTCATTGTGCAGCAAGACTTTATAACGGGGCGGCAGTTTGACCCGCTTCTCGCTCTCGGTGAGAACGCCCTCGTCTCGGTCCGCCAACGGTCGGTCGCTCATCGCGTTCCCGGTCGCACTGTCTGTCTTATAACCGAACGCGACGGTCGGTGCGATGGGCCACCGCCAGCCGCGGTTGGCGCCGCTCGGCCGGCCGATTAGGATCCGCCCCGGACGCAAGGAGGAACGATGAAGCAGCGACGCTTGGGGCGCACCGGTTTGGTCGTCTCGGAGATCTGTCTGGGCACCATGACCTTCGGCAATCAAGCCGACGAGAGCACCAGCCACGCGATCCTCGATCGCGCCTGGGAAGCGGGCGTGGACTTTCTCGACGTCGCCGAGGTGTATCCGGTGCCGCCCGACCCCAAGTACGCCGGGCGCAGTGAAGAGATCGTCGGCCGCTGGATATCCGACAAGCCGCGCGACGGCATCATCGTCGCAACCAAGGTCGCCGGGCCGGGCGCGGGCTGGTTCATCGCCGCCGTTCGCGCCGGGCATACGGCGCTCGACCGGCATCACATCGTGCGCGCCGTCGAAGGCAGCCTGCACCGCCTCGGCACGGACTACATCGACCTCTACCAGACGCACTGGCCGGATCGCGGCGTGCCGATCGATGAAACGCTCGAGGCGCTGACGCGGCTGATCGACGCCGGCAAGATCCGCTACGTCGGCTGCAGCAATGAGACCGCCTATGGCCTGACCAAGAGCTTGTGGTCGAGCGACCGCAGCGGCTCGGCGCGCTACGAGACCATCCAAAACAACTTCAGCCTGCTCAATCGCCGCTTCGAGGACGAGCTCGCCGAGGTATGCCGGCGGGAATCGGTGAGCCTGCTGCCGTACAGCCCACTCGCCGGCGGCGTGCTATCGGGCAAGTACCAGGACGGAGCCCAGCCCAAGGGCGCGCGTTTTTCCGTGTATGCGGGCGGCTCGAAACGCTCGCAGGCGATGTCCCGGCGCTTCGTCAACGAGCGCACCCTGTCGTCGACGGCGCGCTTCACGCGCATCGCCGCCGACGCCGGCATGCCCGTCTCGACGCTGGCCGTCGCCTGGTCGCTGGCGCACGATTTCGTCGGCTCGACCATCATCGGCGCTACCGCACCCGAGCAGCTCACAGACACGCTGGCTGCGGCCGACATGACGCTCAGCAAAGACGTGCTCGACGCCTGCAACGAGGTCTCGCGCGAGATTCGCTATCCGATGGGGTGAGAAGAAGCGGTCAGGCGGAGCTACCCGATCGAGCACAGTTCGGCTCTGCCCTGACCGCCGTTACCTGACTCCCGGCTTTTCCCAACAATCCGGCGGCTCACCACGGCGGCCTCGGGTTGTGAGGTCGTTCGTTGTTCGGCCAACAATCTAACGACCTTCCTTGGCTCAAGCCCTGAGAGCCGAACAGCTATCTCCCCCCCAAACGTTGCAGCGCCAGCTGTTCGGCGAAACGTATGACGTCGTCGGCCAGGCAGCGGTCGAGGAACAGGCACCGGTCGTCGGCAAAGGCGGCGCCGTCGTCGCGCATCGAGCCGAGCTGCGGATAGAGCACGCGACGCGGCCCATAGCTGGCGACATTGCCCGGGGCAATGCGGGTCAGCATGCCTTCGAGACGGAAGAACGCGAAGACGCGCTGCATGGCGTTGACGTCCGAGCACAGCATCTCGAGCAGATCCGCGGCCGCCGCCATGCGCTCGCTCTCGGCCCGGTGCGACACCAGCCAGGGCTCGATCTCAGCGGCCAGCTCGCGATCGACGAGCTCGCTGCGCAGCGTCTCCGCCGCGGCGACGCGCGCCGCCAGCGCCGCCTGAAACTCGCTCACCGCAGCGACGGCGTCGCGCCCGCTTTCGATGTCGGCGCGCAACCCGGCAAACATCGCTTCGAGCTCGTTGTCGCGGTCATCGGGCAGCGACGGCGAGAAGCGATGGGCCGCGGCGAAGAGCGCAAACGCCGCCTCGGCGCCAGCCCCGAGCTCGCTGACTGCCGCGCGCCAGGCCACCTCCGCGTCATAGGCGCCCGGCGCGCGCAGATAGGCCGCGGCGGTGTGCAACGCGATACCCGAGGCGTGCGCCTGCTCCATCGGGTTCAAGATGAAGCCGCTCACGTACGGCGCCAGATCCGCGTCGCGCCCGGCAAATGGCCCCAAATGCAACATCGGACGCATCGGACCGTCAGCCACCGGCACGTTGTCCCAGATCAGCAACCGGCGGCGCAGTGTCGCCGCGCGTTGCGCCGCCTCGGCGGCCGTGATCGTCGGGCTCAGCACGGTGCGGCCGGTCCACCCGACCTCGATCGCCGCATCGAGCTCGGCGCCGAGCGTCTCGAGATAGTCCGTCGGCGCGACGCCGACGTAGTCGGTCGGCACCAGCCAGAGCGTCGCGCCGGGCAGCGCTTCGGCGACCGCGTGACTCAACGCGACATGCGCCGCGGCAAGCGAGCCGAAGCGCACCTGGTCGGCGTGGTGCAGCAGCGTCGTCGGCACGTCGTCGAGCGCCAGGCTGAGAAACGCCGCACCGAGTGCCTGAAAAGCGCGGAACTTGTCCTGCAAGGCGCGCACATCGTCGCGTGCGCCATATTCGATCGTCAGCCCGGGCGAGATGGCGAAGCCGACTTGCACGCCGACCGCCGCGCCGCGCTCGATGAGCTCGCGGAACTCGCGCATGGCGTCGGCGTCATACGGTTCGCGCCACTGCGCGCGATGCAGCGGATCGTCCTTCGGGGCGTAGACGTAGCGGTTCATCCCCCACGCGCCGAGCTGCTCGATCAGCCACAGCCGATCGGCGTGGCGGTACGGCGGGCCGTAGTAGCCTTCAATCAGGCCGCGGTGGGTGAAGACATCGTCGGTCATGTGGATCCTTTCACGGCGTCGCCGCGCGGCGAGGGCGCCCGCCTCCCTACTCGGTCCGCGGCGCGAATCCCAGGTGGCGCCGAGCGAGTTGACAGGCGGCGCGCTTGCGACAAAGGTCCCGCTTTCGCCTGCGAGGAGCCGTCAATGTCGCTGAAGCTAGGGATCGTCGCCTTCTGGAAGAACTACGATCGCCGGGCCGTGATCCACTCGGCGCAGCTGGCCGAAGAGCTGGGCTACGACTCGGTATGGATTCCGGAGGCCTGGGCGTACGAGCAATTCCAATTGCTCACCGAGCTGGCGCTGCGCACCAAGACGCTCAAGCTGGCGACCGGCATCGCCAATGTCTACAGCCGCTCGCCGGGCCTGCTGGCGATGAGCGCCGCGACGTTGGACGAGATCTCCGAGGGACGCGCCATCATCGGCCTCGGGACGAGCGGCAAGCTGGTGATCGAGAACTTCCACGGCGTGCCGTATCACAAGCCGCTGACGCGTCTGCGCGACACGATCGGCATCCTGCGCGCGTTGTGGGCCGGCGAGCGCCTGACGCCTGAGCTGACAACGCTGTTCGAGGCGCGCCACTTCAAGCTGGAAATGACGCCGCGCCGAGCGTCGATCCCAATTTATGTCGCCTCGCTGCAAGACAAGGCCATCACCAGCATCGGCGCGTTGGCGGACGGCTGGCTGCCGACCTTTTGGCCGTACCGTCATCTCGACGACGGCATCGCCCTGATCGCCGCCGGGGCGCGCGGCGCCGGGCGCGACGCCTCGGCCGTCGACGTGGCGCCGTTCGTCGGCGTCGTGCCGCTGGACGACGCCGCCATGGCGCGCTCGCTGATCAAGCCGATGGTCTCGTTCTACATCGGCGGCATGGGGACGTATTACCACGCCATGTTCTGTCGCTACGGCTTTCAGGAGAACGCCGATCTGGTGCGCGACCTCTACAATGCCGGCAAGCGCCGCGAGGCGACCGCGGCGGTCAGCGACGAGCTGATCGACGCCATCGCCATCTGCGGTCCGGCCGCGTATTGCCGCGAGCGACTGCAGGACTGGCATCGCCACGGCGTCGGCACCGCGTTGATCAATCTGCCCACCGGCATGCCGGCGGAGATCACCGATCAATTGCTGAAGGACGTGGCGCCCTGAGGCGGCGGGCGGTCGGCGCCCTGGGCGGCACGTGGGTCGACCGGCAACCAGAAGCGGAACGTGGAGCCGCGTCCGAGCTCGCTGTCGAGCGCGATGGCACCGCCGAGCACATCGAGCAGTCGCTGCACGATGTAGAGGCCAAGGCCGACGCCGCCGTAGCTGCGCGTCGACGAGCCGTCGCCCTGCCGAAACGGCTCGAAGATCGCCGCGCGCAGCTCGAGCGGAATGCCGATTCCGGTATCGATGACGGCAAACTGCACGCGCGTATCGGCCGCCTCGATCGCCACGGTCACGCTGCCGGCGTCGGTGAATTTCACTGCGTTGTGAATCAGATTCTTGAGCACGACCTTCAACTTCACCGCGTCGCTGCGCAGCACCGGCAGCACCGCGGGCAGTCGCCACGCGAAGCGTACGCCGCTCTTGCGCAGCGCCGCTGCCTCGGCGTCGAGCTCGGTCACCAGACGGCGCAGATCGACATCCTGTACCGAGAGCGTGACCTGGCGTGACTCGAGTCGGCTCAAATCGAGTGTGGCGTTGATCAGATCCAACAACTCGCGGGCACTGTGGTCGGCGCGTCGCAATCGTTCCGATTGCGCGCTCGACAAGGCGCCAAACTCACCGTCGAGCAGCAGGTCATGGTACCCGATGATGACGTTCAGCGGCGTGCGCAGCTCGTGCGACATCATGGAGACGAAATCCGATTTGACGCGATTGGCGCGCTCCAGCTCCTCGACCAGCCGGGCGTTCTCCAGCGCCACGGAGGCGATGTACCCGGTGCCGCGCATGATGCGTTCGTGCTGCGCGGTGACGGTGCCGCTGGCGGCGCGGAATCCGGCGATGTGGAAGCCGAGCATCTCGTCGCCGCGTCGCAGCGCGACGATCAGCCCGCTGGTCAGCGCTTGCGCCGCGCTCAGCGCGCGGCGCACCGCGTCGTCGGGGACCAGCGCCTCGAGGCGCACCAGACCGGTCGGGCCGAGGGCGGCGAGCAACCCGGCAGCCATCGCTGGCGTCAGCCGCACAACCTGCAGCGCCGCCCAGCTTTCTGGCGTGTCACCGTCGCTCGCCACCGGCGCGTACGCGCCCTCCCCGGGGCTCCACACCAGGATCGCCGTCGTATCGCAGCCGAGCACGGCGCGACTCACCCGACAGAGATGGTTGTAGACGGTGGGCGTCGCCAGGGAGGCGATGAGCTCTTGCCCGACCCGCGCCATCGCCGCCGCGTACTGCGCCTCGTCCTGCTGCGCGCGATACAGCGCCGCCGTCTCAACGGCCGCCGCCAGCTGATGGGCGATCGCTTCGACGAAGTGCACGTGTTGCGGCGTAAACGGGCGCGGCGCGGCGCGCGTCCCGACGCAAAAGGCACCGCGTACCTGCCCGCGCACGACCAGCGGCGCCACGACGAGCACATCGACCCCGACACGCGACAGGACCGTCCGCTGCCATCGACTCAGCTCGTGCACGGCATCGACGACCAGGGTCTTGCCCGCCGCGATTTCGCCGCCGAAGAGCTCGCCGAGCGGGAAGTCCATCTGACGGGCCCGCGCCATCCTCTCATCGCTCAGCCCGTGCTGCGACAACATGCGGTACGCCTCGCTGGTCGCGTCCCAGTAGATCGTCAGGGCCACGTCGGCAGGCAGCACCTCGACCGTGCGCCGCTCGGCCGCATCGACCATCCCTTCTAGATCGAGCGTGTCGCACAGGTCTCTCGCCAGCTCGAGCAGCGCGGCGCGCTGTACCTCGCTGCGGTGGCGATCGGTTACATCGAACTGCGTGCCGATGGCGCGCAGGGCTCGGCCGCTGTCGGAGCGCTGTACGACCTTGCCGCGATTGAGCAACCACACCCAGTCGCCCGACTTGTGGCGCATGCGGTGCTCCGACTCGTACGTCGGCACCTCACCGCGCAGATGCGCGGCGAGCAGCGCGTGCACCATCGGGCGGTCCTCGTCGTGCAACAACGCGTCCCACTGGCGCGCCTGCGGCTGCAATTCCTCTGGACGATAGCCGAGCATCTCGGCGGCGCGCGCGTTGAACAGCACGCCGCCGGTGACGATATTCCAGTCCCACAGCCCGAGATCGGCGCCGCGCAAGACCAGCTCGAGACGCGTTTCGGTCTCGCGTAGCGCCGTCGTGGCGCGCCGCCGTTCGGCGGCGTCGTGCAGCGTCGCGATCACCATGTCGCCGTCGCCCCACGGCGCCCGCGCCACGTGCACATCGACGCAGCACGGCGAGCCGTCGGCGCACTGCAGCTCCTGATCACCAAGCGCGCCATCGCAGCGCGCCATCTGCGCCAGCAGCTCCTCCGGCGTCGACCACTCGGCGCCGGAGAACAGCATCGAGAAGTGCCGCCCGAGCAAGCGCGCCACGGGATACCCGAGCCGCCGCTCGATGGCGCGGTTGGCGCGCACGATCTCGCCGCTGGCCGGATCGATCAGCAGGATGCCGCACGGTGACAACTCGAACAGCGGCTCGAACGACGCGGCCGCGTATGTCGGGCTCGACGCCGCGCCGGACGAGCCGGAGCGCGCGACGTACGACACGGGTTTGTCGCTGCGCGTTGGCATTGCCACCAAACGGCGCAGGGCCGCCGTTCGGGCGCGATTATAGAGTAGACTTGGCCCTTATCGAGGTATTTCTGCTCGCCCGCGCATAGCAGAGGCGATGCGGGCTGGCCGGTCGCCCCGGAAGCGCGGCCCGGGCGAGGTGGGGCGATTCGTCAGGCGCAGGCGTTGTCCTCGAACGCGGTCGACGGCGGCGTGGCCGCGCCGGCCTCGGGAAACAGGCGCTCGACCGTCTCGCGGAACTGCGCGCCGTTCTCGGCGCGCGTGATCTGCTCGCGGAAGTGGCGCGCGCCCGGCATGCCGGTCAGATAGCGGACCGCGAACTTGCGCATCACCACCGTGCCCCAGCGGTCGCCTTCGCGTTCGATCATCGCGGCGTGATGGCGCAGCAGCAGCGCGCGCTGCTCGGCATGGCTCGGCGGAGCCGGCACGGCCTCGCCGCGCAAGGCGGCGGCGATCTCGCGAAAGATCCACGGGCGCGTCAGCGCGCCGCGCGCCACCATCACCCCGGCGGCGCCGGTCTCGCGCAGCGTCGCCACAGCCGACGCGGCGTCGTGCACGTCGCCGTTGGCGATCACCGGGATGCTGACCGCCTCGACCACTTCGCGAATCATGGCGCGATCGCAGGGCACGCCGTAGCTGTCATCGGCGGTGCGCCCATGCACCGTGACCGCCGCCGCGCCGTTGTCCGCCGCGCTGCGCGCCACCGCCGGCGCGGTGCGCGTCGCCAGCGAGGTTCCGAGGCGGATCTTCGCCGTCACCGGCACATTGCCGGCGCCGCGTCGCGTCGCGGCGACCAGCCGGCCGACCGTCGCCGGGTCGCGCAGCAGCGTCGCGCCGGCGCCGCACTTGCCCATGATGCGCTTCTTTGGACAGCCGAAGTTGAGATCGATGACCGTAATGCCGAGATCGACCAAGCGGCGGGCTGCTTCTTCCAGCGGCGCCTCCTCGCGATCCCACAATTGCACGCCGAGCGGCCGCGCCTCCGTCGTCACTCCGTCGAGGCGTTCGGGCGGCATGCTGCCGCCGATCCAGCCGCCCGCCGAGACCATCTCCGTGTAGATCAACCCGCAGCCGCCGAAATCGCGCACGATGTCGCGAAAGATGCGATCGGTGAAACCGGCGATCGGCGCGGACAACACCGGATGCGCGAGCTCAACTGGGCCAATGCGGAGCGTCATGACGAGTCCCCGCACCTAACCACAGCGCGGCGGGCGTGCCTACAGGGGCATGGCCCGCCGGCCCGTCGTCGTCTGCCGCGCTGCGGCGCCCCGGTCACAGCACGCGCGCCGCGAGCGCCGCGAGGCCTTCTTCGGCGTCGCGGGCGCGGCGCCACGGCAGCGACACGACGCGGCCGATGCCGGCGTCGGCGTAGCGCGCGACGTCGTCGCGCGCCAGCTCGCCGGCGCCGTGGCTGACGGTCATCTCGAACGGCACCGCGGCGCGGTCGGCGGCGGCGAGCAGCGCGCGCAAGCGTCGGACTTGGACCGCGGCGCTCTCGGGCGTGTGGCCGACACCGTACCAGCCGTCGCCGATCTCGGCGGCGCGCTTCAGCGCCGCGTCGCTTTCGCCCCCGACGATGATCGGCGGAGATGGCCGCTGCACCGGCTTGGGCTCGAATTTCACCGCCTCGAACTGAAAGTGCTTGCCGGCAAACGCCGGCGCATCCTCTGTCCACAGTTTGCGCAGGACGCGCACCGCCTCGCGCGTGCGACCGGCACGCGTGGCGAAGTCGAGCCCGACCGCAGTGAACTCCTCTGCCAGCCAGCCGAGGCCGATGCCGAAGCTGACGCGGCCGCCGGAGAGCACGTCCAGCGTCGTCACCATGCGCGCCACGGCGATGGGATGGCGCAGCGGCAGGATGTAGACATTGGTGCCGAGCCGAATGCGCGTCGTCCGCGCCGCGATCTGCATGAGCACCAACAGCGGATCGAGCAGCGGCGTGGCGGGATTGACCGGCGGCACGCCCGCTTTCGCGTATGGATAGCGGCTGCCGATATTGACGGGAAAGACGAGGTGCTCGGCCACCCACGCGGACTCGAAGCCGAGCGCTTCGGCGCGCACCGCGACGTCGGCCATCTGCTGCGGCCGCAACATGAACAAGGAGACGCCGATCTTCACGCTGCCCTCCCCTCACGCCAAGCCGAGGCGCTCGAGCTGCTCGGCCGGCGCCTCGACCGCCTCCAACGCCGTGCGCAAAGCGTCGGCCGCGTCGCGCTCGGCGGCGCCCCCGGCCAGGTTGTGCCTCTCGTCGGGATCCTCGCGCAAGTCGAAGAGATGATTGCCACTGAACTCGCCCCAGGCCCAGAACGGCAGCGTGTCGGCGGCCGTGAACGGTTGCCGGATGACCGGCACGCGCGAGCCCGGCATGCGCGCCAGTGCGGCGCGCTCGTCGGGCAGCGGCAAACGCAGCTGTGGCAGGCGATGCACCGGCATCGTCGACCAGCGGTTCGACCACACCGCCAGCGGCTCGTTCGCGTCACGCGGTGCGCGCGCGTACTTGCGGCCGCCATCGGTGACGACATGCACCTCACGCCCCCACACGCCCGTCAGCACCGAGTCGCGCACCGCCGTCGTGGCGCCGCGCAGCAGCGGCACCAACGAATGGCCGTGCGTGCGATGCGCGAGCTCGATGCCGAACTGATCGGCCAGCGTCGCGGCGATGTCGACGCTCGTCGTGAGGGCGCCTTCGCCGCGCGGCGCGACGCCCGGCCAGGCGATCAGCAACGGAATGTGGCCGAGCGTCTCGTAGACCGGCACCGGCGGCTTGCCCCAGATGTCCTTCTCGCCGAGGTAGTGCCCGTGATCGGTGCACAGAATGACCGCGGTCGAGTCCCAGAGCCCTTGCCGATCGAGCGCATCGAGCACGCGCCCGAGCCACGCGTCGATCATCGTCAGCTTGCCGCCGTAGCAGGCGCGCAACTGTTGCGCTTGGCGCGCCGACAACACACCGCGTTCCTGCGCGGCGCGCGCGTACGGCGGCCAGATCAAATGCGCGCCGTGCCAGTCGGGGTCGTACCGCGAGGCATACGGCTCCGGCGTATCGAACGGCTCGTGCGGATCGAACTCGTCGATGAACAGCAGGAAGCGCTGGTGCGCGCCGGCCTGTTCCTCGAGCCAGCGCGCCGCCGCCGCCATGGTGCGCGGACCGGGAAAGTCTGCTTCGCCGCGGAACCAGCCGCGCGAGTCGTCGTACGGCGTATGGCCGCGGTGGAACGACGGCGCCCCCATCCAGCTCGGGTCGGGTCGCGTCTTCCACGCATCGCTTTCGTGACCGCGCTGATAGTCCCAGGCGGTGAAATCGCAGTGGTAGTTCTCCCCGCCGACTTCGAACAGATGCGGATGATCGCTGATCAGCTGCGTCGCGACCCCGGCAGCGCGCAGCGGCACCGTCAGGGGTTCTTCCCACAGCTCGATCGAGCCCCACGGCTTCCACAGAAAGTCGAGTGCGCCGCACAGCAGGTCGTGCCGCGCCGGCATGCACGGCAGTGCCCCGGCATAGTGGCGCTCGAAGCGCACGGCGCGGCGTGCCAGGCGATCCAGGTTCGGCGTGGCGAACTCGCGCCCGCCGTAGGCGCCGAGGAGATGGCGGTTGAGGCTGTCGAGCAACAAAACGACGGCGTTCGCCGGCATGGTCGGCGGGGATGCGGCTGGCATCGCGTCAATCTCCCATCACTTCATCGGCGCTTTCGATCACCGTCAGCGGCACGCCGAGCCCGGCGCGCTGCGCGGCCGCGGTGTTGACGATCAGCGCCCCGCCGTCGCGCTGGGCGAAGCCGAGGCCGCCGATGTCGTCGCCGCGCAGCGCTTGTGCGGCGCGGCTGCCGGCGTCATGCGCCGCGGCGCGCACGGCCACCGTCTGAGTCAGCAAGGCGCCGGCGCGGGCGTGCGCGCGGCGCGTCCCCAGCACCGGCACGGGACACGCCTGCGCGGCGCTGAGCAGCGCGGCGGCCAACGCATCGCTGGCCGGATCGCCGAGCACGACGACGCCGCTGATCCCCTGTGCACACAAGCGGCGTATCGTCTCCGACGCGGCGGCGGGCGTGGCGATCGTTTCGCCGTGCAGCCGCCGGCCAACCGCATCGGCCGCTTCGCGCAGCCGCTCGTACCAGGCCGCCGCCTCGGCGTCGTCCGCTGCGTAGACGACGGCGAGCTCGCGCGCATCGAGCAGCGGCGTGGCAGCGACCAGCAGGCGATGCAGGTCGATTGCCGGCAGCACTCCGCTGACCGCCGGCGAGGTGTCGCGCGCCAGCCACGGCAGCCAGCGGCGCAACAGCGTCGGCGCCTGGGCCCCGGCCGCCAGCGGGTCGGCGACGTCGGTGACGACTACTGGGGCGTGCGGGTCGGCGCGCAGGATGGCGCTCAACGCCGGCGCCGATGTGGCCAGCCACAGGTCCGGCGGCGCGTCGAGCCCGGCCGGGTCTGCGGTCTCGCGCCAGACGAAGTCACGTCCCTCGAGCAGGCCGGCGTCCGCCAGGCCACTGCGCAATCCGGCGACCGCGGCGTGCGACGCACTGGCCGACGGCGGCGACAGCAAGGCGACGCGCGCCGGCCCGTCGTGCGACGGCGCGCGGGCTCCGCCGTGACAGCCTACGACCAATGTCAGCAGCAGCGCGCTGCGCGCGCCCCCTCGTTCTCTGCGTTGCGTTCGCATCGCGCTTCGGCCGGCGCGGCATCATTGCAGCGCCATCGCGCGCGTTCAAACGTGCAATGGCCCCGACCGGTCTCTACGCTTTGCTGCACAAGGCAAAATCGTTGACAAGCATGCGGTCGCCGTGGTCTGTGCGCGGCTCGTTTCAGGCGAACGGGGGAGCATGCGCGAGCACGGATTGGGCGATGGAATTTCCGCCGAATTGATCGGCGTGCTGGGCGGCGCAGAGCCGCGAACGACGAGCTTCAGCGGCACCAAAGGTCTGCTCCTTGCGGTGCTCGAGGATGGCATCCGCAGCTACCTCAGCGCGGTGAAGGACATCCGTCTCGAGGCCGAATATTGGGTCAACAGCAGCCGCGCCCGCTCGCCGTTCTGCTTCGTCGTCATCTGTGAAACGCTCGGCTTGGAGCCGGGCGCCGTGCGCGCGGCGCTCGAGCGCCTGCGCAGCCAGCGCGTGCATCCGGCGCGCGCCATTGGTCGCACGCGGCCAAACGTGCGCCGCGCGCACCGCGTCACGCAGCGCGACGTCGGCTGAGCGCTGGTCCGTCCCCTCAACCGCCGTCAACTTCCAGTCGACGGGCTGCGCGCGACTTGCTACTGCACGCGCGCGGATGGGAGGGAGCGTGGATGGTGCGCAAGATTCTGCGAGGTCTGCTGGCGGCGGCGTTCTGCGTGACGATATTGGCGGCGCCGCGGCGCGCCGCAGCGGATAACAACCTGCAGTACATCATCCCGGCGGCCGTCACCGGCGTCGTCGCCGTGATAATCATCGTGGCGATTCTCATGGCCGACCGCAGCGAGCCCGACATGGAGCTGGCCGCCTTCAGCCTACCCCCGCCTCCGGCACTTGCCGGCAGCCTGCGCCTGGCGCCGTGGTGTCCGCCGACGGCGAACGGCCGGCCGCTGCTCTGCTGGTGACGCTGGCGCGGCGCTCAGAGTAACGCGCCGGCGCGCAACAGGTCGGGAGCGGGCTGCACGGCCGGCGGCGCGTCGAGTTGCAGCGCCTCGTGCGCCCCGAGCGTCAGCACCTCGACGCCACTCTCGGTGACCAGCACGGTATGCTCGAACTGCGCCGAGAGTGAGCCGTCGACGGTCACCGCGGTCCACCCGTCTTTCAGCACCTGACAACGCCAGTCGCCGAGATTGATCATCGGCTCGATGGTGAACGTCATGCCCGCCGTCAGGGCCTCGCCGCTGCCCGGCCGGCCGTAGTGCAGAATCGCCGGCGCGGTGTGGAAGAGGCGCCCGATTCCGTGGCCGGAGAACTGGCGCACGACGGAGTAGCCGCGCGGCTCGACGAAACGTTGGATGGCGTGCCCGATGTCGCCGGTCGTCGCGCCCGGGCGCACGGCGGAAATGCCGAGCCACAACGAGCGGTAGGTATCTTCGACCAGGCGGCGCGCGATCGGCGAGACGCTGCCAATCAGGAAGGTCCGCGACGCGTCGCCGTGGAATCCGTCGACGATCGGCGTCACGTCGACGTTGACGATGTCGCCGTCGCGCAGCACGCGGTTGGCGTCGGGAATACCGTGACACACGACGTCGTTCACCGAGGTGCAGACGTGTGCCGGAAAGCCGTGGTAGCGATACGGCGCCGAGACGGCCCCGCGCGCGCGCGTCGCCTCGTCGACCAGGCGATCGATCTCCGCCGTCGTCATGCCGACGCGAATCTCGCGCTCGACCAGATCGAGCAGCTCGCCGGCGAACTTGCCGGCCTCGCGCATCCGGTCGACGTCACGCGCCGAGGCCTCCGGCGCAGCGGCGCGCCGGTCATCCTTACGCTTGCGCTTTTTCCGCGTCATCGACCGCAGACGTTAGCCTACCGCGCCGGCCCGGCCAACCATGGCGTGTCGGTTGCGAGGCCGCCATGCCTCGGCTACTGGCGTCGGCCGGAGGCGCGCGATGCAGTACTGGCTGATCAAATCCGAGCCCGGCACATATGGCTGGGACGACTTGGTGCGCGACGGCCGTACCGTCTGGGACGGCGTGCGCAATTTCCAAGCGCGCAACAACCTGCGCGCCATGCAGCCCGGCGATCTGGCGCTCTTCTATCATTCCGTGAGCGAGCGCAGCGTCGCCGGCGTGGCGCGTGTTGCGTCGGAACCGTACGCCGACCGCAAGGCGCCAGACTGGATCGTGGTGGACGTCGAGCCTTCGTACGCGCTGGCGCAGCCGGTGACGCTCGACGCCATCAAGGAACAAAAGGGGCTGCAGGACATGGTGCTGCTCAAGCAATCGCGCCTGTCCGTCCAGCCGGTGAAGAAGAGCGAGTTCGACGCGATCGTGAAGCTCGGCGGTCGAGCGCGCTAGGCAGCGCCCGACCGCGCGCGCTTCAGTAGGCGAGGCCGACGATCTTCTTGAACTGCTTCAATTTGAGACCGCTCACGTTGCGCTCGGGATCGAGCGGCGTCACGGTCGCGAAGCCGTTGGCGAACGCCTCGACGTCGGTGCCCGGCTCGACGAGCACCGAGGCGCAGTTCGAGGTTCCGAACGGCAGCGTCGCGATAGTCGGCTTCCACGTATCGACGCCCATGCTGCTGCCCTGCAGCGTGTAGCCGGTCACGGTGTTGATACGGCCGACCGGCACCAGCGCGAGCCCGCGCACGCTGCCGGAGGTGCAGGTCGGAAAGTTCACGTTCAGCACCAAGCCGCGAAACGGCGCCTGCTTCTCGAACAGCCGCTTGTAGAAGCTCTTCTTGGTGCGGATGTACTCGACCAGCGACGCGGTGTAGTCGGCCGCATCGGCGTAGTTCGGCGGCGAGCCGAAGCCGGCGCTGACGGCGATCGCCGGCACGCCGTGGCGCGCCGCCCAGCTGGCGGCGCCGACCGTCCCGGAGATCGGGATAATCTCGGCGCCGAGATTCTGTCCGTTGTTGATGCCCGATACGACCAGCGCCGGCGGATCGCTCAGCAGCTGTTGGGTGATGCCGAACAGCGTCGTGTCGCCCGGAAATCCCTGCACGATGGTCGCCGGATAGCCGCTGGCGGTCGTGCCGCTGTACACGCCGATCGTCGTCGTCGTGGTGTTTTCGCCGGTCCCGCTCGAGTTGTTCTGCGGCGCGATGACGACCACATCGAGATTCGGGTTGGCGACCAACTTGTTGACCAGCGCGTCGATGCCCGGCGCGTTGTAGCCGTCGTCGTTGGTGACCAACACCTTCATCGGTCCCGCTGCCGCCGACGCGGCCAACGGCGACGCCAGCGTCACCGCGGCGATCAGAACGAGACTCCACGCGCGCTTGTGCTGCATTCTGTCCCCCCTCCAGTAACCAGATCGCAATGTTTCCGTAACCGGATCTTCACTTGCCTAACCATGCGCGCGGACTGAGAGGCAACCGAATTCGCAGGCCGCCGCGCCCAGCCGCGACGCGAGGCAACGGGCGCAAGTCGTCCTGCAGCTTGATGAGACAAGACACGCAGCCGACTAGTTGCAAGCTGCTGCGGTCGTCAGAGGAGCTCTCGGAGCCCGCGCCGACACTCAGGCGATGTGAATCCGCTCCTCGGCGACCCACAGCGGCGAGCGCGCATGATCGATGAAGCGACGCTCGTCTTCCAGCAACGCCGCGCTGGCGGCTCGTCCGGCATCGCTGGCGCTGGCGGCGGCGAAGTCCTCGGCGCTGTCCCACCACAGCTCGGCAACGCCGTCGAAAGCCTCCGGCGCGCCGCGGCTGGCCGCCAACGCGCCGTTCAATCCGCTCTCGAGCGTATGCGCTTGCACGTAGCGGCGGATGCGCAGGGCCGCGCTGTGCTGGCGCACCAGCGGCCCGTGCGCATCGTGCCAATAGCGCTGGAACTCCGGCCGCGACAGCGGCGGCAGGCGTCGCAGACAGAAGACCAGCTTGAGCACGGCACGCCTCGGCCTTTAGACGACGCTGCAGGATCGCTG
>Ga0265339_10000839_pt1 | contig 23710 bp, 22 predicted proteins | sample 4CB219metaG_FD_202085 | JGI IMG/M metagenome (GOLD analysis project Ga0265339, IMG submission 202085) | Rhizosphere microbial communities from Carex aquatilis grown in University of Washington, Seatle, WA, United States - 4-CB2-19 metaG | ecosystem: Host-associated > Plants > Roots >... | reverse complement strand
ATCAGCCCGTGCACGGTGACCAGGTCCGAGATGCCGCGCACCGCTTGCAAGAGAATGTCGTCGGCGCTGCGGAACGCATCGAGCATCGACGTCTGGCGCGCCACCGTGGCGAGCAAGCGCTCGTTGGGGATGACGATCAGCGTATCGACAGCGTCTTGCAGCTGCGCGATGCCATCTTCCGCCTGACGGCCGCGACGCTTGCCCTCGAACGAGAACGGCTTGGTGACGACGCCGACCGACAGCGCGCCGAGCTCGCGCGCCAAGCGACCGACCACCGGCGCGCCGCCGGTGCCGGTGCCGCCACCCATCCCGGCGGTGATGAACACCATGTCCGCGCCGCTCAGCTGTTCGCGGATGCGGTCGGCGTTCTCCTCCGCACGCGCACAGCCGACTTCCGGTTTCGCGCCGGCGCCGAGCCCTTCGCCGAGTTGCAGTTTGACGGGCGCGAGATTGTTCGCGAGCGCTTGCGCGTCCGTGTTCGCGACGACGAACTCGACGCCGCGCAGGCCGGACGCGATCATCGTGTTGACCGCATTGCCGCCGCCGCCGCCGATGCCGATGACCTTGATGCAGGCACCAGCGCCTTCGTTACCAACCAGCTCGATCATCCACTCAACCTCCCATCATCCCCATGTGACCGGATGGTATGGTCTGCATAAGGGAATTTTGTTTTCACATCAACTCTTTCAGCCACCCGACCATGCGCCGTCGCACGCGGTTGAAGAGGTGACCGTCGTCGACCAGGCCGGCGAGATGGCCGCGCGGCTGTGCGCCGTAGCGCGTCAGGCCGGCAGCCGCGGCATACGCCGGACTGGCCAGCGTCTCATCGATGCCATCGAGCGCCAGCGGCGTCCCGAGTCGCACCGGCAGATTGAAGACGCGCTCGGCGAGCCCGACGACGCCATCCATCACCACGCTGCCGCCGGTGAGCACGATGCCGCTGGTCAGGGCGGTGTCGAGCGCGCAGCGAATCAACTGGCGCTGCACCAGCGCGAAGATCTCGTCCATGCGCGGCTCGATGATCTCGGCCAACATGCGCCGTTGCAGCTCGCGCGGCGCGCGGCCGCCGACGGTGGGCACCTCGACCATCTCCGTCGCCGGCACCGCCGACGCCAACGCCGCGCCATAGCGACGCTTGAGCAGCTCCGCTTCGCGGAACGGCGTGCGCAGACCGGCGGCGATGTCGCTGGAGACGTGGTTGCCGCCCACCGACAATACCGCCGTGTGCTTCACCGCGCCGTTGGCAAACGCCAGCAAGCCGGTGGTGCCGGCGCCAATCTCGACGACCGCGACGCCGAGCTCCTTTTCCTCCGGCGAGAGCGCCGCCTCCGCCGCCGCGAAGGGCGCGAACACGAGATCGACGACGTGCAGCCCGGCGCGCTGACAGCACTTGATGACGTTCTGCGCTGCGGCAATCGGCGTGCTGATGATGTGCACACGCGCTTCGAGCCGTACGCCGGACATGCCGACCGGCTCCTTGATGCCGTCTTGCCCGTCGACCAGAAACTCCTGCGGCAGGACGTGCAGAATGTCCTGATCCATCGGCAACGCGACGGCCCGCGCCGCATCGAGCACGCGCTCGACGTCCGACGGCGCCACCTCGCCGCTCTTGATCGCCACGACGCCGTGACTGTTGAAGCCTTTGATCTGACCGCCGCCGACGCTGGCGAACACGCTGTGAATCTCGCAGCCGGCGCGCAGCTCGGCTTCCTTCACCGCGCTGGCGATGGCCTGCACGGTGGCTTCCATATTCACCACCACGCCGCGGCGCAGCCCTTCGCTCGGCGCCGCCCCGTAGCCGACGACGCTGAGCGGCCCATTCGGCAGCAGCTCCGCCACCACGGCCGCGACCTTCGAGGTACCGATGTCGAGCCCGACCAGCAGTTCCGCTTTCTTCGCCATGCTCACGCCTTCAAGCCGCGGCCGCGCCGTTTCGACGTCGGCGCCGGAGCCGTGACTGCTGCGGGGCCGGCCGGCGCCGCGCGCAGCGTGGCGACGACCTGATTGTGAAAACGCGTATCGAGCCGCGCCAAGCGATCGGTCGACCCGTGCCACGCCGCCAGCGCGCGCGCGGCGCGGTCGAGCTTCGCCGACCAGCTGCCCCATCCGAGCAGCACCGGAACGTGCGGCGAGCTGAGGAACACGCTCACGCCCGTGGCCTGGTCGACATGTATCTCGCTCAGGGCGCCGAGCGACGGCGCTTCGTCGAAACGGCGCATGAGGCGCAACGCGCGGCGCAAGATCCAATTGCGCGTGCCGTCGGAGGCGTGCGGATCGAGCCCGGTGATGAGCGGTAGATCGCGCGGGTCGTCATCGCGCAGCGGGCCGAAGGTCACGCCGCCGCGATCGACATAGTAGAGGTCGTCGAGCACGGCGATCGCCAGCGGGCGGCGCTCGCGTACGACGATCTCGAGCGTGCCGGGAAACTCGCGGCGCACCGCGGCGTGCGCGATGTAGGGATGCTCTTCGAGACGGTCGCGCACGCGGCCCGGCGACGCCTCCCATACCGTGGTCGATTCGGTCAGCCCGATCCAGGCGCGCAGCTCGTCCGGGGTCAGCGCCTGGTCGGCGCCATGAATCACGACGCGGTTGATGACGAAGTAGGGATGCTCGCGCAACGCGCTCGCGACTCGCTCGCGCATCGTCCACCCCACCACGCTCAGCCCGACCAGCACCATTGCCGTCAGGCCGACCCACCGCCACCGCGCGAGCTGTGCGATCATTCTCGCGCCTCCCAATCGCCGACCAGCTTGATCTCCGGCACCAGACGCACGGCGTGTGCGCGCCATACGGTGTCGGCGACTTCGTCCATCAGCCGCTTGACGTCGCCGGCGGTCGCCCCGCCGCAATTGACGATGAAGTTCGCATGCTGTTCGGAGATCATGGCGCCGCCGACGCGCCGGCCTTTGAGCCCGCAGTTCTCGATCAATTTGCCGGCGAATGCGCCCGGCGGGTTCTTGAACACGGACCCGGCGTTGGGGAAGCCGAGGGGCTGCTTCTTGTCGCGCTTGCGTTTGGCGTCGGCCATGCGCGCGCGAATCGCCGCGGGGTCGTCCGGCGCGAGGGCGAAATCGACATGCGTCACGACGTGATCCTGCGGCAGATCGAAGCGCCGATAGCCAAAGCGCAGCTCTGCGCGTGGCACGTGGCGTTCGCCGTGGGCGGGATCGACGAGGACGATGCCGGTCACGCAATTGCTGATCTCGCCGCCAAAGGCGCCGGCGTTCATCAGCAATCCGCCGCCGATCGAGCCGGGGATGCCTTCGGCGAACTCCAAGCCGCTCACACCGCGCGACGCCGCCTCCGTCACCAACTTCTTGAATGGCGCCGCGGCGCCGGCGCGCACGTGCCAGCCGCCAGCGGCGGCCGGCTGCCAATCGAAGCGGCCGAGCGCGCGGCCGAGCTTGACGACGATGCCGCGCACGCCGCGATCGGCGACCAGGACGTTGGTGCCGATGCCGAGCACCGCCAGTGGGACGCCGTGCGCTTGGGCCGTGCGCTGCACGCCGCACAGCTCCGCGCCACTGTCGACCTCGATCCACGCGTCGGCCGGTCCGCCGATGCGAAACGAGGTGTGGCGGCTGAGAGGCTCAGCGAACCGCACGCGCGCGCCGAAGCGCTCCTGCAGCCAGGTGCGCACCGGTGCTCCTACTGCATCGTCCATGGGTGCTGGGTGCCGACGAGACTGTGCACCAGCTCTTCGGCGACGCCGTGGATATTGCCGGCGCCGAGGACGACGACCAGGTCGCCGACCTGCAGCAACGGCTTCAACTCGTTCACCAGATCGTCGCGGCGCGGCACGTACGACACTTCCAGGTGACCGCGGCGCTTGAGGGCCCAGAACAACACTTCGCCGTTCAACCCGTCGACCGGCTCTTCGCCGGCGGCATAGATGTCGGTCAACACCAGGTGATCGGCGGCGTCGAAGGCGTCGAGGAAGTCGCCGAACAAGTCGCGCGTGCGCGTGAAGCGATGCGGCTGAAAGCAGACGACCAAGCGGCGGCCGAAGCCTTCGCGCGCGGCGGCCAGCGTCGCGCGGATCTCCGCCGGATGATGGCCGTAGTCGCTCACCACCATCACGCCGCCGGACTCGCCACACAGCTCGAAGCGCCGGTGGATGCCGCCGAACTCGCTGAGCGCCTCGACAGCGGTCTCGAACGGCACGCCGAGTTGCGAGGTGACGGCGATCGCGGCGACGGCGTTGAGCGCGTGGTGGCGCCCGGGCAAGCGCAGGCGCAGCGTGCCGAGCAGCTCGCCGTTGCGCACCACCTCGCACAATGTCTCCATGCCGATGACGCACAGGTCGCGCGCGACATATTCACAATCGTCGGTGGTGCCGTAGGTGATGACGCGCTTGCGCACCTGCGGCAGCAAGGAGCGCACGTTGACGCTGTCGAGGCACAACACGCTGAGGCCGTAGAACGGCACGCGATTCATGAACTCGAGGTAGGCGGCGCGCACGCGGTCCATGTCGCCGTAGTAGTCGAGGTGTTCGGGATCGATGTTGGTCACCACGGCGATCACCGGCGACAGCATGAGAAACGTGCCGTCGCTCTCGTCGGCCTCGGCGACCAGCAGCTCGCTCTGGCCGAGCCGCGCGTTGGTGCCCATGGCGTGCACCTTGCCGCCGATGACCGTCGTCGGATCCATGCCGGCGCGCGCCAGGATGGCGGCGATCAATGACGTGGTCGTCGTCTTGCCGTGCGTGCCGGCAACCGCGATGCCGTATTTGAGGCGCATGAGCTCGGCGAGCATCTCGGCGCGCGGGATGACCGGGATCTTCAGCGCGCGCGCCTGCACCACTTCGGGGTTGGAGTACTTCACCGCCGACGAGATGACGACGACGTCGACATCGGCCGTCACCGATTCGGCGCGATGCCCGAGCGCCACGGTGGCGCCGCGCGCCACGAGGCGGCGCGTCGCGTCGCTTTCCGACATGTCGGAGCCGCTGACGCGATGCCCCAGCGTCAACAGCACCTCGGCGATGCCGCTCATGCCGACGCCGCCGATGCCGACGAAGTGAATGCGGCGCGGCTCGTTGAACAGTTTGGTCATGCCCCCTCCCCTCCACGCCCCAGCAAGGCCCGGCAGGTCGCCACGACGCGCGCCGCGGCATCCGGTACGCCCAGCCCGCGCGCGGCCGCCGCCATCGCGGCGAGTCGCGCGCGATCGCGCGCCAGAGCGATCACTTCCGCCGCCAGGCGCGCGCCGGTGCATTCCGCGTCGAGCACCAGGACCGCCGCGCCGCGCTCGGCGAGCACGTTCGCATTGGCGCGCTGATGATCGTCGGCGGCGAATGGGTACGGCACCAGGATCGCCGCCTTGCCGAGCGCGGTGAGCTCGGCGACGGTGGTGGCGCCGGAGCGGCTGACGACGAGGTCGGCGCGGGCATAGGCGGCGCCCATGTCGTCGATAAACGGCCGCACCTCGGCGTCGACGCCGGCGCGCGCCCACGCGGCGGCGACGGATTCGCAGTCGGCTGCACCGGTCTGGTGCACGACGTGTAGGTCGGGCAGCGCGGCGGCCAACGCCGCGGCCGCATCGACCAGCGCTGTGTTGAGACGGCGCGCCCCCTGGCTGCCGCCGAAGGCGAAGAGGGAAAAGCCGGCGCGCGGCGCGGGCGGGGGCGATGTCGCGAAGCTGCGCACGGGATTGCCGGTCAACACGACGCGCCCGGCGGGAAAGTAGCGCTGCGCGTCTTCGAAGGTCGTACAGACGCGCGCCGCCAGCCGGCTGAGGACGCGATTGGCGAGGCCGGGGCGCGCGTTCTGCTCCAACAGCACCGCCGGCACGCGGCGCAGCCACGCGGCGGCGACGACCGGGAACGACGCATATCCGCCGACGCCGAGCACGAGATCGGCGCCGTAGGTGCCGAGAATGCGCCAGGCGCGCACCAGCGCGGTGGGCAGTTGCAGCGCCAGCTCAACGGCGCCGCGCCAGCCGCGACCGCGCAAGCCGCGGATGCGCAGCGGTTGGAATGCGAAACGGGTCTGCGGGATGACGCGCGCCTCGATGCCGAAGGCGCTGCCGACGAACAGTACCGAGCCGGCGTCACCGCCGGCCCAGCGCTCGGCGACTGCCAGCCCTGGAAAGAGATGGCCGCCCGTTCCGCCCCCCGCCACGATCATGCGCATCCTCAGCCCGTCATGCGCGACAGCGCGGCAAGTACGCCGACTTCCATCATCGTCGCCAGCAACGCCGAGCCGCCGTAGCTGAGAAACGGCAGCGGTAACCCTTTGGTCGGTAACACGCCCAACACCACCCCGATGTTCACCACCGCGCTGAGAATTAGCACCGCCGTCAGCCCAAAAGCGAGCAGACTGGCGAACGGATCGGGGTGTCGCGCGGCGATGCGGAAGCCGCGAATCGCCACCACGGCGAAGAGCGCCAGCACCAACAGCGCGCCGAGCAAGCCGAGCTCTTCGCCGACCAGCGCAAAGATGAAGTCGGTGTGCGCCTCGGGCAGGAAGAGCAGCTTCTGCTTGCTCTGCCCGAGGCCGACGCCGGTGGCGCCGCCGGAGCCGAACGCGATCAGCGACTGCACCAATTGAAAGCCGCTGTCCTGGCTGTGCTCGAACGGATCCATGAAGGCCAGCAGCCGCCGCATGCGATACGGCGCCACCTGCACCGCGAGCACGATGCCGATCATGCCGGCCAGCACCAATCCACCGACGTGCGCCGGCCGCGCGCCGCCGACGAACAACATGAGCAGCGCGAGCGAGCCGAGGATGACGGTGGTGCCGAAGTCGGGTTGGCCCATCATCAGCGCGCAGCAAAAGCCGACGCAGGTCAGCGCCGGCAACACGCCGTCGATGAAGCTCGGCAGCCGATCGCGGTGGCGGCTGATCCAGCGGGCCAGAAACAGCACGACGCCGAGCTTGACGAACTCGGACGGCTGCAGGCTGAACTTGCCGAGCGCGATCCAGCGCTGCGCGCCGCCGCGCTCGGCGCCGATGCCGGGCGTCAGCACGGCGAGCAAGGCCAACACGCAGACCGGCAACGTGATGCTGGCCCAGCGCTCGAGCATCTCCAGGCGCACGCGCGAGACCAGCAACATGACGACGATGCCGATGGCGACCGAGATCAAATGCTTGCGGAAGAACAAATACGGATCGCCGTAGCGCGCTTCGGCTTGGAAGTAGCTGACGTTGAACACCATCACGGTGCCGAAGCCGAGCAGCCCGACAACCGCCGACAGCAGCCAAAAGTCGGGCCGCGTCAGGCGCGGCATCATGACGCGTTCCTGCAGACGACTGAGCGGACGCAATCGGTTCACAACCCCTCCACCAACGCGCGGAACTTCATCCCGCGCTCCACGTAGTCGCGAAATTCGTCGAAGCTGGCGCAGCCGGGCGCCAACAGCACGACCTGTCCGGGACGCGCGAGATCCGCCGCCGCGCGCACGGCACCGGCAAGATCGGAGACGACCTGCGCGCCGGCGGCCGGACCGAGCTGCGCGGCGATGCTCGGGCCGGCCTTGCCGAAGCAGATCAGCTGCGCCACGCCTCCCAGACGCGGCGCCAACGCCGCGAAGTCGCCGCCTTTGTCATAGCCGCCGAGCAGCAGCACGATGCCGCCGGGAAAACTGTCGATCGACTTCTCGACCGCGCCGACGTTGGTCGCCTTCGAATCGTCGTACCAGCGCACGCCGCCGCGCTCGATGACCAGCTCGAGGCGGTGCGCCAAGCCGCGCGTCGTGCGCAGCGCGGTGCGGATCGCCGCGGCCGGCGTGCCCCACGCCGCGGCAGCGGTGATCGCTGCCAGCAGATTCTCGCGGTTGTGTGCGCCGACCAGCGGGCTGGTGCGCAAATCGTAGCGCTGCGGCTGGCCGGCGCCCCACACGACGGCGTCGTCGCCATCGAGATAGGTGCCGAACTCGACCGCATCGCGCCCGAACGACAGGACCGTGGCAGCGGTGCAGCGGCGCTGCTCCCACACCCACGCGTCGTCGCGATTGAGCACCGCCACATCGCCGGCATCCTGGTTGCGCAACACGTTGGCCTTGGCGGCGCCGTAGTCGTCGGGGTTCGGATAGCGATCCTGGTGGTCCGGCGTCAGATTCAGCAACACGGCGACGCGCGGCTTGAAGGTCGGCACCCATTCGAGCTGAAAGCTCGATACTTCGACCACGGCCGCCTCCCAGGCTCCCGGATCGAGAGCCGCATCGGCGAGCGGTGTACCGAGGTTGCCGCCGACGAAGACGCGTTGGCCGGCGGCCTGCAACATGGCGCCGAGCAGGGTCGTCGTCGTGCTCTTGCCGTTGGTCCCGGTGATCGCCAGCAGCGGGCAGCTGAGATAGCGCGCCGCCAGCTCGATCTCGCTCCACACCGGAACGTTGCGGGCCACGGCGGCGAGCAGCAGCGGATGATCGCGCGCAACGCCCGGACTCGGCACCACCAACTCGACACCATCGAGCGCGGCCAGCGGCTCGGCGCCGGCGCTCAGCTCGATCGACGCCGGCCAGTCGGGGTCGCGCGGCGCATCGGCGGCGCGCTCGACGATGCGTACGCGCGCGCCGTGCTGCGCCAGCAAGCGCGCGGCAGCCCGCCCGGAGCGTCCGGCGCCGATGACCAGCGTACGGGTCCGCGCCAAGGCCGTCATCGCAGCTTCAGCGTGCTCAGCGCGACCAGCGCGCAGAGAATGGAGAGGATCCAGAAACGCACGATGATCTGCGGTTCGGGCCACCCCAACAACTCAAAGTGATGATGGATCGGCGCCATGCGGAAGATGCGCTTGCGGCGCAGCTTGTACGAGCCGACCTGCAAGATGACCGACAGCGCCTCGACGACGAACACGCCACCAGCGATGATCAACACCAGCTCCTGCTTGGTGATCAACGCGAGACAGCCGAGCGCGGCACCGAGCGGCAGCGCGCCGACGTCGCCCATGAACATCATCGCCGGATAGGCGTTGAACCACAGGAAGCCGAGCCCGGCGCACACCAGGGCGCCGCAAAAGATCGCCAACTCGCCGGTGCCGGAGATGAAAGGCAGCTGCAGGTAGCGCGCCCACGTCGCATTGCCGGTGGCGTAGGCGAAGACGCCGTAGGTAAACGCGACGGTCATGATCGGGCCGATGGCGAGGCCGTCGAGGCCGTCGGTGAGATTGACGGCATTCGACGCGGCGACCAGCAACAGCGCGGCGAACGGAATGTAGAGCACGCCGAGATCCAGCGTCAGCGTCTTGAAGAAAGGGAAGTAGAGCACGGTGTCGAAGCGTGGCACGAGGTACAAGAACGCGCCGGCGCCCAGGCCGAAGGTGAATTCCCATAAGAGGCGCGTACGCCCGGGCAACCCCTTCGAGTTGCGTCCGGTGAGCTTGCGCCAGTCGTCGACGAAACCGATCGCGGCGTAGCCGAGCGTCACCAGCAGAATCAGCCAGACATACTGATTGGTGAGATCGGCGAGCAGCAGCGTGGAGAGTATCAGCGAAGACAGGATCAGCGTGCCGCCCATCGTCGGGGTGCCGGCTTTCGACAGATGACGCTGCGGGCCGTCGGGACGGATCTGCTGGCCGATCTTCGCGGCGGTCAGTTTGCGGATCAGCCACGGGCCCAACAGGAACGACAGCACCCACGCCGTCAGTGCCGCCAGCACGGCGCGAAACGTGATGTAGCGCAGGACGTTGAACGCCGAGTACGTCGTGTGCAGCGGGTACAGGAGGGCGTAGAGCATCACGCGACTCCGGCCAGGTCGGCAAGGCGGGCGACGACTTCCGCCATGCGCGCGCCGTAGCGCCGCACGCCGGGCTCATCGTCCGAGCCGCGCGAACCTTTGACCAGGACGGCATCGCCGGATTGCCAGCGCGTCGCGATCAGCGCCGCCGCCGCCGCCGCATCGCCGCAGACGCTGACTTCGATGTTGCCGGCGCGGCGCGCCCCGTCGGCCAGCTCCTCGACGCCCGGCCCGACCGCGAGCAGCCAGCGGACGCCGGCCGCCGCCGCGTGGGCGCCGACGCGCGCGTGCAACAAGCCGCTGTCGTCGCCGAGCTCGCGCATCTCGCCGAGCACCGCGATGGCGCGCCCGGCGCTGCGCCCGACCGTATCCAGCGCCGCCTCGGTGCTGGCCGGATTGGCGTTGTACGCATCGTTGATCAGCGTCACGCCGTTGCGCAGGCGCACGACCTGCAGCCGCATCTTCGGCAGCTCGGCAGCGGCCAAGCCGGCGGCGATGAGATCGATCCCGATTCCGAGGGCGTGCGCCGCGGCCGCCGCCGCGAGCGCGTTCTGGACGTTGTGCGCGCCGATACCGCGCAGCGCGACCGCAGCGCGCGCCGCGCCGACGGCGAGGGTGAACGCGACGCCGTCGACGCCGCGATCCTCGATCGCCTCGGCGCGCACCGTACGGCCGCGGCCGAACTCGATGCGGCGCCCGGCGAAATCTGCCGCCGCGCGGACCACGTGCGCGTCGTCCATGTTCACGGCGATGGCCCCGCCCGCCGGCAAACCGGCGAACAACTCGCCCTTGGCGCGCGCCACGCCCGCCAGACTGCCGACACCTTCGAGGTGGGCCGGCCCAACGTTGGTGATGACGCCGACGTCCGGTGCGGCAATCGCGGTCATGCGCGCGATCTCGCCGAAAGCGTTCATGCCCATTTCGAGTACCGCCAGCTGCTCGTCCCCGGCGAGGCGCAGCAGGGTCAGCGGCAGACCGATGAGGTTGTTGAGGTTGCCCTGCGTCTTCAGCACGCGCTGCGGAGCGGCGGACTCGCAGATGGCGGCCAGCATCTCCTTGGTCGTCGTCTTGCCGTTGCTGCCGGTGATGCCGACCACCCGGCCACCCCAGCGGCGCCGCGTGAAGGCCGCCAAATCGCCGAGCGCGCGCAACGTGTCGGAAACGACGAAGCTGCGCCGCGCGTCGACGCCCACCGCTCGTTCGTCAACCACCGCGGCGGCCGCGCCGCCGCTGAGCGCCGCGGCGGCAAACGCATGTCCGTCGAAGTGCTCGCCGCGCAGCGCGACGAACAGCGCCCCGGGCGGCAGATGCCGCGTATCGGTGCTCACCGCCGCGAAGGTCGCCGCCGTCGCATCGGCTCCGGCGACGGCACCCGTCGCGGTCGCGATCTCGTGTCCGGTCCAGCCCATCCTCGACCCGTCGCGCGCGCGCGCCAACGCCGTCATAGCGTCAGGATGCGCTGGAACTGAAGTATAGGGTCAGGGTGCGATCGTCAGCGACACCGCCGGCGGGCGGCGTCTGGTGGGTGACATAGCCGGAGCCTTCGACGCGAACCGTCCAGCCCTCGGCGTGGGCGCGCACCAACGCATCGCGCATCGGCATGCCGATGAAGCTCGGCGCGCTGCCAGGGGCCGCGAGGACCTCCGGGGCCAGATCGGCTTCCGCCGCGTCATCGAAATGGACCGCGGCGCGCTGCAGCAACGGGGCCGGAGCGGCGGGCTTGGGATCGACCGGCGCGCGCGGCAAGACGCCGCGCCGCGTCAGTCCATACTCGGCAACGGCGCGGAAGACCGGCGCGGCGACGACGCCGCCGTACGTGGCTTTCTGCGGCGAATCGAGCACGGCGAGCACGACCAGCGCCGGATCTTCGGCGGGCACGAAGCCGACAAACGACGACATGCGGTCCTTGGCCGAATAGCGCCCGGTGTGCGGATCGACCTTCTGCGCCGTGCCCGTCTTGCCCGCGACCGTGAACCCGTCGATTTGCGCCTGTTTGCCCGTGCCGGCTTCCGTGACGCGCACCAGCAGTTGGGTCACCGTCGCCGCGGTCTTGTGCGACATCACTTGGCGCTCGACGTGTGGCTGGCCGACATAGCGCACCGTGCCGTCGTCGTCGCTGACGCGCTTCACGATGTAGGGGCGCAGCAGGTTGCCGCCGTTGGCAATCGCGGCGAATCCACGCGCCAGCTGCAACGGCGTCACCGCGATCCCCTGCCCGAAGGCGGTGGTGACGAGATGGATGCGGCCCCAGCGCGACACCGGTCGCAACAGCCCGGACGCCTCGCCCGGCAAGTCGATGCCGGTCGGCTGGCCGAACCCAAAGGCGGTAACCAGTGCGCCGAAGCGCTCGGTGCCGAGCCGCTCGGCAATTTTAGCGCAGCCGATGTTGCTCGATTCGGCGATGACGTCGGCGAAACTGAGCACTCCGTGCGGATGCGAATCGCGAATCGTACGGTTGCCCACCGTGTAATGGCCGTTTTCGCAATTGACGCGATCTTCGGGGCGCACGACGTCGTTCTCGATCGCGGCGCTGGCGAGAAACGCCTTGAAGGTCGAGCCCGGCTCGTAGACGTCGGTGATGGCGCGGTTGCGCATCTGGTCGGCCAGCGCGTTGCCGGCGTAGTTGGGATCGAAGCGCGGAACGGTCGCCATCGCCAGGATTTCGCCGGTGTGCGGATCGAGCGCCACGACCGTGCCAGCCCGGGCGCCGAACTCGCGCACGGCGCGCTCGAGCTCATCTTCAGCAACGCGCTGTAGTGCGGTGTCGATGGTCAGCTCGACGTGCGCGCCGCCGCGCGGCTCGGCTTGCCCGCCGTCGCCGAGATCGAACGGGCGCCCGCGCGCATCATGACCGACGACCAGGGCCTGCACCCCACCACGCAACTCCCCATCGAGGGCGCGCTCGACGCCCTCCAGGCCCTGGCCATCGACGCCGGTAAATCCCAGCACCTGGCTGGCCAGCGGTCCATGCGGATAGACCCGCTGGCGCGCCGGCTCACTGCCAATGCCGGACAGATTCATGTCTTCGACTGCCGTCCACTTCTCCAACGGCACCTGCCGCTGCAGCCAGACGAACGGCGCCTGCGCCGAGGCGCGCTGGAGCACCACGTCCTGCGGCAGATCGAGCGCGTGCGCCACGGCCTTCACCACTTCCGGCTGGTGCGAGAACTCGCGCGGGCGCAGGTAGACCGCGGCCGACTCGCGGCTCAGCGCCAGCGGCTCGCCGTAGCGATCGACGATCTCGCCGCGCTCCGCCGACATCGGCACAGCCGTGCGCTGCTGGCGATCGGCGCGCTGGCGCAACGCGGCGCCCTGCAGCAGCGTCAAATGCGCCGCGCGCAATGCCAAACCGCCAAACGCCGCGGCGAAGAGCACCGCGGTCGCCGCGATGCGCGAGCGCATCGATCGGCCGGTCACGGCAGATTTTCCTCCTCCCCGCGCCCCGGACGGCGCATGCCGAGCCGCGCGCTCGCCAGGCTCTCGAGATGTGCCGCACTGTCGGCCGCGGCAGCCCGAACTTCGAGCTCCCGCTCCTCCCGCTCCAACGCCTCCACAAGCTGACGCGTCACCGACAGGCGGTACCCGGCCTCCACCACCATCAACCGCACCCACACGTAGCCGAGTAAGAGACACACGGTACACGCGCCCAGGACGATGCCCCAGGCGATGAGTCGTCGAACTTCCGCATTGACCGACGCGCGCACGTTCGCGGGGCGTCGCGCCGCGGCTTCGCTCGCCGGTGCGGCGATCATCGGCGAGCGCGCCGTCGCAGCGGGCAACATCAGAGGCCCAACTCGGTCAGTACGCCGGGCTCGCTGAGCGTGACTTGCTCGCCGGCCAGGCGGACCGGTTCCCACTTGGCCTTGTCCCACACGCGAAACTTCAGGCCTGAGCCGGTGAACACGACTTCTTTCACCAGCATGGCGTAGTCGCGCAGGACCGGCGGGACGAGCAGTCGCCCCTGCTTGTCGACCGCGCACTCCTGCGCGCCCGGCAGGTAGAAGTTGTCGAAAAACGCTTTTGCCGGCGCCGATATGCTAGGCATCTCGGCGATGCGAGATTCGAGCTTCAGCCACTCGGCGTATGGTCGCGCCTCCAGGCAGCGCGCGTCGCCGACACGAAAGTTGGTGAGGAAGAGGCGGTCATCCCCAAGATCATGCAGTACGTCGCGAAACTTGACCGGCACGTTGATCCGGCCCTTCTCATCGATGCGTTGCTCGAATGTTCCGCGGAACATGGCCCGACGATCCCGTCTCTCCCACAAACCGTCCCCGCACCGCCACTTCCCACCACTTTCGCCCACCGGCTAATAGGGGAGCCCCTATAAGCTGTCAATAGAAATCGTTCGGGCGACGGGATTTATTTGGCGTGTACGCTGCGGCGCTTCTGCGGCGCGGCCGCCTGACATAGAGGTAGCTGCCGTGACTTCGCCGAGTCGCCCGCAGCGCAGCTGACGCAATGGCCATCTCCGGATTTCTCGTCGTGCGCGATGGAATCGCCCACGGCTATCCCTTCCTGGAAGCTATTCAGTCGGCGCTGCCGATCTGCGACGAATTTCTGATCGGCGACGGCCAATCGAGCGACGGCACGTGGGACGCCTTGCTGGCACTGCGCGACGCCTATCCGCAGCGCGTCCGTTTGTTTCGCGAGCCTTGGCCGGGTGCCGACATCGCGGCCCTCGTCGCGGCGACGAACCAGCTCCGGCAACACTGCCGCTTCGACTACTGCCTCAACCTGCAAGCCAACGAGGTGCTCCACGAGGCGTCATGCGCCGAGCTCGCGGCGTTGCCGGAGCTCTACCCGCGAACGGAGATGTTTCGCTTGCCGTTTCTCAATCTGATGGGCCGCTCGCTGGCGTGGTTCGTCGACTTTCGTCGACGCTTGTTTCGCAATCGGCCGTACATCGCCGCGGTCGGTGACGCGTTCGATGTCGGCTATCGGTTCGCGGCGTTGTGGCGGCGGCCGCGGCGGCTGCTGAGCTATGTGCGCCATCGCGCCGGCGAGCGCACCGTCTATCTGCGCAAGCCCGTGTACCGCTACCGTGCGCTGTTCCCCGACGACTACCTGACGAAGCTCGGCACGCGGCAGCGCCTGATCGGCGCGGCGCAGAGCCCGGAGCTCGCCTACGCACGCGACGTCTGGCGCCGCATGGATCAGGCGATAGCGACGCCGGACGTGTTCTGGAACGAAATGCGACCGTACTTCGACGACGTGTTGTGGCGCGCGCCGGACATCGACGCGCAACGCTTCCTGCCGCGGCGCTGCCTGCGCGACGCCGATACCGACGGACCGTCGCTCATGCAGCCGCTGTTCAGCGCCTGGCGATACCCGGTCGCCGACAGCGTGGCGCGACTGCCGCGCACCGCTGCCGCTGAGATGGCTGGAGAGGATCTGTAAGCCGGATTCTGTTCCGCCGGTTGCCCGGCAGCGGCAGCCATTCCTCTCGACCGGCAGTTGCCTGCCGGCTCTAGCGACATACCCGAGGTCGAGCGCGGGCCACGCAACCTCGTGTTGGTCTTGCTCCGGGTGGGGTTTGCCGCGCGGCGCCGTCACCGACACCGCGGGTCGTCACCGACCGTTTCACCGACTCCCCGCACGAGGCGGGGCCGTCTCCTTTCTGTGGCACTTTCCCCTGATCGCTCAGAGTCGCCGTTAGCGACCACCCTGCCCTACGGAGTCCGGACTTTCCTCCCGCCGCGGTCCGCGACGAGCGGCTGCCCGATCCTCTCCAGCCGCGGCGAAACTAGGCGGCGTGCCGCAGCGGCGCAACCCGTGCTCGCGCGCGACCGCCCAGCGACGCATCGGCACCTGACGATACGGCGCGGCGCTACGCCACCGGCGGCCGCCAGAACAGGATGCGATGACAGTTCGGGCACTGGCGGATGTCGCGGAATTTTTGCAGCTCGTTGTAGAACTGTGGCGGAATGCGCATGCGGCACCCCGTGCACATGTAATCGAGGGCGGCGACGACTGCGCTGCCGCCGCGCCGTTCGAAGATCTGCTCGTACTTGGTGCGCAGCGACGGATCCAAGCCTTGCGACAACGCATCGCGCGCGCCGGCTTCGGCTTCGAGCTCGGCGCGCAGCTCGGCCGCCTCGGCGCGCCGCTCGCTGACCACTTGCGCGGCGCGCGCCTCCAGCTCGTCCAGCGCCGCTTGCGCGGCGCTCAACTGCGCCGCCAGCGTCTCCAGCGTCTCCATGACGCGCAGCACTTCGTCTTCGACCTGCGTGTTGGCCTCTTTCGTCAGGTCGATCTCGCGCTGCAGCGCCAGCAACTCTACGGAGTTGCGCACGCGGTTCATGCGCATGCGGTTGTCGCGGATCTTGAACCCGCTGAGCTCGAGCTGGCGATCCATCTCAGTGCGCCGCGTCTCGAGCGTGTCGCGCTCGCCGGTCAGGGCACTGACCGCCTGGCGGTGCCGCGCCAGCTCGAGGTCGACGCCGTCGGCTTCGCTGAGCAGGGCGTTCATGCGGTCGCGCCGCTCCTTGAGGCGAGTGTCCACCTCTTGCAGGGCTGCCAAGCGATCGATGTCGGATGTGAGTTGTGCGTTCACGTTTCCATCTTCTCCTTACGTTGGAATGGGCCCACCAGGATTCGAACCTGGGACCTACCGGTTATGAGCCGGCGGCTCTGACCAGACTGAGCTATGGGCCCGGGATCTCCTTGGGCAGCGGTTCGCGCCGCAGCCCGGCGAACGGGCGCGTCGGGCGCCGCAACTTCCGCAATGCCTTGGCCTCGATCTGGCGGATGCGCTCGCGCGTCACGGCGAAGCGCTGGCCGACTTCCTCCAACGTGTAGTCGGTCGCTTCGCCGAGGCCGAACCGCAGCCGCAGCACCTGCTCCTCGCGCGGCGTCAGCGCCGCCAATGCCTGGCGGGTCTGTTCGCGCAGATGCAGGCTCATCACCGCGTCGATCGGCGACATCGCCTGCGTGTCTTCGATGAAGTCGCCGAGCGTCGAGTCTTCGTCCTCGCCGACCGGCGTCTCGAGCGAGATCGGCTGCTTCACGACCTTCAGCACGCCGCGCACCTTGTCGGCCGGCATGTCGAGCCGCGCCGCCAGCTCTTCGGTCGTCGGCTCGCGCCCCAGTTCCTGCACCAAGCCACGCGAGGTCCGCAGCAGCTTGTTGATGGTCTCGATCATGTGCACCGGAATGCGGATGGTGCGCGACTGATCGGCGATCGCCCGCGCCATCGCCTGACGGATCCACCACGTCGCATAGGTCGAGAACTTGTAGCCGCGCTGGTACTCGAACTTGTCGACCGCCCGCATCAAGCCGATGTTGCCTTCCTGGATCAGGTCGAGCAGCGGCAGCCCGCGGTTGGTGTACTTCTTGGCGATGCTGACGACGAGGCGCAAATTGGCCTCGACGAGCTCCTGCTTGCCGGCGCGGACGACGCGCTCGGCGCGCTCGACGCGCGCCACGGCATCGCGCAGCGCCGCGGAACCGCTCTCCGAACCGGCCGCCGCGGTGCCGCGCGCCAGGGTGACGACGCGCGATTCGCGGCGCGCGCTGCGGCCGGTCGGCTCGGCCCCGAACATGCGGCGCATTTCGGCGATCGCCGCTTCGAGTTGGCGATCGTGCAGGCGCAGCCCCTCGACGGCGACGATCAGTTTCTCGCGCTTGGTCGCCAGCGTCTTCGCCGTGCCGCCGCGCTCGGCCCGCTCGATCTCGCGCACCAGTTTGCCGACGGCGGCGAACTGCGCCAGCACGTCCGCGAGCAGCCGCGCTTCGTCCTGCTCGACCGTCTCGCTCTCTTCGTCGAGATCGCGCAGCACGGTGCGCAGCCGAATCTCGTCGGCTTCGAGCAGCGCGCCGAGCTGCACGATGTAGTCGCGCGCCACCGGATTGCTGAGCATCTCCCCGAGCAGCTGGCGCTGTGCCTCTTCGATGCGACGCGCGATGCGCACCTCGCCTTCGCGCGTCAGCAGCGCCACCTTGCCCATCTCGCGCAGGTAGAGCCGGACCGGATCGACGCCGGGTTCCAGCTCGGCGACCGCTCGCGCGCCGGCGCCGCGCGGCGCCTCCCATTGGGCGCGGCCAAAGATCTCCGCGACGTCCTCGCTGCTCGAACCGGTGGACAAATCAACCAGCGGCGCGCGCTCTGCCGCGTTGCCGTTGCCTTGCGTCGCCGTCGGCTCGCCGCGCCCGCCCGTCTCGCGTTTCCTCACTCCGCACCTCCCTCCCGGCGTCGCACCGCATTGTTCAGATCGGTCAGTCGCGACCGCCAGCGTTCATCACCACTCAATTCAGCGCGACGCAACTCCGACGCCAGCGCCTGGCGCTCGGCGCGCGCCGCGCGTGCTTCAATGCGCCGCGCGCAATCCTCGGCGGCATGACGCCGGTCGTCGGCGCTGCCCAACGGCCCCTCGGCGAGCGCAACGGTGGTCAAGTGATGCGCCAAGGCGGGCGGCAATCGCTCCGCCACTTCACCGAGCGGCCGCCCGGCCGCCCAGGCTGCGGCGATGCGTCGGCCGGCATCGGCCAGATCCGCGGCGTGGAAGTGGGCCAGCGTGTCGCGCGCGACGACTTCTGCCGCGACCGTCCCGTCGACCGCCATCACCTCGACCAACAAGCGCTCTTCGGGCGGCCAACTCGGCGCCGCGGCGCGCGGCACGGCCGGAGTAGCGGGCGCCGCCTGTGCCGCACTGCGGCGCACGCGGCGAAACACTTCTTCGTCGAGGCCGAGCCGCTGCGCCGCCTGGCGCGTCAGGAGCGCGAACTGCACATCGTTGCTCACCCGCGCCAGCAGCCGCGTCACCTCATCGGCGACGCGCGTACGCTGCGGCAAGGTCGCGCCCGGCGGCAGCAGCTGATCGAAGTAGAAATCGACCAGCGACGGCGCCGCATCGAGCAACGCCAGCGTCGCCGCCGCGCCGTGCTCACGCGTGTAGCTGTCCGGGTCGTGGCCTTCGGGCAGGAACGCGGCGCGTCCCCAGACGCCGGCTTCGGCGCACACGCCGAAGGCGCGCACCGCGGCCTGGCGACCGGCGCGATCGCCGTCGAAGAAGAAGAACACCGCCACCTCGTCGCCGCCGAGCGGCGCGAGGACGCGCAGCTGCTGCGCCGTCAGTGCGGTGCCGAGCGTCGCCAGCACGTAGCCGATGCCCTCTTGCGCCAGCACCAGCGCATCCATGTAGCCTTCGACCAACACGGCGCGCGCGTTGGCGCGGATCGGCTCGCGCGCTTCGGCGACGCCGTACAGGCCTTCGCCCTTCTTGAACAGGGGCGTCTCGGGCGAGTTCAGATATTTCGGCTGCTCGTCGCCCAGCGCGCGGCCGCCGAAGGCGATGGTGCGACCGCGCCGGTCGCGGATCGGAAACATGACGCGACCGCGGAAGCGGTCGTAGATGCGCCCATCCTGGCTGCGCCCCAGCAGACCGGCCTGGAGCGCGACCTCGCGCGCGATGGTCTGCCGATCCAACGCCGCCGCCAACACGCTGCCGCCGGGCGGCGCGAAGCCGAGCCCGAAGCGCGCGATCGTCTCGTCGCGCAAGCCACGCTGCGCCAGATAGCGTCGCGCTGCCGCGCCGGCCGGAGCGGCGAGCGCGGCGCGGAAGAATTTCTCCGCCGCGCTGTTGGCGGCGTACAGGAGCTCGCGGTGTTGCGCCGCCGGATCGTCGCGGTCGCGCTCCGGCAACGCCACGCCGGCACGCTTGGCCAACTGCTCGACGGCGTCGGGAAAATCCAGCCGCTCCATCTTCATCAAGAAGGTGAAGACGGTGCCGCTCTCGCCGCAACCGAAACAATGAAAGAGGCCGCGCTCCTCGCTGACGGTGAACGACGGGGTCTTCTCGCTGTGGAACGGGCACAGCCCGAGATGGTTGCGGCCGGCGCGCTTGAGGTTGACGAAGGCGGAGATGACCTCGACGAGGCTGACGCGGTCCCGGATGGCCTGCAGCGTCTCATCGGGGATCCGGCGCGCCACTGTCACCTCAGGCTTGCCGATCCGCCGTCGCGCCGCCGTCGCGCCAGCCGGAGCGTAGCGCCGCTTCGGCGCTACTGACCAACGGACGGGCAATCCGCGAATCGAGAATCTGCCGGTCGAGACCTTTGACGACCGGGAAGAGCTGCAGGAACAGCAGGACGAATGCCGCCACGGCAGCGCCCTTGGCGACGGCGAACAGTGCGCCCGCGACGCGGCTCGGAATGCGCAGCGCGCCGCGCCCGAACACCTGGTCGCAGGCGACCCCGAGCAGATTCACCAGTGTGCTCGCCAGCAGAAAAGCCGCGACAAATGCGACGCCGAGCAACGCGGCCGGGTTCGTGTCGACACCGGGCAGCCGCCCCGCCAGCCATCCAGCGCCGGCGTCAGCTCCATGCAGTGCCGCCCACACGCCGATCAGCAACGCGGCAAAACCGAAGCTTTCGCGAAACAAGCCGCGCCACGAACCGCGCAGGCCGCAGAGCAGGAGCAGGATTACCAGGGCGACGTCGATACCGTTCATTGCGACCGTCTCGGCTCCCGCTCACCGCGTGCGTCGGGTTACCCGCTGGCGCGCGCCAGGCGGCGCAGATAGCGTTTCTTGGCTGCCAGCATCTTCTTCTTCTTGCGGACGCTGGGCTTCTCGAAATGCTCGCGCTTGCGCAACTCTGAAAGAATGCCGGCCTTTTCGCACTGCTTTTTGAAGCGCCGAATCGCGACTTCGATCGGCTCGTTTTCTTTCACTCGAACGCCTGCCATGTGCCTCCTGGTTTCGCTGCTGCCGGGCCGGGCGGCGGGCCGCAGCGAAGGGCGCCCCGTAACGCAGCCTGAACCGGTCTTCTTATTCGATTCCCCGCATGTGTCAAGCCGCCCGGAGGTGGCTGAGCCGCTCCGGAAAGTCGCTGATGATGCCGTCGACCCCCATGGCGGCGAGGGCCGCGATCGCGTCCGCGTCGTTCACGGTCCAGGCGATGACTTTGCACCGCGCGGCCCGCGCACTGGCGATGCACGCCGCATCGACCAAGCCCCACATCGGATGCACCGCCGCGGCCCCGAGTACCGCCGCCGCGCGCCACATCGACTCGAGATCGGCCGTCTGCCACAACACGCCGAGTCGAGCGGCGGTCGAGCGCTGGCGCACGGCCAGCAGCGCTCCGCTCTCGAAGCAGGAGATGATCGTACCGGTCATGCGTCCGTGTCGCTCCAACAGCGCCAGCAGCGCGGCGGCGGTGGCCTCCCAGTCTTGCGATGGGCTTTTGATCTCTACGTTCAGCTCGGCCCGGCCGGCGGTCAGCGCCAAGACCTGATCGAGCGAGGGCACGCGCGCCGCCGCCCAGCGCGCATCGAACCAGCTGCCGGCGTCGAGCTGCTGCAACTCTGCCAGGCTGTGCGCGCGCACCGCGCCGTGCGCCGCGACCGTACGCCCGAGCTGGCGATCGTGCAGCACGACCAGCTGCCCGTCGCGCGTCAACTGCACGTCGAGCTCGATCATGTCGACGCCGATGTCCAGGGCGCGCTCGAAGGCAGGCAGCGTCAGCTCGGGCCGCGTGCCGGCGGCGCCGCGATGCGCAATGCGCAGGATGCTCACCGCTCCGAGCTAGCAAATCGCGCCGCGGCGAGGCCAGTCGGTGGCACGCGCATTTGAAGTGACAAGAGATCGTCGACGCGCCAAGGCGCGAAGAGCCGAAGACAGCGGGCCCGCGAATCCGGCAACGCATTGCCGATGAGTTCCGTCAGCACCGCCGACAAACGCCTGGCGGTCAGTCTTCGCGTCTTCGCTCTGCGCGTTGGACTTGTTCGGCCGCGTCAATGCTGGTGCGTGCCGCACGTCGAGCACGGCGGCGTCAGCACGCCGTGGCCGTCGAGCGATGTGAGATAGTCCAGTCCCAACGCGCCGCGCGCGACGCGCAGCGCGACGCGCTCGCCGCTGCGCAGAACGCTCGCCTCCGCGGTGCGGCAGAGCACCGCATCGGCGGACGCCGGCTCGTGCAGCAGCGTGCTGCCGGCCAGCGCCAAGCGCAGCGGCGGCGCGCCCGACCGCCAGGCTTGCAAGACCACGGCGCACTCGCTGCCGTCGCGCTGCCGCAGGCCGTGTGGCTCGATGCGCTCGACGACGGTGGTAATGGCAGCCGGCGCACCCCGCGCCAGGCGCCAGTTCACGAACATCATCGCCTGGGCGCTCAGCGCGGCGCTTGCCGCGGCCAGCGCCACCGATGCCGCGACGACCGCGGCGCCGCGCCGCTCGCCGCGCCAGGTCCACGTCAGCACTGCCCCGCCCAACACGGCGGCGGCGGCGACCCAGGTTGCCGGAAGATCGACCACCGTGACGCTGCGGTTGAACACCGTCAGCAGCGCCGTCGGGGCCAGCAGCGCGAGGAGGATGACGGCCAGCGAGCGCACGCCTGCGTGGCTAGCAGGCGCGCCGGCAGCCCGGCCAGCGGCGCGAGCCCGAGCAGCCGTGCTATGCAGCGGCGAATGCCGACGACGTGGATCGCCGTGACTGTCGAAACCGCCGCCGAGTTGCGCGACAGCGTTGAGAGCGCACTGCTCGATCTCGGCGCCCCCGGTCTGCAGATTGAAGACGACGGCGAGCGCAGCCGGATCACCGCCCACTTCAGTGCCCCGGCGCCGCTGGCGGCGCTGCGCACGTACTGCCAGGGCTTGGCCGAGCTGCATCCGCAGCTGGCGCCGCCGCGGATCACGAGCGGCGAGGTGACCGACGGCGGCTGGGCGGAAAACTGGAAGCAGCACTTCCCGGCGCTGTCGATCGGCGACCGCCTGTTCGTGCATCCGCCGTGGGTGAAGGACGTGCCGGTCGCGCGCGTCGGGGTGCTGCTCGATCCCGGCATGGCGTTCGGCACCGGCCATCACGCCAGTACGCACGGCTGTCTGGCGCTGTTGGAGCGCGCGCTGACCGGCCGCCGCGCCGCGCAGGTGCTCGATCTCGGCTGCGGCTCCGGCATCCTCGCCATCGCGGCGATCAAGCTCGGCGCGGCGCGCGCGGCAGCGATCGATATCGACCCCGATGCCTGTGCCGTGGCGCAAGAGAACGCGGCGATCAACGGCGTTGCCGCAGCGATCCGTATCGACACCAACCTCGCCGCGGCACCGGGACCGTTCGACATCGTGCTCGCCAACCTGTTCGCCACCCAATTGGTCGACTTCGCGCCGATCATCGCCGCACGCCTCGCCCCCGGCGCCGTGGCGATCGGCGCCGGCATTCTGCTCGGCGAAGCGGAGATGGTGCGCGACGCCTGGCAGCGCGTCGGCTTGGTCGCCGACGGTGACTGGACCGCCGACGGCTGGATCGCGCTGGCGTACCGGCGACCGACGTGACGCAACATCTGCCGCGCTTTCTCGTCGCGCAACCGGCGGCGCTCGGCGACGTCGTGACGCTGCGCGACGACGAGGCGCGCCACGCGAAGGTGCGCCGGCTGGCGCTTGGCGAGGCGGTGGCGCTGTTCGACGGCGCCGGCTTCACCTGCGTCGGCGTGGTCGAGCACGCGACGCGCGACGCGCTCCGCATACGCGTCACCGCGGTGCGCGCCGCGCGCAGCGACGAATCGCCGCTGGCGCTCACGCTGGCGGTCGGCTTGTTGAAGAGCGACAAGCTCGACTGGGTCGTCGAGAAGGCGACTGAGCTCGGCGTGGCGACGCTGCAGCCGTTTGCCAGCGCACACAGCCTGGGCGAGCCGTCGCTGGCGCGCCAAACGCGCTGGCAACACCTGGCGCTCGCCGCCGCCAAACAGTGCGGTCGCTCGGTCGTGCCGGCGATCGCCGCGCCGATCGGGTTCGCCGATTTGCCGGCGATCCCCGCCGATGTGCGCGTGTTGCTCGCCGAGCGCGGCGCGGCGCAGCGACTCGCGCACGTCGAGCCGGTTGCGCCGCCGCGCGCGGTGGTGATCGCCGTCGGCGCCGAGGGCGGCTTCAGCGACGCGGAGCTCGATGCCGCAAGCGCCGCCGGCTTTGCGCTCGTCACGCTCGGGCCGCGCACGCTACGCGCCGAAACGGCGGCGATCGTCGCCGCCGCGCTGTGCCAAGCGCGTTGGGGCGACGGCTGAGCGGCGCGGTGCCCGCCAATTCGCGTTGATCATCGAGCAGTCGAGCCAAG
>Ga0265339_10000838_pt1 | contig 23739 bp, 22 predicted proteins | sample 4CB219metaG_FD_202085 | JGI IMG/M metagenome (GOLD analysis project Ga0265339, IMG submission 202085) | Rhizosphere microbial communities from Carex aquatilis grown in University of Washington, Seatle, WA, United States - 4-CB2-19 metaG | ecosystem: Host-associated > Plants > Roots >... | reverse complement strand
CCATCGTGAAACTTGGCGCCATCGCGACGGCGCTGAACTATCGCGAGACGCCCGACCGTCTGGTCGCGATGATGAGAAGCGTCGGCGTCTCGCTCCTGTTTGCCGCTCCGGACGCCGGCGCCGCACTCAAGCAGCCCGGACTGCCGGACCGCATCGAGCTTTCGCGTGCGTCGCTCGACGAGGTGGCCGCCGGCCAGGATTTGAGGTGGCAGCCGCCCGCCGTGCGAGGCTTCGACGGCAACGTCATCCTGTTCACCGGCGGCACGACGGGTGTCTCGAAGGGCGTCCTGCTGTCGCACGACAACCTGTTCTGGAACGCGATCAACGAAATCCTCGATACGAGGATGACCGAGTGGGATACGACGCTGCTCGGAACCGCGCTGCATCATTCGGCCGCACTCAACACCTGGCTGCTGCCTCACCTCTATCTCGGCGGGACCGCAGCAATTCTCGGGGACTTCGACGCCGGCAACTGGATCGAGACGATGCAGCGGGAGCGCGTGACCAACGGCTTCACGCCGCCGACCATGGCGCGCCAGATCGTCAAGCATCCATCCGCGGCCAAGGCGGATTGGAGCCGGTTCAGCCGCTGGTACTCGGGCGCAGGCATTCTGCCGCGCCACGAACGCGAGGAGATGGAAGCGCTGAACCCCGGCCTCGGCATCTATTATGAGTACGGCCTCACCGAAGCCGGTCCCATCGTGACCGTGCTGCAGCCGGAAGATTATGATCGCGCGCCCGGCAGCATCGGCCGGGGGGTCCGCCATTGCGAGATCAAGATGCTGCGTGAGGACCGGACGGAGGCGCCGGCCGGCACGGTCGGCGAGATTGCCGTGCGAGGACCCGCAGTCATGAGCGGCTACTTCAACAACCCGCAGGAGACCTCCAAGGTGTTTCTCGACGGCTGGCTCCTGACCGGCGACCTCGGCGTCATGGACAGCGGCGGCTTCATCACGTTCCATGACCGCTCCAAGGACATGATCAAGACCGGCGGCCTGAATGTCTACTCCCAGGAGGTCGAACACGTCCTGGCGCGTCACCCCGCGGTGCGCGAAGTGGCCGTGATCGGCACGACAGATGCACATTGGGGAGAAATGGTCACCGCGGTAATCACGCTTCACGATGGCGCGTCGACGACGGAGAGCGATCTGATCGGATTCGCCCGAAAGGATCTCGGCGGATACCAGACGCCAAAGCGGATCATCTTCATGAGCTACGAGGAGTTGCCCAAGAACTATCTCGGGAAAATCCTCAAACGCGAGCTTCGCACCAAGGTCAATTCATGACGGTTCTGCACGAACTCCTCCGTCCCGATGTTGCCCTTATGACCCCCACGGCGAAGCGAACGCCTCAGTTCGCGGGATGCTGACCATGATCGACCTCTACCCGCTGGACGAGACCACGCGGCAAATTCGCGACACCGTGGCGGCCTTCGCCAGCGAGAGAATAGCGCCGCTCGCCGACGCCGTCGACCGCACCGACTTTTTTCCAAGAGAGCTTTGGCCGGAACTGGGCGCGCTCGGCGTTCTCGGCATCACGGCGGAGGAAAGCGACGGCGGCGCGGGTCTCGGCTATCTCGCGCACGTTGTCGCCTCGGAACAGATTTCACGCGCGTCGGGGTCTATCGGCATTTCCTACATCGCCCACTCGAATCTGTGCGTCAACCAGATCCGGCTCAACGCCAATGCGGAGCAAAGGCGCCGCTACCTGCCGAAGCTGATTTCGGGAGAGCATGTCGGGGCGCTCGCCATGAGCGAGGCTGGCTCGGGATCGGACGTCGTCAGCATGTCGTTGAAGGCGGTCCGGCGCGGCGACAGATTCGTCCTTGACGGCACCAAGATGTGGATCACCAACGGCGACCACGCGGACATTTACGTCATTTACGCCAAAACCACGCCGGATGCCGGCAAGCGCGGGATCACGGCGTTCATCGTCGAACGAAACGCGCCGGGCTTTCGCCGCGGCAAAAAGCTCGACAAGCTCGGCATGCGCGGCTCCGGAACGTGCGAACTGGTATTCGAGAACTGCGAGATTCCCGAAGCCAACGTGCTGGGAACGCTGGACGCCGGTGTCAGCGTGTTGATGAAGGGGTTGGATTACGAGCGCATCGTCGCCGCGTCGGCCTCGGTCGGACTGATGCAGGCGGCGCTGGATATCGTCCTGCCTTACGTCCGCGAACGAAAGCAGTTCGGTCAGCCGATCGGCGATTTCCAGCTTGTTCAAGGCAAGCTCGCGGACATGATGACGTCGCTCAACGCGGCGCGCACGTATCTTTACACGGTTGCCGCGGCTGCGGATCGCGGATTGGCGCTCAGAAAGGAAGCCGCAAGCGCAATCATGTTTGCGTCGGAACACGCCACCCGGGTTGCGCTGGACGCCATCCAGCTGCTGGGCGGCAACGGATATATCAACGACTATCCCGCGGGGCGCCTGTTGCGCGATGCCAAGCTCTACGAGATCGGAGCCGGAACGACCGAGATTCGCAAAATGCTGATCGGTCGCGAATTGGTGCACGGGCGCTAACGCAAACCTCGCTGCAGCCCAGCGCAGGCCCGAGGCAACTCCGCCTGCCCCAAATGCGCAATCGGGCGCCCCACCCTGAAAAGACGCATCCGCAGCCGCTGCCCTATCGTGCGGCGGTTTGAGGCGCGGCCGATGCGCGCCGGCCCACGGGCCGAAATCGAGCAAGCGCTGATACCCCAACGCGTCGTGATCAGCGGGCTCGCCGACGGCATGGGCCGCCAAACCGCCCTGGCGAAATGGACCTGGGTCCGCAGGATCTCGGCGTCGACCGAAGCCGGCAGTCATGGGCGCCTGGCTCCGGCGGGCGCAGGCCGGCCGACATCGAGCCTCTCGATCAGGAGCCGGGTTCGCCGGATATGGAGGTGCACCATGCTGCGCGCCCCCTCGGCGTCGCGCGACCGAATCATAGCCATCAGCATGAGATGCTGTGGATCCGAAAACGGCAGGCCGTCCCTGGCGAAGGTCTCCTTGACGAACTGCCGGCGGAAATGCTGGGTGCTGTTCCAGAACCGCTCCACCATCGCCTGTAGCTGTGGCATGCGCGCCCGAGAATAGGTGCGCAGGTGGAATTCCCGGTCGAGTTGCAGGTAGCGTTCCAGCGTCGTGGTGCGCTCCAGCTCGTTGACCATGGCGTCGAGTGCGGCAATGTCCGCGTCAGTCATGTTCGGTACGCTCTCGAAGATCGCCAGCGGCTCGACCACCTCGCGGATCTTGTAGACCTCGATCGATTCCTCGGAGTTGACATCTGCGATCCAGGCGCCGCGGTTGGGCGCGAGCACCACAAGCCCCTCGTTCTCCAGCTGCTTCAGCGCCTCGCGGACCGGAATCCGGCTGGCGCCATATTTGGCGGCGAGCAGCTCCTGGCGGATCCGCATGCCGGGGCGCATCTCGCCGCTCAGCACCGCGCTGCGAATCTCGTCCGCGATGCGCGAACTGAGCAGGCGGCCGTCATCTTCCGTGGCGAGCTGGATGTCTACCGGCACGGCGCTCTCTCCGTGGTTGGGACGCCGACGTCCATGGGCACCTGGTCCCCGCAATCTCAATGGATCGCCGCATACATGATCTTGTCCTCGGTGGCGTTCGCCCGCGCCATTTCCTCCACGATCCGGCCGCCCCGCGCCACCAGCACGCGGTCGGAAATGGCCAGGATCTCGGGCAGATAAGACGAGATCACCACCACCGCCTTGTTATCGGCGGCAAGGCGCCTGATGGCGGCGTGGATCTGAGGGATGGCACTGACGTCGACGCCGCGGGTGGGTTCGTCGAAGATGACGATGGTCGGCTCCTGCGCCAGCGACTTCGCCACCACCACCTTCTGCTGGTTGCCCCCGGAATATTCGACGATCTTGAGGCTGCGCTTGAGCGCCGAGATCGACAGCGCCTTGATCCACTGGTCGGCGATGCGCTTCATCTCCCGCACCGAGTAGAAGAAGCGTCGCACATGCCGCGACGACAGGTAACCGAGGTAGATGTTCTGGTCCACCGTCATGGTTTCGAAGAAGCCGTCGACCTTGCGGTCCTCGGTGATATAGGCGATGCCGTCGCGCACCGCCTGGCGCGGCACGCGGTAGCGCACCGACTTGCCCCGCAGATAGATCATGCCGCCGCGGAGAAAGTTGCGCTTGCGCGCCCCGCAGATGATCTGTGCGATCTCGGTCCGGCCGGCGCCGACCAACCCGAAGATGCCGACCACTTCGCCGTCAAACACCGAGAACGACATGTTCTTGACCACGCTGCCCATGGTGACGTTCTCGACCGACAGCACCTTGTCCCCGCGCTTTGCCTGCGGTTTCGGTGCGTCCGGATCCGCGCCGTGGGTGGCATAATGGCTTGCTGAAATATCGCGGCCGATCATCATCCGCACCAGCGCGTCGCGGGTCATGCCCTCGGCGGGCGACGTGCTCACCAGCTTGCCGTCGCGCAGCACGGTAATGCGGTCGCCGATATCGATCGCTTCCTCCAGCGCGTGGGAGATGAAGATGATGCCGGCGCCACGCTCCTTGAGTGTTCGCAGCAGGTGGAACAGATGCTGGATTTCCTCCGGCGTGAGCGACGCGGTCGGCTCGTCGAAGATGAAGATGCGGGCGTTGTGCCGCACCGCGCGCACGATTTCGACCATCTGCCGCTTGGCGGTGCCGAGATTTTCCACCAGCATCAGCGGATCGACATTGAAATTCATCGACTGCAGCGACTGCGTCGCGGCGATGTTGATCTTGCTGTAGACGGTGAAGAACTTTTCCATGCCAAGCTCGAGGTTCTGCGCCACCGTCATCGACGGGACCAGGCTCGATTCCTGATAAACCATGGCAACGCCGCCCTCGAGCGCTTCCTGCGGCGAGTTGAATGTGACCCTCTCGCCATCGATCAGGTAGTCGCCGGAGGTCAGCGTGATGGCGCCGGCGATCGCCTTGCACAGCGTCGACTTGCCGGCGCCGTTCTCGCCGAGCAGCGCGTGGATCTCGCCGGCGCGCAGCTCGAAATCGACGCCGTCGATGGCATGCAGGCCGCCATAGACCTTGCTGCCCTTGACGATCTGCAGCAGCGGCGTGCCGGTCTTCGTGCCTGTGTCGCTCCGCCCATGCATGGCGTCAGCCCTTCCTCGTGCTTGCCGCAAGGGGTAGTTCCACCAAGCAGTTGTGCCCCTTGGACGCGGCCACCACCCGCGCGCCGACGACGCACAATCCAGTGACGCCATGGATGTGGCCGTCGACCCGGCTGTGCAGGCTCTCGGCAGCTTCGCCCTCGCCGTTGAGGCGGGCGACAAGACCGTAGGAGCGCGCCGGCGCCCACGGCTTCTGGATACCGAGTTTCTTGATGCGGCCGATCTGGGTGGGCTCGCGGTAATTGAAGCGGCCGTCCAGCATCGGCCCGATCCACAACTCCTGCGGCACCTTCGCCATCATCGACTCGCAGAACTCGCGCTCGCGCAGCACGAACTCGATCAGCTGCGTGCGCAGCCCGAAAAACGCCATCCAGTAGTCGCCGGCCGCACCGCGCACGATGCGGCTCGGGTAGCCGGCGTAGTTCTTGACGATAAGGTGCCGGCCATCGCCCTGACGCGCAAACGCCGTCAGCCGGTGCGCCCAGGATTCGCCGACCCACACTTCGTTGCCGTCATGGGAAACGACGACGCTGGAGGGCCAGGCCAGCCCGTCGGCGCGGACGCGGGCGTCGCCGAGGGCCGAATTGCAGGAGATCAACCGTCCCGACGGCGCCCGCTTCTGCATGAGATCCGCAAGCCATCGTTCCGGCGGATTGGCGCGTGACCCGTCGGTGAGATAGATGGTGCCGTCGGGCGAAGCGGTCACTGCGGTCGGGCACGCGATCGCTTCACCTGCGACGCTGTCGAGCTTGCCGACGATCTCTGCGGTCGGCGACAGCGCGAAGAGCCCCTCGTTCGAGACGCAGGCGAGCAGCCTGCCGTCCGTCGCGAAGGCGAGGCCGCCGACCGGCGCCGCGAAGCGGGCGAACACCGAGCGCGCCGCGAAGTCGTCACCGGTGCAGCGCAGGATGCTGGTTCCGCTCGAGACGTACAGCGCACCATCGGGGCCAAATGCGAGGTCGTCGGGTCGCTCGATCTCGCTGCCGAGCTGGCGCGCCTGGTCGAGGCGCTGGTTGGGTGAGAACGCGCCGTCCAGCACCGGGATGGCGTGAATCTCCCGGTTGGGAAACAGCACGCGGTCGATGACATCGCCGATCAGAGACATCTCACGCCACTCCCCAGTACGACTTGTGCGATTCCCAGCCCGGATCGGCGTTCGGCAAGCGGATCCGACCGATGCGGTTGTTCTCGAGGCCGCCGATGTAGAGATAACCCTTGTGCTCGCGCACCGAGGTGATGGTGGGATGCGACTTGCCGCCGGGGTCCCACAGCGACTCGAGCACCTTGCCCTTGTCGTCAAACTTGATCACGCAGCCGTAGTTGATGCCGGGGCAGAGCCACTCGTCGGGCGGGATCTGCTTGACCATGCGGACGCGGAAGCCGGGATTGGCCATGGCGAGATCGTAGACCGGCGAGCGCAGGCCGACGAAGGCAAGCCAGTAGTTGCCGTCCGAGGAGCGGTTGATGTTATCGCAATAGCCCGGAAGGTTGTCGATCAGGACCTCGCAGGTGCCGGCCTTCTCGGTCGCGATCCAGTACCGGTACACGCGGCAAAGCCAGGTACTCGCCCACAATACCGACTTGCCGTCGTGGGCGATGCAGACCCCGTTCGGAAATGTGAGATTCTTCAGGATGGTCCGCGTGGTGCCGCTCGCCGGATCGTGGCAGATCAGCCGGCCGTTGCCGCGCCCCTCGAAGCCGTCGAGCGCCCAGTCGGTGAGCTCGTAGCGCGTGGTCGCTTCGCTGAAATAGATCTTGCCGTCGGGCGCGACATCGAGATCGTCGGCGAGATAGAGCCGGGAATCATCCTTCAGCCGCGTGCGCGTGCGGGTGGTGCGGTCGGTGACCTTGAACACGGTTCGGTCGGGCTTGACGCCGTAGACTCCCATGCCGGCGATGCAGACAAGGAGGTTCTGCTCACGGTCGAAGGCAAGGCCCAGCGGCCGGCCGCCGATCCGGGCGAACTCCTCGCGCATGCCGTAGTCCGGCGCCCGGAAGCGGATGATCGAGCCGTTGCGGTTGACAGTGTAGAGATGGTCGTTGCGGTCGAGGATGATGTCTTCAGGCCCCTCGATCTGGTTGAGCGCGATCGGCTCGGCGTTGCGCAGGCGATCGTTCTCGGCGAATACCGTGCCGCTGTCGCGCTCGATCGAGGGCGGCGGCTCGAAGTCGACCCAGCTCGGCACCACGTAGACCTTCTGCAACACCTTGCCCTTGTTCTTCACCCATTTGACGTTGAAGCCGACAGCGACCAGCAGAATGATGCCGATGATCGCCGTGGTGAAATTGCCGGAGACGCCGGTTTGCACCAGGCCGCTGATCAGCATGAAGATGATGGCGGCGCCCATCATGGCGCGGGCGATGGTGCCGCGGCCGCCGGCGAGGCTGATGCCGCCGAGCACCACCGCGGCGAGCGCATTGATCTCCCAGCCCACCCCGGTATCGGTGCCGGAGGAATTCTGCCGTGCGGCGTAAAAGATGCCGGCCAGCGCCGCGAGCACGCCCGAGATCACGTAGGCCGAAAACAACGCCCACTTGACGTTGACGCCGGCGTGGCGCGCCGCCTTGCGGCTGGAGCCGACAGCCATGATGTGGACGCCGGGACGCGCCCGGGTCAGGAAGAAGTGCGTCGCCACCGCCACCACGGTCAGGACCGCCATGTTGGTCGGAATGCCGAGAATGGTGCCGCCGCCCATGAAGTCCCACACCGTACTGTCGCCGTTGATCGAGGCGAGCTCCTCGGTGTAGGCGGCGGTGACCTTGTTGTAGGCGGCGCGCACGATGATCAGCACCACAAGCGTGGTGAGAAAGGGCCGCGTCTTGCCGTAGGCGATCATGCCGCCGTTGACTGCGCCCATCAGCGCGCCAAACGCCAGCACCACGACAATCATCACCGGGAGCGGCAGGCCGAGGATCAGGTAGACGTAGAGCGCGAGGAAATTCGACATCGCAAACACGGAGCCGACCGAGAGGTCGATGCCGCCGGACAGCACCGAGAACGCCATGGCGATCGCCACCATGCCCTGCTCGGCGAAATTGAGCATCAGCTGCTGCAGATTACCGAGCGAGGTGTAGCGAGGAATGGTCAGGGCGAAGGCGAGAAACACCGCAATCGTCAGCGTGAACGGAATGATCGGCTCCATCCACCGCTTCTCGAGCAGTTCGCCGAGAAACAATTGCGGTGAATTGCGATGCCAGAAACGCAGCAGCCTTTTCATCACAAGCGCCCGATACCCTTCCGTCCCATCAAGAGCCCGCGCCATGGCTGGCGCGGGCGTCACCGGGGTCCCTCAATCCCGCGTCGTTACTTCGCGTCCTTCGGAACGGCGAAGCAGTAGATGCGATCCTCCTTGCTGTTCACCCAGGCCGGTGTCGTGTAGTAGGCGATGCGCTTGGTGCCGGGCTTGTCGCCGCTCTGCAGCAGGCCGATCACCGCATTGACGATGGCTTCGCCCTGGGTGTCGGCGCGATAGGACAGGATGCGGTAGAAGCCGCCCTGCTCCAAGAGATCGCAGTCGGCCGGCTGGCCGTCGCTTGCGACATAGATCTTGGCGCCGGACTTGCCGGCCGCCTTGGCGGCCTGCACCGCGCCCGCGGCCTGCGGACCCCATACGCTCAGGATGCCGCACAGGTTGGGATGCTGCTGCAGCACTGTCGAGGTGATCTCACCCGCCTTGTTGGCGTCCCAGCTGGTCGGCTGCGACGACACCACCTTGATCGAGGGATCGGACTTGAACACCTCCATGGCGCCGTTCTTCATGTCGAGCGAATAGGCCGCGGTGGCCTCGCCTTCCAGAATCGAGATCTCGCCCGAGCCCTTGCCGCCGCCGCAATCGCCGATAATGTTCTTCGCGAGCCGGCGGCCGAGGTCCCTGGCGTCGACGCCGACATAGGCGTCGGAGAGCGTGTTCGAGGCCATGTTGACCTGGACCACGTAGATGCCGGCCTCCATCGCCCGCTTCAGCTCCTTCGCAAGCAGGGTCACGTTGGGGTTCTGCACGATGAGCACGTCGGGGTGCTCGTTGATCAGCGAACTCACCGCCTGCAGCTGGACGTCGGACTTGAAGTTAGGGTCGCGCACCTCGAACTTGATGCCGTAGTCGTCGAAATGCGCCTTCATCACCCGCGTCCATTCGGACTCCAGCACGCCGAGCCACACCGGCACCCAGGCCACCGTCTTGCCCTTCAACGCCTTGTCGAACTGCGCGCGCAGCTCCTCGCGGGCTTCCGCCGCTTTCGACGGTGTCGCCGCAACGACGCTCAGCGCGGCGATCGAGGCAGCAAGGCCCCACAACAGATGCTTCTTCAGTCCTGACTTCATCGCTTCCTCCTTTGGTGGCCATTTTCGGCCCTGTCTTGGTTGAACGCCGTACGTGCTAGTCGCCCTGTTTCGAGGTCTACTCGTCGTGCGGATGCAGGTAGGAATCGAGCACGATGGCGATCAGGAGCACGATTCCCTTGATGATGTTCTGGGTCTGGACATCCATGTCCATGATGGTCATGCCGTTAAGCAGCACGCCGATCAAAAGCGTGCCGACCAGGACGCTCATGACGTTGCCGCGACCGCCAACGAGACTGACGCCGCCCAGCACCACCACCATGATGACATCGAAGATCAGGGTGGATTCCGCGATCTGCAGGTGCATGAGCGCGGTCTCCGCGACCATCACCACGCCGCCCACGTAGCCAATCCCGGCGGAAAGCGCGTATTCCAGCATGGTCAATGGGCGGGTGGCGAGCCCGGCGAGTCGCGCCGCGTCGGGATTATCGCCGTGGGCATAGATCGAGCGCCCGAGCACGGTGCGCGATAGAAACAGATGCAAGAGGATTGCCGACACTCCGAAGATCAGAATCGGCACCGGCACGCCGTTCCAGACATTGCCGCCGAGCTGCAGGAAGCCGTCATGACCCTTGGCCAGATAGACCACGTAGTGCTGGACCGCGGTCGAGCGGACGAGGCCGAGCACGGCGAGACTGGAAGCGAGTGTCGTAAGGAGCGGTGGCATCTCGACCACCGAAATCAGGAATCCGTTGAGCACGCCGATTGCAATCGCCAGCACCAGGCCGACGAAAACGGCCAGCGCCGTCGGATAACCGGCATTGATGATGATGATTGCGATGGCGGTGGAGGCGGCGAACGATGCGACCTGCGATAGGTCGAGGCCGCGGCCAATGACCACCACCGCCATGCCCAGCGCGAGAATGCCGAGGATCGAGATGTTGCGCGCCAGCGCCAACAGGTTACCGACGGTGAGAAACCCTTTGAGGCTGACGCTGAAGATAACGATCAGGAAGAGACACATGGCGAGCACTGCCATGGTCTGACTCGGTTTGCGCACGCGCGCCGCTTCCCCGCTTAGGGGCATCTTTAACTTCCTCCCGGTCACTGCCGCGGCGCCGATAGCGGCACTCAGTTATTAGTCAGGGTCGGCGCTTTGTATGCTCATGTCAAGTTTTTGTATCCAAAACTGCTGAAGACATGCCATTTTGGCGCTGCTTTAGGCGCTAATCCAACAGTTTTGGATACATTCGTATCCTAAAGTCCACACCCAACCCGAGCTAACAGCCAGGCACACTGCGTGCCGTTGCTGATCGTCCAGCCCAAGCCCCAGGAGGCCGACGAGACGCGAGTCTGCGTCTCCACAATGGGAACGGCGGCGTAGATTCCGCCAGGGAGCGCGCCTGCGGTTTTTTGCTTTGTCGACCACAATGTACGGCCGCGGCTAAATCGATCTGCTTCAAGCGGACCAAGCGGCGCAGAATAAAGCGGAGCTGCACCAAAATTGCGTCAGAGCCAATATTGCAGGCCGAGTGACAAGTTTGGCTTCCTCCGCACGAGCACAACAGCGCGCCTCTTGTTCTCTAGGTTTTGCCTGCGCCCGATGGAACGAAGCGCGACTGGCGCCTCAATACGTGAACCAGCGTGTATATTTGGCCAATCCCAGGGTGAGCCACTCCGCATTTCAGCTCTGCATCTGTTTGCGCGGACCTGAGCGACTGCCTGGTCAATGGCCCGCCAAACCCATTTCCTGGCTGCGAGCGCTCTGCTGCCCGAGAAAGCGATCGAGCACAGCGTTGAATTCCTCGGATTGCTCGATGTTCGGAAGATGCGCCGCATCTTCGATGACGGCCAGTTGTGAGCCAGCGATTTTCTGATTGATGAGTTCAGCTTCACTTAGGGGTGTCGACGGATCTTGCCGACCGACGACCACGAGTGTCGGCGTTGCTATTCGAGACAGCTGGTTGACACTGTCCATTTCCATGATGGCCGTCGCGCTGCCGACATAACCATCGCGGCTCGTGCCCTTGATCATCTTCCGGAAGCGGTCGATGGTCTGCGGGTTCTTGTCACGAAACGGCTTCGTGAACCATCGTTCGAGGGAGGACTCGGCCTGGGGATCAACGCCCTCTTTGCGGACTGTTTCAATCCGCCCTTCCCAGATTTCCCGCTTCATTCGCGCCGCGGTGTCGCAGAGAGCGACAGACAGGAGCCGTTGCGGGTAACGCGCCGCAAAGAGCTGGCCAACCATGCCGCCAAGAGACAGGCCCACGAAATGAACGGATCCTACACCGAGCCCATCAAGCAGGCTGCGGACGTCCTCGACGAGCGTTGACAGGCTATAGGGTGGAGGCGTCGACTGGCTGCCACCATGCCCGCGAGCATCGTAGCGAATCACCTGGTATCTGGTGGAGAAGTAAGCCGCCTGCTCATCCCACATGGACAGGTCCGTTGCGAGACTGTTGCTGAACAAGAGAACCTGCGCGGACGACGGTCCTTCGACACGGCACCGGAATGTCGTGCCGTTCGCACGAATCTGCAGGTCTTTCATCAGTCCACTACCTTCCAAACCACCCGCCTTCGTCGCCAGCCTCCTACATGTCAACAAAATTGTCAATAATATTGGCAATGATCTTGTTGAATTCAGGTCGACACAGAAAGTCGAACCGACTATGCTGCACTGCAATTCTATAGAGAATGCGTCGATTCGGTGCGAACTGCCGGTGTGAGTTACCGCTTTGCAACCGAATGCATATTTGAGGCCACACCAAAGACTCAATATATACTGCTGCAGAATATACTGCTGCAAAGGCGCTTGAGAGGCATTTGGTCAGAAATGGCAAAGTCCCAACACGAACAAGACGTTCTGGTGAACCAGCTCAAGCAGGAGATCATATTTGGCCGACTGCGTCCGCGAGAGCGGCTGGTGGAAGACGAACTGACGGGAAAATTTGGCGCGTCGCGCCATCAGATTCGCGGCGCATTCGCCGAGCTGGAGAAACTCGGCCTCGTGGTACGCCGCCATAACAAGGGCGTGGTGGTTCGGGAGTATTCGGTCGAAGAGGTCGAACACTTCTTCGAAGTGGGCGCCCTGCTCCAGGCGGAAGCCGCGAGACGCATTCCGCTGCCTTTGGACGGCGAGACCATGAAGCGGCTCGAGCAGATTCATGGCCGCTTCTGTGCCGCGGTAGACCGACTGGATTTTGAAGTCGTCAGCGAGACCACGATTGCGTTTCACCGCGCGATCGCCGAGGCCAGCAACAACAAATGTCTTTCCGACCTCATCCAGCAGATATGGACGGCGACCTTGGCCGTGCGTTGCTACGCCATGGCAATTCCCGAACAAATGGTTCGGATACGCCACGAGCATTCGCAAATTCTGGAGGCCTTGCGCACCGGCAATCGCCGTGAACTAATTCGACTTTGCGTGGACCATAGTTGGCCGGCCCTGGATGCCTACAAGAGATTGCACGGCGCATGGGCTGCGCGAGTATCCTACACGGATCATGATACCGCACCGGAGCATTCAACCAAGACTCGCCGCAAACGCGCTTGAGCAGAGCCGAATAACAAGGACCAAGCTCAATGGTACAATGGGAGGAGTGACAGTGTTGCCTCGTGCAAGGCACCGGTCCTAGTTCGCATCGGTGACGAGCTTGTCTTCCAAGTCGGATAACCGCTTTTGGTCAGCCTTCGCGGTCGATGGCTCCTGGAAGGAGCTGGCACGAGCATGCATTGAAAAGCTTTCCCCTATTTCAGCAGATGCAAATCTGGGATTTCTTTACGTCACCGATGCCGTTTCAGGAAACCTCCCGGATCTCCTGAATTACCTGCGACGCAACACGGGAATTGAGAGCTGGACGGGCAGCGTCGGTCTCGGAATTTGTACGCCCCACAAGGCCGTATTTGAACGACCGGGAATCGCGCTCATGATTGCGGCCATCCCGCCTCAATCATTTCAGGTGTTCAGACTGCTTCCCGGCACCACCAACCATGTTGATCCGGAGACTGCCTCATGGATAGCGCGCCGGCAGCCGGTGCGGGGAATCGTGCACTGTGATCCGCGCCGGATCGATCTCAATGAGACGATCGCCGCAACGAACGCCATCAGTTCGTCATTCCTGGTCGGTGCAGCCTCATCCGCAAGGCAAACGCCGTGGCAGATCGCGAATACCGCGGTCGAAGGAGGACTGTCGGGCGTCCTGCTGACGTCGGACGTTCCCACGACCGTCGGCATTACCCAGGGCTGCTCGTCGATAGGCCCTGCCCGCCAGATCACAAGAGCCGACGGCAATGTGGTTCTGGAGATCGACGGCCGGCCGGCGCTCGATGTCTTCGTATCCGATATCGGCGAACTGCAATCCCGCGACCTGCATCGCGCGGCCCGGCAGATGTTCGTGGGCTTTCCGCTCGATGGCAAAGACGAGAACGACTACATCGTTCGCTATATTTTCGACATCGACCTCGATCGCAAATCCTTCGCCATATCCCAATCAGTCGCCCAGAACAGCACGATCCTGTTCTGCCGACGGGATGCGCAGAGCGCCACGGCCGATCTCAAGCGAATGCTGAAGACCATGAAACTGAAGCTGGGGCAAAAGCCGAAGGGCGGCCTTTACTTCAATTGCATTGCCCGAGGCCCCAACATGTTCGGGCCGGATTTTGAGGAACTGGAGCTCATTCACGATGTCCTGGGCGAATTTCCGCTGGTGGGCTTCTGCGGCAACGGCGAGGTGTCGCACAACCGACTCTATTACTATACCGGCGTTCTGATGGTGTTCACCTAAGATAAAGCGCGATGGTCTCAGGTTTGAATCGGCATCGCGCTCCAAGGCATGATGAAGTCTGGTTGAATCGGTCCGTCAGCAGGTGCGGGTTCACCTCTCCCCTGCGGGGAGAGGGAGCGCACGAGCCAGCTGCTACCGCTGCAACGCGTTAAGGCCGCTCGGTAAGAGGATGGCCGGGAAATAGCCTATCTGTGGAGCGCGCAAGACGCTTGTCCGAGCCTCCCGCGTCGTTTACATGCCCGACCAGTTCGCCGGACGGACGATAGATGTTGGGTCCTTTAAGGTCGTAGAGCTTTTTGCCCGCGAGGTCGAAAATCTCCGTACCGACCACCACCGCAACGTGGATGCCTTGGCTGTTAAAGATATTGCCGGCCACGATCACCCTCCCATTGAGGCGTCCAAGCGAAGCTGGGATTCTCGAGTGGCAATACCGAGATAAATCGCATTTTGCAGCCAGCGGATGCTCTTAATGGCGGCTGGCCTCCGGTGGGTGCAAATCCCCTTGAAGCCAGCGTCCAAGGGCTTTGGACTTCATCGGGTCCTCATACGCAGCAAGCGTCTCAAGGGCCTGATTGCAGATGGCGCATCTAAACGTATGCAAATCGACATCCCGCGCGCGTGTCGGCTCGATGCTGACGAGCATCATCGTAGCTTTGCATCTCGGACAGGCGGGGCGGCCGATTGCAGCGAACGAAATGACGGAAAGGACGCTCTGAGATTGTGACATGAGGGCTTCCCTCTAGCTGGCGGGAGCACAACACTCTCTGTCACCGATGGAGGCCTGTGCAAGGCGGTGATGTAAATCAGTATGCGCCCCCAGGGCCTCAAATGCGAGTCAATTCGCGCGCCGGCTCCGCAAGGGGGTAGATCGACCAATCAGCCCTTCTTCGGCTTGGGCCGATCAACCCGCACTTGCCGGAACTCCTCAGGCCCCTTGATCAGGTTGCCTTTCCGGCGGGCCTTTTGACCGCTCTCCGGTGTCGCAGCGGTCAGATTATCGATTGCTTTCGACGCTAGCTCGTTAGCCCGCTCTGCGCGCGCCGCCGATCCTCGGTTGGACTTGGTGCGAATAGTCAGACCGAGCTCAACCAGCCGGCGGATGGCCTCCGAGCGAGTTGAGCCATTTGCAGTCGCCCACGCATCAACCTCGGCAATTAGACCGGGTGGCATTCGCGACGTGACGTGAGGATCGCGACCAGTTGCCGGACGGCGGTGCTTCTCTTTCGGTGTCACCTTTGTTGGTTTCTTCATGGCTTTCGGTGTGACAGAAAATCGGGCTCAGGGGAAGTTGTCACTCATGGCCGCATCGGCTCTAGCCCAATCACCGGGAAAGGCTTAGGCCATGACCGACGCTGATCGCGTGCAACACCACGCCCGGCGTGATGCCTGTCTTCGCCATTGCAATCCGAAACGCCTCCAGGCTGCCGAGCGCGCTCATTCTCCGCAGATGGGCGCACCAGAACTCCCTTACTGAGGCGGCCTCAATTCGCTGCCAATCCAGCGCAATGCGTTGGAATCGATCGGATCCGCGGGAGCTTGCGCTTCGTAGATGAGTCGACATTTCGAGCACCGAAGTGTCCGATGCTCGAATTCGGGCCGGCTTGCGACAACGCGCAGGATCTCCATATGGGCGCCGCACATCGGGCAACGCGGGCGTACGATCTCGCTTGGGGAAAGCTGGTTGGCGAGTTGAGCGTCAGGCATGAGCACTCCCCCATTGCGGCGGGAGCACAACACTCTCAGTCACCGATAAATGCCGTGGACTGGGCGGTGATACCAAAAAGCCTATGCCTGATCCGCGTCTCCGTATACTAACAAATGCACACGGGAACGCGGCAATATGGCGCTAGTAACGAGGCGCCACCAGAACATGCGTACACCCGTACCCGGGCATGTTGGCCGGGCAGCGCTTTCGAGTCGGCAGGGATAAACTACTTCTTCTTGGCGGCGGCCGAGAAGTCCGGCCGCCATGTCACAACCTTGCGGCTAGGCGCCGCGGCGATGACCTTGGGCTTGTCCTTTTTCGGCTTCTTGGCTTCGCGATTGCCTCTTTGCTGGCCTTTGGCCATTTCTACCTCCTTTGTTTGCATTTCGAGCTGATACAGTTCGTCGGACAGCCGGCACCGCCCTACGTTCATGTAGCCTTGCTGCAAAAGCCCCCGGCGCTTTTCAGCGCGACTGCTATCGAGCCGCGGCCGCCATCGAAGTAGCCATATTCATTGCTCCTGCCGGCCAAGTGGAACGGATGGCTTGTTCTACCCATGCAACACGGAGACCGCGAGCACCAAGAGGATAAGTAGGAGCGGAACAATCACCGGTGGCACCATCCACTCGGTCAGGCGGAACTGCGACATGGAACGCTCCTCGCATGTTTTGCGGCGGGAGCGCTCGTGACCCTCAGTCACCGATAGATGCCGTTGGGAATTACGGTGATCAGTGATGCTATACTGGAGCTTCAGCAATAGCGAGCGCTAAAACGCCGCAAGCCATGGCAAGCGCGCGCGAGCCGTTCCACCCGGTTCGTCTTATGAGAAGGCGGTGGCTATTGTCGGCGAAAGGGCGCATGTTTTGTATCGCCTTATGGCTGCGTCGGTGTGGGGTCTTCGAAAGGTAGGCATGCATGACCATCCGCTCGCGGCGGGAAGTCGTCACCTTCAAGCATTCGTTCCGCATCAGGGGCATCGATCGCCTGTTGCCCAGAGGCGCCTACGAGGTTGTCACTGACGAGGAGACGATCGAGGGGTTGTCCTTCGCTGTCTACCGCCGCGTCGCCACCATGATCATCGTGCCCGTCGAGGGTTCGCGCGGCGCAGCCGTGGAGATGGTGTCGATCGGCTCGGTAGACCTCGCGGACGCGCAGCGCATTGACGCGAGTGCATCCGATGACTGACAGACCGTTCGATCTCGACAAGCACCGCGGCATGGCCGCGCAGAAGGCCGTCGACCTCCGCCGTGCGCTGGCAGAAGCCGAACATCATGCGAGAGAGCTGCGCGAGCGGCAGGCCGATCTCGAACAGCGTCTGCTCTCGGCTGCGGCCGCGTCGTGGCCAGAGGCAGCCGTGAAGGCGCGCTATCTCCTCAATCTGTATGCCGCGAGTCTACCGGAGCACGATACCAGGCACCGGGCGCTGATCGCTGCTGTTTTCGATGACTTCGCCCGGCTTACCGGGGATGGCTGAACCCGATCCGTACCGCCGCGTCCGCCTTTCGCGCGATGCCCGGTCTGCGAGCGCAACGGCATAGCCTTTCGAACGCCCGGCGGTGCACGCCGAAGGAGTAGGCCTATGGCCCTGACAAGCGGCCGATTCATCGGCTATGAATTCGATCGGATGGTCGTGCTGTTCTCGATGCTTGACGGCAAAAAGGAAGTTGCCTGCGCGATCACCACGTCCGCCCTGGACGCGCTGGAAAGCGTGGCGCGGCCGAAGCCCGACGGGCGCGAGGCGCAATTCATCCGGCTGCGCGCCCGCATCGAAGCCTGCGCCGACGGCAAGTGCTCTGCCGCCGAATTTGAAGGCACTGCCCAACGTACATATGCGCGCCAGCGTGCCGAAAGCCATTGTTGGCCCGTGCTTTCCCACTCTACAACGCGGAAAACCCGCTCAGCCCTTAGGGGCGGAGCGGGCACAGCACCTTTCCAGTACATCCGTGGAACGGCGCAACGGGGCTTAAGCCAGCGCGAGATTTTCCGCGCTGCTCTTGCCCCGCATTTTGTCCGTCTTGATTTCGAACGTAACCTTCTGGCCCTCGGCTAGACCGGCAAGACCAGCCCGTTCGACGGCGCTGATATGCACGAACACATCATTGCCCCCGTCACTCGGCTGGATAAAGCCGAAGCCTTTTTGGCCGTTGAACCATTTCACAGTACCTGTCGTCATTCTCTTCTCCAAAGCGCATACGCGCATTCGCGTGACCATCACGCGATCTCAATTCAACTTCGTCGATGTCTCTGGAAAAGGAGCCCGCGGGCACATTCAACAAGGCACAGCGGCTGATCGAATAACCGTGACATATAGATCTTTACGGGTGATTGCAAGGAGCACAGCCAATTAATCGTACGTTGACCATCCGCGGGCCGGATTTATCTGTGATTCACCAGCGACCGACGGCAACCCGAACTTGGCGTTCGAAGCCAAGAACATGACTGACGTCCGGGGGCTATGCAAAGAGCAATGGCTGCTTGAGGATCTGGGCGCTCTGTGTTCAGGTGGATTGCCCCTTTGCGGCGTTGGCGAAAAATTGGCCGTTCGGCGAGCCACCGAAGATGAAAGCCAACTGTACGGGGAGGCTGAGCGGTCTGTCCCGGCGTCGGATGACTTGGTGTCGCCCTACCTCGTTGAGCTTTGACGGGTTCGATCATCAGGACTGAAGCACTCGACGCTGGTGAGGCGCGTGCTTCGAAGGGCAGTCGGTCTGACGTCGGCGTTTTCAACCTGTTGAAGAGTGCGAGGGGCGAAGAGGTGGAAGACGATCAGCATACAGGAGATCCAGATGTTTGAGCGAAAACCGACGAGCCGCGCTGAACTCGAAGCGCATAAGGCATTTAAGCCGGCTGAGCCGGAAACGACTGAATATGCAAGGGCACAGAAGTCTTTTCACGAGAATCGGGAGCGGCTTAAGTCGGAGCGACTGGCTCGAGAGGCAGCTGCCACCGAAAGTGCCCGGAAACCAAAATCCAACACCGAAAACTAAACGCAGGCTCGGTGTCTGCTTGATTGCCACGCTTGCCGAACCCGCATTCGAAGCAGGCGATCTCACGCGCTGAGACAAGGATTCTGTGCGGCGATAGACCGCTCGCGCATCGCAGGGTCCGATTTTCGTAGGAGAAGGTGGACCCCATGCCCAATAGTAGTATCCGGATCGTGCCTCACACTGCGCCATGCAAGGGGCAGGCGATTGATTTCGTGCTGGCGATCGGCTCGGTTTGGCAGGTGTGCCGCCTCCAGACGACATTTCGGACGCAGAATCAGGCCTTCAGCTATTTTCACAAACATCGTACCGAGTTCGAGCAGGTCGCTCGTGACAGACTCGCGCGTGGCGAGGTCGAAGACGGTGTGATCGAACTCACGATGCTTTAGGCCCGATTGCAATCGGACAGCGGAGCGGCCGGCGGCCGCAGTGCGACACCTTGCTTCGTTCAGGTGTCTCGCCTGAATCGTCATTCTCGAGTTTTGAGAGCGGCGGCCATCGCACGCAGTTTGCGCTGACGCGGCCCTTCGGGTCCGGGATCTTGCGCTAGCGAGGCGTGGATTTATAAATCGCTCCCCGCCGCGTGACCCGTTCAAGCAGGCCGTCCGTCAGATAGTCCGGCGTCTCCCATGGATCGTACGGCGGACTCTCCTGGCCAGGATAGCCCACGAGCTTACGAACCGTATCGTCCATGTAATACGCTCCGGTCGCTGCGAGCGTGAATGCGTCGAAGGCGGCCCTGTTCGAGCGAAACAAGTCGTTGACGCCCTCGCCCGGTGATCGACCACGGCAGGCCTCGATCGCAGACTTCACGCCCTCGACGAGGTCGGGACGCGCCCGCAGCACCGCATCGAGCAACTCCTTGTGCACGCCAACCGCGCTTGCGGAGGGCATGCGTTGCCACGCCGGAATGATGATGTCCGCCATTTTTGCAAAGATGTCGCGATCGCTGTCTGTCAGCATCTACGCAGCCTCCACATTGCGCCTGTTCTTGATAAGGTGCTTGGTTTGCCGGAGCGACACGCTCATGATCGTCGCGGTCGGGTTCACGCCGCCGGACGTCGGGAACGCCGAACCATCAAAGACAAACAGATTGGGAACGTCGTGGGTCTGGCCCCACTCGTTCACCACGGACTTCGAGCGATCCGCTCCCATGGTCGTCGTGCCCAACAGGTGCCATCCGGTGTCGCGGACCTGATGGACGACCTGCGTTTCGATCGCGCCGGCGGCCTTGACCGCCTCCAGACACCGATCAACATGGAATTTGAGCATCTTCGTGGAATTATCCGAGCACTTGTAGATGAGCTTTGGCGCCGGGATACCGTCGCTGTCGGTCAGTTTCGGGTCCAGGACGACCTGATTCGACGCTTCGGGAAGATCCTCCCCGATGATGCCGTAGACCAGCTGGTGATTGAAGCGTCTCTCAACCATCTTGTGGAGATTTTCTCCCCAGGCATCTTCCACCCGACTTCCGCTTTCTTCGAAAATCCTGCTGCCGACGAACGAGGTTGCGCTGAGCGGCCCGCCGCCCGGCATCGCACCCCATTTGGCGCCGCGCACGAATCCACGCTTTTCATCCGTCTCATAGAACTCAAAGGAATCGATCAACTGGCCAAACGGTCCCTGCCAGCCGTCGAGCGGGTCGTTGAAGACCCCCGCCACCGCCGAGAATGGATGCATCATCAGCCGCCTGCCGACCATGCCCGACGAATTGGCCAAGCCATCCGGGAAGCGCTTGGATTTCGACAGCAGCAACAGCCGCGGCGTGCCGATACCGTTCGCACAAACGATCACGATGCTTGCGCTTTGCCTGCGCTCGCGTCCGGTTTCATCAAAGTAGACGGCCCCGGTCGCAAGGCCATTCTCGTCAACTTCGATCTCGCGAACGCGCGCACCTGTAATCAGCCTTGCACCGGCCTTCAATGCGTGCGGCCAGTAGGTGATGTTGGTCGTCGATTTTGCACCTTCGGGGCAACCGGTCATGCAGGTGCCCCTGCGCACACATGCATTCAGTCCATTGTAGGGAATGGACGGAATGGCATTCGTTCCCGGCCACCAATGCCAGCCGAGCTTGTCCAATCCTTCAGCCGCCTTGCGACCGACCTTTCCAATCGGCAGGGCCGGCGTGGGAAACGCCTTCTGCGGCGGATAGGCTGGATTGCCGGGCAGACCGGACACACCCACTTCGTGCTCGATCTCTTCAAGGCACGGCAAGAGGTCTTCGTACGTGAAGGGCCAATCGTCCGCGATGCCGTCCAGCGTCCTGACGCGGAAGTCCGATGGAAGGAACGGCGTCCAGTGCGCCGCATAAAGCGTAGCCGAGCCTCCAACGCCTGCGAACATCAGGGGATTGATGTCGCTGTCGCTGGTTTCAACCGGGTAATCGCGCGGCAAGTCGCGCACGTTGGGATTGGGATGCCACTGCTTCTGGCTGACGAGTTCGAATTCCGGGCGCCGTCCGGGAAAATTGTCGGCGTCGGGCCAGTTGCCTTGCTCGAGCGTGACAACCGACAATCCGGCTGTCGCCAGGTGCTTGGCGGCAACCGACCCCGACGGCCCGGCTCCGATGATCAGGACGTCGACCTTTTCTCCACGCTTCACGGGTGCTCTTGATCCAGCCATTCTCAATACTCCTGATGCCTGTCAGTCTTTCGGGAGCATGGGCCCGTAGCTCGCGCCAGACCCCGAGCGACACCTGAGCATTCCGTCGGCAACATGTTCAGGCGTCGCATCGAGAGTCACGAAAGCCGCTCGTTCCTGGGCCAGATACCCGATGAATTGTGGCGACGTCAGCCCTGCAGCGCAGCCAGGACCGATTCCGCGACTGCGACATCGTTGTCCAGGGTACCGCCCGCAACGCCCACGGCGCCGACGATCTGTCCACCGCGTTCGACGGGAAGCCCGCCCGCAAAAACCACCATCGGCTGGCGATGCGATGTCTCCATTGCATAGAACGGCCCGCCGGGCTGGACATAGGGAGTCACATCCGCCGTCTTCATGTTGAGCGAGCGGGCCGTGTAGGCCTTGCCTTGCGAAATCTCGATGCTGGCCAGCAGAGCGCCGTCCATACGTTGGAAGCCGACCAGGTTGCGGCCTGAATCGATGATCGCGATACTGGACGGCGAGCCAAGCTCTACGGCCTTCTTGATGCCGGCGGCAATGCCGGCCTGGGCCTGGGCGGCGGAAATCTCAACCATGCGTCTCTCTCCTGTCATGTTCACCTCGCCATCCCGACCGGCTTTGGATCGAGATGGAGAGCAGTTGGTCGTGGCTGCAGTCGGACTTTTTACCCTCGAAAACAATTTCGCCTTCGCGGATCACGATCACTCGCTCCGACAGCGAGATGATCTCCTTGGCGGAAGAAGAGATCACGAGCACCGCGGCTCCCGCACCGGCGAGGTGAAGGATGATGTCGTAGATCTCCTTGATCGCACCGACGTCGACCCCGGATGTCGGTTCGACGAAGATGTAGACCCGCGCCTCCGCCTTCATCCACTTGCCGATCACCGCCTTCTGCTGGTTTCCGCCAGAGAAGAATTTGACCTGCTTGTCGGGCTGACGTGGATTTACCGAGAGCTGGTTCATGACGCCGCCGGCGTAGTCCAGCTGGCGGCGCCTGCTGAGAAGCCCGAAGCGCGCCAGCTTGTCGAAGACCGGCAGCGAGATATTCTCGGCGACCGTCAGATTGGGAAACAGCGCCTGTTTTCGGCGGTCCTCCGGAATCAACGCTATTCCGGCGGCTCGAGATGCGGCCGGCGACGTGATCGCAACCTCTTTCCCATCAATGTGGACGGAGCCGGAATGGGCGGCGATCCCCCCGAGGGCGAGTTCGATCTGCTCCATTCCGCCGCCGACGGGACCTGTGATCCCGAGCACCTCGCCGGCCTTCACGGCGACATTGATCGGCCGGAGCTTGCTGGTGCCCAATCCCCGCATTTCCAGAACGACATGCGCGGTCGAATGGCCGATATTGTAAGTCTCCAGGTCGCTCCGGCTGCGGTCCACCATCAACTCGGTGACGCGATCCTCGGTGATCTCGTCGCGCTGTAGCGTCGCCGAGATAACCCCGCCTCTCAGGATGGTTGCCCGGTCGCAAATGCGTTTGATCTCGCCGAGCCGGTGCGAGATGTAGATGATTGTGATCCCCTGCGACTGGAAGTTCTTGATGATCTCGAACAGGAGTTCCGTCTCGGCGGCCGAGAGCCTGGCGGTCGGCTCGTCCAGGATGATCAGCTTGTAGCGTCGGTGAAACAGGGTACCCAGCGTGACGAGTTGCATCTCGGCTGCTGTCAGCGTGGAGGCCCGGCGTTCCACGTCGATTCCGATGCCGACCTGCTTGAGAATTTCCCTCGCCTCGTCGTGGATCGCCTGTTGGCTGAGAACGACCCCGGGAGGCTCGTTCCCGAGCAGCACGTTCTGACCGACGGTAAAGTCCCCGATCAGTTCGGCGTCCTGGTAGACGGCGCCGAGCCCGATCCTGTGCGCGTCGAGCGGACTCGAGATTTTGACCGGCTCACCTTCGACGAGAACCTGGCCGGCGCTCGCCGAGTAGACTCCGGTGAGGATCTTGATCAGTGTCGACTTTCCGGCGCCGTTCTCCCCAAGGAGGCCATGCACCTCGCCGCGACGGAACGCGAGATCGATGCCCTTGAGCACCCTCGTGCGGCTGAACTCCTTCTCCAGCCCGCGAACCTCGAGTAGCGGTTGGCTATCCATGGCCGCGCTCAAATGAACTTGAGATGGATTTCCTCGCGGTTGAGCGCGGCGTTGGCGCCCACGGCGAGAATCAGGATGAACCCTGAGAAGAGCTGGCGAGCGGCGAATGGAAAGCCTACCATGCTCATTCCGGAATTGACCAT
>Ga0265339_10000836_pt1 | contig 23772 bp, 20 predicted proteins | sample 4CB219metaG_FD_202085 | JGI IMG/M metagenome (GOLD analysis project Ga0265339, IMG submission 202085) | Rhizosphere microbial communities from Carex aquatilis grown in University of Washington, Seatle, WA, United States - 4-CB2-19 metaG | ecosystem: Host-associated > Plants > Roots >... | reverse complement strand
ACTGAGGTCGTCACGCGGCGCGACACTACTAGGTGCGCGATGATTACGCAGTGACGATGGACGGTCGAACGACATTTACACTACTCATTCGCTGCCGCTGGTTGACCAAGAAATTTGAGAAGATCATCGAAAGCGCCATCTCTGTGATATTCGTCGTTTACATCCGCTCTCATATTCGACGTTTTGCAAAGGCCTAATATCGCGTAGCTCCTCTTGAGCTAGATACTGACTATGTTCCGATCAATTTACTGTGTATAAAATGTCGTGCGTAACGCACCCTTTCTTTAAGCGGTTTATACCACTTGCTGTTTTGGTCCCACTCCTCGAAAGCAATGAAGTCGTACGCTTTTGCCAGCTGTGAGACACGTCTCGGCGACATGTTATCGATGGAACCAACCAAACTGTAGCCAAAGCGCGACCAGCGCCGTTTATTGAATTGAATCTGACCTGGAAATTTATGCCGCACATAATTCCCGATAGTCTCGTACTCGCTAAACTCGGCTGCGGATTTTCCGACTAGAGACATAAGGATTGCGTCAATCCACGGGCGGTCAGATCGCGCTTCAATTTCATTTAGAAGAGAAGCCATCCATGCGCCACGGACGCATAAGCATTGCGCTATGAACGACTCTTCAGTTTTCTTTGTGAGCCCTGTCAATTTTTCCAAAGTAGCGAAATACGGCTCGTGATACTCCTTGCCGGCATATGCGCTGATACAGGCCTTATCTTCGCCAAAGGCTAGGGAGCGTAACGGAACTGTGTCCGCGTCCCAAATTAGCGTAACACGATCATCTTCGTTGCAGGCGCCCATCTTAACGAATTGCTGCAAATACCATCCGGCACGCTCAGAGATCTGAGGCGGCAACATTTCTCTGATGCTCGCAATCGTATGTTCGCCAAGAAATTCATTTTCATCAACAATTTCAAACTCGGAAGGCATAGCGGACTGAAAGCGCGCAATATCAGCCTTTGGCACTGCAAAAATATAGCGATGCGCAGTAATATGATCAATAACGTGGCTTGCGGTCAATTTTGCCACTGCCAGATCGCGCGCGCAACACGCTGAAATAACTCTATCCAACATTGCAGGACTCCTATTGGATAAAATTGTACTGTCGAAATCTTTTCCGCTGACCGCCACTAACTTTTCAGCGAGTGACAACAAAAGCCGCGGCTGTTGTTACGCCTTGGGGCGTGGGCTGAGCAAACGGCCCGAGGGCGGACCTGTTGAGGCCATATAGATGATTGAGCTCCCCACGTCGCGAAAGTCCATCATCCGCGGACGGTCAAGCAAGTTGGGCTTATGTATGAAGGACGGCATCGGGGGCCGCTTTCTGACAATCGCATCACTTGCGTGCCGCGAGCATTCGAGCCGATATTATCAACACACGATCCTTGTGCAAGCCATCCAGGGTTCCGTCGAACTATCGCAGATTAATGGAATCTGCAATCCTATGAATTCATTCGCCTCACGTACGGCCACGCTCTGAGAGCGAGAACTAAACGGCTATGTCTTACCCCATGAGCGAACCATCGCAACGCAATGGATATTCAACGTCCAGGAGTGGGCGGATGTATTGCTTATCTGGCGAAGGTGCACCGCGCGTTGTATTTACGACACCGACATTGGCGCATTACCGAGTCAAATTTCATGAGCGCGTGCGGGAGCTTCTTGCTTCCCGGGGGGTCGAATACCGGGTGGTCTACGGACCACCCAGTGTAGATGGTGAAGAGAAAGGCGATTGCACTGATATTTCTTGGGGTACGAAAGTACCCAATCACTATGGGAAAGGACCCTTCCGACGGGTGCTTTGGCAACCCTTTCTGAGAGAAATCCACGCTGGCGACCTTGTCGTACTTCCCCAGGAAAACCGCGTACTGACGAATTACATTATCCAGACGATGCGGTCTCGGTGGTCGATACGGGTCGCTTTGTGGGGACATGGCCGCAATTTTCAAAGCGCTTACCGCGACGGGCCAATGGAGCGGTGGAAGAGGTTTTGGGCCGTGCAGTGTGATTGGTGGTTCACATATACCGACCAGACGGCCGCCATGATTGCCGGTTATGGTTTTCCGCGCGAGAAGATCACAGTGATCCAGAATGCCGTCGACACTTCCGAATTGCGAAGCTTGGCAAACTCCGTAGACCAGGAGGATATCACTTTGCTCCGGCGCCGCTGGGATTTGGATACGGAAAGCGTCGGCATCTATGTCGGAAGCCTCTATCGCGAAAAACGCATTGACTTTCTCATCAAAGCTGCCGTGACCATACGCGAATGCATTCCGAACTTTGTTCTTATCATAATCGGTAACGGGCCAGACCGGCATTTGGTGGAGGAGGCGGCCGCCCAACATTCTTGGGTACGCTATTTCGGGCGCAGATTCGGGCGAGAAAAGGTGGAGCTATTGAAGCTGAGCCGAGTTTTTCTCATGCCGGGAGCCGTAGGTTTGGCGGTGCTCGATTGTCTCGCTCTCGGGCTTCCTATGATCGCTACCGACTATCCTTTGCACGGACCCGAGATAGCCTATCTACATGATGGCGAAAATGGCGTTATCGCGCGCGATTGGCGAAACTTTGCGTCCTATGCTCAACAAGTCGTCCGTTGTATGCAGGACAACGCCCTGCACACACGCATGGTTTCGAGTGGGCTAGAGAGCGGAAAGCGCTATACGATCGAGAATATGGCACAGCGCTTTGTTAGCGGCGCTTTGAAGGCCCTTGAGATCGACAGCTAGCGGAAGAAGCTATTTACCGCTTCTAAATTTGTCATAGGAGCTCTTTTTAGCGTCGATAGGAAGGACAGTGCCATGTCCAATTCCCGCCATAAGCCGTATTCATCGATCTCCCACGAGTGACCCCAGAGGTGAAAATAGCTGCCGCGTGCCGCGCACAGTTCCGCAAGCCGTTTGATGCGGTCTCCGATCCGACCGCCAGCGGTGGCGGTCGCGGCAGGAATGCATCGCGCTGCGTAAGCGCCGCCACTAATGAAGTTGCGCAGATACGTCGAGCGGCTATGGGGGAAAAACTGGAGCGTAGTCGGCAGGGCAAAGCGATCATCACCTGCGTCTAAGTGGAAATTTTCTACCGTGCGCGCATAGGAAAACCCAGCCGATCGCACCATCTCTTTGAGTGCCTGCGTATAGCCACCGCGTGGATAGCAGAAGCCGGGTACTGGCGCTCCGAGCACGTCCTCGAGATACGCCTTACCGGCCTCAATTTGATGTTTTGCCTCGGGACCGGACATCACCCTTAGATCGATGTGATCCAAGGTGTGGCCACCGATCTCAAAGGTTTCTGCCAACGAACGTAGATCCCGTGCCTCCATCACGTCGCGTCGTTCACAATTATGGCATGGCACGTAGAATGTACCGCCAATCCTGTGTTTGGCGAGCAATTCTGCGAGCTTCATGTCTTTCGGATGGCCGTCGTCCCACGAGGTCGTGACGACCAGAGTCGTGTTCATGGCAGTTCTCTAAGACTTCATGACTTCTTTTCTGCATAAAACCCGATGGTAACTTGGTAATCATCATCCCTGCGGTCGAGCAGCGAGCAATCCGGCAAATCCTCTACTGCCACGCCCTGAAGGAAAAATTGTGCCGCCAGCGCATTGCCGTAACTCTCCACAACCACACTTTCGCCGAACACTTCGCCGATAGAACGCCGTAGTGATAGTGTCGTGAAACGCCAGTAGTCCCCCCATCGATCCATATCGTAACGACTAATCTGGGATATTCCAGACACCGTACCGACAAATATTCCGCCCGGCGACAATAGCCTATGTGCGCCGGCCACCGCAGCCTTCACATCATATATGAAGTTCAGTGTCTGCGTACACACAAAGCAGTCAAAGCGTTCTTTCGGCAGCATTGAGGCGTTTGTCAAATCTCCGATGACAACTTCATCGATGCCACGGCCGGGTTTAACGATCTCCAAACTAGGAGCCAGTATGCATTTGCGCGTAGCGCGCTCGCCAAACATTCTGAGATATCTTAGTTCCCCAACCTCTAAAGCACTTCCGGTAATGGCCTCTGCATAGGCACTCAAGAACTTGTCGATATAATAACGGTCTATCGGAGTACCGCGTTCAAGGCCGAAGACGGAGCTTACAGGCTGCGTTCTGGTCAGGTCACCGAACTGCAATGGCGAGAAGAGGCGCATAAGCCCCCGCAGCCCTCTTTTTGTGGTTGAAGACAACCTCATCCCATCATGGTAATAGAGTCGTGATATAGTGGAAAGAAGAACTTCAATTCAGAATCGTCCAACCTTGGTCTGTGATGTTCTTACATGAAGATTCTTCTTGTTCACAATTTCTACCAGCTACCAGGTGGAGAAGATGCAGTCGTAAGGCAGGAAATGGCGTTGCTGCAAAGTAAGGGCCATGAAGTATCGTTGTTTGCCGTTCACAACAATGACATTCGCGGTTTTTTTCAAAAAGTGACAACCGCTTTCTTGACGATTTACAATCCGTGGTCGAGAAGACACCTATCCGCTGCGATTGCCGAGTTCCGGCCGGAAGTCGTGCACGTCCATAACTTCTTTCCACAGCTTTCCCCGTCGATCTTTTTTGCATGTCGAGATGCAGGGGTGCCGACGGTCATGACGCTGCACAATTTTCGGATATTATGTCCAACCAGTTTTCTTTATTACGATGCCAGAATTCGCGAACACAGTCTGAAACATTCGTCATTTTGGACTGTGTGGTCCCGAACATTTCACCGATCCTTTGTCGGCACGTTTTTCGTGGCCTGTATGGTGGATTACCACAAATGGGCCGGTACCTGGAAAACCAAAGTCGACCGTTTCATTGCATTGACAAATTCCGCAAAAGAAAAATTGGTGGAAGGAGGCATTCCGCGAGATCTTATCGTTGTGAAGGGCAACTGTGTAACGCGGCCACCAGAGGCGGCGAGCAACAGTGATGAACGCAAAGGCGCGCTTTTCGTCGGTCGGCTGAGTCCGGAGAAGGGATTAAATATTCTTCTCGGTGCCTGGAAGGGTATTGATTACCCGCTGCGTATCGCGGGCGATGGGCCGTTGAGGGAGTTATGCGAAAGCGCCCAGAACGAGCATATTAGCTATCTGGGCCGCCTAGATCGCGACCAGGTCTACTCCGAGATGGCACGCGCCGAGTTTCTCGTGATGCCGTCAATTTGGTCAGAGACGTTCGGATTGGCAGTTATCGAGGCCTTTGCATGCGGTCTGCCAGTTATTGCGTCACGTTTGGGTAGTTTTCCGGACCTAATCGAGGAATCGATATCCGGACTACTTTTTAGCCCAATCGAGGCATCCAGTTTGCGCGAAACAGTCCATTGGGCAATCGCGCATCCCAGGGAAATGCGGGAAATGGGAGAGCGTGCGCGGGCGCACTATACGGAATTCCACACACCGGACGTGAATTACGCATCATTGATGCGTGTGTACGAGTATGTGATTCGATCATGCCACGACATGCGAAGGCTTTAGTCCCCCATGTAGTATTTCCAAGTCGTTGATTCTGAATCTGAATGCGAGGGGCTGCAGTAATCGCATTTGCCGGAATTGGGGTGGATTGAAGCGGGTTTCCTGCAAAATGATTTTGTGATTCCCTGGCTCTAATGCGATTTGGGCGGGGGATTGCGATGCGGCCAAGGGAACGCCTGGAGACCGGCCAGAACGATATATGCCTGTCGCGTCTAGATCAGATCATCGATCTTGACCATGCGCTGGTGAAGGTGGCGCGGATGATCAACTGGCGGTTTTTGGAAGAGCGTTTTGGCGCGGTTTACACAGACGGCCCCGGCAGTCCGCCGCTGCCGACACGGCTGATGGCGAGGTTGGCGATCCTCAAGCACATGCACGATCTGTCGGACGATGTTTTGTGCGGGCGCTGGTTGGAGAACCCGTACTACCAATACTTCTGCGACGAGGAGTTCATCCAAAACCGCTTGGTGTTCAACCGTTCGTCGCTGACGCGCTGGCGTCAGCGGATGAGCGAGGAGAAGCTGCAAGCGCATTTGCAGGAGACTAAATCAATATATCTCTCCCTTTACCTGAATTTGACAGTTCATCCTCGCGACACCTGACGATCATTTGTCGCAGCAATCGTATTATTAGAATAACTTCAAGTTGCGCACGAATTGTTTTTGTTTGTGCTCAAACGATGTATGAACGTAGCAGCAGCAGAAAAGGTGCATGCAGCCTTGGACATCCACAAGTTCTCAAGACCAATTATGCGACATTTTCGCTCGAGGCGGATGGAAGAATTTGTCAGAATATTTTCGATCACAGATCGCCATCAGATTATTGATATTGGTGGGAATGAATTTAACTGGACCCTCATTCCGCAGCACCCGCTTATAACTATAATTAACATTGACGCGGAAGAGCGTGCAGAGGGCCGCTTCCGGGTGGAGCGAGGGGACGCGCGGTGTCTGCAATTTAAAGATGGTAGTTTCGATATTGCTTACTCGAACTCCGTGATCGAACACGTTGGTTCATGGGAGGATCAACAACATTTTGCGGCAGAGGTACGCCGGGTCGCGCCACGATATTATGTTCAGACTCCAAATAGACGTTTTATCGTAGACCCTCACCTACTTACGCCATTCATTCATTTCTTGCCCAAATGCATCGCACGCAAATTGATGAGGAACTTCACTCTACATGGCTTAATCACGCGACCAAACCAGCAATGGATCGACGAGTTTCTCGCACGAACGCGCATGCTTACAGAAACGGAGATGCACACCCTGTTTCCAGATGCCGAAGTCTTACACGAAAACGTGTTCGGTATGACTAAATCTCTCATCGCCGTTCGTCGATAAGGCCCGCACGCGAACAGATTCAAGGACAAATCCATACCCAATCATCCGGAGATGACGTAGGGATCAACTGATTTGGACGCCTGCACAATCTTAATATCGTTTGCTTGAAGTCCTACGGCATGCCGATGTGTCAATCACATAGATGCGAAGAATTCAAAGACGGCAAAGCTGCTTTAGATAGCGTTTCCGAGAGAATTATGGCGGCATAATGGGAGCAGACAGCGTGTATGAAGATGTTTGCAGCTGTTGGATCGAATTCGGCTCACTTGATGGTCCTACCGGCCACATATTTTTGCGAGTCGATTAAAGTCCATGCCATGTAGTCAATACGCGCTTGATTGCTGCAAATCATTTTTGAACTGACGCAAGCTTGCTGATCGTTCGGTGAGCGTGGGCGTTATCGGGTTGGGTTATGTCGGGTTGCCACTGGCTCACGCCTTTTGGCGCGCGGGTATTAATACAATCGGCTTTGACATTGATCCAACAAAAATTGAAAAACTTTCCAGAGGTGATACTTACATCAAACATTTTCCTGCCAAAAATGTGACTGCTATGAATGTCTCAGGTCGTTTCAGAGCGACGGTGGATATCACGGAACTAGCCAAAGTCGATGCGATTCTGATCTGTGTGCCAACACCTATGAATGCTACACGCGAGCCGGATCTCGATTTCGTTGTCGCAACTGCAAAATCCATTAAGCCGCACTTGCGTCCCGGCATGCTTGTCTTACTCGAATCCACGGCCTATCCCAGTACCACCACAGAGGCAGTGCAGCCTATTTTGGAGGGCGGAGGGCTTAACGCTACGAGCGAATTTCTTCTTGCCGTTTTACCGGAACGTGAGGATCCGGGAAACAGAATCAAAACCAGCGCAATCCCCAAAATTGTGGGCGGCGTTGATGCAGAGGCCGGAGAATTGTCTGCGGCGTTTTATGGTCAGGCTTTTAGCAAGGTCCACATGGGTCGTCGATTACAACAACGTCCACCCACATTTCTCACTGGACTACAAAATAACGGCGGCTTTCGCCGCTCGCCTCCGCGCAACCGGCCATCGCGCTGTGCTCCTCGATGGCTCCGCACTCACGCCGGTTGCTCAACCCGCGCCGAAAGGCGTATCAACCGTCGAGGCTCCAATTGCCACTGGATGAAAAGTCAGTGGCAGGTCGCCATCTAGAAGTGTCAAGTATGAATTCCAACACACCCCCACCTTTAGTGGTTGATCTGGACGGCACGCTTGTCAGAAGCGACCTGCTCGTCGAGACTGCGTTCATTTTTTTGGGCCGCAGACCGCATCAAATATACAAGATTGTCGCGTGGCTGTTCGCTGGAAGGGCGTCCCTAAAAAGCAAACTCGCGGCAGAAGTGGGGCTTGATGTGTCTAGCCTACCTTATAATCAAAGCGTGCTAGCGTCGATTGTTGCGGCCAGAGCCCAGGGACGACGGACATACCTTGCCTCAGCCTCAGATGAACGACTTGTACAGGCGGTCGCAGAACACCTTAACATGTTTGATGGTTGGTATGCATCAGATGGCGTCAACAATCTCTCCCGAGATGTAAAGGCAGCCAAACTGACCGAGCAATTTGGCATGAATGGGTACGACTATATAGGAAACGAAATCGCAGATCTGCCCGTATGGGAAAACGCGCATATACGAATTGTCGTCAATGCGTCAAGTTCAGTTGAAAAACGGTTGGCGCATAAAGGGCTTGCGTTCGAACGTCTTCTATCGTCGCGGCCGTCCATGGGGGGTTGGCTTAAGCTCATCAGGCCGCATCAGTGGATCAAGAATGCACTTATTGTAGTACCGCTGTTGACCGCACATCAGTTCATCGTCAATGCATATGTACACGCAGCATTGGCCTTTGCAGCTTTCTCGCTCTGTGCATCGAGTGTCTATGTACTCAACGATCTTGTAGATATTCAAGCAGATCGTCAGCACCCGACGAAGAAGAATAGACCTTTTGCGAGCGGTACGGTGCCGTTACTGAGTGGGTTGGCACTTGTGCCGCTCTTACTCAGTTGTGCCTTTGGGATTGGTTACTTTGTCTCGTTGAGTTTCATCGGAGTACTCGCCACATATCTTGTATTGGCAACCGCTTACACGTTCTCATGGAAGCGAAAGATGCTGATCGACGCGATTACGCTTGCCGGCCTTTATACAATCCGGGTGATTGCTGGCGGTGTGGCGATCGGCGTGCCGATTTCACAGTGGCTCCTTGGCTTTTCGATGTTTCATTTTCTGTCGTTGGCGCTGATTAAGCGCTACTCAGAGATGGCGATACGCTTCGACGCTGGCCTCCCTGATCCCACCAATCGCAATTACAAAGCCGGTGATTTGCCGGTTATAGCGTCGTTGGCTGCATCGTCAGGGTACAGCGCGGTCATTGTATTTTTCCTCTATTTGTCGAGCGACGCAGTTCGCGCGCTTTACCGTTATCCCGACATTCTATGGCTGGCCGGTCCGCTGCTGCTGTATTGGATTTCACGTATGTTGATGCTGAGCCATCGTCGGTTGATGCACGACGATCCCATAATATTTGCATTGAAGGATTGGGTAAGTCTCGCGATCCTCGGGCTCATTGGTGTTCTTGGATTTGTTGCTCTATGACGTTGACCAAGCGAGGCTTAGTTGCTCGCTACACGTCTTTTTCCGTCATCGCTACGCTCTCAAACATTACAACGCAGGCCGCGACCTTCTGGTTTTACCATGGCGATGATGGCTTGGTGATCTCCATCATCGCTGGCACAGCCATAGGCTTCGTTGTCAAATATCTGCTGGACAAGCGCTTCATCTTTTTCGACAAACGCACCTCTGCGACAGGAGAACTCACCAAGGTTACTCTCTATGGAGTGACAGCCATTGTAACGACTATTATTTTCTGGTCAGCTGAGTTTGGGTTTTGGACGTTGTGGCACACGTCGCTGGCAAAATATGCCGGAGCGGTTATAGGTCTCTGTATAGGATATGTGGTGAAGTATTTGCTCGATCGCCGCTACGTTTTCGTTGAGGCAAGAATTTTGTGAAGATCGCAGGCTGGGGCAATTATCCACTTGGTGAGAGCGATCTTGTAAGTCCGCTAGATCCGAGCTGCGCTGGAGCTGCTATTACGCACGCGAAGTCGATTATCGCACGTGGGGCGGGTCGGGCCTATGGCGACCCGGCACTCGGTGTCGATAGGACACTATTTACGAACAAGCTAAATCGCTTCATCGCGTTCGACGACAAGACGCTCGAACTGTCGGTCGAAGCGGGCACGTTGCTTTCCGACATCATCGCCATCATGCTGCCGCGCGGATATTTCCCAGCGGTCGTGCCCGGAACCCAATTCGTCACTATCGGTGGCATGGTGGCGGCGAACATTCATGGTAAGAATCACCATCGTGCTGGAGGCTTTGGCCGACAGGTCACGCGCCTGAAACTGGCTGTCGCGGACGGAACGATCGTCGCGTGCGGCCCGACAGAAATTCCGGATCTGTTCCGTGCCACTATCGGCGGTATGGGACTGACCGGAGTCATCACAGAGGTCACGTTCCGCCTTATCCGGGTCGAATCCGCCTTCATCTGCCAGGAAACGGTGATCGCGCAAAATCTCGACGCGTCGATGCGCGTGTTCGAAGACTCGAAGGAGTGGACCTATACCGTTGCCTGGATCGATGGGCTGGCGAAAGGAAACGCGCTCGGCCGTTCGTTGATCTATCGCGGCGAGCACGCGCGGATCGACGAACTGGATGAGAGGCAGGCGAGGTATCCCTTTAGCGCCAAAGCGCCGCTAGCGCTTGGCGTACCCTTCTTTGTGCCAAATGTCGCGCTCAACCGCCTTACGGTGAAAGCCTTCAACGCTGCTTATTATCTCAACGGCGCGCGCCACGAAGGCGCGCATATTGCAGGTTGGTTCCCCTATTTCTTTCCGCTCGACGCAATCGCCAATTGGAACCGCATCTATGGCGTGCGCGGCTTTATTCAGCATCAATGCGTGATTCCGAAAGCCAAGAGTCGCGATGCCATTGGCGAAATCTTGAGTGTGATTGGGCGCCTGGGTAATCCGTCTTTCCTCGCGGTGTTGAAGCTCCTTGGTCCCGATGACGACGGGCTCATGACCTTCCCAATGGAGGGGTATACGCTGGCGATCGATTTTCCCGTTAGCGAGAAAACGTTTCGGCTTGCAAAGGAGCTGGATCGTGTTGTCGCGTCCTATGGCGGGCGGCTTTATCTGGCGAAAGACGCTCGGCAAAGCCGCTCAATGGTTGAGATGGGATACCCCAATATCGAAGAATTCCGTGCTTTGCGCCGGCAGACCGGCGCAAGCGGGAAGTTTCGTTCTCTTCAATCCGAAAGGCTCGGACTATGACCACCCCGCGGAGCGTTCTCATTCTTGGCGGCATTTCGGATATGGGGTTTGCCATTGCCGAGAGCTACGCGGCGAAGGGCTGGCGGGTCACTCTGGCGGCGCGCGAAGGTGAAAATGTCGAACGCAACGTCAGCGACTTGACGCTGCGATTTGGTGCCGTGACGTCTTCCGCGATCTTCGATGCGTGCAAGACCGGCGAACACAAGGCTTTTCTCGACCGTCTTGCCGTCCTTCCCGATACTGCGGTGTGCGTCGTCGGACTGCTCGGCCAGCAGCCTCGCGCCGAAACAGATGTCGCCCATGCCACCGACATTCTGCGCGCCAATTTCGAAGGACCGGCCCTGCTGCTGGGGGAAATCGCAAACCGGATGGCTGTGCGCGGCAGCGGCACGATTGTGGGTGTCAGCTCGGTCGCGGGTGACCGGGGGCGCGGATCGAACTATATCTATGGCTCCGCCAAAGCGGGCCTCACCGCATTCTTGTCCGGCCTTCGCAACCGCATGGCCAAACAGGGCGTTCATGTTCTGACCGTGAAACCTGGCTTTGTACGCACCAGCATGACCACGGGACTAAATCTGCCCAAGCCGATTACGGCAGAACCGGACGAGGTGGCGCGCGCGGTTTATAGGGCGGCTGAGGTCAGGAAGCGTGATGTGATCTACGTTCGTCCGGTCTGGCGGCTCATTATGCTCACCATCAGGAACATTCCTGAAGGTATCTTCAAGAAATTGCGTCTATAACGTTGCCAAATATCACTCTTTGCTATGTTCCATAATTGCATTCCTGATTGGACCGGGTGATTCACTCCCCCATCAAAAGGAGTGGAACCTGTCACCCTTCGGCATAGTCGCCGAATACAATCTCGCCATCCCGGATTTCTGAACATCCATATGTTCGATGTAGCGCATCACCATATCCGGGGACTTCCAGCCGCCGGCGTGCATGATGGCGCCGAGGTCGATGCCCGCGGAGGCCATGTCCTGGGCGGCTCCGACACGCATGGAATGTCCGGAGAGTTTCGCGACAATAGTTTTGTCGAGGCCAGCTTCGCGGGCGCGGTCTTTAAGGATGCGAACAACCGAATAGGGGTGAAGCGCATTGGGCATAGGATAAGTGCATTGAACGCCGCGGAAGATCGCTCCGGTATCCAGGTTTGCGGCATTGAGCCAACGTTGCAGATGCAGGAGGGTTTCAGAGGACAGATAGGCAAGCCGGCCGTGGCCGAACTGGTCGGCTTTCGATTTGCGCACCAGGATCGTGCCGGAGCCGTCGGGTTTCATTGTCAGGTCGTCGGTTTGCAGCTGCACGAGTTCGGCGCGGCGGCATAGCGTATCGTATCCGACGGCGATTAAGGCGCGGTCGCGGAGACCTTGCGGGTCGTCGGGGCAGGCGTCGATGAGCTTCTGTTTCAGCGGGCTGGTGAGGCCGAGGGCTTGGTCTTGGCGGCGGCCTTTCTGGCGAAAGATAGTGCGGGTGGCGAGGTTCACCTCTTCGGTGCGGACAGGGTTGTCCAGTTTCAATAGCTGGTGAATTTTTGCGATGGCGGCGCGGCGTCGGCTCACAGTGGCCGGCGCCGCGCTTTTGCTTTGGGCCATCACGAAATCGGCCACGGTCTTTGGCGTGGCGGGGAGCACCGATCGGCGCTCCTCCCGGCACCACACCTCGAAGATCGTGAAGTCGGCGCGATAGGAACGGATGGTGTTGGCGGAGTAGGCTCCTTCCATCCTTGCTAAACCGGATCGCCATTGGTGATTGGCTTTACGGTGCCTGGCGGCCCCTCGGGGGCCGCCATTTTTGTCTTGCTTCGACACCACGGTGGCGGCATTTCTTGAAACGGGGTGCATGATTCCCTCGGAATTAGAGCGTTAAAATGTCAATATAGGTTAAAATGATCTATTATGCAAGTATTATGACGTGATAACAGGGGCGCAATTGCGCGCCGCGCGCGCGCTTCTCCGGTGGTCGGCCAGGGAAACGGCTGAGCGCTCGGGGGTTGCGTTGACCACGGTTCAGCGTCTGGAGCAGGAAGACGGGTTGCCGGGTGGGCGAGCGCAGACCCTTTTTGATCTTCAACGGACGCTCGAATCGGCCGGTGTCGAATTCATCGGTTCGCCGGACGATTGTCCGGGTGTGCGGTTGGTTCGGCGGACAAAGAGCTAAGCGCCGATAGCGTCGGCATGATCAGAGCGGAAATCAATCTCGCGCAGCATTAGGATTCAAGCTCCTCAAAAAACTTGTCAGCATCGCGAATTAGCCTTCTCAATTCTCTTCGTTCTTCAATCGCCCTTTTGGTGTACCGGCCGTGCTTAAAGGCGTTTTGATTTCCCTTGAGAGCGCCGCTTCGTTCAACGCCCCCCAATGCAACAACTGCCCTTGACATCATCGTTCATGGGGTATGGGTTTTGAAACGCGATAACTGCCGTCTCCGCGCATGCGATAATCTCCGCCAGCGCCAACAGCCGCCGGGCTTGGCCGCCGTCCTTCGATTTCCGAGCCAGCCGGCGCGAGCCCGCCGCGTCAAAATCCCTGCAAAGCTCAACCGCTGCCACCATCGCGAACCTCGATGTTCGCCATGGTGAATCAGGATTTGCACCCTTTGAGAATCCCTAACGAGTCAGGACCTATGCAGTTTAGTTTTACTCTGCCGCGTAGCCCAGACGGTCGAGCGATGGCTTAAAAATATTCACTGCCTCATCCAGATGTTTGCGGTAGTGCCGGTAGCGATGGACCGAACTGTCGTAGAGTTTCTCCGTCACTTGCGCATAGCTCGCCGTGCGCGCATAGCGTTGGTTTTCGTGGAAAGCGAGCGTTCTGGGATCGAACGCGATGCCGATGAAATCCAGAATTTTGCGCACATGCGGCTCCTGATCCCCGACCAGATTCTCATAGCGCACTTCCAGATAGTTGAGATCGAGCTGCTGCTTGTAATGCTCCACCAGATTGTCGATCAGCACAAAGTGCGACGCGCAGGTCTTCACATCGAAGGCCTGGTCGAGTCCATGGGTGAGAAAGTTCGCAAAATTTGAAAGCAAAATATCCAGCGGATGGCGCCGCACATGGATGATCGGCGATTGCGGGAATATGAGGTGGATCAGGCCGAGATGGGTTTCGTTCAGCGGCATCTTGTCGGTGAAAAACTTCGCGCCCCGTTCCCAGATGCCGAGCTGTTCGGCGCGTTGCAGGTAATAGTCGCGGAACTGATCCAGCGTGAGCTGGTTGTCGCCCATCCAAAGATCCGCCAGGCATTCGGGGTATTGAAGCGGGCTTCCCAGCATGCGCGAGCCGATGCGGGTGAGATCGTTGATAAAGACAAGTTCGTCGCCGGCAGAGATCTGGGAATGCGCAGTGACCATCTGCTCGACCATGGTGGTGCCGGAGCGCGGATAGCCGACGATGAAGATTGGCTGCGGCATAGTTGCATTGCGCCGCGCGCACGGAAAGATACTCATGCGCTCGCGGGTAAAGAAGTTCGTCAGTCGAGCGGCCAGATCGGTGGCAGCCAGTTCGGCATAACGGTGACCTTGTATCTCGCGGCACAACCGCTTGCCTTCGACATAATCCGCCCAGGCTTCGTCAAAGCGGCCCATCCGGTCGTAGAGCCGCCCGCGCTCCAGCAGCGCGACGGCCGATATTTGCTGCTCCTTGCCTTCGTCGCGGCTGCGCGACAGTTCAATTACGGCCTCTTCGTTCTTTTTCTCGCGCCCATAGAGCACCGCGCGGGCAAGGCTCAGATCGACCGAGTCCGGCGTCACTTTCTCCGCTTCATGCAGCAGTTCCCAGGCGCGCGGAATATTGCGGCGCGCCTCCTCGAGTCGGGACCAGCCGACCCAGGCGTTGCTGTTCTTGGGCTCAAGTTCCACGGCTTTGCGAAACCATTTTTCACTTTCCTCGACCTTTCCCTGCGTCTTCAGGCAGTTGGCAAGGTTGACGGCGACCCGCGAATTTTCGCCCGCGAATTCGATCGCCTTGCGGAAGTGATATTCGCCCGCGAGCGCCCGGTTCGTTTCGCTGAGAACCATGCCCATGATGCCGTGCGCCAGCGCATTGCGGGGCGCTAGACGCACGGCGTTGCGCGCATGCACCTCGCATTCGACCCGCTCACCGCGCGCGAAAAGCATGACGGCGAGTTCCGTAGTGGCCCAAAGGATATTCGCGTTGCACCTGACGATGCGGCGCAGAATGGCTTCGACCTGTGGACCAGACGTTTTGCCGCTCTGCCGATTGCACTGATAGAGCAGCACCAGTGCGTCAAGACTATCTGGCGCCTGCTGCAATGCCTGCATGGCGCGCAATTCGGCCAGAGTCAGGTCGTTTTTTTCCAGGGCCGCCTTGCCCTCGTTCACAAGCGGATCGACGGCGCGCGGATCATCTATGGCCATAGTCGATGTCTTCCGTCAGACCGGCGGGGTTGTCGGGAGAGCCGCCAGCTTGTTGATCGTCGTTCTAGCTTTAGGCAAGTATTGCTCCATCGCGGATTCGTTCTTGCGCCATTTGTCCGGGTCCGGCGGACTCAGCGTATAGCGCGACCAGCGCAGCGGGGCGTTTGCCGTGGCGCGCATTTTTTCACCGAAGGGAACGTCCGCGAAAGCGCACAGTGTTTTTAGCGTCGCTGCCGGATCGCGCAAGATGTCCTCGTAGCGCACGCTGCACCAATCCTGTGCAGTAAGTCTGGCGAGATCGGCCATGATCGTCTCATTGGTTTCGCGCCATTGACGCATTGCGATCTCCGCTAGGTCGGTGCCGTTCAGTTCGCGCCATCCCGGAATAAGCAACAGTGACCATGGCGGACCTTCCCAACCGGGAAGATCGGCATAGGTGACGAACTGTCCGGAACGCCACGCTTCCATGATCGCGCTGATGTTCGGCCCTGCTTCGCGATGCAGAAAAATGAACCTGGCGTCCGGAAAAACTGCTTTGATGAAGGGAATACGCAAGGCGTTCTTCGGCGTTTTTTCGAGCAGGCGTACGGCCCGTGGCCGCGCGGTGCCCATTCCTGAATACCTTGAAGTGCCATCCGCCATGCGCAGGCCCGCGGTGTACGCCGCGCGCAACTGCTTGGCGATTCCGTCGCTGGCGTCCGCCGCGGTCAGACGGTTGGAATCGAAGTCACGATTTTTCGGACTGAGCGGGGCGATTCCTTCGACATGCTCGTGCCCCTCGCCGCCGATCGTCCAGAAGGCCTCGTTCGCGGTCAGCGCCTCGAACAACATCGTGCTGCCAGAACGGGGCGCGGCGACGATGAACACCGGGCGATCGAATTTCGGAGTCACCACCGAAGCCTGAGCTCCATAGTGCGGCTCCGCCACGCTCGCGACACCGGGTGTTTTTACCATCGCCGCGAAATCGGCAAGCAGGATCTCGATTGCGGACATGCCGTTGCTGGATAGGCTAAGGGATTCGGGGATCTTCGCCTTGCACTCCTGCGCCATCTGAAGCAGCAACGTTTCGAACAGCGGCACGGTCTTCTCGATCGGACCTTTGGCATGCCACAACAGGCGCCATTCCCGGCGCAGCTCGTTCATAAGTCCAAGAAAATGCGCCACGGCCACCGGATCGTTGCCGGAATGCGCTTTCACGTCGGTCGCAAGACGCGAAAGCTCGTAGTCCACTTCGCCCGGCGGCATCACGGGATCGCCGACATACGTTTCGTAGTTCAGAATTGTCTTCACGTTCTCCCGGTAAGGAACGAAGTGGGAGGGCGCGCCTTCATGTTGTGTGCGAGCAAGATTCCAAAATGACGTGCTGCCAAAAGTGTCGAAGGTGAGATGGATGCGCCACGTATCCGTCTCGTTGATCACCTGATGCAAACGCCAATTGTCGAAAGTCCAGGCTTCGCCTGCCGCGATGTGCACGATTTCGCCGCCGCAACGGAATTTGATGTCCGGATGCGTGATGACGGGGATGTGCACGCGGGTGCGAGCCCGCCAATAGTATTTCTTGTCTACATGAGGCGGCACACCGGAGCGCGGTGCCAGCCGCATCAATCTCGCCCTGCCATGCAACGTCCGAAAACGCGCCAGAACCTGGAGGATGTAGGGCGAGCGCTGAAGATGTTCGGTCGGCATCATGGGCGGATCGATATCATCGTTGTCGCCGCCGTTGGTCGTGATCAAAGTCAGCGCCGAATTGCCCGCGAAACCTTCGTGATGCTCGCGCCAATAATTTTCGGGGATAGCCTCGACCTCGGCACGCAACCTGTCCACGTCGAAGCGGAATGGAAACTTATAGAACGGATGTGTCAGTTGCACGGATGCGTCCTTCTTGCCTCAATCGAGCCGAGCGCGGCGATCCCAGCCAAGCGCTCCGCGCTTTCGATAACGTATTGAAACAGCACCATAGCCCTGCATTCCTCCGCGACGCAGGCTGCGCGACTTTAGCGTGGAAGGCTGCGCAATTCTTCTCTCCGCTGCTGCCAAAAAAAGATGAATCTGACGTCACCGGACGAACCGATAAAGGTTCCCAACGGGTAGCAACTGAGCCACGTATGGCTTTCGTTCCCCCTTGTTTCATTGTATCATTAATACATTGAAGGCTGAAAGTGCGTCAGTGGGGGATGGCGTTTGAGGGACACTTCAGCCCCTTTTGCTCCAGCGCACACAGCCTCACAGGAATTTGCAGAGGAGTGCCACGTGAGCCAGGTGGACAATCTGATTGCATTGAACGATGAGCACCCACTGACAACGGACAGTCTTTCGGGCAGCGAGGTTGTCTTCATCGATCCTGGCGTGCGCGATCTGCAAACCGTGCTAGCGGGCATCAAGCCCGGCACGGACGTCGTTTTGCTCGACCCGAATCGCGATGCGCTCGACCAGATCGCGGAGACCTTGCAGGGCCATCATGGCATTTCGGCGGTTCACATCATCGCCGACGGCAAAGCCGGGCAGATTGATTTCTCTTCGGGCGCGCTCAGCCTGGGTAATGTGACGACCGGATCGCACGCCGCGGATCTGTCGACGATCGGCAGCGCGCTGAGCGCGAATGGCGATTTGATGATCTGGAGCTGCAACACGGCGGCAGGGTCAACCGGCCAGGCATTCATCGACGCCTTGGCGCAGCAAACCGGCGCCGACGTGGCGGCATCCACGGGCATCACCGGCGCAGCATCGCTTGGGGGCAACTGGATACTGGAAGCCCAGACAGGCCCGATCGAAGCGACCGTACCGCTCACGGCCAAGGGTTTGCAGCAAGTCGATGCAGCGGGTCTGGATCTTTCTGCGCTCAGCATCATCTATCCGATGACGGGCACGCACGGCTGGACTTCCCAAAACAACGAGCTTGGGTTTTCCTATGGAACCTCGGGCGACAATGTCTACAAGGACATCAATCCGGGCAAAACTGCCGTTTATTACTACAGTACGAAATACTACAACTACAACGCTTCCAAACCGAGCGATTTTACGGTCCTCGGCAACAGTGTCGTATTCGTGGCGACGACCGCCAGTCATGGCCGCGAATTGTGGATCACGGACGGCACAAGCGCGGGTACTAGCGAGCTTAAAGATATCAATTCGGGGGCCGGGGACGCATTCCCAGGCGTCGGTTCTTCTGAGGCGCGCGTCGTCGTCGGCAGCGAACTCTTCTTCACCGCGAACGACGGTACGCACGGCATAGAACTGTGGAAAACGGACGGCACGACGTCCGGCTCACAGCTGGTCGACGATATCGATTCCGGTTCGGCCAGCGGCAACATAACCGGCATGGCGGCGCTGGGCAGTTCGCTGATCTTCGGCGCTAATGACGGGCAGACATTCGGCTCCAGCTCATCAAATAGAGTAGGGCAGCTCTGGACGACCGACGGCACGACCACCACGAAAATCTTCACCGCGACTCCGGGCAGCGGCGCCAGCTATGCGCCGGGCATCTACGGTTTTGTCGCGTCGGGCAGCCACGTGTTTTTTGAGGTTCAGGACGGCACCTTCAATCCGGACAATACGCAAATATACGTTACGGACGGCACCGCGGGCGGAACTCACCTGCTGGACCCGTCTGTGACAGACGTCGGCGGCGGCGGCCGGAATTTGACCGATGTAAACGGCACGCTCTATTTCACCCTGGACGATGGAGACTCCGGAGCAGGGCACGGCTTCGAATTGTGGGAGTCGGACGGGACCGCGTCCGGCACCTTCCTGGTGAAGGACATCAATCCAGGCAACGGTGCTTCCTCGCCCTCTGGCTTCGTAGGCACGACCAACGGAGAAGTGTTTTTCGCGGCCAATGACGGCACGCACGGTATCGAGTTGTGGGAGACCGATGGAACCGCCGGCAACGCCCAGATGGTCACCGACATTAATACCTCGTCATCAGGCGCCAGTTCGAGCCCCCAAGATCTCGTGGCCATCGGCAACGTGGTCTACTTCATCGCCACCGACGGAGTGAATGGCCAGCAATTATGGGAGTCCAACGGGACCACCACTCAGACTGTCACCACCTACGCGACCGGCGGCTTCAGCCCAAGCAATCTTACAAACGTCAATGGCGTGCTTTACTGGGAAGGACAGAATCTCAGCGGCGATCCCGCGGGCACCAACGGGCTATACAAGCTCGTCGGCACCACGGTTACGGAAGTCGCCGGCAACTATTCGGGCTTGAGCAGCGGCGACAGTCATGGGGGCTCTAGTCTTGGAGGGTTTGTCTTTCTGGGCGGGGGCGTTGTCACACAGGGTGAGCCGGACGCTTTCTCGACGGACGAAGCAACGTCCGTCACTGGCCAGAATCTGTTCAGCGACAACGGCAGCGGTCCGGATACCGGCACATCGCTGAGCATTGCGCAGGTCCAGGGAAGCGCCGGCAACGTAGGGAGCCAAATCACGCTGGCCTCCGGCGCGCACCTGACGGTCAACGCCGACGGCACCTTTACCTATGATCCCAATCACGCCTTCAACTATTTGCCTTCGGCGAGCTCCGGTGCATCGAATCTTACCGCCACCGATACGTTCACCTATCAATTGACGGGCACTTCGTCGGCCACGACGGTGACGATCAACCTGAGCGGTCTGGACAGCAACGATACGCTGACCGGCACGGGCGGCACCGACACGCTGAACCCCGGCACCGGCAACGACACGATCAACGCCCTGGGCGGCGCCGATACGATCAATATGGGCGCCAATCTGAATGCCTCCGACCAAATCGACGGCGGCACCGGCAACGATACGGTGACTCTGAATGGTAACTATTCGAGCGGAGTGACCTTCTCGGCCACGACCATGGTCAATGTCGAGACCATCAGCCTGGCCTCGGGCCACAGCTACAAGCTGACCACAAACGATGCGACAGTGGCCTCCGGCGAGACGTTGACGGTGAACGGCTCAGGCCTCGGTTCAGGTAATACGCTGACCTTCAGCGGCGCAGCGGAAACGAACGGCACGTTCGTGCTTACGGGTGGCGCTGGCGACGATATGCTAACCGGCGGAGCTGGCAGCGACACGCTAACTGGCGGAGCCGGCAGTGACACGCTCAACGGCGGGACCGGGGCGGATACGCTGATCGGCGGGGCCGGCAACGACACCTATATCGTCGACAATGCCGGGGACTTGGTGACGGAAGCCGCCAGCGCTGGAACCGACACGGTCAAGACCACGCTCGCGTCGTACACGCTGGGCGCCGATGTCGAGAACCTGACCTACACCGGCTCAGCAGCCTTCACAGGAACCGGTAACACACTCGCGAACACCATCACCGGCGGAGCCGGCAACGACACACTAACCGGCGGGGCTGGCAACGACACGCTCAGTGGCGGGACCGGTGCCGATCATCTGACCGGCGGTGCCGACAACGACACTTATATCGTCGACAATGCCGGGGACGTGGTGACGGAAGCCGCCAGCGCGGGAACCGACACGGTCAAGACTACGCTGGCGGCTTACACGCTTGGCGCCAATGTCGAGAACCTGACCTATACCGGCACGAGCAACTTCGCCGGAACCGGCAACACCCTCGCCAACACCATCACTGGCGGCACTGGCAGCGACACGCTCAACGGTGGGACTGGGGCTGACCATCTGATCGGCGGCGCCGGAAACGACACCTACATCGTCGACAATGCCGGGGACGTGGTGACGGAAGCCGCCAGCGCCGGTACCGACACGGTCAAAACGACTCTGGCAAGCTACACGCTGGGTGCCAATGTCGAGAACCTGATCTATACCGGCACGAGCAACTTCGCCGGAACAGGTAACTCGCTCGCCAATATGATCACCGGCGGGGCCGGCAACGATACATTTAACCTCGGTGCATACCTGACGGCCGCGGACAAGATCGACGGCGGGGCGGGGACCGACACGCTCAATCTGAGCGGTAACTACAGTGCAGGCGTCACCTTCAATTCCACCGCCGTGAAGAATGTCGAGAAGATCGTGCTCGCGGCAGGCTACAACTACAAACTAACGACCAATAACGCGACGGTGGCTTCGGGTCAGACCTTGACGATCAACGGCTCGGCGCTGAGCGCCAGTAATGTGCTGACCTTCAGCGGCGCGGCGGAGACCGACGGGCATTTCGTCATCATCGGCGGCAAGGGCGCGGACCAACTGACCGGCGGAGCGCTATCGGACACCTTCACTTACACCTCGGCGGCGCAATCGACGAGCACGCATTACGACACGATCACCGGCTTCAAATTCGGAACCGACAGTTTCGACATTCCCGGCGGCGCTGGCGTGATCACTGGCATCAACACGAAAGTGGCAAGCGGCAGCCTCTCCACTGCCACCTTCGACGCCAATCTGACCTCAGCCATATCGTCGAGCCACCTGGGCGCCCATCATGCTGTCCTGTTTACGCCAACGAGCGGCACGCTGTCTGGAGCGACCTTCCTGGTTGTCGATCTTAACGGCGTGGCCGGTTACCAAGCCGGCTCGGATCTCGTCGTCCGCATGAATGGCAGCAGCGGAACCTTCACGGCGGGCGGGTTCCACTAATACCAACCTGCATAGGCCCTGACTCGTTGGGCATTTCCAAAGGGCGCGAATCCTGGTTCGCCATGGCGAACATGGAGGTTCGCGATGGTGGCAGCGGTTGAGTTTCGCAGTGATTTTGACGTGGCGGAAATCACGGCGATCCGGGCACGCCTCAAGCCGAAGATGAAGATCGAAATCTGGTTCCAGAACTAGGGCCGTATCAGCCAGAAGAACAAAATCGCACGGCGTTGGGCGAAGTGGGGAACCCCGCCTCGTGCGCCGCACGATCAGCGCACCAAACAGGCCTACATCTTAGGCGCCATTTATTCGGCCAGGTGCGAGGCCATCGGCCTCATCCTGCCGTGGTGTGCCACCAATGCGATGAATGCCCATCTCGCCGAAATCAACGCCGCCGTCGCTCGCGGCGCCCACGCCGTCCTCACCCTGGATCAGGTCGGGTGGCACACGACGGGCAAGCTCAATCTACTCGACAACATCACTATCCTGCCACTGCCTCCGCGTGCCCCCGAATTGAACCCCACAGAAAACCTCTGGCAGTTCATGCGCGACAACTGGCTGTCCAACAGCTCTTCGAATTCTACGACCAGATCGTCGCCCTGTGCTGCGAGGCCTGGAACCGATTGCGTGACCGGCCCTGGCGCGTCATGTCCATCGGCCACCGAAACTGGGCTCATGCATGATCAGCTATGCAAGTTTGTATAGGGCGTTATTATATATGGGGTTTGTCAGATTCGTCCAACAACTACGCCTCCATAATTGTACTTTGCATAGGTAGTTTTTTGATTTCTGAAATACATCCCGCCCTCCCCATGCGATAAGTCGAATTATCACCATCGCTAGCTTCCGTTGTCGTGCATGGCAGGCAAACAACAACGCCGTGGAACACGGCGTTACACGACCAATACCAGCACTGACGAAAACGTACTGACGGAGCCAATATCGCGCTGGCTTCGCAATACTGTCATTGCGGCAACTTGCGGATCACATCATGGGACGTCGCCGCATAAAGGAAGGTGGGCCGTGACCGAGTGTGGGGAATCTGGTGCCGTGATGGGCTAAAGGTCCACAAGAAGCAACGCCGAGAAAGCGATTGTGCCTCTCCATCACCTCGCAAAGGCCGGCAAGCGCAAGTCGCGGACGCTCGGCCAGCATTCACCCACGGCGTGCGTCAAGTAACGTCCGCAATTTCTTCCGCCATACAGCGGCCCCGCTGACCCACGGAGGAGGCCTATTTCGCCATATGAGGCAGCCACCCGGGCGGCAAGCGCCCGCGCAGCTTTTCCGTTCCCGCAGCTGTTTTGGCTGCAATATAATCTGCGAAGAGTTCCCTCGTGGTTGCTGACCGGGCCAAGCATCAATCGCGCGGGACATCAGCAAAGCCAATACCTGAGCGTCGGCCACAGGCTTGCTGTGACAGCCGACGACTCGCTCACAACCGGACGGCGCACGGCCCGAGCCATGCGACAGGATTGCATCGACAATCGCGACGAAGACGGATACATTCGGCAAGGGATAGATAAAATTGACTTCCGATGCGGCAAACGCGCTCGACCTCGAAGCTATCGGCTGCGCCCGATTTCTTCTCGCCTCAGGTCGGCAAGGCTGACCGCTTCTACCTCGATTTGGATCCGCCTCGGCAGCACCCGCTCACGGTGGTCTGCGGTGGTCTGGAATATTCCGCTCCTGATTACTCAATTCG
>Ga0265339_10000833_pt1 | contig 23783 bp, 22 predicted proteins | sample 4CB219metaG_FD_202085 | JGI IMG/M metagenome (GOLD analysis project Ga0265339, IMG submission 202085) | Rhizosphere microbial communities from Carex aquatilis grown in University of Washington, Seatle, WA, United States - 4-CB2-19 metaG | ecosystem: Host-associated > Plants > Roots >... | reverse complement strand
CCGTCGCCGTGTCCTTCCTTCTCGTCTCCGACTCCCTTGCAGTCGCCGAGAACCATGCGGCGTCGATGAGCGCGACCGACAAGACGCGGAAGCCGCTGTTCTGGACCGATCCCATGGTGCCCGGGTCGTCTTTCGACCATGGCGGCAAGTCTCCCTTCATGGACATGGAACTGGTGCCCGTCTACGAGACGGATCCCTCCATGGTCAGCATGACAAAGGGCGAGGCATCGAACCTTTCGATCCGAACGACCAAAGTCTCGAAGCGTAGCTTGAGCAGTTCCATCCGAACGCTCGCTACGATCGACTACGACGAGAGGAACGTTCAGGACGTGACCGTCCGCGTCAATGCCCGCATATCCGCATACTACTACCCGATCCACGAGGGGTATTTGGTGACGAAGGGGCAGCCGCTTTTCGAGCTTCAGAGCCCCGAAATCTATCAGTATCTGGGCGACTATCTCAATCTGGTCTCGAATTCCGAACGATTGGCGGCCATCAGCATCAACACGCCCCATGTGATGGCGCAGAGCAGGACGACCTTGGAGTGGAGAGGGATTCCGGAGGACACGATCGACGAAGTGGTCAAGACTGGGAAGGCGACCGATCGCTTCGTCGTCCGCGCTCCGGTCACCGGGATCATCCTCAAGCGGTTCGTGGAGCAGGACTCGCTCGTCAACGCGGGCGTGAAGACCGGCCAATTCACCACATACGGAACGCCGGTCGCCCGCATCGCGGACATCTCTTTCGTCTATGCCGATGCGCAACTCTTCAGCGACGATCTAGGCCGGATCAAGCCCGGCGCGCCATGCGTCGTGGAGCCTCAAGGAGCGAGAGGCAAAAGCTATCGTGCCAAGGTGTCGTACGTCTATCCGGCGCTCAAGGAAGGCGCGAGATACGGTCTCGCCCGGATAGCTCTGGATAACCAGGATCTTTCGTTGAGGCCGGGCATGTATGCCGACGTTCGGCTTGAACTTCCGGACGATGGGCCGGCGCTCGCGGTTCCCAGAGACGCCGTCGTCGAGACGGCCGACGAAAGCTGGGTCTTCGTGAAAGTCGATGCGCTCCATTTCCAGAAGCGAACAGTGACAGTGGCCGGGTCGCGAGGCGACATAATCCCGGTCGTGCGCGGGCTCGAGGAGGGCGAGGAGGTCGCGACCGGCGGCGCCGTATTCTTCCTGAACGCCGAGTTGGCGATGAAAGAGCCGGCGACGCGTCAAACCAATCAAATGCGGCAATGACAGAGCGGAGGAAATCATGAACAAAAACACCATCAAGCCCATTCTCTTCAACGTTGCCATCGCGCTCGTCCTCGGCGGATTGAGCGGAAGAGGGATCGCGGCCCACGACATGGAAGCGCATGCGTGGACGACCGGCAAGGCGCCGGCGGTTGACAGAGTCTACTGGCTGCACGGACGCGTCAACGACGCGAACGAACAGAACGGGCTGGTCAACATCACCCACGATCCCGTCAAGGAGCTGTCCTGGCCCTCCATGACCATGACGTTTCATGTCTCGGACAAGGCGCTCTTCGCAAGGATGCACCCGCACGATTCGATCGATTTCGCGCTCAGGGAAGTCGCCGGAAATCACTACGAGATCGTGGACGTCAAAGAGCACAACTAGACACCTCCAAAGCGCGATGGCTCCAGGTTGAATCGCCATCGCGCTCCAGTTTTTTGTTCGCGCATGATCTTTCCGGAAAGCCGCTACACACTTTTCCGGATCATGCGCTAGGACGGATACCGGAACTTGAAGGCATTCATTCGCTTTCTCTTTCATCCGAAGATGGTGACGGCCGCGCTGCTGCTCTGCGCGGCTATGGTGGTTGCCGGGATATGGGCGATCAGGACGATGCCGCTGGACGCCATTCCAGACGTGTCCGAACGTCAGGTCATCGTGTATGCCCAATGGAGCGGACAGGATCCCCAGGTCATCGAGGATCAGGTCACGTATCCGATCACGACGACGCTCCAGCACGTCGCGCATGTCCGGAGCGTCAGGAGCTACACCGGGTTCGGCTTTGCGATGATCTACGCATTGCTCGACGATGGTGTGGACCCTTATTGGGCCCGTAGCCGTGCGCTGGAGTATCTCGACCAGATTCGCTCCAGTCTCCCCTCCGATCCGGCGCTCAGCGTCGGGCTCGGACCTGACGCGACGGGCGTCGGATGGGTTTACGAATACGCCTTGCGTTCCAAGACCCAGACGCTCGAGAAGCTGCGATCTTTGCAGGATTGGTACATCCGGTATGCGCTCCAATCGGTCCCGGGCGTCTCGGAGGTGGCGGCCGTCGGAGGCAGCGTCCGCGAGTATCAGGTTCAACTCGACCCGAACAAGCTTCGAGCCTTCGACATTCCGCTCATCCACGCCGTCAACCTCATACGGGACAACAACTCGGAGCAGGGAGGGCGCTGGATCGAGACGGCGGGAAGCGAGATCCTGATCAGGGGGCTGGGCTACGTCCGCGAGGAGTCCGATCTTTCGAAGATCGTCCTGAAGACCGACTCCAGGACGGTTCCGGTGACGGTGGCCGACGTCGGCAGAGTGGTCATAGGCATGGAAGCGCGCCGGGGCGCCGTCGATCTGGACGGCGAGGGGCCTGTTGTCGGCGGCATCGTCGTGGCCAGAATGGGGGCCGACGTCGCAGGGGTGATCCACGACGTCAAGGCAAAGCTGGAAAAGATCAAGACGTCTCTGCCGTCGGACGTGGACATCGTTCCCGTCTATGACCGAAGCGAGTTCATCGACGCGAGCCTTCACGGACTCAGGCGGAGCCTGATTGAAGAGGCCGTCATCGTGATCCTGGTGGTGATGGCTTTTCTGGGCAGCTTGCGGTCGGCGCTCATCATCCTGATCCCGCTGCCGATCGCGCTGCTCGCCACCGCTGCGCTCCTGAAGGGAGTGGGGACGACGATCAACATCATGGCGCTCAGCGGCATCGCGATCGCCGTCGGTACCATGGTCGATGCCGCGATCGTCCTGGTCGAGAACGCCTATCGGCATCTCCAGCTCATGCCCGCGGATCAGGCGCTGAACCCGGGATCCCGAAAACGAGCTCTGATTGACAGCCTGGCTGAGGTGACGAAGCCGGTGTTGCTCTCGACCGTCGTCATCGCACTGTCGTTTCTTCCCGTCCTGATGTTGTCCGAAGAGGAGGGGCGGCTCTTCCGGCCCCTCGTCCTGGCCAAGACCTTCGCGGTGGGAAGCGAGTTCGTGCTGATCGCATTGCTGCTCCCGGTCCTTCTCATGACCCTCATGAGAGGCGGTTCGATGCGCGAGCCGCGGCTATCGACCGCGTTCGTTGGAATCTACCAACGGCTTCTCGACTGGGGCTTCAGGTTCAGGACATTGTCCGTCCTCTCCGTGGTGATCGTCGGTGTTCTCGCGTGCGTGCTCTTCGAGCGCAGCGGCGGTGAATTCCTCCCTCCGATCTACGAGGGGGATCTGATGTACATGCCCACGACCTTTCCGTCCGTTTCCATCACGGAAATGGAAGGGATCGTGGCCGCGCAGGACAAGGCCCTCAAGAAGATCCCCGAAGTCGAGCGCGTCTTCGGAAAGGTCGGCCGAGCCGATACGGCGACCGATCCCGCGCCACTCTCGATGGTGGAGACGATCGTGAAGCTGCGGCCTCTGTCGGAATGGCGAACGGGCCTGTCGCGCGCGAAGCTGATCGAGGAGCTCGACCAGGCCGTCAAGACGCCCGGCCTGGTCAACGCGTGGACCATGCCGATCCGCGGCCGGATCGACATGCTGAGCACAGGCCTGAAATCGGTTCTCGGCATCAAGGTCTTCGGGCGGGACTTCAAGTCAATCGATGCCGTGGCCGACGACATCGCAAGAACTCTGAAGACCGTGCCCGGAGCCAGAAACGTCTACGCCGAACACACCAATCGCGGCGAGTACCTCGACATCGCCATACGTCGCGACGCATTGCAGCGCTACGGGCTTTCAGTCAACGACGTTCAGGACGTCATCCGGTACGGCATCGGCGGAGCACGCGTCGCCACCACGGTCGAGGGGCTGGAACGATATCCGATCACGGTACGATACGACGCCGCTTCGCGAAACAATCCCGAGCAACTGCTTCGCGACACCGTTGTCTATACCAAGACGTTTGGATTTATCCCGCTTGGCTATGTCACGGAGATCTCCCGCACGCAGCATCCCACAGAGATCAAGACCGAGAACGGAATGTACGTGAACTACGTGTACATTGATCCGTCAGACAGCGACATCGCGGGATTCCGCGAGCGAGCCGAGCTCGCCTTGAACAAATCCCTCAAGCTTCCGGCCGAGACCTTCTATGAATGGAGCGGCCAATTCGAAGGCCTGGATCGGGCCTCCCAGGCCAGTCTCCACATCGCGCCCCTGGTATTTCTGATCATCGTCGGAATATACTATTGGTTGTATTCCTCATGGCGGCGCGTCGCTCTCGTCGTAATCAGCGTACCTTTCTCTCTGATAGGAAGCGTCATCATCGTCTACGCGCTCGGATATCAGATGAGCGTGGCGGTGGCGCTGGGGATGCTGGCTCTTCTGGGCGTCTCGGCCCAGACGGCCGTCGTCATGATCACTTACATCGATCTGTCGGTGGAGGCGGCCGAGCGGGAAGGACGCCTCAGGACCGTCGGGGATTTCCGTACCGCGATCTACGACGGCGCCGCCAAGCGGTTGCGTCCCAAGCTGATGACCGTCTTCACCGTCGTCATCAGCCTGATCCCCGTCATGCTGGCGAGTGGAGTTGGGGCGGAGATCGCAAAGCGGATTGCTGCGCCCATGATCGGCGGAATGATCTCTTCGGCGATTCTCGTGCTTCTCGTCATCCCTCTGCTGTATTTCTGGTCCGACAGGCGACGAACGGTCATGGAGGAAGCGCCGTGAGTGATCTGGAACTGCTGGCTATCGGCTTTGGACGAGGCACGGTCGTGCCGACGCTCCTCTGGCTGTTGATAGCCTGCTCCGTTATGTCCTGGGCCATCATCGTACGGACCTGGTTCAGGCAGCGCCACGAAAGGCGCGGATATGAGCTGATGCGATCTCGGCTGGACCGAGCGCAGCCCGGGGACGCCTGGCTTCAGGCGATTTCCGCCGAAACGGGCGACGATGGCGCGTCGCGCATAATCGGTGCCGCGCTTCGACACGCCACTCCGGATACGCCGCCGAGGTCCCTGGAGGGCGTGCGCGTCGGCATAAAGGCGGCGGTTGTGCATGAGGTCGAGCGTCTGCAGCGAGCGTTACCTTTGCTCGCCACCATCGGCACGGTGAGTCCATATCTTGGTCTGTTCGGCACCGTCTGGGGAGTGATGGATGCATTTGGTGCGCTCGGAGGTTTGGAGGACCAGGCTGTGTTTACCCAGGTGGCCCCCGGTGTCGCCCAGGCGCTGGTAACGACCGGGATTGGTCTCGCCGTAGCCATTCCCGCCGCCACTGCCTACAACCTGTTTCTCGCGCGGGCCGGTCGCATCGCGGACGACTTCGACCTGATCGGCGAGGAGCTTCTGGCACGATTTATCGACGGCAATTCCGTGCAGCAGGCCTAGCGAATTGTCCCTCACCAGACAGTCCCGATCGCCATCGACCAGACATTCGTTGTTGAGACAGCGGATGCTGTCCGACATCAACGTCGTTCCGTACGTCGACGTCCTGCTGGTGGTTCTCACAGTTTTCATCATCGCCGCACCGTTGGTCGCGCACGGGGTGCTGGTGAAGCTTCCCAAGGGAGGCGTCGAAGTGCTGCCGAACAACGAGCTTCCGCTGACCGTGACGATAGACGACTCGGGAGCACTCCACGTGAGCACCGGGCGCAGCGAGGATCGTCGGGTCGACGACTTCACCCTGTCGCGCATAGCCGCGGAGGTTTTCGGCCGGCGCCCCCGCACGCCGGTCGTGCTGCGGGCGGGCGAAAAGACCGAGTACGGAAAAGTCATCCAGACCATGGCGTTGCTTAAGTCTGCCGGCGCGCCGAGCATAGGTCTGATGACCGCGGATGCACGCCGCTGATGCCGATGGTGAGATCGAATTCCTTCGATTGGACCGAATGGCTCGTGCCAGGCGCCATTTCCTTGCTTGCGCACGTCGGGCTCGTGGTCTTAGCTGTCGCTCTTCACACCAGTTGGAAGGGTTCGGCGGATATCATTAAAGCCGAGGTGCTCGATATCGCGGACAGCAACAGCCTCAAGAAGGCGGCGGATCCGGTCCTTGATAAACGAGCCACACGCGAAGTCTCGAACCAGGAAATGGTCGAACGGCTCAATCTTCCGATGGGGCTGCCGCGAAACATGAAATGTTCGGTGGCCGTAGCGGTGGCCCGGGACGGGCAGGTTCTGGAGGCGATCATGACGGAAAGCACCGGCAACCCCGAGTTTGACCGGTCCATCATAGAGGCCGTGTACAAGTCCTCCCCGTTTCCCAAGCCATCGGCCGACCAGCTACAGGCGGGGGTGTATCGGTTTGAACTGCATCTTGGGGAGTAGCGACGCGCGTGGCCCGCGCATGTTGTTGAAAGGAAGAGGTGTTTCTGCTCAAATCGGATTTGGAGGGGGGCAAGGTTTGTCGATGTTCGGTCGAGGGGCGCCCAGTGCATCGAAGCCAATGGTACCTGAGCAGGTGATCCCGAAGGATTATCTGATCGGCGTCGGCAGTCTCGGCCCATGGGCGACGCTGGGGCTCGTCTCGTGGGTCGTTCTGCTGCTGACCTTGCCGATCTCGATCGTCGCGCTTGCGCCTGCGAGCTTCCTGACGACGTTGCATCTCTCGCCCTCGATGCACTCCCTCGTCGAAGGCTTTTGCAGCGCGGCCGCTTTCGAAATATTCGGCATCCTCATATTTGCCGCGTTCTATCGACGAGACTTGTCGATCTTTTTGTTCTCGCTGGCATTCCTGACCATGGGGTTACTGGACGCCCTGCATGCCGGCACAAGTTCGCGAGGCCATCCGCTCTTCTTCGTCACGCTGCACACGGCATCGTCGCTCTGCGGCGCCGTTCTACTTGTTGCAGCGGTCTCGTTGAGGGTGTGGAGCATCCGGGCGGGACGGGTCACCAAACCTTCCCATCTTCTGATCGTCGCGGGTCTCTGCGCAATCGCGGCCCTGGCGTACCATGCGGTCATCTTGCAATTGGGAATCGGTCGCAATCCGGCAGCAAACTTCTCTGCACTCACCTACCGGATCCATAACATCTCCACCGCCTGTTACGTCCTGTCGGCGGCAGGGCTGCTCTACTACTACTGGATCACGAGATATGTTCCGGCGCTCGTCATCGGAAGCATGGTCGTCGCCATGGCGGAGAGCGCCTACCTGTTCGGATTCTCGACGATGTGGGATCTCAACTGGTGGATGTGGCACTTCGTCAAGGCGGCGTTCTACTTCGGCATGCTGACGACCGCGAGCATCGCGTTCGTCTTTACGATCCGATCCGTCGAGACTTCCCGCCTGGCGCTTGCGCGCACCAACCTCAAACTGACCAGAACCAAGCGTAAGCTGGCCGAATTCAATTCCGAGCTTCATGCTCGCAACGAAATGGTTCGGGAGGCGGCGGCCTGCTTTTCGGTAGACAACGTGCTGCACGCCTTCTCGCACGCGATCATGAGGATCGTGCCCGAATGCCGATGCGAGATCGTCATCCATGTCGCGCCCGACGAAGTGGGCGAGAGCAATCGGATATTCCGGTCGGAATGGGGCACCCCATGGATCACCGCCGAGCCCTTCCCCAATCGGATAAGACCGGAGGGCGAGGAATCCGAAGGACTGAGGATCATAGTGCCGCCAAATCCGATCGGACTGTTCGCCTTCCCGCTCGTGTCGGAACGCGTCGAGTTCGGCCTTGTGCGCATCCAGATGACCGCGCCTGGCGCGGGCACCCACAACAAGATTCGTGCCGCCGTCCGGGAGATCGGTCCACTTGTCCAGAGTTCCTTGCGCAACTTCCATCTCGTCAACGAAGCGAAGTTCAGGAAGACTCTCACCGCCGCCGTAGGTAAGGCCTGTTCTTCCCTGGACGCAGCGCGAGTGCTGATGCTGGCCTGCCAGGAAATCATCGCCCTGATCGATGCCGATTGGGCCTGTATCGTGAATCGATCCCTGGCGGTTCTCGCCTCGACGTCGGATTCGTCGTCCGTTCCCGATGAGGTGCTTCGGGCCGAGCACCTCGCCGGCGGGAGAAGGAATTTCGTGGACGATCCGCAAATCGCACGGCGTTGGAGCGGCGAGTCATGGACCGCCATGAGTCTTCCGTTTTCGCACAACGAGTCGGGCGACCTCGTCCTGGTCGTCTGCCGGCGCAGGAGGGTGGAGTTCAGCACCTCGTCCATATCGAAGGGGGAACTCTTCGTCCGGCAGTTGGCGGTCGCCTATTCGAACGCCGTGAACTACCGCCGGGTGGTCGACATGAACCGGGAGCTGGAGGTTCAAAGGGAGATACGCGCGCGAAGCGAACGACTGGCGACCCTGGGACAGCTCGCGGCATGCGTAGCCCACGAGGTCAGAAATCCCCTCGGCGCAATCACAAACTGCATATCCATTCTCGGGCATGATCGCAGCGATCAGGGTACGGTCGACAACGTGCTCGAGATCATCCGCGGCGAGGTCGCCCGCCTCGACAGACTGACGCGCGACTTCCTCGCAATCGGCTCCCGTCCAAGCAAGATCAGCGTCGTTCGGCTCGATGAGATGCTCGATCGGGTCACGCGGGCGGTGCAGCAGTATATCAGCTACGAGAGACTTTCGGTCCGGCTGGATCCCCAATTCGCCGGTGAGGGGACGGCGCTTCTCTTCGACAGCGACGGTCTCGAAATCGTTCTCTGGAACCTCGTTCTGAACGCGGTTCAGGCCGTGAGCGGCGCGGGGCGCGTCCAGGTGGTTCTGCGCCAACGGTCGGAGCACATCTTCCTGGCCGTGATCGACAACGGCCGCGGCATCGCCGCCGACGATCGCCAGATCATCTTTGAGCCCTTCCTATCCACACGCGCTTCCGGCGCCGGATTGGGCCTGGTCATCGTCAGCCGTTACGTGACCCAGTGGGGAGGCAAGATCAAGCTCAAGAGTACGGTCGGACGTGGATCCGCATTTCTCATGCGGATACCGCTTCCTTCCGCCGTCCGAAACACAAAGCAGAGCGCCTGAGAAAGCATGCCGACGATTCTTGTCGTTGACGATCATTCGGGGATGCGGCGCAGCCTGAGCATGATGCTGCAGGCGGCCGGTTATCTGGCCGTTGAAACTTCGACCGCCACCGCCGCGCTCGAATTGGTCGGCAAGAAGCCGATCGATCTCGTGATCACCGACCTTCGGATGTCGGGCCTCAGCGGGACGGACTTGCTGCAACGGCTTCGCGAAGTCCAGCCCCAGCTTCCCGTGATCGTCATCACGGCATACGGCTCCATCGCTTCCGCCGTCGAGGCGATGCGCATGGGCGCCTTGGACTACGTCACCAAGCCGTTTCAGGAGCCGGACCTTCTCCAACGGATAAACGGAGCCCTGCTGACTCAGCAGACCATGAATAGGGCGTCGAGCGTTCCGGAGGAGGCCGCTTCGAAGTTCGCTACCGGGTTGGTCGTGGCTTCGCCCGAGATGAAGGCGGCCTTGATCAAGATCGACCGGATCGCCCAGTCCGACATTTCGGTGTTGATCGGCGGCGAGACCGGGACAGGAAAGACGCAGCTCGCCCGGCTCATCCACGGGAAGAGCGCGCGCAACAAGGGACCGTTTCTCAACATCAACTGCGCCAATCTTTCCGAAGCCTTGCTGGAGAGTGAGCTGTTCGGACATATCAAGGGCAGTTTTACCGGAGCCAGCGAAACGCGCGTGGGCCTCCTCGAAACCGCGAACGGAGGAACCGTCCTTCTCGACGAAATCGACGCTCTTTCGTTGGGTACTCAGGCCAAATTGCTCCAGGTGCTCAACGATGGTGAGATCAGGGCCATCGGATCGAACAAGTCCAAGCCTGTCGACGTCCGGGTGATTTGCGCCTCAAATCGGGACGTGCAGCGGCTCGTGCGCGCCGGGGAATTCCGGGCCGATCTGTATTTCCGCATCTGCGGTGTGGGATTGACCATACCTCCGCTGCGCGACCGCCTTGAGGAGTTGGAGCCGCTGCTGGAACTGTTTTTCACGCGATTCGCAAAGAAGTACGGCAAGAGCAGCTTGCAGCTCAGCTCCGCCGCCAAAGAGTTCGTACTGAACTACCCTTATCCCGGAAACATCCGACAACTGGAAAATTTCGCCGAGCAGATGGCGCTGTTCAGCGACCAGTCAGGGCTGATCGACGTTGGGGCTCTTCCGGAAGAGCTTCTCTACCCGCAGGCAATCGCCAGCGACGAGGATGCCGAAACGCTGGGCTCCGGTCTTCTCACGCGAAGCGAGGAGGAGAAGGTCTCGCTGGAGTCAGCCTTGAGACGCCATTCCCGTCTCGAGGACGTCGCGCGATCGCTCAAAATCAGCCGCACCACGCTCTGGAGAAAGATGCGCCAATACGATTTGAGCGTTCGTGCCCGAAAGTGATCGTCGGCGCTGCCTCGGCGCTCAGAAATCGATCTTCTCGTGTACGCTGTCCAGCGCGGCCTTGGCGCATGCCTCGTCGCTCTCGCCCGTAGGCGCGCCCGAGACGCCGATCGCTCCCATCAACGTCCCACCGGACTCTATGATCAGGCCGCCTGCGACCATCAGGATGTGCGGCTCCATCGATATCCTGGTGCTCATCTGACCGGACTTCACGAGCTGGCTCAATGCGCTTGTATCCGAGCGGAAGCTGAGCGCGGTATAAGCCTTGTCCGTCGCGGTTTGGGAAGCCGGAAGCCCGGCATATTGATCGCGCATGAGTGCCTGCGCTTGCCCGAACCGATCGATGACCACGGCAGCGACCTGAAAGCCATCTGCTCGACATTGCCTGATTGCGACCTGGACAGCTTCGATCGCGACTTCCGGCGCGACGGATTTGTAGATGACCGTGGAGTCGGCCGCCATGGCAGGGCCGAAGTCGGAAGACAAAGCGAGTGCAGCAATCGCCAGAAGTGTCTTTCTCATCGCCTTCATATCTCCAAATCAATCGGTCGGGCCGCCAACCGCCCCTGCAAAAGGTGATCAAAACCCTTGAGCGGTGGCGGCTTCTGGATCTTGCAGTCTCCCGGAAGCAACGATTGTGCCGATCCTCCATAGCTGCTGATCGACCCGGGAATCTGTTGCTGCCCCGCGTGCGCCGCGGCCGTCGTCGTTTCAAAGGGTTCCACGCCGAAACGTGGTGAAACGCTCTCGCATTGCAGCGAATGCAATCGATGACCCAATGATCGGCAAGAAGCCGGAAAAACGAAGGCCTCCCGCCTCCAGTCGCGCGAGGTTCAACGAATTCCCGAACCGGCACGGTTCGTGCTTCAGATGTGTCGGGGAAGCCAACGCTTGTCGAGTTGCGCAGCACTTTGAACAAGCGGTTCCCGGTTGTGAAGAATGGTTTTCGGAGCTGTGCGCAGGCAGAGGGAGGTCTTATGGGCGTGTCCGGCCGGTTTGCTCGATCGGGGTTCGCGTGGAGCGTCGCCATTTTTGCTGTGGTGGCGTCGCTGATCGGCTTGGCTCCCCGAGCCGCATGGTCGCAGGCTGCGGATGCCGCGGTCAAGGAAGGGCAAGAGCTCGCATTCGATCGCGGCAAGGGAAACTGCCTGGCCTGCCATCAGATCGTCGGCGGGGATCTCGTCGGCAATATCGGGCCGAGCCTCGACAAAATGAAGGGGCGCTACCCCGACCGGAAGGAGCTCTACGCTCTTATCTGGAACGCGGCGAAACGAAACCCGCAGACGGTCATGCCGGCGTTCGGCACCAACCACATACTCACCGAGGAGGAGATCAACACGGTGATCGATTTCCTCTACAGCCTCTAAACGGACGTTTCGACGATGCTCAAGGAGTACAGGATGGAAGACAACTCGTCTCTGACAGGTTCTCTCTGTCGCCGCAGCCTATTGAAGGCGGCCGCGGGCGCGGGCGTGGTCGTTTTCGCAAGCGGAGCCGCCCTGCTGCCCGCAGTGGCCGATGCAGGGGGCGACCAGTCGAAGTGGCCCAAGGACGCATTCGATGCCAAGGATGAAGCGGCTGTTATCGGGGCGCTCTTCGGAAAGAGCGCAACTCCATCGGACAAGGTCAAGCTCGAGGCGCCTGAAATCGCGGAGAACGGCGCCGTCGTTCCCATCACAGTCAGCAGCGATCTTCCGAAGGTGACCCGGATCTCCGTCCTGGTGCTCGAAAACCCATACACGCTCGCCGCGGCGTACCTCATACCCGACGGCACGGGCGCCAGCGTCTCGAGTCGCCTCAAACTCGCCAAGACCACCAAGGTGGTCGCTCTCGTCGAAGCCGAGGGCGGTCTCTTCAGCGCAGGCAAGGACGTCAAGGTCACCGTCGGCGGTTGCGGCGGCTGAATGGACTAGTGTCCCGAATCCGAAGTTCGAAACTGAAGAGAACTTCTGAACCACCACACTAGGCTGAATCCGGAGTTAGATAAATGGCATCTTCGATCCGCGTGCGTGCGACTTCATCCGGTGACCGTACCGAGGTTCAGGCACTGATCCAGCATCCAATGGACTCGGGCTTCGTGAAGGACGCTTCGGGCGCTGTCATTCCATCCCACTACATTCAAGTCGTCGATTTCGAGCACGGCGGCAAGATCGTGTTCACGGCGTTTTGGGGACCTGCCGTCTCCAAGGATCCGTATCTGAAGTTCACGTTCCAGGGCGGGAAGAAGGGCGACGAGATGATGGTCAGCTGGGTGGATAACAAAGGTCAGAAGGATACCACAGTCGCAAAGATCGGCTGATCGATGATGCTTGGGCATCAATTGTAAGAAGGGGGGACTGAAGCGTGACCCGCAAGTTTTTGGCGGCGCTGGTCGTTCTGGTCATCACCGGCCGTGGAGTTTGCGCGGCGGAGAGGGTCGATCCTGCAGCGGACCTGAAGGCTTACCAGAGCTCTGTTCAGCGCGAATTTCCGAACGTGAAGCTGAAGGACTTCGCGAATGGCCCCTATACGATGGACGAGGGCATGCGCAGGCAGTGGGAGGAGATCATGCAGTTTCCTCCCTACGATTTCGCGATCGAGGAGGGCAAGGAGCTCTTTGCGACGCCGTTCGCGAACGGAAAGACCTACGGAGACTGCTTTCCCAACCGAGGAATCGGGATCCGTCAGAATTATCCGTATTTCGACACCAAGCGCGGCGAGGTGGTGACGCTGGAGCTGGCGATCAACGAGTGTCGGCAGGCCAACGGAGAGAAGGCGCTTCCCTGGCAGGTCGGCAAGATCGCCTCGATCTCCGCCTACATGGCTTCGACGTCGCGAGGTAAGCCGATTGACATCAGGATTCCGGATGATCCGCGGGCTCTCGCGGCCTATAACACAGGACGCGAGTACTACTACACCCGCCGCGGCCAGCTGAACTTCTCGTGCGCGAGCTGCCATACCCAAAATCCCGGCAAGCGGCTTCGCGGCGACGTGCTTGCTCCGGCGCTTGGCATACTCGCGAGCTTCCCGATCTATCGTTCGGAGTGGGGAAGCATGGGAACCGTCGATCGCAGGTTCATAAGTTGCAATACCCTCGTACGGGCCGAGGGACTGCCGCCGCAAGACATCGTGTACCGCGACCTCGAATACTTTCTGACCTACATGAATAACGGCGTCGAGGTCTCCGGGCCGGCGACCCGGCCCTAGTAACTGGGAGCATCCATGTCGAAACTGATCACCGTGATGGCCTCGGTCTGCCTGGTCGCGATAATCGGCACGGCGTCGTTTGCGCAGTCCGCGGACGAGACAGCATATCGGAAGGCATACGAGACTGCGACGCGGCTTCACCAGGAAGCGCGTAGCTATCAGAACGGCTGGACCGTCACCACGGTCGCGCTGAAATCCGCAAAGGACGCGGCGGACAAGAACGACTTCGCGTCGGCGGCGAAATTTGCCCAACAAGCCGAAGCCCTTGCCAAGGCCTCGGTCGAACAGTCGAAGAGCCAGAAGTCGGTCTGGCAACAAGCCGTCGTGAAGTGACCGTCCCCGAAACGGGGTTTGGAGAATCGATGTTCAAGCCAGCCGCCGTCCTGCTTGCATCGGTTTTTGCGCTCGCGCTCTCGGCATCAGCGGCGTTCGCTCATGCGGTGCTCGTCAAAAGCAGCCCGGGTGCCGGCGAAGCCCTGGCGCAGGACGATCTTGAGCTTCATCTGACATTCAGCGAGGCTCTCGAACCTCGCTTTTCGATCTTCAAGATCGAAGCCGTCGACGGCGCCGATGCGAAGGTCTCCGTATCGTTCGACGATGACCGCAGGGAAGTCGTTCTGAGATTGGATGAGAAGCTTCGCGCAGGGAGCTACCGAGTGCGCTGGAAGGTCGTCACCAAGGATACGCACAGGATGGAAGGAGCGCTGCCTTTTCTGGTAAGGTGATGGGGCGCGTGTCGGTGAGACCGTCAACCGGTGTCGCCATCGTCTCGTTGGGGGAGTGCAGATACCGACGTTCCGCGGCTACAGCGCCTTGAAGGTCACGTGCGGCCACTCTTCACAAACTGGCCGAACGACATTCGATCATAGGCGTGGGTCTGGACGAATCGAAACATGGCGAGAAAATGCTCCGGCTCGACGTATCCCGGCAAACGGGCGACCTCGGAAACGCTGTCTTGGACGTTCGCGGCTTCGGAGAAGAACTGGAAGGTCGGTGTGAAACGTATGCTGTTCTTGTAGGCGAGACTCTTCTCCGAAATCGATTGTCCGTCGAAATCCGTGACGGGCAGCGCGCCGATGACGTTCAACTGAAGAACCTCGAAATGTTCCTGAATGTAGCCCACGATCTCGGGATTCCCGAAGTTCACGACGTGGGTTTCCTTGCAATAGGGGCATCCCTTCAAGCTCCACATGATGACAAAACGCTTGCCTTTTTTGGTTGTCTCGTCGAGATCGCTCCTCAGATCCAGGAAGCTTTTCAAAAACCACGGCTCCGAATAGAGCCCGTCGGCCGTCATGATCGGTTCGGCGCGCGACGACATCGTTGCTAGCGAAGTGGCGGCGCCAGAGATGCCAAGCAAAACACGGCGGCGAGATATCATCTGTTTTCCCCTGGTCGCATTGAGATAGGACAAAGTGTCATGGGTTGGAAGGCAATTGTCGGGCTTTTGACGTTCCTGGTCTGCGTCTCGATCGGTCACGGGGCGAAAAGTGCCCCGAACGCGGCGCTGGATACGATTGCGGACGCTTACGCGCCGTATAGGATCTCCCTGGGTTACCTGAGGTCAGGCGAAACCGAACTGGGCGAAATATCGCTGCAACTGTTCATCGACAAATGGGAGCAGGTCACCAAGGTACTGTCCGCGGCCCCGCCGGCTCCGTTCAGTGGGGACCCGAAGTTCGTCGCTAGTCTCGCGGAAATCCTGAAAGCGGCGAAAGACGGTCAGAGCGACCTCGCCCGCGGCGACGTCAGCAAGGCCGTTACCGATTTGGAGGCGGTCCGAACCATCCTTGGGGATGTGCGCAGCCGCAACGGCATTCGAACCTTGAGCGACTGCATCGACGACATCAGCGGCCGGATGAATCTGCTGCAGGAATTGCGCGAGAACAGGTTCGACATCAACGATTCCGCACAGGCCAAACAAGCTTCCGACGTCGTTGACGCGCTTGGTCCGATATTGGACCGCTGCGGGCAACAGCCGCCGGGCCGAAACAGAGAGCAGTTCGATCGCCTGATCCAGCAGGCAGCGGCTTCGGTCAAAACGGCCAAGGAAGCGTTGGCCGCTCGCGATGCCGATCGGTTCATCAGAATTGTCCGCGAGTTGCGCTCGATCGATCATATCCTGTTTCAGCAATTCGATTGAGAGTGTGATCAACCACGAGTTCCGAGAACAGGAGCGCTCTCGAGCAGCCAGTAAGATATGGACGGCATCATATTGGTCAGGAACAGCAGGCCGGTGACAACGAGAAGTGCGCCTGCGATCCGTTCTATCCATCCCAGATATTGCCGGAACCGCTGGAGCCATGTCAGGAACGCGCCGACGAAGGTCGCGGCCAGAAGAAAGGGGACCCCGATGCCCGCAGCATAGGCTGCCAGAAGCATGGTCCCCCTGAGGAGAGTGTCCTGGGCGCCCGCGACCAACAGAATTGCGGTCAGGATCGGGCCGACGCATGGCGTCCAACCGAAGGCGAAAGCAAGCCCAATCAGATACGCGCCGATCAGGCCAAGCGGCCGCCGCCCCGGCTGAAAGCGAAGTTCGCGGTTTATCAACGCGATCGGAAGAAGGCCCATGAACTGCAGGCCGAGCAGAATGATCAGAATGCCGGATACAACTGTCAGTTGCAGCAGGTATTTGGTGAGAAACCAGCCAATGAACGACGCGCTTGCGCCGAGCGCGACGAAGACCGTGGCAAACCCGAGCACGAAGGCGAACGCTGGAAGCAATGCGCTCGTCCTGCGACGGTCCGAAATGTCCTGAAGCGATGCCCCCGAGATGAAGCAGAGATAGGGTGGGACGAGCGGAAGAACGCAGGGAGACAGGAAAGACAATATGCCGGCCAGGATCGCGCCGCCTAAAGTGACATCCAACATCCGAACAAACTCCCCCCGAGAATCGTCTGCGCAATGCAATTCGCCTGCCACGGCCGTCGAGGATGGTCAGAAAAGCAATCTACCCTCTCGTAGAAAGCATAGGCGATTTTTCCGGCGCCTGCCGTCTTCGGTCTGTTTCATTTTGTTTCGGCACGAAACGCGGTGCAACATTGCGCGGCCCTTCGGAGGGGGCGGCGTCAAGCGCTTGTGGCAGCGCGCCGTCGATGAGGAGCACACTTGGTCGAGCGTCTCAACGCCGGATCGATTTGCCAGCGATCAATTGGCGCGTGCGCGGGTCGTTTGTGCTGTCGGCGCGATGTTCTGGTTCAGCCGGAAGAAATTTGTCGGATCGTATTTGTTCTTGAGCGCAAGCAGTCGCACATAGTTCTCACCGTAGGCTGCCTCTACGCGCTCCGTTCCTTCCTCGCCGAGATTGTTGGCGTAGACGCCGCCGGTCGAAAAAGGCCGCATGGCGTCCCACAATTCGCGCACCCAGCGGATGTGCATCGCGTCCTCTGCCGAATCGTCCCAGATCGCAATGGGGAAGCAATCATACAGCGCATCACGATTGGCATAAGGCGTGGCGTCGACCGGTATGCGCGCGATGGCTCCGCCGACATGCTGCAGGACAAGCAGCGATCCCGCAGGGGCGGTCGCATATCCGGCCAGGAGTATATCGATCGCCGCCTTGGACAGTTCGCGCAGGAACTGCGCCTTCCAATAATAACGACGGCCGCGCGGAAAAATGGCATCCCCGGCGGACTGGATCTCCACATAAGGACGCGGTGCAATTTGGTCCTGGATCGGCGCTCCGTATTCGCGTAGCGGCTTGAGGACCCGCTCGCCTTGGTCGATCGGACCGACATAGCAGGCCGAAATGCTGAAGACCCGTTCGCCCGATGGTGTCGTCGCCAGCGCCGCGTCCAGGCTCAACTCGTCCGCAGTCGTGCTCGCAAAGGCCTGGTAGAAGCGCATCGCGTCGTGCGCCCGCTCGTAGGGGTACGCGATCGAGCCGGCCAACAGTACGGGACCGACCGGAAACAGCCGGTACTCAAAGCTCGTGACGATTCCGAAATTGCCGCCGCCGCCGCGGATCGCCCAGAATAGATCAGGATGTTCGGTCGCGCTCGTGTGCAAGAGCCGACCGTCCGCCGTGACGACCTCCGCCGAGACGAGGTTATCGCAGGAAAGACCATATTTGCGCCCGAGCTTGCCGAAGCCGCCGCCGAGCGTCAGCCCGGCAATACCAGTATCGGCATTGACGCCCATCGTGGTCGCAAGACCGTATGCCTGAGTTGCCGCATCAAACTCGCCGAGATTCAAGCCAGCCTGGGCTCGCGCGATCCGTTTGTTCGGATCCACTTCGATTTGCTTCATGCGCGAGAGATCGATGACGAGGCCGTCGTTGCACACCGACGCGCCTCCAATGTTGTGGCCGCCGGCCCGCACGGCGACGAGTACCGAGTGCGGCCGCGCAAAATTGACCGCCGCAACAACATCGTCAGGGCCGGCGCAGTAGACGATCGCCGCAGGATGTCGGTCGACCATGCCGTTCCACACTTTTCGCGCCTGGTCGTAGGCTGCATCGCCCGGCGTGACCACTTCGCCGTGGACCGTTCGCCTCAGGAGAGCGACGTCATAAGTCTGCAAGCCAAATTCACCGCTGTCTCTCGTCGTAAGCCTGGTTGCGTCCATGGCGGCCTCCCGTTCTGCTGCTGCGACGCAGCGCGACGGTCATAAGCGTCTCACGTTGCTCAACCGCCCGCAAAATCGAATTATTGAGTCGCCAGATGAGCTGAATTCACCTACTCTTGTAGCATGCGAAAGCTTCCGCCTTTGGGGTCGCTTCGCGCCTTCGAGGCTGCCGCAAGGCACATGAGCTTCCGCGAGGCGGCCCAGGAACTCGGTGTCACGCCGACCGCGATCAGCCACCAAATTCGGACACTTGAGGACATTTGCGGTCAGCCGCTCTTTCGTCGTCGCCCACGTCCCCTTGAACTGACAAGCGCCGGCGAACGACTGTTTCCGGTGGTCAGGAGCGGTTTCGACGCGTTTGCGAGCGCGATCGCCTCCGCGTCCCCGCGCCTCAGTCACAAGCGCTTGCGAGTGACAAGCCCCAATGCCTTTGCCAGCCGATGGTTGGTGCCGCGACTGCCGAAGTGGCGCGAGGCTTATCCAAAAATTCCATTGGAGATCATCGGGACGGACGCGGTTCTTGATTTGCGCGCCGGAGAAGCCGACGTCGCAATTCGCCACGCGCGGCGCATGCCGCTCGACCTAAGCGGCAAGGAGATCTTTCGCGACACGTTCTTTCCGATATGCAGTCCCGAATTATTGGCGAGGCGGGGACAGCGAATCGATCGTGCCGCCGATCTCTTGCATTATCCATTGGTTCACTTCGATTGGATGAACCGCGACCGTGACGCGCCGACCTGGTCGCGCTGGCTCGCGACCGCGCGATCGATCGACCCCGGCATTCCCGAGACCAACAAGGCGTGGGACTTGAGTTTCAGGGAAGAACTGCACGCAATTGATGCGGTGGTAGCAGGTCAAGGCATCGCCATGTTGAGCGATGTTGTCGTTGGCCGCGAACTCAAGGATGGAGTTCTCGTCAAGGCTCACGATCTGTCTCTGTCAGGCTATGGTTTTTACGTTGTTCACGTTCCCAATCATCCCGAGCAGCCCGGCATCGACGCCTTCTCTGCTTGGTTACGCCTGGTCATATGATCCGCCCTCAGCAGCCGAACTCTTATGCCCGGTTTCAGAGAGGTCTGGTATTGCCATTGACTGATATGCGCGTTGAACGCGCTATGTCCGATTTCGCGGGTGGAGCGGACTCAGGGGCAAGAGTACTTAACCGACCGCCGTTCTTGCGGAGCGAAACGCGACGTTTCTGGTGCGGTAGGGCAACCGTCGGCATGTGAAGACCTGGTAAGTGATTGATTTACTGGTGGGCCCGGCAGGACTCGAACCTGCAACCAGACCGTTATGAGCGGCCGGCTCTAACCATTGAGCTACAGGCCCCGCCGCGTGCGGCGCAAATCATGGCCAGGCAACGGTGCCGGGACCATTTACAGGGCGGCCGGCGATGGTGCAATGCCGCAGCCGCGCCTTCGGGTCAATCCACCGAGGGATCTCGCGAATTCGACCACCTTGCGCCAGTTGTCGTCCCGTCCGCCGGACTCGGCCGGCGTCATCGGCTTGGGGATGCCGCCGAGGTCGGTCAGCCGCGCCACCAGATGCGGGCCTCGTTGACTGCCTCGTTGAGGATGTCGCCGATCTCGGGCGGGGTGCCCTTACCAGGCGGCGCGCAGAACCCCGAACATGAGTCCTTCCGTTCATTTCTTCTTGAATGCCCATGCTTTCATGAAACCGGGGCTTTGCCTGCAAGGTCCACCTCGTCATGATCGGGCCCCTCGACGGGCTCAACACAGCCATTCAATGCGGAAAATACGCCTCCACGCGCTCATCTGTGTCGCTATCCTGCTGCTGGCGGTGCCCGCCGCCGCGCAAGAGGGAGGCAAGGCCATCGCAAGGACCACGATCAGTCTCGGAACGGCAACGCCGGGCGGCGGTTTTCCGCTCTATGGCAATGCCTTTGCGCAAGTGATGAACGCGGCCGATCCCACGCTTGCGATCGAGCCGCACAACACCAAGGGCAGCAACGAGAACATTCCGCTGCTCGAGGCGGACAGGCTCGACATCGCGCTGGTGGCCGGCGAGCCGGCTTACGAAGCCTTCATGGGCAGCGGGCGGCCGAAGACCAACCTGAAGATCCTGACCGCGATCTATTCCAATCCCGGCATGTTCGTGGTGCGCGCCGACAGCCCCTACAGGTCGATCCGCGATCTCGTCGGCCACCCGGTGGCGTTCGGCGCCCGCGGCTCGGGCCTGCCGATCCTGTCGCGCTATGTGCTCGACGGACTCGGCCTCAAACAGGACGAGGACTTTCAGGCGATCTATCTCGATCGCGCCGGCGACGGGCCGGCTATGGTGCAGGACGGCCGCGCCGCGGCGCTGTGGGGCGCCGGCATCGGCTGGCCCGGCTTTGCGGCGGTGGCGGCGAGCCCGGCCGGCGCGCGCTTCATCGCGCCCGATGCTGACGAGATCGCGCGCATCCGCGCCAGGCACAGTTTCCTGAAACCTCTGACCGTGCCGGCCGGCAGCTATCCGAACCAGACTGCGCCGATCGCCTCTGTCGGCTCGTGGAGTTTCGTGCTGGCGCGCGCCAGCCTCCCCGATGACGTTGCCTACCGGCTGGCGCGCACGCTGTACGGCGCCGAGGCAGCGCTCTGCAAGAAATTGCCGCAGGCCTGCGAGACGACGCCTGCGAACACGGTTGCCGCCGCGCCTGATATCGCGTTGATCCATCCTGGCGTGCTCAGATATTTTCGCGAGATCGGCGTGGTGAAGTAACCGTCGATTTCAGCGGTGCCCGCTCGCCTTCCTGCCGTCTGCGCCAAGCAGTTCTTCCTGTTCCAGGCCCTGTTCGATTTGCGGCTCCTCCAAGTACCAGGGGATATTGATCACGACAACGCGCGAGCCGCCGTATCGGAGCAGCGCGGCACGCAAGCGGCAAGCGCGGCGGCCGTGCGCACGTCGCGCAAGGCGGCGCGGCGGTGTTCGGAGAGCGTATCGGTTATCGGCCGGTTCGCACCATGCGCACGGCAAACGGCGTCGTCTTCAGAAAATTCCACGTTGACATGCCGGTCCGAAAGAACACGACCCACGCATAGGACGGTCCGCTTGCCGTGCTGGTCCAGTACTGGATCGACGGTGTCCCGGGAAACACCGTTTCGTCGATCGCCGGCCTCTTGCAGTTGTTTGCCACGATGCTGTGCAGTTCGTCCCGCTGCGGAAGTCGCCAGCTTGCGTCACCCTGCAAGTGCAGTCCAATTGCACTGTTCCAGTCGAGCAGCGTGACGGAGCCGGAGCAGCCGCCATCTTCAGTCCAGTGCTGCCCATAGCTGCATCGCGTCCAGGTGAGATCGGTGCTCCTGTCATAGACTGTGTCGCCGTGGACCTCGAAGCGCGATGCGGGCGGCTCAGTCGGCTTGGCGGGGTCGCATTCGGCCCGAACCGCGCCGGATGTGGCGACGAGACCGGCACTCAGCGCTGCGGCCACAACAAGGCACGAGCGGGCTCTCATCTGCCACCTCCGAATTCTGACCGGCATCAGATCGTACACCGGAATGAGCGGCGTGAGGGCTTATTTCAATCACCTGATCCGTGGCAGGATGATCTGAAATTTCGTCCCCGCGCCCGGCGAAGTATCGAGACTGAGCCGACCGCCCAAACGGTTCGTCACGATGTTGTGGAGGATATGCAGGCCGAGCCCCGTGCTGCCGAGATGGTGGCGCGTCGTGAAGAATGGATCGAAGGCCTGACGCCTGACCTCGGCGCTCATGCCGCAACCGTTATCGGAAAACAGAATTTCGACGCAGCCCTCCCCGGATGCCCGTACCTTGATGGTGATAATACCTTCCCTGCCGTCCGGGAAAGCGTGCTCAACCGAATTGAGGAAGAGGATCGTCAGCAACTGCCCGCACGATCCGGGATAGCTGTTCATCAACAGATTGGGCTGGCGCTCGATGTCGAGCATCAGGTTGTGCTCTCTCAAGCTTGGACGGAGGCTCATAAGGACTTGCCCGGTGAGATCGCCGAGGTCGAAGGTGCGCTGATCGGAAGAGATTCGATCGTCAGCTATTTGCTTGAACGACTGGATCAGCCCGGCCACGCGGGTGAGATTGGCTACCAGCTGCGCGGAGCCGTCGCGGCTGGTTGCGAGAAAATCATTCAGGCTCGACCGTTTGACATCGCCACGTGCAACCTCCGCGCCGAACAGGGCGCTCTTGCGCTCGAGCGTCGAAGCCACGGTCAGACAATTCCCCACCGGATTGTTGATCTCGTGCGCAATGCCGGTCACCAGCCGCCCAAGCGCGGCGAATTTTTCCGCCTCGATCAGGGAAGCCTGAGTTTCCCGCAGATCCTGCAACGCCGCCTCGGCGGCATCCCTGGCGTTTCGTAACTCCCGTTCTCCTTCGCGCAGCGCATTCTCGGCCTCGATCTGCTCCGTCACGTCGGTGTTGGTCCCGAACCAACGGATGACATCGCCGGTCTCGTTGCGGATCGGCAGGGCACGCGACAGAAACCACCGGTAGCTGCCGTCCTTGCTGCGGAGAGGAAAGGTGTCCTCCCACGGTGTGCCCGTTTCGAAGCTTTGGCGAATGCGCTGGACGACACGACTGACATGTTCGGGATGGTGGACCTTCTGCCAGCCCCAACCCTGCATGTCCTCGAGGGTCGTTCCTGTGTAGTCGTGCCAACGCTTGTTGTACCAGTAGATCCAGCCCTTGGCGTCGGCCGTCCAGGCAAACTGACTGATATTGTCCGCAAGCTCGCGGAAGCGCGCCTCGCTTTCGCGAAGCGCGTTCTCGTTCGCAGCAAGCACCGCTGTTGCGTTCTTGCGCCCAGTCAGGAAACTCATAAATCCTGCTAACTGTCGCACCGTCGTTGACGGCGACGCCGAAGCAAAATGTTTGAGCCGTGCCGGAATGTTAGTGAACCCTGCGACGAACCGCAACCCGCGGTGCGACAACAGGACGTGCGATCGCGGTGAGTGACAATGCGTCAGTACGACGTCAGGCGCACCACGGTTTCGCCTTATTTCCATGGCGCCGCCAACAAGTGCACGACTCCGGGGCGGAGTCCCGCGGAGCACGCTTGCGATCAGCCGTTTTCATCCAGCGCCGCCAATTGCTCCGCTTCGGCGATATCCTCCACCGTGTTGGCGTTGAAGAATGGATCGAGCGGCGTCGCCGGCCAGCTGACCGTCGCAAGCTTGTAGCGCGCAGTCCAGCGGTCGATCTTGCGGACGTCTTCCTCAACCAGCGCATGGCGAAGCTCGTCGCGAAGGCGCACGCTCCACAATCCGATCACCGGATGCGACTGCCCGCCGGACGCCGCAACGGCAAGCTCGGCATTCTGCGCCTCGCGCGCCGAATTGAGCCGCGCGACAAGATCGCGCGGCAGGAACGGACAATCGGCCGCCGCGCTCAGCACCCATTCGACGCCGGGCCGATGGCTGGCCGCCCAGTCGAGCCCGGCCAGGATGCCGGCAAGCGGGCCCGGGAAACCGGCAACGCCGTCCGGGATCACCGGCAGGCCGAACGCGGCAAAGCGCGCCGGATCGCCGTTGGCATTGAGGATCAGCCCGTCGCATTGCG
>Ga0265339_10000832_pt1 | contig 23783 bp, 11 predicted proteins | sample 4CB219metaG_FD_202085 | JGI IMG/M metagenome (GOLD analysis project Ga0265339, IMG submission 202085) | Rhizosphere microbial communities from Carex aquatilis grown in University of Washington, Seatle, WA, United States - 4-CB2-19 metaG | ecosystem: Host-associated > Plants > Roots >... | reverse complement strand
GCGGGACGGCGGATCGTCTTTGACGTCCTCGTCTGTTCCTGCGCCGGGGGCCTGTTCGTGGTGCCGATTTTCGCCGCCGTGCAAAGCTGGGCGGGCGAGGACCGGCGCGCCCGGGTCATCGGCGCGGTCAACACGCTCAGCGCGATCTACATGGTCGCCGGCTCGCTGGCGACGACCCTGCTGCTCAAACTGTTCGGTCTCAGCGAGTCGGCGGCGATGGTCCTGCTCGGCCTCGCCAATTTCGCCGCGGCGATCTATCTCTTTCGCCGTCTGCCGGCCGACTTCCTAGTCTTCGCGCTGCGCGCGCTGTGGCGGATCTTCCTCCGGCTCGAGGTCGTCGGGTTCGAAACCCTGCCACCCGCTGGCTCGCGCAACATCGTCGCCATCAATCACATCTCGCTGCTCGACGCCCCGATCATCCTGTCGCTGCTCAACGACCGACCCATTCTGGTCGTCGACGCGGCGCTGGGAAGACTGTGGTGGATCCGCCAATTGTTGAAGCTGTGCGACGCGCGCCTGCTCGATCCCGCCCATCCGTTGGCGGCGCGCGAGCTGGTCGACCGGGCGCGCGAGGGCCGGCGGCTGGTGCTGTTTCCCGAGGGCCGCAGCATGGTCACCGGCTCGCTGACCAAGGTCTTCGTCGGCGCGGCGATGATCGCCGACAAGGCCGACATGACGATCACCGCGGTCAGGATCGAAGGTCCCGACCGGTCGCCGTTGTCGCGTCTGCCCACGGCGCATGTCCGCCGCAGCTGGTTTCCCAAGACCAAGGTGACCTTCCTGCCGGCGCGGCGCCTATCAGTCGATCCGGAACTCACCGGACGCGCGCGCCGCTTGGCGGCGGGCGCGGCGTTCTATGACCTGATGTCGGAATCGGTGTATGTCGCGGCCAACTTTCGCCGCACCCTGCTCCAGGCGTTCGAAGACGGCGCCCGCGAGCGCCAGGGCCGGCATGTGATCCTCGAGGACCCTGTCTCCGGAACCCTGACTCAGAATCGATTCCGCATCGGCGTGGCGCTGCTGGCGCGCAAGATCGCCCGACGCAGCGCGCCGGGCGAAACGGTCGGCCTGATGCTGCCCAACGCCAACGCCGCCGCCGTCGCGTTCATGGCGATCCAGGCGTCGGGCCGGGTCGCCGGGATGCTGAACTTCACTGCCGGCGCCTTCAACCTGATCGCCGCCTGTCGCACCGCGCGCATCCGCACCGTGCTGTGCTCGCGCAATTTCGTCGAGAAGGCCAAGCTGGAAGAGCTGGTGCGGCAGATCGAAAGCGAGGCGCGCTTCCTCTGGTTGGAGGACGTGCGCGATCAGGCGGGGACGGCCGACAAGCTGCGCGCCGTCCTTGATCGGGGTCGTGCGCTCTATCCGCGCATGCCCGACGATCCTGCGGCGGTGCTCTTCACCTCCGGTTCGGAGGGCGTGCCGAAAGGCGTCGTGCTGACCAACGCTAACATCCTCTCCAACATCTGTCAGATCTTCGCCCGCTACGATTTCACCGCCGCCGACATCGCGTTCAACCCGTTGCCGATCTTCCACGCTTTCGGCCTCACCGGCGGCTTGGTGCTCGGGTTGATGACCGGCATGAAGGTGTTTCTTTACCCGACGCCGCTGCACTACCGGCAAATTCCCGAGCTGGTCTACCGCATCAATGCGACGGCGTTGTTCGGCACCGACACTTTCCTCTCCGGCTACGCGCGCAACGCCGACGCCTATCACTTCCGCTCCTTGCGCTACGTCGTCGGCGGCGCGGAATCCATCCGCGCCGCGACCCGACGGCTCTATCTGGAGCAGTTTGGCCTCAAGCTGTACGAAGGCTACGGCGTCACTGAGGCGTCGCCGGTGCTGGCGGTCAACACGCCGATGTTCAGCCGCGACGGATCGGTCGGCCGACTACTGCCCGGCATCGAAAGCCGCATCGAGCACGTCGCCGGCATTGAGGAAGGCGGCCGGCTGCTGGTGCGCGGCCCCAACATCATGGCCGGCTACCAGCGCGCCGACAATCCCGGCGAGATCGAGCCGCCGCCGCTCGGCTGGCACGACACTGGCGATATCGTCGTCATCGACCGCGACGGATTCGTCTGGATTCGCGGCCGCGCCAAGCGCTTCGCCAACATCGCCGGCGAAATGGTGTCGCTCGCCGGCGTCGAAGACATGGCGCTCGATCTGTGGCCCGACAATCCGCCGGCGGTCGTCGCCGCGCCCGATCACCGGAAGGGCGAGCGGATCGTCATGGCGACGACCAAGCCGGGCGCTACGCGCGCTGAAGTCCAAGCGTGGATGAAGTCCAAAGGCGCGGCCGAATACATGGCGCCGGCCGTCGTGCTCGTGTTGGAGACGATCCCCCTGCTCGGCTCAGGCAAGACCGACTATGTTGAACTGAGCCGCATCGTGCGGGATCGATTGACCTGAATCGACGACGGCGCGCCGGGCTCACGCCACCGCTGCGAGCGCCAGCGAGCGCACGCTGCGGGGCGCGCGCGGCAGGCTGACGAGCACCGCGGTGCCCTCGCCCGGCTTGGAGGTGATGCGCAACAGGCCGCCGTGCAGCTCGATCAGCGAATTGGCGATCGCCAGGCCGAGGCCGGAGCCCTTCATGCCGTTGGCCATCGTCGTCTCGGCCTGCTCGAACGGTCGGCCGAGACGCGAAATGTCGTCCGGGCCGATGCCCGTGCCGGCGTCCTCGACATAGAAATACATCTGGTCGGCGACGGCTTGCGCGCCGACCGTGACGACGCCGCCTTCGGGCGAGAACTTCACCGCGTTGCGCAACAACGTCACCAGGATACGCTCCACGGCGGCGAAATCCGCCTCGATCGTGTCGGTGCCGTCGGCCTCTACGTCGATCACGACGTGCTTGTCGCGCGCCGTCGCGGCGACGTCGAGCAGCGCCTTGCTGATCGCCCGTTCGACCTTGAACGATTCCGGGCGCAAGCGAATGTGACCCGATTCCAGCCGCGACATGTCGAGCACGTCGCTGATGACGTTGAGCAGATACTGGCCGCCGGCGAGAATGTGGGAGCAGTAGTCGCGGTACTTCTCCGAACCGAGAGGTCCGAAGGTTTCGCCCTCCATCAATTGCGAGAAGCCGATGATGGCGTTGAGCGGCGTGCGCAGCTCGTGACTCATGTTGGCGAGGAAGTCCGCTTTGGCGCGGTTGGCCATCTCGGCCTGCGCCTTCTGCTCGTGGTAGCGCTCGGCGAGATCGGCGAGTTGCTGCGCCTGCGCTTCCAGCGACCGTCGCGACTGCCTGAGCTGGGCTACGGTGGCGAGCAGCAGTTGCTCGGAATTGAGCAGCTGTTGCTCGTGTTCCTTGAGATCGGTGATGTCGGTGCCGACGGACACGTAACCGCCGTCGCGAGTGCGCCGCTCATTGACCTGCAGCCAGCGGCCGTCGGAGAGGCGCGCCTCGTAGGTGCGCGCGTCGCCCGCGCCGAGCGCCTCGCCGGGCTCGACCTCGGTCTCGCGGTCGACGAGCGGCGGCGTGCCAAGCGCGGCAAGTTCCGTGTAAGGCGCGCCGACCTTCACCGCTTCCGCCGGCAGGTTGTGCAGCTTCTGGTACTTCGAGTTGCACAGCACAAGTCGGTTCGACGAATCCCACAAGACGAACGCTTCCGAGATCGCTTCGATGGCTTCGCGCACCCGCTGGTCGGCGGTCGCCGACAATTCGGCCTCGCGTTTCTGCTCGGTGACGTCGAGCGCGATGCCGACCAGCCGCCGCGCGCCGGTCGTGACGTCAATGACCAATTCGGCGCGCTTGCACAGCCAAACCCACTCGCCTTTGGCGTTACGGATGCGCAGCTCGAAGTCGATCGACGACGCGTTGGCTTTCTGGGCGCGGGCGGCAATAGCCGCCAGCGGCTCGTCGTCGGGGTGGCACATCGCCTGTAAATCGCCGAGCGAAATTGGGCCGGCGCTCGGCGGCAGGCCGAGCATCTCGAACATCGATTTCGACCAGTCGACGCGCCCTTGCCCGATATCCCAATTCCACAGACCACATCGGCCGCGATTGAGGGCCAGATCGATATGGCCGCGCATCGTCGCTTCGGCGCGGGCGCGCGCCTGCGCCCGTCGCGCCTGCAAGGCGAAGGCGGTGGTCGAACCCATCAGAGCAAAAGAGGCGGCGCCCAGCAGTAGGATCATAATCAGCGCCGAACGCCGCCAGGGACGCAACAGCTCATCGACCGGCGCTACGAAAGCGATCTGGTCGGGCGCGGCTCGCAGGTTGCGAACCGCGGCGAATTCATCGTCGCCGTTGACGCCCTGCAGCCTGAGGGCGCCAGCTTTGTCGGCGAGGGTGGTGAGCGGTTGGGCCGCGCCGAGCACGGCTTCGAGTTGCGCGCCAGAGGGGAGCGGCGGATCGGCGGCGATCACCGCGCCAGCGCCGTCGGCGAGCACCGAGCGAGACGGCCTCAGATCCGGATTGGCGGCGAGGACCGAGCGGAGCACTTCGGCAGGCGCGACGGCGGGCGAAGCCGCAAGCGCTTCGTCAAGCCGTGCGGCCAGCGTGGTCGAGAAAACATCGAGATCGCGCGCTCCGCCGGCGAGCGCGCGCTCGCGTTCGGAGCGCAGATGCTGGAATGTCAGCCCGAACAGGGCAAACAGCAGCATTGCGGCGAGGAGGAACGGCAGCGCAGGGCCCCAGGCGGCAAACCGACTTGTCGTCGCTGCGCCAGCGGCCGGTTTGGCCCCCTCCGTCCTGCCGCGCCGCAGGCGCAAGCCATCGATTGCCGCGCTTGCACGCGTCATCGCATCCCCCGACACTTATCGCAATGAGACCGGGAAAACCCGCCGCCACTACCCGAATCACTCAGATAAGAATCCTTGTGAGAATCTTTGTCCAGACCTTAATGAATCGTTGACGTGAAAAATTCGCGGCCGGAATCCCGCCGCGACTCAGGGCGCCAATGCGGACCGGGTCTGAGAGATCGGCAACGGGAGTCCCGCCGTGAGGCGGGCGACTCCGGCGACCCGCCGGGCGGCGGATCAGCCGAGCGAACGACCGGCGATGTCGCGCACGTCGACGGAGAGTAAGGGTTGCGCGATGATGCGGCGCAACGCCGCCTCAGCCCGCGCCTGACGCTGCGGTTCGAGCGACCGCCATGAGCGCATCGCCGTCAGCAGCCGCGCCGCCACCTGCGGATTGGTGGGATCGAGTTGCAGCACGATGTCGGCGAGGAAGTCATATCCGGCCCCGTCGGCGCGGTTGAATTGGGTGGCGTTGGCGGTGAAGCCGCCGATCAACGATCGGACGCGATTGGGATTACGCAACGAGAAGGCGTGATGCGTCATCAGCTCGCGAACCCGGTCGAGCGTCCCCGACTCGGGAATCTGCGCCTGCAGCGCGAACCACTTGTCGAGGATCAGCGGCTCGGCGGCAAAACGGCGGGCGAACGCCGCCAGCGCGTGCTCGCGCCGCGCCCCGGGGATGGCGGCGATCGCCGCCAACGCGCCGAGCCGCGCCGACATGTTGTCGGTCTCGGCGATCTGGCGATGGGCCAGGTCGGCGCCGTCGACCGCATTGCCGGCGACAATCATCGCCAGCGCGACGTTGCGCAGGGCGCGGCGCCCGGCGCTCGCGGCGTCGGGCGAGAAGGGCGGCGCGTCGGCCGATTTGGCGTGCAGCGCCGTCAGGGCGTCGGCATGGGCGCGACCGAGCGCGCCGCGCAGATCTTCGCGAGCCCGATGAATCGCGTCGGGATCGACATTGAGCGCCATCTCGCGCGCCAGGTCGCCCTCGCTCGGCAGCGTCAGCGCCATGGCGGCAAAAGCGGGATCGATGCGTCCGGCGAGCGCGTCGGCCGCCACCGAACCGTAGGCCGCGACAAACGCCGCCTGTGGAGCCGGTTTGGCGCCAACGCGGATCGCCGCGACGGCGCGCAGCAGCAGTTGCGTCGCTAGCGTCTGCAACGCCTGCCAACGGTTGAAGCTGTCGCTGTCGCGCGCCAGCAGCGTCAGCAGATCGGCCTCGGAGAGATCGTCTTCGACCCGCACCGGCGCGGAAAATCCGCGCAGAAACGACAGCGCCGGCCGACGCTTGAGCCCGGTGAAGGCGATCGAACGCCGTTCGCCTTCGAGCACGAAGACGCCCGTTTCGAGTTCGTGCGCGCTCGCGTCGACCGAGGCCAACACGACGTCGCCGTCGTCGCGATCGACCAGGCCAAGAGCGATCGGCATCGTCATCGGCGATTTTTCATGCTGGCCGGGCGTCGGCGCGAGCGACTGTGCAACGTCGACGCGCAGCGTGCCCTGCCCTTCGTCCCAATGCGTGCGCACCGTCAGAACCGGGGTGCCCGCTTGAGCATACCAGCGCTTGAAATTGGTCAGATCGCGGCCTGAGACCTCGGCGAAGCAGGCGAGGAAATCCTCGACGGTCGCCGCCGTGCCGTCGCAGCGCGAGAAATAGAGATCCATGCCGGCGCGGAACGCTTCAGCGCCGATCAGCGCGCGCAGCATGCGGATGAGCTCGGCGCCCTTCTGGTAGACCGTCGCGGTGTAGAAGTTGTTGATCTCATGATAGACCGACGGCCGCACCGGATGGGCGAGCGGCCCGGCGTCTTCGGCGAACTGGGCCGCGCGCAATCCTCGTACGTCGGCAATGCGCTTGACCGGCGCCGAGCGCTGAGCGGCCGAGAATTCCTGATCGCGGAAGACGGTCAGCCCTTCCTTCAGGCAGAGCTGGAACCAGTCGCGGCAGGTGATGCGATTGCCCGTCCAGTTGTGAAAATACTCGTGGGCGATGACGCCCTCTATGCCGGCGTAGTCGTCATCGGTCGCCGTCTGCGGCGACGCGAGCACGTATTTGTCGTTGAAGACGTTGAGCCCCTTGTTCTCCATCGCGCCCATATTGAAATCGGAGACGGCGACGATGTTGAAGCAGTCGAGATCGTATTCGCGGCCGAAGGCCTGTTCGTCCCACGCCATCGATCGCTTGAGCGCATCCATCGCATAGGCGGCGCGCTCCTCGCGACCGTGCTCGACATAGACGCCGAGCGCGACGCGCCGTCCCGACATGGTGACGAAGGCGTCCGAGACGTGCGCAAGATCGCCGGCGACGACGGCGAACAGGTAGCAGGGCTTTTTGAACGGATCGCGCCATACGGTCCAGTGGCGGCCGCCTTCTGCTTCTCCGGCGCTCTCGAGATTGCCGTTGGCGAGCAGTACGGGCGCTTCGGTTTTGTCCGCCTCCAGCCGCACGCGATAGGTCGACAGCACGTCGGGCCGATCGGGAAAATACGTGATGCGGCGAAACCCTTCGGCCTCGCACTGGGTGCAATAGGCCGAGCCCGAGCGATAGAGGCCCATCAGCTTGGTGTTGGCGGACGGATTGAGCCGCGTCTCCAGCCGCAGCGTGAAAGGCCGTCGCGGCGGGTTGGGCAGCACGAAGTCGGACGGCGAGGCCTTGTAGGCTTCAGGGGCGAGCGTCGCCCCGTCGAGAGCGACCGCGACGAGTTCGAGTTCGTCGCCGTCGAGCTCCAGCGCCGCCTCGGATCGACCCTGGGGGTGCGGCCGCAGGCCGAGCGTAGCGATGACCCGCGTCGCCTGGCGATCGAGCGAAATGTCGAGATCGACCGTGTCGACCAAAAAATCGGGGACGCGATAATCTTCGAGGCGAACGGGCTGACCCTGGGCTGTGCGCATTCCGACGGCCTTTCGCTGGTCACGGCGACGCCGCCGAGCTCAGTCGGCCGCCGCGCGCGTCATCGCCGAGGTAGCGGTCAGGCCGAGGCGGCGCAAGGCTTTTCGCAACGCCTCGGAGGGCGGCCGCCCGCTGGTGAAGAACGCGGGGAACGGGCGGCTGGCGTCGCTCCCAGGCCCGCCTGCGCCGACCAGCGAGGCGACGCGGCGGGCGATCGCCGGGGCCGGGTCGACGAAGGCGACTGGCCACGGCGCAAGGCGCTCGAAATGACCGATCAGAAGAGGGAAATGGGTGCAGGCGAGAACCACCTGATCGGTGCGCCGGCTGCCCTGGTCAACGAAGCACGGAGCGATTTCGCGCGCCACGTCGGCGTCGGCGACCGGCTCGCCGCGCAGGCGCCGTTCGGCGAGCCCGGCGAGATGGGCGGCGCCAACCAGCGTCACCTCGCAACCAGCGGCGAAATCGCGCACCAGCGCGCGCGTGTAGTCGCGCGCAACGGTGCCAGGCGTCGCCACCACGCTGATCATCCGGCTCTTGGAGGCCATGGCGGCCGGCTTGATCGCCGGCACCGTGCCAACGAACGGCAGTTGCGGATAGGCCGCCCTCAGCGGCGGCAGGACCAGCGTCGATGCGGTGCTGCAGGCGATCACCACGACGTCGGGCCCAGTGCGCGCGATCAGGTCGTCCATCACCGCGCCGACCCGTTCAACCAGCGCCGCCTAGCTGAGCGCGCCATAGGGAAAGAACGCGTCGTCGGCGGCGTAGACGAGCTCGAGGTCGGGGCGCGCCTCGGCGATGCGGGCGAACACGGTTAGCCCGCCGAGACCGGAATCGAACACCAGCACGCGCCGCCGTCGGGTCATGGTGGAAACATTCATGGCCGGCAGATGACCTCGGCCAGCGCCCCGCGCTTGCTCGCGGCAAGCTCGCCGACGGAAAGCGACCCCGCTTGCGCCGGCGCGACGGCGACGGCAATTCCGAGAAAAGCAGAGATCGTTTGGGCGCCGATCAGCCGATGCGGCTCGGCGATCGCCACGGCGCCGACGCGTCGCGGCTCCTCCTTGATCGACGCGACGACGCCAGTCAGCCCGCCTTGGCGATCGAAGACCGGAGCGCCGCCGGCGCTCTTCGCCAGCGCAGCGACGATGGCGAAAGTCGCCTCGCCGGTCGGCGCGGCCACGCCCGGGCTCGCTTCGAGGGTCGACTTCCCTGCCGCCGCCGGCGCGAGGCTCAGCGCGACGAGGTCGGTCGCGCCGCCGGAGAGCGTCGGCGCCGCCGCGCGGCCGCCGAATTCCCCGCCGATCAGCGTCAACCCGCTCGGCGCGTCGGCGCGCAGAATCTTGGCCGATTTGCCGTCGACGGTAACGTCAGCGCAAGCAACCACCGGCAGCGCCGTCAGCGCCTGACCCGGCGCGACGAACAGCGCCGTCGCTCGCAGATCGGCCGCGGTTGGGACAGTCGGCGCGGACGCCTGGCTGGACACCGGAGTTGGCGTCGGCCGCGCGCCGGGCGACAGACCCGTCGCCGGCGGGCTGATCGCTGGCGCGCCGGTGGCGACGCGCACGACGTCGAGCGGCGATCGCGCCGAGACGACTGGCATGCGCGCCGCGCCATGGCTCGCCGGCGTATCGGCGAATGGATCGAAAGAATTCGCCACAGCGAGCGCCAACTTGTCGAAATCGCTCGATCTTTCACTGGGATAAGCGAACGTAAAGCCGCGCAGAGCCGGCCCGTCCGGCCAATCGGCCGGGGACTTGGCGAAGCGCGTGTAGAACTTGGCGCCCTTGTCCTCGCTGGCGACGACGAAAAACTCGCCCGCCTTGATCGCCTTGTAGGTGATCTTACGCCCGCCCGCCTCGGCGATCAGTTGCGCATAAAGCGCCGCAAGACCGGCGTCGTCGCCCGTGCCGGCGCGCGCCTGTAGGGCCAGGGTGACGCTGCCGTCGCCACTCTGCAACGTCGAGTCGCCGCTCGAAGGCTTGAGCTTAGTCAGCAGCTTAAGCGGCGCGCCGATCCGCGCGCCGGAGATCCGGTCATCGACCAGGGCGAAATCGACCGCCGCGCGCGCGCGCTGCGCCGCCGTCTTCAGCGCCCCGAGTTCGGCCGGGCTGACGACTCCGTCTGGCATTGCGCTGACGCTTTGCTGATAGGCGACGATCGAATCGCGGGTGCGCTTGCCGAAGGCGCCGTCGATCGCGCCATTATAGAAATCGAGCCAGCCCAGCGCGTCTTGCACGGCCTTTCGGTCGGCCTCCGGCATCGCCAGAAAAGCCGCCTTCTGCGACTCGAGCTTCGCGTCGGTCGTCGCCGTGGCGACGCCCGGCGGAGACGGCGGAGCGGCCAAGGCCGGCGCCGCGCCGGCGACCGTCAGGGCGAATAATCCCGCCGACCAAAAGCGACATTTCGTCATTCCTGCTCCCTTCGCGTCGCGCCGCCATGCTAGCATCCGCTGTCCCGTAAGCACACCGTCGCCCGTTCTCTTTACCGTCCGGCGGGATCGTCGCGGCCCGAAGCCGCCCACAAGGGTCGAAACATGCTCAAGGTCCTTCGCAGCCTCTTCACGCTCGCCCTGCTGCTCGCCGCGGGCGTCGCGCTCGCCGCCGCCGACGTCAAGCCCTACGCCCGCGACGACCTGGCGAGCGATGTCGTGCGGTTGACCGACACGCTACGTAAGGAGACGGGGCAAATCGGCGCAAGGTTGAAGGGCAAGAGCGTCGACCAATTGCGCAAGGACGCCGCGTCCGAAGTCGCAAAGGGCAATTACAAGGATGCTGGTGGCTGGCTCGGCGCTGTCGTCGCCGCCGATCCCAAGAGCTTCGCCTCCTGGCTGGCGCTGGCTAAGCTCGGCGCCGCGGCCGACGACGCGCAGGCGACCGGTCGCTATGATCTGGTCGAGCGCGGCCAGACCGCCGCCTACGCCGCTTATCAGCGCGCGACGGGGGCGCCGCAGCAGGCTGAAGCGCTGGCGACGCTCGGCAATCTCTTCGCCCGTCACGAGATGTGGCGACCGGCGCTCGACGCCTATCACGCCAGCCTCGACCGTCACGACGACGAAGACGTGCGCAGCACGTACGAGGACATGCGCGAAAAGCACGGCTTCCGCATTCTCGACTACAAGGTCGACAACGAATCCTCACAGCCGCGCATCTGCTTCAATTTCTCCGAGTCGTTGGCGCACAAGACGGACTTCACGCCCTACGTCGCGGTCGCCGGCGCGGCCAACGCCGCAATCTCGGCGGAGGACCAGCAGATCTGCGTCGAGGGCGTCAAGCACGGCGAACGCTACGCCGTCGTCCTGCGTCAGGGCCTGCCCTCGGCAGTCGGCGAGTCCCTGCTCAAGGAGGCGGACTACGAAGTCTACGTGCGCGACCGCTCGCCGCAGGCGCATTTCGCCGGTCGCGCCTACGTGCTGCCGCGTCAGGGCCAGCTCGGCGCGCCGCTGACGACCGTCAACACCGCGAAAGTTTCGATCGACGTCTATCGCGTCGGCGACCGCAACCTGCTCGCCGAGACGGCGCGCGACGACTTCCTCAAGCCGATCACCGCCTCACGCGCCAGCGAGATCGAGTCGCAGGACGGCCTCAAGGTGTGGAGCGGGACGATGGACGTCGCCTCCACCCTCAATCAGGACGTCGTCACCGATTTCCCGATCGCCAAGGCGGTCGGCAAGCTCGACCCCGGCGTCTATCTTGTCACGGCGCGGCCGTGGAAAGGCGCCAAGGCGCCGGCGTCCGCGAGCGACGACGATCAGGACGCGCAACTCGCGACGCAGTGGATGGTCGTTTCCGACCTCGGCCTGACGACTTTCTCAGGCGATGACGGCATCCATGTGCTGGCGCGCTCGCTGGCCACCGCCCAGCCGCTGTCGGGCGTCGAAATGCGGCTGATCGCCCACAACAATGAAGTGCTGGCGACCAAGACGACCGGCGCTGATGGTCGTATCGACTTCGATCCGGGCCTGTCGCGCGGGACCGGCGGTTCCGCCCCCGGCCTGCTGGTGGCGACGGTCGGCGACGATTACGGCTTCCTCAATCTCGGCCAGCCAGCCTTCGACTTGACCGACCGCGGCGTTTCCGGCCGCGACGCGCCGAGCGCCCTCGACGCTTTCGTCTACACCGAGCGCGGCGTCTATCGCTCAGGCGAGACGGTGTTTGTCGTCGCGCTGCTGCGCGATGCGATCAGCGAGGCGAAGAGCGGTCTGCCATTGACGCTGGTCGTCAAGCGGCCTGACGGCGTCGAATACAAGCGCATCACCGTCGCCGACCAGGGGCTAGGCGGCCGCGCCGTCGCTGTGCCGCTGCTCTCCGATGCGGCGGCGGGGAAATGGACGATTGACGCCTTCGCCGATCCGAAGGGACAGAGCATCGGCCATGCCGAATTCCTGCTCGAGGATTATGTGCCGGAGCGGCTCGATTTCGCGCTGAAGACCGCCAAGTCGGCGGCGACGCCCGGCGAGCCGATCGACGTGTCGCTCGACGCTCGCTTTCTCTACGGCGCGCCCGCGGTGGGCCTAGACGTCACTGGCGCGATCCGCCTCGAGGCGGTCGCGGATTCGGCGCTCGCCGGCTTCCCTGGCTATGTCGCCGGCTTGACCGACGACGAATTCACCGCCATCGAAAATCAATTCCCCGACAAGACGCAGACCGACGACAAGGGTCACGTCGACCTGTCCGTTGACCTGCCAGACGGCGGCGCCGCCAAGCCGTTGCAGGCGAAGGTCATCGTCGACGTCGCCGAGTCCGGCGGCCGCACGGTCGAGCGCGTGACGACGCTGCCGGTGCGCGCCAAAGGCGCGATGATCGGCGTCAAGAAGGACTTTGGCGACGACCTCGGCCAGGGCGACATGGCGACGTTCGAAGCGATCGCCGTCGCGCCCGACGGAACGACCACGGCGCGCAAGGCCGTCTCTTGGTCGCTCTACCAGGTCAATGAAGACTACCAGTGGTTCAATTCCGACGGTCGTTGGAGCTACGAACCGGTCAAATCCTCGAAGCGGCTCGCCGCCGGTTCGCTCGACATCGATCCGCAGGCGCCGGCGAAGTTCAGCGCGCCGGTCGCCTGGGGCCGCCACCGCCTCGATCTCAAGTCTGCCGACGGCGAGCAGACGAGCATCACCTTCGACGTCGGCTGGTCGGGGACCGCTGGTCCCGACACTCCGGACAACGTCGTCGTCACACTCGACAAGCCGAGCTACGCGCCGGGCGAGCAGGCCAAGCTGCGCATCGCCTCGCATTTCGCCGGCAAAGCGACGATCGCATTGGTCGGCGGCAAGTTGGAGAAGTTCATCGACGTCGATCTGGTCGACGGCGACAACGTCGTGCCGTTCGACGTCGGGGCCGACTGGGGCCCCGGCGCCTACGCCGTCGCACTGACCCATCGGCCGCTCGACGTCAAAGCCAAGCGCATGCCGGGCCGCGCGCTCGGCCTGGCGTGGTTCTCGATCGACGAGGCCGCGCATAAGCTCGACGTTGCAATTCACGCGCCGGACAAGACCCGGCCGCGCGAGCCGCTGACCGTGCCGATCCAGATCGGCGGCCTGGCGCCAGGCGAAGAGGCCGAGATCGCCGTCGCCGCGGTCGACGTCGGCATCCTCAATCTCACGGGCTACAAGACGCCGGACCCGCGCAGCTACTTCTTCGGCCAGCGCAAGCTCGCCGTCGACATCCGCGACCTGTACGGCATGCTGATCGACGGCATGCAAGGCGAGGCCGGCGCACTGCAGACCGGCGGCGATAGCTCCGGCAGCCTGCAAGGCAATTTGCCGACCCAGCCGCCCCTGGCGCTGTTCTCCGGCGTGGTCAAGGTCGGCGCCGACGGTGCGGCGCGCGTCGCGTTCGACCTGCCGGCCTTCAATGGCTCGGTGCGGTTGACGGCGGTCGCGTGGTCGAAGTCGAAAGTCGGCTCGGCCGAGTCCGACGTCATCGTGCGCGACCCCGTCGTCGTTACGGCGACCCTACCGCGCTTCCTCGACCTCGGCGATCGGTCGCAGGTTCATGTCGACCTCGACAACGTCGAAGGCGAAGCGGGCGACTATCGGCTTGATCTCGACATCCACGGCCCGCTGACCGCCGAGGCCGACGCCCTGAGCCGGACGGTGAAGCTCGCCGCCCACCAGCGCTCCAGCCTCGTCGTTCCGATTTCCGCCGCCGGCGTCGGCGTCGCAACCGTCGATCTGAAGCTCACCGGTCCCGGAATGTCGCTGACCCAGCGCTTCCCGCTCGGCGTCTCGGCCGGAGCGCCCGACGTCTATCGCCGCGTCATCAAGCCGCTTGCGGCAGGGGACAGCGCGACGATCGCCGACGATCTGGTCGCCGATTTCGTTCCCGGCACCGGTTCGGTCTCGATCGCGGCTTCGCCTTTCGGCGCTCTCGACACCCCGGCGCTGCTGCAGGCGCTCGATCGCTATCCCTACGGCTGCTCGGAGCAGGTTGTCAGCCGCGCGATGCCGCTGCTCTATCTCAATCAGATCGCCGCCCTTGAGCATCTCTCCGGCGACGGCGACGTTGACGCGCGGATCAACCAGGCGATCGACCGCGAAATGACGCGGCAGAGCTCGAATGGGGCGTTCGGCCTGTGGACGGCCGACGCCGATAGCGACGATCTCTGGCTCGACGCCTTCGTGACCGACTTCCTCACCCGTGCGCGCGAGAAGTCTTTCGCCGTGCCGCAAGCCAGCTTCGACCTGGCGCTTGACCACCTGCGCAATTCGGTGATCAACGCCGCCGACCCTGGCGAAGGCGCCGGCGAGCCGCTCGCTTACGCGCTCTACGTGCTGGCGCGCAATGGTCGGCCGGTGATCGGCGATCTGCGCTATCTCGCCGACACCAAGCAGGAGGTGTTCAAAACGCCGCTCGCCAAGGCGCAGCTCGCTTCGGCGCTGGCAATGCTCGGCGACCGCGCTCGCGCCGGCAAGGGCTTCGCTGTGGCGCTCGACGCGCTCGACGCGGAGCAGGACAATGGTCTGTCGCGTCCCGACTACGGCTCGACGCTACGCGACGCGGCGGCGACGTTGGCGCTGGTCGTCGAGGCTGAAATGACGCCGGCCGAACTGCCCGGCGATCCGATCGGCCGCGTCGGCGCCGTGCTGGAACGCGCCCGCGCCGCACGCTCGTCGACCAGCACGCAGGAGAACGACTGGATGGTGATCGCCGCCGAGGCGCTCTCCAGGCAGAAGGCGTTGAGCCAGTTCACGGTCGACGGGCAGCCGGTCGAAGGCGCGATCAATCGCAAATGGAGCGGTTTCGCCCTCGGCCAAAAGCTAATCACGATCGCCAACGCCGGCAAGGCGACAGCCCAGCTGATCACCACGGCTTCAGGCGTGCCGATCGCCCATGATCCGGCGGCCTCGGAGGGCTACGAGCTCGAGCGGACGTTCTACAAGCTCGATGGAACCAAGACCGACCTGAAGACCGTCGCGCAGAACGAACGCGTGGTGGTGGTGCTCAAGATCACCGAAAGCGAGGCGCGCTACGCCAAGCTGCTGGTGGTCGACCGCCTGCCCGCTGGCCTCGAGATCGACAATCCGACGCTGTTCGACAGCGGTTCGATCGACGCCTTCTCGTGGCTCAAGAAGGACATCGATCCGGTCCACTCAGAGTATCGCGACGATCGCTTTGTCGCCGCTTTCGACCGCGAGCCCGGGCAGTCGGCGTTCTTCAGCGTCGCCTATGTCGTGCGCGCCGTGGCGCCAGGGCAATACGTCTACCCGCCGGCGACGGCGGAAGACATGTATCGCCCCGATCACTACGGCCGCACCGCCTTTAGCGCGATCGAGGTGACGGCGAAGTGAAGCTTCGAATTCCCCTCATCCGGCGCTTCGCGCCACCTTCTCCCGCAAGCGGGAGAAGAGCTGCGCCCCCTCTCCCGCTTGCGGGAGAGGGCTGGGGTGAGGGCAAGTCGCGAGTTCGCGAGCGCCGCGTCTTCGCCGCACTCGGCGTCCTCGTCTTCGTCCTCGGCCTTGGCGGGCCGGCGGCCTGGAACGGCTATATCGACAGCCTCGGCCCTCTCGACCTGGCGTCGGCGCGACTCGGTTCGACGATTGTCGTCGACCGGGACGGCCGGTTGCTGCGCGCCTTCACCCTGCCCGACGGACGATGGCGGCTGCCGACCACCGCCGGCGAGGTCGATCCACGCTATCTGACCATGCTGCTGGGCTACGAGGACGGCCGCTTCTACGCGCACGGCGGCGTCGACTGGCGCGCCATGGCGCGCGCCGCTGGTCAGTTCGTGACGCGCGGCCACGTTGTCTCCGGTGGTTCGACGCTGACGATGCAGGTCGCGCGACTGATCGAGCCGCGCGACGACCGCAATCTCTCGGCCAAGCTGCGGCAGATCGCCCGCGCCTGGCAGATCGAAGGGCGCATCGCCAAAGACGGCGTTCTCGACCGTTACCTGACGCTGGCGCCGTTCGGCGGCAATCTCGAAGGCGTGCGCGCCGCCTCGCTCGCCTATTTCGGCAAGGAGCCGCGCAAGCTGACGATCGGCGAGGCAGCGCTATTAGTGGCGTTGCCGCAATCGCCGGAGACCCGCCGGCCCGAACGCTTCCCCGAAGCGGCGCGCATCGCCCGCGCGCGCGTGCTCGAGCGCGTCGCGGCGCGCGGAATCATCAGCCGCGACGAAGCGGAGGCCGCCAAGCGCGAGCCAATCCCGGGCGTACGCAAGCCGCTGCCAATCCTCGCCGCCCACGCCGCCGAGGAGGCCGTCGCCGCCGATCCGAACGCGCACGTCCTCAAGCTGTCGATCGACGCGCGACTACAGGAGAAGCTCGAAACGCTCGCCCGCGACGCCGCGACCCGGCTCGGCCCAAAGCTGTCAGCGGCAGTCGTCGTGATCGACAATGCAACCGGCGAAGTGCGGGCGCGCATCGGCGCCGCCGACTACCTCGACGCCGCACGGGGAGGCGCGCTCGACATGTCGCGCGCCCCGCGCTCACCCGGCTCCGCGTTGAAGCCGTTCATCTACGCGCTGGCGTTCGAACAGGGGCTGGCGCACCCCGAGACGGTGCTGTCCGACCGGCCAGCGCGCTACGGCGCCTATGCGCCGCAGAACTTCGACCTTGGCTACCAGGGCACCGTGACGGCCCGCAAGGCGTTGCAGATGTCGCTTAACCTGCCGGCGATCGAGCTTCTCGCCGACGTCGGCCCGGCGACCTTCCTCGCTCGGCTGCACGGGGCCGGCGCCGAGGTCGAGATGCCGAAGGACGCGCCGGCGGGGCTGGCGATCGGCCTCGGCGGCCTTGGCATATCGTTGACCGATCTGGCGCGGCTCTATGCTGGTCTGGCGCGCGGCGGCGAGGCGCCGGCATTGATCGAGCGCCTCGACGGCGCGCCGCCGATTATCGGCGTGAAGCGCGTCACCGATCCCGTCGCCGCATATTATGTCGAGGACATTCTGCGCGGCGCGCCGCCGCCTTCGAGCGCGATTTCCGGCCGCATCGCCTTCAAGACCGGCACTTCCTATGGCTTCCGCGACGCGTTGGCGATCGGCTACGACAGGTTGACGACCATCGCCGTCTGGGTCGGCCGCCCCGACAATGGACCGACGCCCGGGCTCATCGGTCGACAGGCCGCTGCGCCGCTGTTGTTCGACGCCTTCGCCCGACTTGGCCGCGACGTCGAGCCGATCCACGCGCCCAAAGGCGTGCTGCGGGTAACCGCGAGCGCCGATCTGCCGCCGCCGCTGCGGCATCTGCGCCGCGACGCCCCCAAGACTATCGCCGCCGCCGGCGTGACGCCGCTAAAGATCGCCTATCCGCCCGACGGCGCGCGCGTCGATCTCGGCCTCGCCGACCGCGACGGCGAAGAGACGCTGGCGCTCAAGGCGCTGGGGGGCGCACTGCCGCTGACCTGGTTCGTCAATGGCCAGCCGATCGGCGAACCGGATTTGCGCCGGCAATCGGCGTGGCGTCCCGACGGCGCCGGTTTTGCCCGCGTCTCAGTGATCGACGCCAAGGGATCGTCGGACTCAGTCGTCGTCAGGTTGGAATGAGGGCGCCTCAGGCGACGTGGCGCTTTTTCTCGACGAGCAGGCGGAGCGCCTCAGACTCCGGCACAGCCGCGCTGAAATAGAAGCCCTGCACCTCGGAGATCGTGCCGAGCCGTTCGATGAAGCGCAACTGCAGATCAGTCTCAACGCCTTCGACCAACACGCTCATTCCCAGCTTGCCGCACATTTGCGCGACGCTCTCGACCAGGATCGAGGCGCGGTCCTGCAGGCCGAGACCGATGGTGAAGGAGCGGTCGATCTTGATCCGGTCGAGCGGGAAAGCGAGCACGTAACTCAAGCTCGAGTATCCAGTGCCGAAATCGTCGAGCGAGATGCGAACGCCAAGCTTGCGCAGCGCTTCCAAAGTCTCGCGGGTCGAGCCGCGATCGTCGAGCAGGGTGGATTCGGTGATTTCGAGATCGAGGCGACTGGCCGGAAGATTGGCGGCGGCGAGCGCTTCGCGCACCGTCTCGACGACGCGACCGCCACGAAATTGCGCCGGCGAAAGATTGACCGAGACGCTGACGTCGCCCGGCCATGAGGCGCAGGCCAGGCAAGCGCGGCGCAGCACGCTGGCGCCGAACTCGTTCATCAGGCCGAGTTCTTCGACGATCGGGATGAACTCGGCGGGCGAGACCCGACCGCGCACCGGATGGTTCCACCGCGACAGCGCTTCGAAGCCGGAGATCTGGCGGGTCGCGACTTCGACGATCGGCTGGAAATGGACCTCGATCGCGTCATTGGCGACCGCGGCGCGCAGATCGAGCTCGACCAGGCGGCGGATCTGGATCTTGGCGTCCATCGACTTCTCGAACGCCCGCCAATTGCCTCGCCCCTCCGCCTTGGCGGCATAGAGCGCCATGTCGGCGTTGGAGAGAATCGCTTCAGGCGTCTCGCCGTCTTTCGGCGCATTGGCCGAACCGACGCTAACGCCGACGATGACCTCGTAGCCGTCGATGAACACGGGGCGACGAATTTCGTGCAGGATCTGCTCGGCGAGTTCGCCGGCTTGGCTGGCGTCGGCGACCGAGCGCTGAAGGATGGCGAATTCGTCGCCGCCCCAGCGCGCGACGACGTCGCCGGCGCGCACGAGCCCTTGTAGCCGCCGGGCAACCGCGGAGAGCAGCTTGTCGCCGCGCGCGTGGCCGAGGCTGTCATTGACCTGCTTGAAATCGTCGAGATCGAGGAAGAGGACGTTGGCGCTTTCGACCTCGCCATTGCGTGCGTGCAGCGTTTCGACGAGTTCCTCTTCGAAGCGACGGCGGTTGGGCAGTTCGGTCACCGGATCGATGCGCGCCATGCGATCGATCGCGCGCGCGGCGTTGCGCCGTTCGGTGACGTCCTGGACGACGACGACCGCGCCCTCCCCCTCCCCGGTCATGCGATGGACGGTGATTTCAATCGCGCGGTCGTCGCGCGTCTCGAACGGCGCGATGACGTCGATTCCCGCGTCGGCGTGCGCCAGCGTCTTCCACACTCGCTCGATCTGGTCCTGGGCGACGATCTTGCGCCGCAGCAACGTGCCAGCAATCGCGCGCAAGCTGGCGCCCGAGCGGACGTCGTCGGCGTCGAGCCGGAGCAGGCTGAGAAGCTGACGATTGACGACCGTCACGCGGCCCTCGCCGTCGATCATCATCAGACCGTGCGACATGTTGTTGAGAGCCAAATCGAGGCGCTTGGCGAGCGTCTCCATCTGAACCTTCGCCGAGACCACTGCAAGGAAGTTTTCTCGCAACCGGCTGGCGGATCCCTTCATGAAGAGGCTGAGGGGGATGAACCCGATCGCAATCTCAAAAGGGTACCAGCCGCCCGCGACGATCATTGCAAGGCTCAACGGCACAAACGCCGCGATGAGTTGCAAGTTCATTCCACGATAGGTCGCAAAACTGCGCGTCAGCATGCCGAACGCGAAGGCGAGCGTCATCGTGGCGCCGAGAAAGCGGGTAAACCAGAGCTCGGTCACCCAAAACGCAGCGAGAGTCCACAGCGAGAGCGCGGCAATGCTGGAAATGGCGCCGACCGCAAAAGTTAGTTCTCGTTGACGAGCCAGCTGAATATTGGCGCTCGGCAGATCCCTGGCGTGCAACTCCATGAAGTAAAGGCGGACTACGCCGACAACGAGTTGCACGGTCGACAAATAGCAGAGAAGCAGGCTGCCGGCGGCGACAGCGCCAACAATCTCCGTCAGCGTGACGGCCAGACTCGAGAAGAAAACAGCCCTCGAGTCGATCAAGAGGCTATCGACAAAGCCAATGTAGAGATGTTCTGGCAGGTCATCGCCAGGCACGGAGTCGATTCGATTTCGTGTTGGCGTCATTACAGTTACCGGAGGTTTGCAACCGCTTGCGCACTATCGCCGCCGCCCATTAAAAAGTCCTTTAATTCATTCTGACATTCTTGAACTCGCGCGTGTCCAATTGGACGTCGGCAAGTTGCCGGCCCGGGCGGCGTCGGGATGGGCGGAATATGGGTATTTTCGATCTGGAATCAGAAAGCGCCGCTCCCATCGGGAGCGAGGCTCGCGTCCGAAGCAGGGCTATTGGACTGGTGGTCGAAGGTGAATTCGCACGGGCGCGCGACGCGATCCCTTTCTTGGTCGACTATTTCGATTTCGAGGATTGGCTCGATCGCTGCGAGGGGCTGCAGATCGGTCTGGCTATGGCTGGCGTTGACGCAACAATTATACCGATTAGATTCGAGCAATTCCTGGAGTGGGGTCATCTGACGCGAACCCCTCTCAACGAACAAGCCCTCGATGTTTTCGCCACGTTGGCGCTGGATATGCGCGACACGCCGACCACCACTGTGATGGCCGCTGTTAGCGAATTTGACTTTACCGCCTACTCCGGGCGCGTCGACGCCTTCGCCGGCTACGGCGACAGTCGCCATTGGCGGCGACATCGCGACGCTTTGCAATGCAAGCTCGAGGCGAGCGGCGCTCGCGTTGAGACATTGCCGATTCGTCTCGACGCATTCGTTGATTGGTCCACGTGCGTGGGTCAGAACACATCTGAAGCGTGGCTCGATCGCTACGCCCAACTGATGCTCGAGCATTTGACGACGTTCGAGTGACGTTAAATTCCAAATCACTTTGCTAGCGAGATGCACGGACGTATCGCGTTGCGTTAACCACGATGACTGAGAATAACGGCGAATCTCTTTACACCTGTTAGCGATTTGTTAACCTTGCTCACGAACGTCAAGTGAGCGAGATTTCGGATGGATGCGCGTACCGTCGACACCCCGTCTCACTTCTCGGACAGGGTGTTCCGGCTCCTTGAGAGGGTCGAATATCGCATTGCCAAGTCGAGCGTCGACCGTGAAGCGGTGTTTCGCCTGCGATATGACGCCTATCGCCGAAATGAGCTGTTAGAGCCGCGCGCCGACAGCCAATTGTACGACGAGCGATACGACAACGCCGCAAACGCGCTCATCACCATGACGTTTTTCGACGGCCAACTGGCTGGTACGACGCGGCTCAACCTCGGCGTTGGCGAGAACGCGATCCTTCCCTCGCTCGGCGTTTACCGGGACGTGGTCGAGCCGCAGTTGCGGGCGGGCAGAGTGCTGATCGAAACAACTCGTCTTGCAGCGCAGCTCGAAACGAGCAGCGTGCGAGCGGAGATGGCGTATCTCATCATGCGGCCGGGATATATGGCGGCCGAGCATCTTGGCGCCGACTACGCTGTCGCCTCGCCACGCGTGGAGCACATGGCCTTTTACCGCCGCGTGCTTTGCTTCGTCCCGTGGTGCGAACCACGCCCCTATCCTGGTTTGACAGCCAAGTTCGCCTGCATGGGGGCCAATTTTCGCGAAAGCAAGCAGCGCATCGAAACACGTTATCCTTTCTACGGCTCGACTGCCGCTGAGCGCGAAGCCTTGTTCGGTCCAGCCCCGCAGCGCCGCATGACTTCCAGCTACCCGACGTACCAGCGCCGCATCGTGGCCTGATGATTGGGCCGCGAGCGCCTTCACGCGCTTGTTGACGACCCTCACACAGGATTGATCGGATTCGCCTCGATATTTACGGCTTGGCCCGCCATCCTTGGCGTGACGGTCGCCCGTCGGAACTTGCCTCCGCGCGCCATCCGGCGGCGCGGACCTGTCCGGCGCCGTCCCCGCCGAAGGAACAATCACGTCATGGGACCTCGAAGACTGGCCGGCGCGGCGCTGGCGATCGCCGCCGTGGCCGCCGCCTATTCTATCTACGCGCCCGACTTCGCCGGCCGCTTCTTCCCGGTCGCCGCGCCGGCGGTGCGGCGCGTCCACGACGCCCTGTTCGCCGCCAAGCCGGCGCCCGCGCCCACCCAAACGTCGGCGGCCAGCACTGCTAAGCCGGCCGCCGTTTCGGTAGCGGCGGTCACTCGCGTCGATTATCCGGTCTTCATCGACGGGCTCGGACAGGTCCAGGCCGAGAACACGGTGACGGTCCGCACCCGCGTCGACGGCCAAGTCGTCAAGATCGCCTTCAAGGAAGGCCAGATGGTCAAGGCGGGCGACCTGTTGGCCCAGATCGATCCTCGGCCATTCGTCGCCGCCCTCGACCAGGCCAAAGCCAAGCAGGCCCAAGATCAAGCCACCCTCGCCAACGCGCGGCTCGATCTCCAGCGCTTCTCGACGCTCGCCAAACAAAGCTTCGCCACGCAGCAGCAGCTCGACGCCCAAAACGCGCAGGTCAATTCAGGCGTCGCCCAGCAGGCGGCTGACGCCGCGGCGATCGACGCGGCGCAGGTGCAGCTTGATTACGCCACAATTTCCGCGCCGATCAGCGGCCGGGTCGGTTTCCGCCTGGTCGACGAAGGCAACATCGTCAATGCGTCGCAGCAGACTGGCATCGTCTCGATCGCCCAGATCGAGCCGATTTCGGTTGTCTTCACGGCGCCGCAGGACAACTTGCCGAGCATCTCCGCCGCGCTCGCCGCCGGGGAGGCCCCGATCGAGGCGCGCACCTCCGACGGCAAGACGCTGCTGGCGACCGGCAAGCTGACCGTCGTCGACAATCAGGTCGACGCGACGACCGGCACGATCCGCCTCAAGGCCGAATTTGCCAACGCCGACCGCAAACTATGGCCTGGCCAAGCTGTGGCGGTGCGGTTGCGCGTCGATGTCGAGAAGAATGCGCTGACCATCCCCGATCACGCTGTTCAACGGGGTCCGGACGGCTTGTTCGTCTACGTTGTCGGCGCGGATAACCTCGCGACGACCCGGCCGGTGACGCTCAGCCACGAAGACGCCGACTCCGACATTGCCGTCGTCGCCAAAGGTCTCGGCGACGGCGAAAAGGTGGTGATCGGCGGCCAGTTCGGCTTGCAGCCCGGCGCGCGCGTCGCCATCGAAAGCAAAAGCGCCAGCGGCGGGAGCTGAGCCGATGTACGAAGGCGTCTCCGGGCCGTTCATTCGTCATCCCGTCGCGACCACCCTCCTCATGGTGGCGATTCTGCTCGCAGGTCTCGTTGCGTACCCGCTGCTGCCGGTCGCGCCGCTGCCGCAGATCGACTTCCCCACCATCTCGGTCACCGCCAGTCTGCCTGGCGCCTCGCCGGACACGATGGCGTCGTCGGTCGCTCAGCCGCTCGAGCGGCAGATCGCGCAGATTCCCGGCGTGTCGCAGATGACCTCGACAAGCGCGCTGGGTACGACCGCCATCACCGTGCAGTTCGACCTCGACCGCAACATCGACGCCGCCGCCAACGACATCCAAGCGGCGATCAACGCCGCTTCCGGTCAATTGCCCAAGAATCTGCCCAACTCGCCGACCTATAGAAAGGTCAATCCGTCGGATTCGCCGATCCTCATTCTTTCCGTTAACTCCGATACGGCGCCGATCACCGAGGTCGACGACGCGGCGGAAAACATTCTCGCCCAACAGTTCAGCCAGATCTCTGGCGTGTCGCTGGTGCGCGTCGGCGGCCAACAGCAGCCCGCGGTGCGCGTCCAAATCGACCCGGCCAAGCTGGTCGAGAAGAACCTGCAGCTCGAGGACATCCGCGGACAGATCGCCGCGGCGACGACCAACAGCCCCAAAGGCTCGATCAACGGCGTACGCCAGACCTTCACCATCTTCGACAACGACCAGCTCACCCGTGCCAAGCAATGGAATGACGTGATTGTCGCCTATCGCAACGGCGCGCCGGTGCGCATCAGCGATATTGGCCAAGCGATC
>Ga0265339_10000831_pt1 | contig 23795 bp, 22 predicted proteins | sample 4CB219metaG_FD_202085 | JGI IMG/M metagenome (GOLD analysis project Ga0265339, IMG submission 202085) | Rhizosphere microbial communities from Carex aquatilis grown in University of Washington, Seatle, WA, United States - 4-CB2-19 metaG | ecosystem: Host-associated > Plants > Roots >... | reverse complement strand
GCGCTGTGGTGACGGCCATTGCGGACAATCCTGTCGGCAGGCTACTGGAGGACCTGGTCCTCCAGGGCGGCGTGAGCACCGAGTATGTCCGGTGGGTGCCCTTTGACGGGATCGGCAAGGCCAGCCGCGTGGGACTGAACTTTACCGAGCGTGGCTTTGGCGTGCGGGCAGCCCTTGGCTGCAGCGATCGCGGACACACGGCGGCGTCACAGCTCAAGAAGGGCGACATCGACTGGGACATGATCTTCGGCGCCCATGGCGTGCGGTGGTTCCACACAGGCGGCATCTTCGCCGCACTCTCGCCGACGACGGCCGAGGTGATCCTGGAGGCCCTGGCCGCTGCCCACAAGCACGGCACGATCTGCTCGTACGATCTGAACTATCGCTCGAGCCTGTGGAAGTCCATCGGCGGACAGGCCCGCGCCCGCGAGGTCAACCGGGCCATCGCACCATACATCGACGTGATGATCGGCAATGAGGAAGACTTCACGGCCGCGCTGGGCTTTGAGGTCGCCGGCGTGGACGAGCACCTGTCGGCACTGGAGACTAGCAGTTTCAAGAAGATGATTGGCGAGGCGGTCAAGGCGTTCCCCAACTTCAAGGTGGTTGCGACGACGCTTCGCGTAGCCAAGACTGCCAGCGTCAACGACTGGGGCGCGATCTGCTACGCCGACGGTCAATTCCACGAGGCCGACTACCGTGCAAACCTGGAGATCTACGACCGCGTTGGCGGCGGCGACAGTTTCGCCAGCGGCCTGATCTACGGCCTGATGGAAGGCAAGAGCCCCGCCGAGGCCGTGAACTACGGCGCCGCACACGGGGCGCTGGCAATGACCACGCCCGGCGACACGTCGATGGCCAGCCTGAAGGAAGTGGAAAAAGTCATGAAAGGCGGCACGGCGCGGGTGGACAGATAGGCGGTCCGACCAGGCGCGTTCGAACAGGGCAAAAAGGCAAGCCCGCTTCCCACACAGGATCGATGTGAAGCGGGCTTGCCTTTTTGCGCCGTTTCCGCAACGGCTTTGGCGGTTGCGTCAGTCACTGAGTGTTACGACCTCGAGCTTGCATCGGCGGCAAGCGGAGGCCAATTGTGTGTCGTCCGTGGCCAGCCGTGCGGGTAACGTGGTGGCCAGTGTGAGGTAGACTGCATCGTACACCGTTAGTCCCAGCCTGCAAGCGACATCGAGAGCAGGCGAAACCAGTTCGCCGACATCGTGTAGCGTTAGCGGCAGACGGCGGACGGTGTCGATGATCTGCATAGCCTGCGGGAGCCTGATCTCCCCGCGTCGGTAGCGTTTCCAGCAAACGTTTGCCAGTTCCGCAAGCAAGAGGTCAGGAGCATGAATTGGTTCGCCCCCGTCCCATAGCTGTTGTGCTTGGTCAGATCCCGCCTCCTGGAAGAACCACTTTGCCGCAACAGAGGCATCTACAACCAATGTCATCGGTTGCGGTCCTCCCTGATCAACGCCGCCGAATCACCGCTCACAGGGCCGATCGCCTTCCGAATCTCCCGAAGCGCCTTGCTCACCTGCTTAGGCGACAGCTTGCCTGCATCGGCGGCTTCATTGAGCAGATGTCGTACCTCTGCCTGCAAGGAGCGCCCGTCGCGACGGGCTCGAGCCTTGAGCTTCCGCAAGGTGTCATCGTCAATATTCCGAACAAGGATATCTGTCATGTCTGCGCCTCAACGATATCATAATGATATCACTATACTTTCTGTCAAGCACCTATTGCCAAATTGCCCGCTGGTCAAATTGCGTGGGGCGCTATACGATGGTTACATGAGCGTTCGGCGGATTCTCATATTGACTAACCCGGCCAAGCCTGGCGTGATGGAGGCAGTGGAGGAGCTGCGCCCCTTCTTGAGCACCCAGGCCAAGGTGCTGGATGTACTTTCAATCACCCAGGAGCACGCAAAACTGGGCGACGATATCGACCTGTGCCTGGTGCTGGGCGGCGACGGCACGCTGCTTTCCGCCGCCCGAATGGTCGCGCCGCAGGGCATCCCGCTCCTGGGCGTCAACATGGGCAAGCTGGGTTTCCTGGCAGAGTTCAGCCTGCAGGACATCCACCTGCACCTGCCGGATATCCTCGCCGGGCGCGTCCCACCAACCCGCCGCATGATGCTCAGCGTCGCGATCGGCGGGTGCAGCCAGCGGTTCAGTTCAGTGGCCGCCAACGACGTGGTTATCGCCGCAGGGCCTCCATTCCGTATGATCGATCTGGAACTGGAGCAGGACGGGCAGAGCATTGCCCGTTACCAGGGCGACGGCCTGATTATCGCCACCCCCACCGGTTCGACGGGTTACAACTTATCGGCCGGCGGACCCATCCTGCAATCGACGCTCGAGGCGATCGCCATCACGCCAGTCGCCCCGCATAGTCTGTCGATCCGCCCGTTTGTCATCGCACCGGGACATACGATCTCCGTCCGCGCCAACCACGTAAACGCGGGATCGGCCGTCATTGTGGACGGACAGGTAACATCACTCTTATGCGGCGGAGATGTGATCGAAGTCCGCCGCGCAACATTCGACGCGTTGATTATCCCCCATCCTGGCCGAACGTTCTTCCAAACCCTTTCCGGCAAACTCCAGTGGGGCCAAGGCCCGCACTACCAACGCGGGCCTAGCAAGAACGTGGAGTAATCGGATATGCGCCGCGCCCTCGGGGAGTACGGCGTAATAAGAGAACCACTTCAACAGCGTCGCCGCGTTTGGAACTGTTGGACTTAACGCTGTGCGCCTGTTGGCGCGGTCGTCGGCGCCGAGGTGGAGGCGCGGGCGGTGTTTAAGCGAAGTTCCAGGGCACTGAGCAGGGGCTGTAATTCGGCAGGGACGCTCTTACGCTGGGCCTCGGTATCGATGGGGCCGTCGAACAGCGTATGGCCTTGCTTATCGGAGGCCTTGAGGACCTTTCCGCCAACGTTGCTGACCAAGGACAGGGCGTAGCGGTCATCCTCGATCTTAACCTGGACGGTATCGGCGGGCCTGTCGGCAGCCAGTTGTTGTAGGGTCTGCTGGCGGGACAGCTTGGTGGCCTGTTCGAGCTTCTCAAGCTTGGGCAGAAGGTCCTTGGGCAGGGCCTTTCGCTGGGCCTCGGTGTTGACCGGGCCGTCAAAGACAACCTTGTTGTCAGCCAGGGCGGTGGCAGTCAATTGCTTGCCCTGCTCATTGACGATAAGCATCAGGTCGTGTTCCTTGTCGGTCATACGAGCCCGGGAACTGCCCACCTCGTGCGGCATAGCCGCCAGCAGCCGAACCGGTACGCGAACCATGTTGCTGACATCCCTTTCGCCCAGGCGGACCTTCACGACATCTGTCTTGCCCCCGCGGCTGCGAGTGACCGCAATTCCCTGTCCATTCTTTGCGATGCGGACCAGTGTGGACAGTTGCGGGCCATTGATCAGCAATTGGTCGTCCAACTTCAGCAGGACATCATCGGCCTTCAGGCCGGCCACGTCGGCCGGACTATTGGGCTGGACATAAAGCACAAGCAGCCCCGTGCTGCCAGGCAACTTGAATCGGGCAGCCTGGCTTTCGTCGACGGCGGCCGTGGATACGCCAAAGAACGTCACTTTCTCCGCCGGCTGCGTCGCGGGCGCGGTGGTAGCCCCGGCGACAGCCTGCCCCAGGGCCGGCGTCGCTGCCAGCAGGATCATCACGGCAAGGGTTTTGGATATTCTCATCAGCAGCGGTTAATCCACGTTTACCGGGACAGTGATAACTTCTTCGTTCTTGTTCTCGACGTGAATGTTGTCGAAGGGGCCCACCCACTTGACTGTCTCGGTGTTCTTGACGCGAATCTTACGGGTGGGGTTTGGGTTGGTCGTATTGCCTGGGTCAATCTTTGAGTCGATGACCTTCTGGTCGCTGACATACTCCACGCGCATGAGGGAAGTGTCATCGGCCATGCGAGAGGGCTGGGTGGCCGTTGTTTCGGCGACCGGCCAGGTGCCCGACCCAGGTTGGGTATGCCCGAACCAGCCCAGCGTGACGGCCAGGGCCAGGGCGGCTGCCGCGGCCAGTGCGCCGCTGCCGAAGATAGTCAGGACCAGCGGTGATCGGCGAGGCGGGCGGGTGCCCATGACGCGGGCGTCCATCGCGATCGAGGGACGAGCCAGCGGCATACTTCGCAGCAAGGCCTCTAATTCTCTGTCTTCCAAATCCATTGTGCTACCTCAATTTCCTGTCGGTCCAGTGGCACGACCTTCAGTGCCCCCTGTTAAACACACGCGGGGGCCTGCGGGTTTTATTCATTGTTTTTATCGGACGGCAAATTCACACCAGCTTCTGCACGGCCTGCTTGAGTCGCTCCAGTGCCCGGCGGTACCGCGAGGCGATCGTCGGCAGCGGTTCTTCGAGCATCTGGGAGACCTCATCGAAAGTCATCCCAGCATAGACATGCAGGACGATGGCCTGTCTTTGTTCATCGGGCAGTTCCTCGACGGCCTTGCGGATCATGTCCCGCCGTTCGGTGTCCATCATGCTGGACATCGGGTCGTCGGCCTTGCCGTCGAACATCGAGCCATCCTCGGGGTTCTGCACGGTATTGGCGTTGCGACGCATCTGGTCGATGGACGCATTGCGAACGGCGGCAAAGACATATGGTACCAGTTCGCCGCGTGGGGCATTGTTCGTCCGCCAGAGCCGGCTGAACGCATCCTGCACGGCGTCCTCAGCGCGTGACGGACAGCGGGTGATCGACAGGGCCAACGTATAGAGTCCCTGGCGATGTTCCCAATACACCTGTTCCAGTTCCTGGTGCAGTGGCCCGACCATGCTTGTGTTGTTCATCCTTTACACGGGACATGCCCGCGCACTTATGCACGATTGTAGCAGGAAAATGTCATCTAGCCATAACTCTATAGCCACATGGGGCGTACGGAGAGTCCGCTTGCCATTTCGCAACCGTGCCACGCGGCGACTATACGAAATGGCAAGCCGCTCCTATGCCTGTGGCGTGCGGCTAACGTCCGTAGAACCATAGTGTTGGCGGCAGTACCAGTACCAGGTACATGAGGGTGTTTACGACGAACAGGACGCTCGACTCGCGGGCGCGGAGGTCGAACATGTTAGCCAACGCAACTGTCGTGATCGCCGTTGGGACAAAGGACTGAATCATCATCACAGGGACTGCCACCCCCTTTAGCGGCCAAGCCGTCAGGTACGTCAGGCCAACCATCAGCAGCCCGCTGACAAGCCCCAGTGCAAACCGCGATACCGCCAGGCCCGCGACGAGCTTCTTCAGTGCCCACGCGTGGGACATCTGCAGGCGCAGGCCAATGGCGAAGTATGCCGACACGTTAATAGCGTACAGCAGGACGTCGATCACGTGAAGGCGGTCGATCGCCGCCGGAACCGGGACGCGGCATAGCGACAGCGCCAGGCCGGCAAGGCTTATGGGCAAGGCCAGTCCTCGCCAGTCCAGCAGGCTGTGCACAAGCAGGCGCCACAACGGGCGCGGCGGGCCACTCGAGGAATAGTGCCTCGCCACCGGGTACCCCAGGAATACTACCGCGAGAGTGAAGAACGAGAAATACAGGCTGCCCAGGCTCAGGCCCTCCTGGCCGAACAGGACATAGAGAATGAAACTGCCCATGGTAAGACCCGTGTTGCCGAACGCGCTGGCCAGCACGAACACGCCCCGCTCGCCGCGGTCCTTGGTAAGGATGTCCGCCAGCGGCGCTGCCATGATCGCCAAAAGTCCCACCTGGACGCATCCCAGGAACGGCAGCCACATGAGTTCTATCCGCAGGGGCTGAATCTTCCAGATCGCCACCAGGCTGATCGCAGGGTAGCCCAGGACAGTCACCCACGTCATCAGCCAAGCCGCCAGACGCTCGCCCACTAGCCGCAGCCTCTGGCAGACATAACCAGCGGCCATCGAGACCAGGATCACAACAAAGATCGGGATGTACTTTTCCATCTAGTCCTTCACACGTAATCACGGGTGCAGCGGCACCGGTGCTTGTCACGCAGGCCAGTAAAATAGCTGGGAACGATCCCGATGAACATGGATAATTGGTGAATCATGAAGATACGAGTCACATTGGCGGCGATGGTTCCCGTTCTGGCGATCCTGGCGTTGTACACGCCGACGGCGCTGATGGGCGAGCCGCCGGCGAAGGCGGCGACAAGCGCGCCAGTCTCCCAGCCGGCGAGTCGACCCGCCATCGTCGAGCTAACCTTCCTGCACATCAACGACGTCCACGGCCAAATGCAGAGCCGCACCGTGAGTGGCAAGTCGGTGGGCGGGTACGCACGGCTGTCGACGCTCGTGGACCAGATCCGCCACGATAGCAAGTCGGAGCGGGTCTTCCTGGTGCACGCCGGCGACGAGCTCTCCCGCGGCGACGCTCTGACCCGTGCGACGCTCGGGGCGGCCAATTTCGAGATATTCAACTATCTCAAGTTCGACGCCTTCACACCGGGCAACGGCGATTACTACGACGGCCCGGACGTACTGCAGGCACGGATCAACGAGGCTGCCTTTCCTGTCCTGACCGCCAATATCACCCACCGCCAGACGGGAGAGGTTGTCGGGCGTTCGTATGTCATCGAGCAGGCTGGGCCTGTAAAGGTGGCCATTCTGGGGCTGTGTTACATACGCGAGGAGCATCCGTCTGCGTGGACGCTGCAAATGGCGGATGCCCAGGGAACGGCGGCGGCCCTGGTGCCGCTCTTGCGCAAGCGGGCCGACATCGTGGTCGCCTTGACGCATATTGGCTTGGGTGAGGACGTGGCGCTGGCCCAGAAGGTCGGCGGCATCGACCTGATCATCGGCGGCCACAGCCACACCAGCCTGCCGCAAGGCAAGAGCGTCAAGGGCCCTGCCGGCAGCGTGATGATCGCCCAGGCGCATGAGCAACTGAATGTCCTGGGCTGCGTGAAGATGACCCTGGAACTCAAGGACGGTCGCTACGTCGTCAAGGCCGTCCGCGCCTCGCTGATCCCGCTGGATGCGAAGATCAAGGAGGACCCCAAGGTCAAGGCGATGATCGCGAAGATGAGCCAAAAGGGATGGAAGCCCACCAGCCAGCCGGCAAGCCAACCCGCGCGGCAACCGGCGTTGCAAGGCGTCGGCCGATAGCCGCCGCTCTATTGCGGATTGTGGATTGTGGATCACCTTGGCCAAGCGTCTGTTGGCGGTGAAGAAGTTCAACAACGCTGCTAGGCAAGTCGGCGCCTGAATCAGCAGAACGTGGATGTCGGCTTGCCTTTCAGCGTCGTTCGACCACCGCTGGCCTTGGTCGAGACTCGACCTCAACGCCGGTTTATACGCCCGTTCTCCTAACGATTCGCAGACACGCCGCGGCCGCCAGCAGGAGCCCCAGGACGGTCAGCGGTTCGGGCACGACCGAGTTTGACCACTTCTCGTACGTCATGCCGTAGTTGTCCCGCAGGATAAGGTAGTCCTCGTATTGCACCATGCCGTCGCCGGAAAAATCCCCCTTCTTCCAATCACCGGGCTTACCGAAATTCGCCTCAAGGACAAGGTAATCCGAAAAGTCGACCACCCCATCGTGGTTGCAGTCGCCGGGCATGGCCACGGTAGCCGGCTCGGGCTGATCGGACAGAGTAGTGTCAGGCGGCGCTGGTGGCATCGGCTCGCCGATAGTAATGGCGGCCGCGCTAATTGAGATTGAGACCGTGAACCCAAGAAATGCGGCGCAACTAAACGCGTGTCGGAGCTTCATGGTTCCCCCTTTGTCTGCATGCACCGAATCATAGGCCGTTGGCGAACCATTGTGAGGCAGGAAAAACACCCAAGCAAGTGGCCTGGGAACCCGGCCATTCTGTGGGAAAACTTAGATTGCGAAGCTGGGCTTCTTCATTCGGGCATGGATGCGGCGACTCTCGGCGATCGCTGCTGGTCCACCAACTTCACAAACTCATCCAACGCCTGCAGGTAGCTCTGCCCCCCGACCAGCATCAGGTCGTTGTGGCCGGCGCCTTCAACCCACAGGCACTGCTTAGGGTCGTTGGCGGCGGCATAGTTCTTCTGGCCATGCCAGAATCGGACTACGCCATCGTCGCGGCCATGGACGACCAGGACCGGGCAGTGGACCTTGGGAAGCTTTTCGAGGTTGCAGTAGCGGTCCTTGGGGAAGATTGGCCAATGCGTAGCCACTCGGAACGCGGACGTAAACGCGCTCTCGAGGATCAGCCCGCCGACGGGGCGACGTATGGCCAGGTCGGTGGCCGGACCGCCGCCGATGGACCGCCCCAACAGCAGGATTCGTTCGGGCGATACGTGCTGGACGTTTACGAGCCAGTCGTACGCCGCGTTGATATCCGCGTAGGTGGCCTCTTCACTAGGCGAGCCCTGGCTGGTGCCATAGCCGTGGTAGTCATATCCAAGCACCGCATACCCGCTGTTTCGGATCCCCTGGTAGTAGGGCTCCATGTCGCCCATGTCCTCGCCGTTGCCATGACTGTACAGGATCGTGTAACGAGCCTTGGCGTTGGGAAGCCACATGGCCGAGATCTGCACGCCGTCGGCCGTCATGAGCTTGGTGATCCGCGCGTCGTCGGAGTAGCTCGACTCGTGCGGCCAGTACAGAACACGATTGATGAAACACAGTGCCACAATGAACCCCAGGATATATGTGCCTGCCACGAGAATCGCCAGACGCTTGGCCTGGCGCTTGAAGGTCATCTTCCGCTTGGACGGCTTTTCCGGAACGGCCGTTGTTATGGATGGGTCGTCGGTCATAATTCACGTCACTTGTTATAACACTGAGGTAGCAGAGGAAACGGAGTAAAAGCAAAAGCTCATATCTTCGTTTTACTCTGTTACCTCTGTTACCTCAGCGTTTATCAAATCCGTTCGCTCGCCTGGATCGCGAAGCGGTCAGTCATGCCGGCTATGTAATCGCAGGCAACGCGGTGGACGCCGCACTCTTCGACGCGCTGGGCGTAGCGCGGCGGCATACGTGTGGGGTCCTGGACGAACGCGTGGAACAGGCGCTCAATCACGCCGCGAGCTTGGCGGACCTTGCCTTCGTTGGCTGGGTGCAGATAAACGTTATAGAGCAGAAACTTCCCCATCTCGTCTATTGCAGCGGCCAGTGGCGACGAGAACGCCACCACGCGGCCACCGGCCGTGCGGGCGGCCTGCGGGGAATCGACGCCCATGGCCTGGATATTGGCGAGCGTCTGACGGATGGCGTCGTCGGCCATGGCCGCCAGGACGGCCTTTACGGCGCGGATGCGTTGATGGATTGGCCTGGCGTCGGCATACTCGCGCTGGGCGGTCTGCCACGCCTGGCGCCACAGGACGAGGTCTGAAAGCTGCTCCACAGTCAGCCAGCCCACGCCCAAGGCGTCCTCGAGGTCGGCCGAGGTGTATGCGATCTCGTCGGCCAGGTCCACGAGTTGGCCCTCCAGTGGGGCCTTCTGCGTGGTGTCGAAATCCTCGCAGATCGGCGTGTCGTAGCGGGTCTGGTGCTTGGCCAGGCACTCGCGGACCACGCTGGTGAGGTTCAGCCCGCGAAACGCCGGGTACGGGTGCTCCAGGTAATCCACCACGCGAAGCGACTGGCGATTGTGCTCGAAGTGCCCGTGATCGGCCATCAACTCATTGAGCACGCTCTCGCCGGTGTGGCCAAAGGGCGGATGGCCCAGGTCGTGTGCCAGCGCGACGGCCTCGATGACGTCCTCGTTGAGCCGCAGCGCCCGCCCCAGCGACCGCCCCACCTGCGCGACCTCCATCGTGTGCGTCAGCCGAGTGCGGTAATGATCGAACTCGTGAGGCACGAAGACCTGCGTCTTGAAGTCCAGCCTCCGAAAGGCTGCACAATGCACGATGCGGTCTCGGTCCCGCCCAAAGCACGTGCGATAGGAATGCTCCGGCTCGGGATACTTTCGCCCGCCGGAATCGGCCTCGCGAATAGCGAACGCGCCCAGCCACTGAGCGTGGAATTCTTCAAACGGATTCATGCCATACAGCATACCTGCCAGCGGTGCAGATTAACAGGCGTGATGCACCGGGGTCGCACAGCGCGACAGGGCAAGCCCGCTCTATATCCATGCAAGCCGAGGAAGTCGGCTGCTCAGCGGCCATGAGCGGGTAGCCCTCCATAGCCCCGCCTCTTCATTCCTACAGCCTACGGTCTACAGCCTCCAGCCTCTGTCGTTAAAAGAAAAACCCCACGTCTCCGTGGGGTCTTTCGCTTCGTGCATGTGTAAGGTGCGGATCTGCTATGCCTTGCCGAGATACTCGCCAGTGCGGGTGTCAACGCGGACCTTTTGGCCGTTGTTGATGAAGGCCGGCACGCGGATGCGGGCCCCGCCCTCGCAGACGGCTTCCTTCAACTGGTTAGTGGCCGTGGCGCCCTTGACTTCCGGCGGTGTGTCCACAATGAGCAGGTCCACCGTGTTGGGCAGTTCGATCGTGACGGGCTTTTCCTCGATGATGCCAACAATGATCGGCAGATTCGGCGTCAGGTAAACCGAGGCCTCGCCGATCATGTCCGCCGGAATGTTGAACTCCTCGTAGGTCTGCATGTCCATGACCACGTGGTTGCCGCCGGCGGAGTACATGTACTCCATGGTCTTTCGGTCCAGGAAGACTTCCTCGAACCCCTCATCGGTGCGGAACCGCTCCTCGATGAGTTGACCGGTCTTGATGTTCTTGAGCCGTATGACCTGGTAGCTGCGCCAGTTGCCCTTGGCCACCTTCTGGTTGTCTATGCAGGTCCACAGGCCGTCTTTGTAATTCACCGCCATACCACCGCGAAGATCAATTGCCTTAATCGCCATAACGTGTGTGTCTCCGTCAAATAATCGTTAGTCCGACTATTGTAACGAATGCCGCCGTTCACGCAAGACCGATTTCAACGCGAAGCCAATCGCCAATGGCCAATAGCCAATGGCCAATAGCCAATGGCCAATAGGTATGCGGTAGCACACGGCGTACATTGAAATGCGAACTCGCGGGCCCAGTAGCCTTCGCCTACAATACGAGACTTGTCTATACGTTGATTCTTCCCCGTGTCTTCGAAGACCTATTGGCCATTGGCTATTGGCTATTGGCTTCTCCCAAGGTACAACTAGTCCCAAGGAGCAAACCCATGGACCAACCCATCGCATCATTGGAAGATATTTGGCCGCTGCAGGCGACGCTGAACAAGAAGTCCGGTATCGACACCCTCGCACTGGGCAAGGCCCTGGCTGGCGAGCCCTCGGACGAGGCCCTTCTGGCGGCCGGCCGGGCATTGAAGAACTATATCGACGCTCTGTCATCGGAGTGTCACGAGCTGCAGGACTGCATGTCATGGAAGCACTGGTATCGCGAGGCCCGAGAGGGGCGGCAGTACCAACTTCAGGACCTCCAGAACGCCCGCGTGGAGGCCACCGACATGCTGTTCTTCTGGGTGAGCATCTGCCAAGTACTTGGCCTGACGCCCGACGACGTCTATCGCCTGTATGCCAAGAAGCTTGGCATAAACCACAACCGCCAGGACGAAAACCGCTCCCAGGCCGAGCACGGCACGCACGAGGATGAGAACCGCGCGGTGGTATAGGCATCCGCCAAGGCGAACAACGCAAAAAGGCAAGCCGACCTGCGAGGTGGCTTGCCTTTTTGCGTTGTTTGTTCTGGCGTAAAGCTTACTGCTTCTCGCCGGTCAGTTTTTCTATCATCTTTTCGCAGTAAGCGCGATTGGCCAGGCGCTCGGGGTCCGGGCGGCTGAGGCTCATGCGGAAGCACTCGAGGGCCTTGGCGTAGTTCTTCAGGTGGGTGTCATACACCGTGGCGGCCTGGAAGCAGGCAGGCTCTTCCACGTGCGGGTCCCAGGTCCAGGACCGCTCGTACCAGTACACGCAGATCGCGTTTTCCTTGAAGTATTCCTTGTAGATCTCGGCGATGTAGTACGCCGACAGGGCGATCCGCCGCGACGTGGGATACTCGTCAACAAGCTGCTGGAACTTCGCCAGGGCGTGGCGTTCCTTCTCGTAGTTCGATACGGCTGGGAAGTACTTGCCGCCCCAGAACAGGCCCGTCGCCTCCTGGTAGAGTTGCTCGGCGGCTGGGATTTCCTCGGTGCCGCGGAGGCTCAGCGGTGGCAGTTGCAGCTCTGGGAAGTACGGGTAGATCCAGACCGGCTCGAACCGCTCCTGCATGTTGACCATCATCTTGAGCTTGTGCTCGTCGGCCCCGCCGCGGGACTGGTACAGGGCAATGATGTTCTTTACGCCCTTGTAGTAGTCGTTGCGGGCGACCATGAGCGGCTCGACGAGGCTATGCTCGGTCTCGTGGGCCATGTTCGCGCCGGCGGGCTGGGGTATGGCGGGCACGCCTTCCCAGGCCCAGGTTCGGGCGTTGTTGAGGTTATTCCACTCGTTCTTGGACCAGCGCTGCTTGTCCAGGTTGCCGATCTTGAAGTAGTAGGCCTGCATCAGCTCGAGCTGATAGAGGTACTGCGTGCGGGCCGTCTCCAGGGCCATCACGGCCTGCTTTTCCTGGGGATCGTTAACGGCGAGGGTCTCCGTCGGCTGCCCGTTATTCAGCGGCGGCGGCGGTTCGGGCCGGCTGGTGATCGGATTGAAGGCACGGTCAGCAGCGCCGCAGCCAGCGAAGAGGGAAACAGCCAATAGCAAAGCCGAAGCCATCCAAGGCCTGCCAGAGAGTGTGGACATCATAGAAGGTCTCCTTACCTGTGGCTGATATTATCTGCACTCCCCCGCCGGGATGCAAGATGTTTGTCAAGGTGGGGAAGACCCGGGGAAGAAGCGATGAGTAAGGAATGGAACAAGGAGAAATACTGACTTGTAGTCCAAAGCCCACCGACGGCGTCGGTGGGTGTTTTCGCTACCCAGCGTCGATCATCATCATTGACAGGACATACAGGACGCCCAAGAGCGGCGGGAACCCCACGCGGATGTAGAGGCAGTCGCGGGGTGAGGGCGTGTCCGGGCGGCGGACCATGATGAGCGCCACCGATGCCCAGTACGCAAGGAATGCCCCAAAAACCGCCACATGCAGCACCGGGCCCTTGTGCGGCACAGCCGCCAGACCCGCGGCCACCAGCACCTGCAGGAATGCCGAGATCATAACGGGCTCGTGATAAGTTTGGGAAACGGTCGAACGCACAGGCGCCTCCGCAGCCGCTCCATCGGCACCATGACCTGACCGTCCATTCGCAGGTGTGCTCATCTCTCTCCAGATAAAGTCTACCACGCCCGCCCATTACGCCAAGAGGGATTCTGACAGCAGTAAGTACAAGACCGTCGGCGGGAATTGAATAAGGTGTCCCAGTAGGCCACCGGATACACTGTTGGCCAGAAAACCCGAACCTATGCAGGCCGGGGCGGCTCTATAGATCGAGGAAGTCTGCATGTCCCAAGGGCTGGATGATCTTTTGGAGCGATGCAAACAGGGCGATCGCCAGTCGATGGCGACGTTGCTGAGTCGTTATTGGCAGCACGCCCAGGACCAGGCGGCAGCTGTGTTGGGTGATGAGCAGTTGGCTGAAGACGCCGCCCAAGAGACAATGGTAATAGTGTTCCAACGGCTGGATAAACTCCGTTCCCCGGCAGCGTTCGCGGGCTGGCTGCGGCAGATCGCGCGGAGCTGCGCCTATCGCATTGTGAGGTCGGGCGGTGTTTCACATCGGGAGCTTGTGAGCGAGCCGGCCGTGACAGACCAGGCACCGGCGGCATTGCAACGTCGAGAATTGGAGAGGCTGGTGCGTCATGTAGTCTCTCGCCTGCCGCGGCCCTCACGTGAGCCAGTGGAGCTTTATTACCTTGATGAGTTGGCGCAGGAAGAAATTGCACACAAGCTGGATATTCCGGCTGGTACGCTCAAACGGCGATTGTACGACGCCCGCAAGGTGCTTCGGGACATGCTTCTGGGATACATTACCGATGGCAGGCTTCCTCAGGGGCTCAAGCCAGATGATGATTCAATGATATTGTAAGGAGCGAAACCATGGCTAATCAGGAGACTGCATTACCCCAACTTCTTCAAGACGCTGTGGACAGTCGGGCCAGCGATCTGTTTCTGCTGCCGGGCGAGCCGCCAACCTTCCGCATCGCCGGGGTCTTAAAGCGTTCTGATTCCGAAATTTTGACCGCAGAGGATGTCGAGGAGATGGCTGTGGGGCTTATCGGCGCGGAGCGCGTTAAGTCCATTGGGCGAGATGAGCCTGACGTTGTGACTTCGTGCGGCGTAGAGGGGGTCGTTGATGGTCGTGCATGTATAGCAAGATCGATGGGACACATAACTATCGTCATTCGCTTATTGCCGCGACGGCTGCCCACATTGCATGAGCTGGGAGTACCAGCGGTCATGCAGGAAATGATGTACTGCCCGAATGGGTTGATTATCATCAGTGGACCGGCTGGCTCCGGCAAGACTACTACGCTCGTTGCCCTGCTGGAGCACCTCAACCAGACGCGGGCGGAGCACATTCGCACCGTCGAAAACCCGTTGTCGTACCGACTGACGCCCAAAAAGGGGATCATCATTCAACAGGAGGTCGGGATCGACACGCCTAGCACGCTGGCCGGAATTAAGACGTCCATGCTGCAGGACCTGGATGTGTTGATGATCGGCGAGCTTCGCACGGCCGAGGAGCTTCAGGCTTGCATAACCGCCGCAGAGACCGGGCACCTGGTTGTGGTGCAGGTGCACGCAGATAATCCCGCGCATGCGATCTCGCGGATGATCGATGCCATGCCTGAGGGCATCAACAGCATCTTTACGAGGAAACTGGCGGCCCAGCTGCGAGCTGTGCTAACTCAGCGGCTGGTGCACAGCGCAAAGGGTGGTTGGGTCGCCGCTTACGCCGTGCTCATTCCTGATGCGGAGTTGCGACAGGCACTTCATGCGGGTGGAGATGTCATGATCCGCCGCTCACCCTGGCCGGCCGGTTGCCAAACAATGCGGGAAGGAATCGCTCACCTGCTTGCAGAAGGACATATAACACAGCAGACCGCTGACGAGGCGATAGCCGGCCTTGAAAGCAACGCCTAAAAGTCCCACGCGCCTCCAAGGAGTTCTGCAGTATTAAAAAGAAGCAGCCGCCATTTCTAAGAATGGCGGCTGCTTCGTCAAGTTACGTACTTATTACACGTCCAGGTTCTTCACTTCCAAGGCGTGTTCTTCGATAAACATGCGGCGGCGTTCGACGTTGTCGCCCATCAGGAGACTGAACAGGCGTTCGGCCTCTTCGGCTTCCTCGGCCGTGACGCGGAGCATGACGCGGCGTTCGGGGTCCATGGTGGTTTCCCACAGTTCGTCGGGGTTCATTTCGCCCAAGCCCTTGAACCGCTTGATCTCGATGCCCCGCTGCCCGATCTTGCGGACGGCGCCGGCGATGTCGGCTACGTTGTCGCACTCGAGTTCTTCCGCCTCGTTGATCAGGACATACTTGGCCGGCGGCCTCTCGCCAGTGACGGTCTCCTCACGGGTGAGGAAGAAGTCCTCGATGGAGACATTCAATCTTCGCATCTGTTCGAAAATCTTTTCGATGTCGCGTACCTCGTGAAGCTCAGCCCGCTTGCCGATGCGACGGGCGGCGGCTTGCCTGCGCTGTTCGGCCTCGGCAGCCTGGGCAGCTTGGGCAGTGGCATCATCGGGCGCTGGCTCGACAGCCTTGCCGTTCTTGGCCGCTTTGCCGGTGCGCCGCCACGCGGCGGCAACTCGCTCGGTCTCCTCTTCCTCAAGGATCGTGTCCTGGTGCTTGCGGAAGACTTCCTCGTATTCTTCCTGGCTGTGACGGAACAGGGTGTGCCCGTTGATCGTCATCCAGTGCGTGGGAAGCTTGCCTTCCTTGTTGCGGTGCTCCATGAGGCTCTTGAACGGCAGTCCCCGCCGCTCCACGATTCGGAGTTTTTCGGCCAGTTGGTCAAGCGCCTCGATCAATTCGGCCAGCTTGGAGTTTGTAAACCGCTGGGTAACTTCCATCTTCTTCTTGCCGTAGTCGCGGACTTCCAGCGTGGTGTCCTTGAGTCCCAGCTCCATAAGTGTGCGCCGCATCTCGCGCTCGTCCTGAACATACTTCTTTTCCTTGCGGCGGGCCACCAGGTAAAGCGGCGGCTGGGCGATGAAGACGTGGCCATTCATCACCAAGGGCTTCATGTGACGGAAGAAGAACGTCAGCAATAGCGTGCGGATGTGGCTGCCGTCGACGTCGGCATCGGTCATGATAACAACCTTGCCGTAGCGGAGCTTAGTGAGGTCGAACTCGTCAGTACCGATGCCGCAGCCCAAAGCTGAGATAATCGTCTGGATTTCGGTGTAGTTGAGGATCTTATCCAGGCGGGCCTTCTCGACGTTGAGGATCTTGCCCCGCAATGGCAGGATGGCCTGCGTTGAGGAATTGCGCCCCTGCTTTGCGGAACCGCCTGCCGAATCGCCCTCGACCAGGAACAGCTCGGTACTGGCGCGGTCCTTGGACCGGCAGTCGGCAAGTTTGCCCGGCAGCGAGCCGCTGGCCAGGGCGCCCTTGCGGCGGGTCAGGTCGCGGGCCTTGCGGGCGGCCTCGCGGGCCTGCAACGCCGAGATACCTTTTGTGACGATCGACTTGGCGTCGGCAGGGTGTTCTTCCAGCCAGGTCGACAACTGCTCATTCACTACCTGCGTGACGAAACTCTCCACCTCGCTGTTGCCCAGCTTGGTCTTGGTCTGGCCTTCAAACTGCGGGTCGGGCACCTTTACGGTCACGACGGCGGTCAGGCCTTCGCGAAGGTCGTCGCCGGTAGGTGCGGCGTCATCTTCCTTGAGCAGCTTTGCCGAACGGGCGTATGAGTTGATCGTACGGGTAAGGGCACTCTTGAAGCCCACCAGGTGAGCCCCGCCCTCCAGCGTGTTGATGTTATTGGCGAACGAGAACAGCGTCTCATTGTAACCATCGTTGTACTGCAGGACGATGTCGACCGCCAAGTGCGACTTATCGTCGGCCTTGCTGATGAGGATCGGCTTGTGCACCGATTCCTTGCTCTCGTTAAGGTGCGTCACGTACGCGATCAGGCCTTCGTCGTATTGGAAGACCTCGTGCTTCTCATTGCGGTCGTCGGTCAGCTCGATCTTGAGACCTTCGTTGAGGTACGCCAGTTCGCGAAGCCGCGTGGCCAGCACCTCGTACTTGAAGGTCGTGTCGGGGAAGATCTCCGCGTCGGCCTTGAAGGTGACCTTCGTGCCGCTCTTCTTGCGCTGGCCGATCTTCTTGAGCTCGCCGGTCTTCTTGCCTCGCTCGAATTCCATCTGGTAAAGGTTGCCGTCGCGGCAGACCTCGACCTCCATCCACTCGCTAAGGGCGTTGACCACCGAGGCCCCTACCCCGTGCAGGCCACCGGAGACCTTGTAGACGTCGTGATCAAACTTGCCGCCAGCGCCCAGCCGACAGAAGACGACCTCAAGCGTCGAGATCTTTTCCTCGGGGTGGATGCCTACCGGAATGCCCAGGCCATCATCCGTGACGCTCACCGAACCGTCGGCGTGAACGCCCACGGCGATGCTGCTGCAGCGCCCGGCCATCGCCTCGTCAATGGCGTTGTCCACGATCTCCCACACCAAGTGGTGCAGGCCGCGAACGGTCGTGTCGCCAATGTACATGCCAGGCCGTTTGCGGACGTGGTCGAAGTCCTTGAGGACCTTGATCTTACTCTCGTCGTACGTCGTCGATATCTCTGTAATTTCGTTCGTGTCGGCCATATCCTTGGCCACCTCTTCTAATCACTGCAGGCAATGTCACCTGCTGTCCTATTCAGTACGATGAAAACTCTGCTGGGTCGGACATCCATGTCCGATAATAAGAAACTTTCGCCAGCCCCACCCGCCGCGGTGTCCATCAACAACAACTGCCGCAGCTTAGGCAGTAATTATCCCAGAATCGAAGTGGAATTGCCAGTCAAAACTGCACGAGACAAGAGGAAAGAAACGCGCCTTATGTGTAAGCGGCAACGACAGTTAGAATTATATCTAAACGCCCGCAGCCACTTTCGGTTTCCAAGCGTAATCTCCAAATTGCAGATCGGTCTGCCAGCTCAGCTTTCCACTCGCTTAAGCCCCAGGCAGGAGGACAACCGCTCAAAATCTTCGAGGCTGTAGTAGTCTATCAACAGCCGCCCCGTATTCTTCGCGCGGCCGGGTTGGATGAATACCTTAGTTCCTACCACCTGCGTAAGTTGGTCTTCCAGGTCGCGGATGTACGGTGCCTTGGTCTTGGCAGTCTTGGTAGCGGGCTGACCGCCTGGCGACTGAGCGGCTGCGATAAGGCCCTCTAGCTGGCGTACCGAAAGCTCCTCCTGTGCAACTCTTTGTGCCAACCGTAGTTGTAAATCCGACTGATGCACCAGGCCAGCCAAGACCTTTGCATGGCCAAACGTCAGTTTGCCCGCAAGCAGGAGTTGCTGAACCTCATCGCATAAGTCTAGCATTCTCAAGTAGTTAGCAATTGTTGCCCGCGGCAGGCCCAGGCGTTCGGATGCCTCCTGCTGTGTAATCTTGAAGCGGTCCATGTGGTCGCGGTATGCCGTTGCACGTTCGACCGGGTTCAGGTCGCTTCGCTGGATATTCTCGATAAGCGCCCACTCTAGCATCTGCTGATGGGTGGCATCCTTGATGACGCAGGGCACCGTCTGGCGGCCAGCCAGGCGGGCGGCCCGGAGGCGGCGCTCCCCTGCGATCAGGACAAACGAAGTATTGGCGCCGCTTCCGTTGGCAGGGCAGATCACCAGCGGCTGGAGTATCCCCTGCAGCCGTATGCTGTCAGTGAGCTCCTGGAGCTCCTCGGGGCGGAACTCGCGTCGCGGCTGATAGGGGTTTGGGGAGATATCGTCTATCTTGATCTCGGCGGGGGTGCCCTTGGGGTCCGTCACCGTGACAGTGACGACCTTGGGTTCCGCGGCCGAGTCAGAGACGAACTGGCCAGTCTGGCCATGCGATGCGGGCTCTGGGGCGGTAATTACGTTGCTTATGAGGCTTGACAGCCCCCTGCCCAGTCGAGGCTTTTGCGGAATGAGCTTGGACATCTGCGGGCATCCTTTCCCGTGTAGACGGTATACGGCGTAGTTCTCGATGGGCGTTTGTAATCGTCGCTGGCGGCGGCCAGTGATTGTTCCACATGGAACACTTGCTGGATGTATCAGAGGTGATTGGCGATGGCAAGAGAAATCTTCTCTACAAACCACTTGCATCAGACTTCTATTCTCGCAGCATGCACGGGAAGCGGGAACCAGGTTTCTTCCACCGTAGCCGCAGTGTCTCTGTGGTTATTCAGACGTCCCAACCAACAATGGTATTTGTTCCACGTGGAACAATCGTAAATGGAGGAGATTACCGGCCGCGGATGTCAAGCCACTTGGCGAGCACCATAGGCGACCAAAGGCGGTGGCGGTCATGGCCGGAAAGATGGTCACTAACCAATGTACTGGGAATGTACTTCGTCAATCAGGTCGTTACCTATCTTCGTTTTTTCAAACCACGAATGACGAAGCTCGAATGTCGAAACAAGCCCGAATGACGAGGTTCCGGGTGCCGCGGCAGCGCCAGCCTTTGACAGTATGAGTCAAGAAATAGATCAACGCAACGGCAGCCGAGATTCTCTTCGCGTTTCGTCATTGATTCGCCATTCCGGGCTTCGTCATTCGGCCTCATGCGTCGGAAGTTCCGCCACTAATGACGTCTGGGGAACCACATCGGCAGTCGAGGCACCGGGCAGGGGAAGTGGTGTCGGCCACGGGCATTACGAGGCAACGATCGCACCCACCGAAGACCTCGTCGCCGCCGTCGCCCGTGAGTACGACGGTGACATGCCGCCTTAGAGCCTGGCAAGTAGGAGCTGGGGATGGCGTTCTATTCCCCCTGGCGGTTCGTGATGGACTGCGACGATCCGCTCGACCATCGACTCGCGTCTAGGCTCGATTAGCAATTCCGTGTGATCCGTGCCCAATTGCTGAGCGACACGAAGGGCCTTGGGGCGTTCATCATGGGTGCTGTTAGCAAAGCCCGCAGTGAAAGTCCGCATGCCTCCCCGACAGCGGCTTCGCGGGCGAGCAGGGGGCCGTCACAAGGGCTGAGTATGCCGCCACTGAGCAGGGAATGTCACCGACCATTACAGCGATTGTCCGATCCGCTGGCGAAGGCGTGAACGCTAGCATCAGGTGTTGCCTGTAGCTACGACAGTTGCAGCGGCGGGGGGGGGATTGACTTGTCGCACCGCAAGTACGGTCTAAGACAAGAGTTATACAAATAACTCAAATACCGACTGAGTCCTGCCATGTATCCAAGCAGGGCATATTCCACAAGCGCGTGGACTTATTGACTCATGGATGACTCAGAAGGCCTTGGCCCCGGACCAGGGAAGAGGGCTCGATCATTGCTTTACAGCGTTATATACTTTTGCAAACCCTGTGTTTATAGAGTCTTTAAGCCTCTGCTGGAACGCCTCTTGGGTCACCGATTCATTCTGGAAGGTCCGTGTAACCTTGCCATTGGCAGGGTCCACGACGCGGGTCATGGTGATCAAGTTTACTCTATCACGATGGTTCCCTGGCCGGTCTGCAACGACCAGCATATCAGTGACCGCGGTGGAACCGTTGTCAAAACAGAAGACATAGCCAACTTCCTGGTCTTCGTGGCTCGGGCAGTTGAAGATCTTCTTAGACTCGTCGCTGAGTTGGTCCAACTTGGTGGCTGAAGACACCCCGGTCTTTGGCTGGAAGCGGGCTAAAAGGCTCTCCATGCTTAAACCACTGTTCACATCTGCAAGCTTGTCGCAGATAACCTTGAGATGGTTCTGGCAGATAAGGCTGTTTCGTTTGTCCTTTGTTGCCTCGACGGTCGGTCTGTACGCGATCAGGCCCGACGCGCCGCAGACAACAAGGAGGATCAGCATTGGCAGGGCGACGGCCTTGAATGTCTGCCGCGCTGTCGCGGCAAACATGGCAAAATACACCGAGAACGCTACCCCCAGGCCGATGATCACCCCGACGAGGCCGCCGACGATTATGAAGGGACCGACGCCGCCTTCTGAGGTGTCCTTGACGGCTCCGGCGATCTGCAGTGACAGGTACAGGACCACGCCGACGGCGAACCCAGCGGCCAGCGACGCCAGCAGCGTCGCCAAGATACCCTTCTCAGGCCTGGCACGCTTGGATCCGGTCACTCGGCGAATGCCATAGCCGATCGCTAAGCCCCCGCCGAAGATCCAAAGCACAATTATCGGAAGGATGACGAACAGTTGCCACCGATATAGGTATTCAGTCCAAACTGCCAGCAAGGTTGTCTCCCGCAAGAGATAAGTGCAACGTACGCCAAGGGGCCGGCGGCGCACAAGCCGCTATCGTAATACCATTGCCACGCCCGCCGCTTATAACGCCGACGGAGGGACACCGCCTAGGGTATCCCTATTCCTAACGGCCTGAACTTCCCCTTACATTAGCAGATTTCCCGGGGCCAAGGCAAGACGAAGAATGATAACGAAATATTTCGTTGACTTCACGAAGGATTTCGTTTGAGTAACGAAATACTTCGTTATAGTATTCCTCGGAGAACGAAACTCTTCGTTACATTGATCGTCTAACGTCTATTGGACGAAGGCTAAGAAAGGCAAACGTCATGAAGCGTAAGGCGCACAGTCGGCCGACCGACGGGGAACTTGAGATCCTGCGACTATTGTGGACCCACGGGCCCAGCTCGGTGGGGCAGGTGCACAAGCAGTTGCACGCGGCCAAGGGCACTGCGTACAACACCACGCTCAAGCTCATGCAGATCATGCACGAAAAGGGCCTGCTATTGCGTGACGAGTCTCAGCGGCCGCAGGTCTATTCCGCCAGCACTCCCGAAGGCCAGATGCAGCAGCACCTGGTGTGGGACCTCCTGCAGCGGGCGTTTGGGGGTTCGGCGCGGAAGCTGGTGGCAGCCCTGACCGCGACTGACCTCTCGCCGAGCGAGAAGGCCGAGATCCGCCATCTGCTGAATGAGACCAAGGAGGATAAGCGATGAGCAACCTCACAGACATTCTCTCCAGTCCGATCATGCAGCGCCTGGGTTGGGCAATCGTGCATTCGCTTTGGCAGGTGGGGGCGGTGGCGCTTGGGTTAGCCATTATCCTTGGCGTGATGCGTCGCAGTTCATCCCGCGCCCGTTACATGGCCGCCTGCGTGGCCATGGTGCTTGCCGTTATTTCGCCGATCGTCACAGCATTCGTGGTCTCGCCGACGAGTACCCCGGTTGCGAGTGAGGCGCCCGCTGTGCCGACGCCTCTAGGGGCGTGGCATGTGGACGGCTCGCCTGCCGTGCCGCTGCACGAGCCAGCCGACATTGGACCGCTCGCCCAGCCCAGTGGTACGCCGCACGTCATCGCTGCCGCACCGGCGCCGCAGGCCGTGGCACAGGTCGATCCGCCCCAGCCCAGGCGATCTTGGCTTGAGGTCGCACAGCAGGACTACATTGACCCCGCGTTGCCGTGGGCGACGCTGGCCTGGCTGGCGGGGGCGGTCTTGTTGTCCATATGGCATCTCAGCGGCTACCTGCTGCTGCAGCGGATCCGCCACATGGCACCCGCTCTGCCTCATGGCGAGCTTCGTGAGATGATGGACCGTCTGCGCGGACGGCTGAGCGTGTCCGCGCCGGTGAGCCTGCTTGAGTCGGCCTTGGTGAAGGTGCCGACGGTGATCGGTTGGCTGCGGCCAGCGCTGCTCATGCCGGTGAGCGCGCTGACCGGCCTGAGCATCATGCAGGTAGAGGCCATTCTCGCACACGAGCTGGCACACATCCGCCGCTACGATGCCCTGGTCCGCATGCTGCAGGCCGTTGTCGAGACTCTGCTATTCTACCACCCGGCCTTGTGGTGGATTTCCGGCCGAGTCCGGCAGGAAAGCGAACACTGCTGCGACGAACTGGCCTTGAGCGTTTGCGGCGACCGCCGCGGATACGCACAGGCCTTGGCGTCCTTGGCGGGTGCGAGCGAGCCGGCTCGCCACCTGGTCCCAGCCGCCAGCGGTGGCAAACTCCTGCCACGCATTCGCCGCATCCTGGGCGTCAACACCGCCACGCCGCGTGGGGCACTGCGGAGCTGGCCGGCGGCGGCCGCGGCCATTCTGCTGCTGGTTGTGCCTCTGGTGGTCTTGTCGTGCGCCGCACCCAAAGCGGCGACACCAATGTCGTCAGAGCCGGTGAACAAAGGTCTTATCGGTCATCAAGACGCAACCCACGCCATGCAACCGGGAGCCGAGAAGACCATGGATGCTGCGCAGCGGGCGAACCTGGCCACCATGTTGCCGTCGAGGACCTCGCTCTCCAGATGCTCGTGGCGATTCGGGACAAGGATGACGCGGCGCTGAAGTCGATGGCCGTAGACCGCATCAAGGGTTGGAAAACTGCCCTGCCGCAGTTCGCCATGGAAATGCGGGAACGGTTCCTGCAAGGGACCGGCAAGCCGTTCCAGATGTTCGCGGGAAAATCCATTGTGCTTGGGGATGTGGCGGCCGTTCAGTGCACTGGCCCGAAGGAACTGGGCGATACTTACTTGGCGTTGTTCTTTGTGAGAACCGACACAGGCTGGAAGAACTTCAGCTTGCGAAAGTCACGAGTGTCGATGCCGATGGAGACGCTTCTTCAAAACGCTGCCAAGTCCATCAAGGTGTCCATACCGGCCACGCAGGCGGCGGGGGGCGAGGCGGCCCTGGCCCAACTGAACCATGAGAAGGCCCAATGGGAACTGATGCTGGGGCAGCTTGCAAACAAGTCTGTAACGGCTGCTGCGGCTGAACGCCAGGGGCTCAAGGTGCTGCAGGCCCTCGTGAACGTTCGAGAGATCACTTACGGGTCCCACTCCT
>Ga0265339_10000828_pt1 | contig 23823 bp, 28 predicted proteins | sample 4CB219metaG_FD_202085 | JGI IMG/M metagenome (GOLD analysis project Ga0265339, IMG submission 202085) | Rhizosphere microbial communities from Carex aquatilis grown in University of Washington, Seatle, WA, United States - 4-CB2-19 metaG | ecosystem: Host-associated > Plants > Roots >... | reverse complement strand
TGATCAGCTTGAATCCCGCCGCTTCGACTTCCTGTCGAAGAAACGCCTCTTCGATGCGATGCAGGGTGCCGGATTCGGAGATGCCGGTACCAGGCCGACCCGAATGATCAGCTATAACATAGAGGCCTCCCGACTTCAGCGCGCCAAAGACCGCCTTGTTCATCGCCGCGCGATCCACGCCGAGGTGTCCAAGGTCGTGATAGTTGAACATCAAAGTCACGAGATCGACACCTCCTGCCGCGAGCTCGGACGGAACGGGATCTTCGAATGGTCGGGAGAGCGCGACGATCGGGGCGGCCTGGACGCCATGGCTTCGGAGATGGTTTTCGCGTTCGGCGAGGGCGACAGGGGATGGTCGCGGCGCGCTTGCCGGCGCTGCACTCGGCGTGGTGGGTGGATTGCTGTTGCCCTCGGGCGTGACCATGGGTGTGGGTACCCGGTTGGGATCGCGCGGTCGGCTCTGGCCGTAGACCTTGCCCGAGGGTCCGATCGCACGGGCTAACAATTCCGTGGTGTAGCCACCGCTCGCGCTGAGATCGACCGCGACGATACCGGGACGAATGCCGATGAAGCCCAGCATCTGCTCAGGCTTGCGGCGCTGATCATTGGCGCGATCTACCGCGGTACGATCGGGACTCCTCACGATCTTGGCAATTTGCTCCGATGAAATTGGCGACGAACCCTGCTGTGCTGTTGCTGCCTGGGCGTTGAGGAACAGGCCCGCGCTGACGCTGACCGCAAGGAGGAGGCCTTTTGTTGGGCTTTTCATCGTTTTGCTCATGGCTCTCTGACCCATCTCCAGGACCGGCGATGCGACGATCCTAGATGGTTTGCCTTCGCCGGCCAACGACAGGGACCGATATTAGGTCACCATCAGTGCGCTCAATTGGAACCTTTGCCCGCAGGGCGAATCAGTTTCGCTGTCCGTGTCCCGTGGCTCGTTCATTCCGGTCCCACGAGTGCATGGGCGCGAAAGCGAATTCGCATTGCAACTCAAGCCGATCTGGGCTGTTCAGTCCTGCGGCGAAAAAAATCATTTCGTTTTTCCAGAAATCGTGGTAGAAACCCCGCCGTTCCGCGCCGATTGCTGAGGGGCGTGTCGCGATCGTCACGAACGTGGCGCGGAATGCGGTGGACGCGGATGTGCCGACTGACGAGCGGCGCGGATGCGGACGGCGAAGTCGTGTGGTCCTGGCGCGCCCATGCAGGCGCCAAGCTTTGCGGAGGTGATGAATCCCGCGAGGCGACGGTGGCAAACGCCGGTTCACCGGGGAGAGCACGAAATAAGCCGTAAACCATCGCGCAGGGAAGGTCGGTTGTCACCGCCTGTACCTGTGGTCAACGCGCGCCTCGCGCAACTTTTCTGCGCGGGGGCCCCGGGTGCATGCGGCCACCCGGCCTTCCCTGCGCCCTCCGCTTTCTGGAGGGTGAAATTGCGCAAAGCTCGGACGCAAATGCGGCGCGAGAAGGCGGGATGCTGGCTTGCGAAAATTCAGGCGAAGTTTTCATCCAAGACCAGGGCGCTCTGGAGAAGCAGCCAGGAGCGCGGTGCCAATCGATATGCCCTCGCCCCTTGTGGGAGAGGGCAACTCCGCAGTCGGCAGCGGGCCTCACTCGGGTGAGGGGTTTCACTCCACGACGTCCGATGCGGAAGCAAACCCCTCACCCGGTTTCTCACTTCGTTCGAAACCACCCTCTCCCACAAGGGGCGAGGGTGCAGCCGGATTCGCTGCCAGAGATGCGATTACGGCGCGTGGCCTTCAGGTCAAACCTCGCGCCGGCTCAGGAACGCCAGGCGCTCGAACAGGTGCACGTCCTGCTCGTTCTTGAGCAGCGCGCCGTGCAGCGGCGGGATCAGCTTGCGCGGATCGCGCTCGCGCAGCATTTCCGGCGTGATGTCCTCATTGAGCAGGAGCTTCAGCCAGTCGAGCAGCTCCGACGTCGAGGGCTTCTTTTTCAGTCCGGGCACCTCGCGCACCTCGAAGAAGATGCGCAAGGCTTCTTCCACCAGGCGCTTCTTGATGTCGGGAAAGTGCACGTCGACGATCCGCGTCATCGTCTCGGCGTCCGGGAACTTGATGTAGTGGAAGAAGCAGCGGCGCAGGAACGCGTCCGGCAGTTCCTTCTCGTTGTTCGACGTGATCATCACGATCGGACGCAGCTTCGCCTTGATGTTCTCGCCGGTCTCGTAGACGAAGAATTCCATCCGGTCGAGCTCGAGCAGCAGGTCGTTGGGAAACTCGATGTCGGCCTTGTCGATCTCGTCGATCAGCAGGACGGGGCGCTTGTCCGAGGTGAAGGCGTCCCACAGCTTGCCGCGCTTGATGTAGTTCGAGATGTCGGACACCCTGGCGTCGCCGAGCTGGCTGTCGCGCAGGCGGGACACCGCGTCGTATTCGTAAAGGCCTTGCTGCGCCTTGGTGGTGGACTTGATGTGCCAGGTCAGGAGCGGCGCGCCGATCGCCTTCGCCACCTCCTCGGCCAGCACCGTCTTGCCGGTGCCCGGTTCGCCCTTCACCAGCAGCGGGCGCTCGAGCACGATCGAGGCGTTGACGGCGACCTTGAGGTCATCGGTGGCCACGTAATCCTTGGTGCCGGTAAATTTCATCGAACTTTGCCTTGTCCAATCCACTCTTGAGCGCGGGGAACGACCCTGCCTTAGCAGGAAATCTCCGCCGGAACAGCCTTTGTTGCGGGAATGGGGGGGATGCGTCAGGCGCGCCTGATCAATGACAGAATGACGAGAATGATGACCGCGCCGATGGTGGCGTTGACGATCGCGCCGATCGTGCCCGAAGCGAGGTAGATATGCAGCTGCGGCAACAGCCATTCTGCGACCAGCGCGCCGATGATGCCGACGACGATGTTGCCGATCAGTCCGAAACCGGCGCCGCGCACGATCATGCCGGCGAGCCAGCCTGCGATCGCGCCGATCACCAGTGCCGCCAAGATGCTCATTGCAAAAGCCCCCTTGCTGAAAAACTTCCGAGAGTTCGATTGTAGAGGAAAAAGCCGACCGGTCCAGTGCCGCCGATTTGGCGACAAAAGCGCCGCTAGCAGCCGTTCCGCCCTTGACGTTCATGATATGACGGGCAATCTGTCATGCATGTTCCTGCAATTCTTCACGTCGCTCCGCGACGCTCAGGTCCCGGTGACCTTGCGCGAATATCTGACGCTGATGGAGGCGCTCGACGCCGACCTCGCCGGGCAGTCGGTGGAGAGTTTCTACTATCTGTCGCGCGCCGCCCTGGTGAAGGACGAACGCAATCTCGACAAGTTCGACCGTGTCTTCGGCACCGTGTTCAAGGGCCTGGAAAGCCTGCTCGACGCCATGGAGAAGGCGGACATCCCCACTGAATGGCTGAAGAAGCTCGCCGAGAAATATCTCACCGAAGAGGAGAAGAAGCAGATCGAGGCGATGGGCTGGGACAAGCTCATGGAGACCCTGCGCCAGCGCCTGCAGGAACAGAAGGGCCGGCATCAGGGCGGCAGCAAATGGATCGGCACCGCCGGCACCTCGCCGTTCGGCGCCCACGGCTATAACCCCGAAGGCGTGCGCATCGGCCAGGAGAAGAACCGCAATTTCCGCGCGGTGAAGGTATGGGACCGACGGGAGTTCAAGGACCTCGACGGCAACGTCGAGCTCGGCATCCGCAACATCAAGGTGGCGCTGCGCAGATTGCGCAAGTTCGCCCGTACCGGAGCGCCCGACGAGTTGGATCTCGACACCACGATCAAGGAGACCGCCAACCACGGCTATCTCGACGTGCATATGCGGCCCGAACGGCGCAATGCGGTGAAGGTCCTGGTGTTCTTCGACATCGGCGGCTCGATGGATTCGCATGTCGAGCAGGTCGAGGAGCTGTTCTCGGCGGCCAAGAGCGAGTTCAAGCACATGGAGTATTTCTACTTCCATAACTGCCTTTATGAAGGCGTGTGGAAGCAGAACCGCCGCCGCTTCACCGATCGCACCCCGACCTGGGATATCCTCCACAAATATCCGCACGACTACAAAGTGGTGTTCGTTGGCGATGCCTCGATGTCGCCTTACGAGATCATGGTCCCCGGCGGCTCGGTCGAGCATGTCAATGAGGAGCCGGGTTCGGTCTGGCTCGATCGCGTCATCCGCACCTATCCGCATGCGGTGTGGCTCAATCCGGTGGCGCAGCGCCACTGGGACTATTCGGAATCCACCACCATCATTCGCCGGATTTTTTCAGAGCGCATGTATCCGATCACCATCGAGGGACTGGAGGCGGCGATGAAGGAACTGGTGCGGTAGCGACATCGTCATTCCGGACAGCCGCGCAAGCGGCTGATCCGGAATCTCGAGCAACATGATCGAGCTTCCGGGGGTGCGCCTTCGGCGCGCCGGAATGAAACAAGAGGAAGAGACATGCCCCAGACCATCCATCGCGGCATCAAGGCCCTGATCGACGAGGCCAACGCCGAGATCGAAACATTGAGCGCGGGGGAGGCCATCAAGGCGGCGCAGGGCGACGATGTCGTCATCGTCGACATCCGCGACCCCAGGGAGATCGAACGCGAGGGGCGGATTCCCGGCGCGTTCTCCTGCACGCGCGGCATGCTGGAATTCTGGATCGATCCGGGCAGTCCTTACGCCAAGCCGATTTTCCAGCAGGACAAGAAATTCATCTTCCATTGCGCGGGCGGCCTGCGCTCGGTGCTTGCCGCCAAGACCGCACAGGACATGGGGCTGAAGCCGGTCGCCCATATCGGCGGCGGCTTCGCGGCCTGGCGCGACGCCGGCGGGCCGGTCGAGAAATGGGAGCCGAAGAAGAAGGCTTGAGATTCGAGTGGCTCGCCGCAACTACCGTCGTGCCCGGCCCGCAGTCAAGCTTGCGCAGACGGAGTAAACTTGTCTGCGATGCCGGGCATCCACGGCTTTGCATCCGGTCAAAGAAAGAAGGCCGGGACAAGTCCGGCCATGACGAAAGCTGGGAAGGGACTTGCAGGATGACCACAACCGACGATCCGCTGGTCTCGACCGACTGGCTCGCCGCTCATCTCGACGACGCCAGGGTCAAGGTCGTCGACGCGTCGTTCAAGATGCCGGGCGTCACGCCGCTGCCCAGGGATGACTATCTCAAGGCGCATATTCCGGGCGCGGTGTTCTTCGACGTCGACGCCGTCTCGGATCACAGCAACCCGCTGCCGCACATGTTTCCGAGTGCCGAGCAGTTCGGCCGCGATATGGGCGCGCTCGGCATCGGCAATGGAGATACGGTCGTGGTTTACGATGCCGGCGGCTGGGTCGCCGGCCCGCGGCTTTGGTGGATGTTGCTGTCCTACGGTCACAGCGACGTCCACGTGCTCGATGGCGGATTGAAGAAATGGCGCGCCGAGGGACGCAAAGTCGAGAGCGGCACCGTGACGCCGAAGCCCGCGACCTTCAAGGCGGCGTTCGACGAGACGCGGGTCCGTACCATCCGCCAGATGGTCGCCAATGTCGCCAGCAAAGCGGAGCAGGTGATCGACGCCCGCGCCAGTGATCGCTTCGAGGGCCGCGTGCCGGAGCCGCGGCCGGGCCTTCGGTCGGGCCACATCCCCTTCAGCCGCAACGTCCCCTACAACAATCTGTTCGACGCTTCGACCGGCGCGATGAGGCCGCCCGATGAGTTGCGCAAGGCCTTCAGTGATGCCGGCGTCGACGCGACAAGACCCGTCGTGACGACCTGCGGCTCCGGCGTCTCGGCGCTGGTGCTGACGATTGCGCTCTATCGGCTGGGCGTACGCGGCAGCGCGCTCTACGACGGTTCGTGGGCCGAATGGGGTCTGCCGGACGGACCGCCGGTCGCGACCGGGCCCGCCTGACCCTCCCTACGGGTTACCCGTGGCTGCGGTTGGCTGGGACGGCCGGCCTGGCTTGAGGACCGGTGTCGGCTGAAACGGATTGGGCGGCTGCGGGAACGCATAGGCCGCCTGCTGCTGTTGTTTCGCCTTCGCCTCCCGTGCGAGCGCCGCAAGGCGAGCCAGCCGGCGACGCTTGGCGCGCAGCGCGCGTTTCGCCTTGTCGGCCTCGGCTGCGTCGACGGTAGCAGTGTCTTCGATTGTTACGGGAGGGCCGCCGAGGGTGGCGATCCTGCTGGAGCCGGGGGCGGGATCCGGCGCTGGGGAGGTGGCTTGCGCTGCCGGTGCCGGTTCGCTTTCGGTCGGCGCCGCGGCCGCTTGCGCTACGGCTTTCGGCTCAGTTGCCTCGATCTTGCTTGCGGCGGCGTCTGACGGCGCGCTCGCTGCCGCGTCAGCCTGGGTTGGCACCACCTCGCTGGAGGCCGCATCGGGGGCCGGGCTTGTCGTTGGACTTGTAGCTGTGGTTGGGGGCGAGCTTGTAGTTGTGCTGGGGGCCGGGCTTGCGGCCGAAGCCACCGCGGCGGGGATTTGCGGCGGCTCGGGCTCGTCGGCGGCGTCAGGATTGGACGCGTCGGGCTTGGACGCGTCGACCTTGAGGGCGCCGGGCTCGGCGGCGTCGGACTTGGCTTGTTCGGCGCTCGCGGCTTCCGCCGCGGCGGGTTCGGCCGTGCCGGGCTTGGCGGTCCCAGTCGACGAGGTGTCCTGTGGGCTCAGGTCGGCTTGTTCGGACTCGGGCGGTGGCGACACATTCGCCGCCGGCTCCGCGGGCGCGGCGATTGGCCCAACCGCGGGCGCATCCGGTGCCTTCTGCGCGGCCGCAGGCGGTTCGACCTGCAATGCCGCCAACACAGGTCCTGCAGTGTCGCCTTGCGGGAGCACCATCGTGTTGTCCGGTGCTGTGCGCCAGAAGGCGTTGCTGGCAAATTCCTCATGCGCCGCGCGCAACAGCGCCGCCGCGCCCAGTCCAAAGACCAGCACCGAGATCGACAGCGTGATCGCGGCGAACAGAAAGCGAAAGCCGGGAAGCATGGAGCGTGAATTCCGCCTTGGCAGCTGTCTGCAAAGGCCTTCGAGCCAAAGGGGAACGCGGTGTCCACAGGGCCACGTTCGCAACGCTCTTCACGCCACCCGCACGGTGCGAATCAGGCTCGATTGAGAATACCGTAAGCTGCCTGGGACGCTTGTGAAAAATGGGCGGCTTGATGGCTCGAAACGATCCGCAACATGGTTTTTCGCGCTCTGAGGCTTCCCGGCAACGGCGTTGACCGAACATCACAATTTGCCGAAATCTGGCGTGACGGAACCGATTTGTCTTGAATGCGCCGCTATCTTCGGTCATCAGCCGTTAACGGTCCGGTGTCGCCTCGGGGGCTATACAAGAACGATGATGATCAAACATTTTCTGACGATTTGTGCGGCCGTGACGGCGGGCGCGGTCGCCATGCCGCTTGCCCGTGCGCAGACCTATCCGGTTCCCCAAGGCTCGGTCTATTCGCCTGGTCCGTCCTATCCGTCGGGCGGTCCCGCGGTCGATACTCGTCGCGGCCCTGGGGAGCCGAATTTCGACTCGCTGGACGACGAGGATACGCAGAATTCCACCGCGCTGCCGCCGCCCGGTCCGGTGATGTCACCCGATGATCCGCGCTACGGCCGTCCGCTTTACTCCGACCGCGGCCAGCCCACGGGACCGATCCTTTCGCCCGACGATCCGCGCTACGGGCGTCCCGCCGGCGCCCCGCCGGTTTATTCCGCCGCGCCCGCCGGGCCAGTGATGTCGCCCGATGATCCCCGTTACGGGCGCCCGGCCGGACCTCAGCCGGCTTATTCCAGCGCGCCCACCGGGCCTGTGCTCTCTCCCGATGACCCCCGTTATGGGCGTCCCGCTGGACCGCCTCCGGTCATTTATGCCGATCGTCCCGCCGGCCCCTCGCAGGGCGGGAGCGTGAGCGACGATCCCAACGCCCCGCGTCCTCCCCAGGCCGTTGGTGCCCCGGCCGCCGCGGCCGGAACGGCTCAGCCTCCCGTCGATTCCCAGGGGAGGCCGATGACGGTCGCTTCGCTGCCCCCTGAGGAGCAGCCGGATGTGGGACCCGCCGAGCTCGCGCCGAATCTGCGCCGGCAGGAAGTTCCGTTCGTCACCAAGGAGCCTCCGGGCACCATCGTTGTCGATACGCCCAACACCTATCTCTACTACGTGCTGGGTAACGGGCGTGCGATCCGCTACGGCGTGCGTGTCGGCCGCGACGGCTTCACCTGGACCGGCGTGCAGAAAATCACGCGCAAGAAGGAGTGGCCGGATTGGTATCCGCCGAGCGAGATGATCGACCGTCAGCCCTATCTGCCGCGCTTCATGGCCGGCGGCCCCGGTAATCCGCTGGGTGCGCGCGCGATGTATCTTGGCAGCACGGTCTATCGCATCCACGGCACCAACCAGCCTTCGACCATCGGCAAATTCGTCTCTTCCGGCTGCATCGGCATGTTGAACGAGGACGTCACCGACCTGTTCGATCGCGTCAAGGTGGGTACCCGCGTGGTTGTCTTGCCGGGCGGCCCGCCGCCGGGAATGGCGACCGCATCCGCGCAGCCGGTGCCCGGACCTTCCGCCGCTCCGCCGGCTCAGATGTCGAACCTTCCTCCCGGCACGCAGCCAACAGTTGTGCCGCCGCTGCCGGCGCCGGTGACGGTCCGCTGAAGCGGCTTACCTAAGCCTGCTTAAGTGGAGCGTGAAGCGCTCAGGCGAGCCGCCTCGGCGGCTCGCCCTTGAACCAGGCGTCGATGGCCTCGACCATCTGGCCGTAGTGGCTGCGGAGCGCATCCACCGACGCATAGCCGAGATGCGGCGTCAGCACCATGTTGTCGAGCTTGCGGAACGGATGGTCGACCGGCAGCGGCTCAACCGAGAACACGTCGACCCCGGCGCCCGCAATTTTCTTCTGCTGCAATGCGTCCAATAGCGCCGCCTCGTCGACGATCGGTCCGCGCGAGGTGTTGACGAGATAGGCGGTCGGCTTCATGCGGGCCAGGTCCTCGCGTCCGACCAGCCCGCGCGATCGCTGGCTGAGCACCATGTGGATCGTCACGACATCGGCGCTCGAGAACAGTTCGTTCTTGCCGGCATAGGAGACGCCGACCTCCTTGCACCGCTCCGCGGTCAGGTTGGGGCTCCAGGCGATCACCTTCATGCCGAACGCCTTGGCGAGTCCGGCCATCTTGCTGCCGAGCTTGCCGAGGCCGACCACGCCGAGCGTCCTGCCCTCGATCTCGATGCCGGCGAACTTCTGCCAGGGCTCGCCCGCGTGCATCCGCGCGTTTTCGCGGCCGATGCCGCGGGTCAGTTCCAGGATCAGGCCCATCGTCAACGCTGCGGTGGGGTCCTGGCTCCATTGTGTTCCGCATACGACCACCCCGCCTTCCTTCGCAGCGTCCATGTCGATGGCCGCGTTGCGCATGCCCGAGGTGAGCAGGAGTTTGAGCTTGGGGAGTTGTGCGAACAGTGCGCGGGAAAATGCCGTGCGTTCGCGCATCGCGCAGACGATTTCGAAGTCCTTCAGCGCGGAGGCCGCGGCCGCTTGAGATGTAAAGGGTTCATTGAAGACCGAGACATCGGCGCGATCGGAAATCTTGGACCAGTCCGCGACCGTGAGGGCGAGATCGAAGTAGTCATCGAGGATTGCACAGCGCAGCCGCGTCATCGAAGGCGTCCATCTATCGTGAGGCAGAAGCCGAGGGATATCCCATGCTTACGCGCAATTGATGGTGGCGCAAGCGCCTTCAAAATGCGCGCCGCCCCCGCTAGGCGCCGGCAAATCTAGATGTCGCGGCGTTTCAGGCGGAATGCGGCCTGACTGCCATATTTGGCGCGCCAGGCGGGGCCCGGACCGCGCATGTAGTGCAACTCGGGCCGGTAGGGGCGGAACGCCAACGCAAAGAACTGGCGCCAGAAGGCTTTGAAGCCGGAAGGGGTAGGCTGCCCGTCGCGGCTGGCCGCGGAACACGGGATGGGGACTGGATGAACGGTTGCCATGACGCTGGCTCGCTGGCTTCGTAAGCGGCTTTTTGCCGCTTGGACGCGCTTTTTTCGGCGCAAAGCGAGTTTTCGCGTCATTTATTAAAAGGCGGTTTCAATTCTCGTGATCGGGTCCACACATGGTATCGGTCCGGTATCCATTCGTGGTGAACGGATGGAAAAGTTGCCCTTTCAAGGTGATGTCGTTACATCAGCGGCAACAAATTTCCACAAATCCCGGGATTTCCAAGGCTTCGCGATGGCGCGTCAATTCGTCTACTTCATGCAGGGTCTGTCCAAGACCTATCCGGGCAACCGCAAGGTGCTCGATAACATCCACCTGTCGTTCTATCCCGACGCCAAGATCGGCGTGCTCGGCGTCAACGGCGCCGGCAAATCGACGCTGCTGCGGATCATGGCCGGCATCGACAAGGACTATACCGGCGAGGCCTGGGTCGCCGAGGGGGCGCGGGTCGGCTATCTCGAACAGGAGCCGCAGCTCGATCCCAAAAAGAGCGTGCGGGAGAACGTCATGGAGGGCGTCGCCAAGCAGAAGGCGATCCTCGACCGCTACAACGAACTGGCGGTCAATTATTCCGACGAGACGGCCGACGAAATGACCAGGCTGCAGGACGAGATCGAGGCGCAGGGGCTTTGGGATCTCGACAGCAAGGTCGATCAGGCGATGGATGCGCTGCGCTGTCCGCCCGATGATGCCGACGTGACGAAGCTTTCGGGCGGCGAGCGAAGACGTGTCGCGCTGTGCCGGCTGCTCCTGGACCGGCCGGAACTGCTGCTCCTGGACGAGCCCACCAACCATCTCGATGCCGAATCGGTGTCCTGGCTGGAAGGCCACTTGCGTCAGTATCCCGGCGCGATCTTGATCGTCACGCACGACCGCTACTTCCTCGACAACGTGACGGGATGGATCCTCGAGCTCGATCGCGGGCGGGGTATTCCCTACGAGGGCAATTATTCCTCCTGGTTGATGCAGAAGCAGAAACGGCTTGAGCAGGAAGGCCGCGAGGAGGCTGCGCATCAGCGCACGCTTGCGCGCGAGCAGGAGTGGATCGCGGCGTCGCCGAAGGCGCGACAGGCCAAGTCCAAGGCGCGCTACCAGCGTTATGAGGAGCTGTTGAAGAAGGCGGCCGAGAAGCAGGTCCAGACCGCACAGATCACGATTCCCGTCGCCGAGCGCCTGGGCCAGAACGTTGTCGATTTCGAAGGCCTGACCAAGGGCTATGGCGAGCGTTTGCTGATCGACAATCTGACCTTCAAGTTGCCGCCCGGCGGCATCGTCGGCGTGATCGGTCCGAACGGCGCCGGGAAGACCACCCTGTTCCGCATGATCACCGGACAGGAGAAGCCCGACAAGGGCACCATCACGGTCGGCGAGAGCGTGCATCTCGGCTATGTCGATCAGTCGCGCGACAGCCTCGATGGCGGCAAGACGGTCTGGGAGGAGATTTCCGCCGGCAACGAGCTGATCCTGCTGGGCAAGCGCGAGGTCAACTCGCGCGGCTATTGCTCGGCGTTCAACTTCAAGGGCGCCGATCAGCAGAAAAAGGTCGGATCATTGTCAGGCGGCGAGCGCAACCGCGTGCACCTTGCGAAGATGCTCAAGTCCGGAGCCAACGTGCTTTTGCTCGACGAGCCCACCAACGACCTCGACGTCGACACCTTGCGCGCGCTCGAGGAGGCGCTGGAGGATTTCGCCGGCTGCGCTGTGATCATCAGCCACGACCGCTGGTTCCTCGACCGCATCGCGACCCACATGCTCGCCTTCGAGGACGACAGCCATGTCGAATGGTTCGAAGGCAATTTCCAGGATTACGAAAAGGATAAGATGCGCAGGCTCGGGCAGGATTCCATTATTCCGCACCGGCTGAAATACAAGAAGCTGACCCGGTGAACTCTTCTCGGCCATCGCTTCCCGGCGCGCCGGCCTAACCTACTTTCTCCGCCAGCCACATCTTGATAAGCGACTGATAGGGAACGTCGCGCTTGTTGGCGGCAATCTTGATCTGCTCCAGTAGCCCCACGGGCAGGCGAATTGAAATCGCCGTGGTCGAGGGCTTCAGGTTTGGAAAGCGCGCGCGCTCAGCCTTGCTCCAGTCGATGTAATCCGTGGAGTCGTGCGTTTCCCAAAACTTTCGTTCTTCGGCTTCGGTTTTGAAGTGAGGAAGTGGCTTAAGCTTGCTCATAGATTTTGCGCTCCTTCCGATTCATGTCTCGTGCCGATATGACCCGGATCAGGGTTCCATCGGCCCTGAGCGTGAAGGTGACGTGAAGCAGACGACCTTGGGCGGTCTTTCCCAGGGCATTGAATCGTTGCTCTCCTCTGCTGTGTCTTGCATCCTCCGCGACAATCAGTGGGTCATTGAAAAACACGCTCTCCGCTTCAGCCTGACTGACGTCATGCTTGTCCGCGCTCTTGCGGTTGTTACCATCGTCCCAGTCAAAACCGGCAATGCGCTTAAGATCAGTCATTGTATATATGTATTATATACACATCAGACAAGGTTGCAACATGATGCGGCATAAGTTGATGTGCTGGATGGGCTTACCACTAGTCTTGTCGATTCTTCTCTCGTTGCAGGGCCTGCCTGCCCGCGCCGCCGACGCCGCCTTTACGCAGTTCATCGCGTCACTGTGGCCGCAGGCGCAGGCGGCCGGCGTCTCGCGCGCGGCGTTTGAAGCGGAGACGCGCGGGCTTGAGCCGGACTACAAATTGCCTGACCTGATCCTGCCCGGACGTCCCCTGACCGGCGCGCCGGCACAGGCCGAATTCGTGCAGGTGCCGGCCGACTACATCAAGGAAGCCTCCATTGCGCGTCTTGCGGGTGAGGGACAGAAGCTCCTGCAGCAATATCGTCCCGCGCTGACCACAATCGAATCGCGCTTCGGCGTTCCCGGTCCGGTCGTGCTGGCGATCTGGGGACGTGAAACCGACTACGGCCGCTACACGCTGCCTTACGATGCCGTTCGCGTGCTGGCGACGCAGGCCTATGTCGGCCGGCGCAAGGATAAGTATCGCGACGAGTTCGTGCTGGCGCTGAAGATGCTGGGCGAGGGAGCGGTTGCCCGCAAGGACATGCGCGCTTCCTGGGCCGGTGCGACGGGGCTAACGCAGTTTCTGCCCTCGGAATTTTATAAGCACGGGGTCGATCTCGATGGCGACGGGCGCGTCGACATCTGGCATTCGGTGCCTGATGCGCTGGCCTCTGCCGCGAAGCAACTCGTCGACAAAGGCTGGCAGCGCGGCATCCGCTGGGCCTACGAGGTGAAGGCGCCGCCCGGCGTCGACTGCACGCAGGGCGTACCGGAGGTCACCAAGCCGATCGGCCAATGGCTGCGTGAGGGTTTTGTGCCCGTGCGCGGGGAGAAGATCAGCGCGGCCGAGCAGAAGCAGCCGGCGTCGCTGTTGCAGCCCGAGGGCATTTACGGCCCGGCGTTCCTGACCACGGCGAACTATTTCGTCATCAAGGAATACAATTTCTCCGATCTGTATGTTCTGTTCGTCGGCCACCTCAGCGATCGCATGACAAGCCCGCTGCCCTTCGCCACGGCTTGGTCGGCGTCGACGCAGTTGCGCACCGCGGATGTCGAGGCCATGCAGCGCGGGTTGACCCGCATCGGCCTCTATAAGGACAAGATCGACGGCAAGGCGGGCATGCTCACCCGCGCCGCGCTCGGCGCCTTTCAGAAGTCGGCCGGACTGAGAGTGGATTGCTGGCCGAGTGAGGCCGTGCTGCGCGCGATCGCGACACGATAGTTTGTATAAACATGACGGCCCGGCCGAAATCCCGGCCGGGCCGTCATGCGTTCATGCGCCGATCGGTCCTGGCGTTTTCGTGCGACGTCCGCTTGACGAAAACGCGTCAGACAAAGAGCTCAGTAGCAGACCCGGACCGGGCGGATCACCCAGCCGTAGCCGTCCCAATAGCGCTGGCGCTGCCAATAGCAGCCGGGCGGAGGCGGCGGGGCGCCTTCCACATAAGCCGGCCCGCCATAGGCAGGGCGGCTGGAAGCGATGGCTCCGCCGATGATCGCGCCGCCGAGCAGACCGGCTGCGACGCCGGCTGCAACGCCATTCCCGGCGCTTGCGGGCGTGACCGACACCAGCGAACCGGCGATGGTTGCGGCCGCGAGGAAGGCAGCGATAGTCTTCTTCATCAGTGGAATCTCCTGGAGATGGCGCGCTTCACGGCGCCGGGTTTTGGGAACTGGTAATTCCTTAACCTGAACTGGCCGTCTCTCTAAAAAAACGCAGAACGGTCAATCCAAGGTAAACGCGAGCCAGCACATGGCCCGAAAAAGTGATCTTTTCGGGCTTTTGCGTGAATGACGTCCGGGAACACACAGCCTTTCAGGACGTCATTGCGGAATTGGTGATGGTCAATGGCTCAGCCGCACACCCGCACGTTGCGCACCCGCCAGCCGTAGCCGTCCCAGAAGCGCTGACGCTGCCAATAGCAGGGAGCAACCGGCGCGCCGACATAGGCTGGAGCTGGAGGGTAGTAGCCCGGGCCGTAATAATATCCAGGGCCATAATAGTAGGGGCTTGATGCAATCGCGCCGCCGACGATGGCGCCGCCAACCAATCCTGCAGCCAGACCTGGACCCCAGCCCCAGCCGCCGCGCCATGCCTGCGCGGGCGATGCCGTCGAAACGGCCAGTGCGGCGACGGCAGCAAGTGCCATCAATGTCTTCCTCATGGTGATACCTTTCTTGCGAAAGCCTGGATAGCAAAGCTGGACAGCGAAAACCCCCGTCCGTTGCGGCGAAAATTCCACATGTCCCTTGAACGCTCCATGAACGAGGCGACGATATTTGACGACGAATCGTGGCCAAAGCGGGTCATGTGCGATGCACAATAGGCTTCGGCCGAGGGGGAGACGACCAGCGGCGCCGGACGTAATTGCCGCGCCGGTCGCGGCGGCGATTGACGCCGCAGTTCGAGTTCCGCTGCAAGTCATTTGATCTTCCGCAACTGCTCGTCCCTGGATCGATTCTAACCTGCGCGGCGCGCACCCCGGAACTATACGGGCGCGATTTGGAATCCCTTCAAAGTCGGTTTTTTCCTTTTGCATCGTGCGGCGCTGTTCAATATCGATCGCGCCGCATCACCGAGAGGCGGCCCGCTTACATGATTATTTGTTCCTGCAACGTCATCAGCGACCACGATGTCCGCAACGCCGTCAGTGGCGCCGACGACGTGCTGCGTCACGCCAAGCACGTTTATGGCTGCCTCGGTTGCAGTATGGAATGCGGTCGCTGCGCGCGCACCATCAAGACCGTTATCGACGAGGCGCTTGGGGCCTGTGCGCAAGCCTGTCAGCCCGGTTGTCCGCACAGCCGGGAGGCGGCAGACACATCCGTTCAGGACGGGTTCGCGCTTGCCGCGTCCTGACCTCTTCGAGGCGCTGGTGAGCTTTGGATCTGACTTTCGCTTCACGAGGTTGCGGTCGGCAGGGTAGCGAACGTCAAATCTGCTCCACCAGTGGTCCGATCCTAACATTTGCATCCCATCCGGGAGCCACGTTTGCGAATGTCAGGATCAAAGGACCACTAGCAAGTCATTGTTGCTAGTGTCCCTTTGGTTCTGACATTCGTAAAAGGGACTCGCTGCGATATGATACGAATGTCAGAACCGGGACACCAGCCTGCTCCGGCCTTCACGGAAGGGTTGTGTTGGCCGCGAATTTGGCCCAGAATTTTTCTGAGCCTCATTCAGCCAGGCTGGCGTAACCCCCGGAGCGGATCATGCAGGGCGACCCAAGGGTCATCGAATATCTCAACAAGAGTCTGCGTCACGAGCTGACCGCGATCAACCAATATTGGTTGCACTACCGCCTGCTGAACAATTGGGGGCTGCTGGCGATGGCCAAGGTCTGGCGCAAGGAGTCCATCGAGGAGATGAACCACGCCGACCGCATCACCGATCGCATCATTTTTCTCGACGGGTTTCCCAACATGCAGGTACTCGAACCCCTGCGGATCGGGCAAAATGTCAAGGAGATCATCGAGTGCGATCTGGCCGCCGAGGTGAGCGCTCGCGCCCTCTACCAGGAAGCCGCGACGTATTGCCATGGCGTGCAGGACTACGTCTCGCGCGACCTGTTCGAGGCGCTGATGAAGGACGAGGAGCATCACATCGATTTCCTCGAGACCCAGCTCGATCTGATCAAGCGGATTGGCCTTGAGCTCTACACCCAGAGCCATGTCGGCGGACTCGGCGAGGAGTGAGCCGCTTTGCCCCGCCCTCCGGGGGAGGGTGAAGAAGAGCGCCGACTAAAGCTGCGTCTTGTAGCGCGCTTCCACCGCAGCCTGGACTTCCGGCTCGCCGAGCCGGGTCTGGTCGTGGATGATCTCGCTGATGCTCGGAAACTCGTCGCGCTTCACGTGTGTCTCCTGCGACCACAGGCGCGCGCGCATCAACGCCTTGCCGCAATGAAAATAGGCCTCCCGCACTTCGATGCGCAGCACCGCGCGCGGCGGCTTGCCGAACTCGATCATCGACGCCAGCAGGTCGGGATCGGCGGCCAAACTGCCTTTGCCGCCGACGCGCAGCGTCTCGTCGATACCGGGCACGAAGAAGATCAGCTGCACCAGCCCGCTGCCCTCGACGACGTTGCGGAAACTGTCGATGCGGTTGTTGCCCGAACGGTCCGGCATCAAGAGAAGGTTGGGGCCTTCGACATGGATGAAGCCGGGATTGCCGCCGCGCGGGGAAGCATCGACGCTGCCGTCCGAACCGGAGGTGGCAAGCACGCAGAACGGCGACATCTTGATGAAGTTTGTCGCATGCGCATCGAGCGCCGGGCGCGCCTTGGCGATCACGCGCGGTGTCGGTTTTGGATAGATCGACGCAAGGTCGCTTGCCGACAGATCGAACAAGGCGGTTCCTCCGCAAGCTGCATCAGAATTTTGTGAAGCTATCACCGCTTGCGGCCTGCGCCAAGGCAAAGGCGTCGTGCCGAACGATCGGCCGCCGTTCTATGCCATAACACAAAGGCGATGTAGGATTTCACATCAGGCGACGAGCGTCGGCGCCGACTGGGTCGAGGAGAGAACCATGTGCCGCAACATCAAGACGCTGTTCAATTTCGAGCCGCCCGCAACCGAGCAGGAGATCCAGGCCTCCGCGCTGCAGTTCGTGCGCAAGATTTCCGGGTTCAACAAGCCGTCCCACGCCAACCAGGCCGCTTTCGACCGCGCGGTGCAGGACGTCTCCGAAGCCGCCCGGCGGCTGTTGCACTCGCTGCACACACATGCGCCGACGCGCGACCGCGCGATCGAAGCGGAGAGGGCGAAGGAGCGGTCGCGGCTGCGCTTCGGCTGAGGCGTCGCGCCGGATTACTTCCTGTCCTTGTGCTTGTGCTTCTTCTTGTTCTTCTTGCCGTGGCCGTCGCCGTCGTCGTCGCCGGTATCGTCGTTCGTTGCGGCGGCTTCGAACACCCTCATCGCCTCGCGCTCCTGGGCATCAAGCGTCTCGCGCTCGGCGGCTTCGCGCTCACGCGTCTGCTTGTAGTCTTCCCATGCGTCGAAGATCAGATGCAGCCAAGGCATCACCTGTTCGAGCGACGGCAATTGGCCGGGCGGTCCGGGTTCGCCGCGCGGACCGGCAGGACCTTGCGGGCCCGGATTTCCCTGCGGGCCGGGTTTACCCTGCGGCCCGGGCTCGCCGCGCTTGCCTGGCGCGCCCGGCTTGCCCTGCGGTCCCGGTTTGCCGCGCGTGCCGTCAGGCCCGCGCCGCCCGGGATGACCCTGCGGACCGGGACGGCCGGGTTCGCCCTGCCGTCCGCGCGGGCCCGGCGGTCCCTGTCGTCCTTGCCGGCCGGCCGAATCCTCCGCCACCCAAGCCCTCCCGATTTGCCGATGCTGTTTCATAGCAGACGTTTGACGGCGCCAGCAATTGCTGTCGCAGGCTTGCAGCAGGGTTGATCGGCGTCAATCGGCAGCGCTGCGCCACGTGCCATTGAACGCGAGCGGTCTGCTCTCGGGAGGCCATTGATGAGCGCCGGTTGGAAGGTGTTTTGGCTTGCCGTCGCCATTTGCGCGATCGCATTGGTCGCGCAGAAGATCGTCGTGCCGGATGTGGTGCCGATCGGCTATGCCAGGGAGCCGCAGGCGTCGTGGGCGGTGCTGACCGCCTTTGTGCTGCGCGCCGTCGAACTGACGACCGGCTGGGTCGCGGTCATTGCGCTCGGCGTGATGTCCGCGATGCGCCTGAGAAACTGGCTGCGCCGCAGCGAGGCGTGAGCGCATCGGGGAACCATCGGCCTGCTAGATCGCCCTGTAGCCGCCGTCCGCCATCACGATCGAGCCGGTGACGTAGGACGACAGGTCGGACGCGAGGAAGATTGCGGGTCCCACGATGTCCTCCGGCTTGCCGGCGCGGCCGAGCGGGGTGTGGTCGAGGAATATCTGCACAAGCTGCGGATTGGTGGCGCGGACCTGGGCGTTCAAGGGTGTCTCGATCAGCCCCGGGCCGATGGCGTTGACCCGCACGCCATGCTTGCCGAGCTCGGCCGCGAGCGCCCGGGTGAAGCCGAGCACGCCGTGCTTGGAGGCGGTGTAGGCCGGCGAGTTCGGCGTTCGCACATGCACGAATGACTGGATCGAGGCGATGTTGACGATGCGCCCCCTGCTCGCGAGCAACGGCTCGAGCAAGGAATGCGTCACGTTGAACACGCCGTTGAGGTTGATCGCCATGACGTCCTGCCAGTCCTTCAGCACGGCGTCGGGCTCGCTGGTGAAGGCGTTGCGGCGGTTGATGCCGGCATTGTTGACGAGGATCGAAACCTTGCCGACCTTTTCCGCGATCTCCTTCGCGACCGCAAAGCAATGGTCGCGCCTCGTGACGTCGAGCGCGAAGCTCTCGGCCTTGCCGCCGGCCTCGCGGATCTCCCTGGCGGCCTCGGCCGCCGCCGTCCCGTTGATGTCGAGCAGGACGACGTGCGCGCCCTCCCGGGCAAAGCCCTTTGCGATCGCACACCCGATGCCGGAGGCGGCACCGGTCACGACGGCGATGTGGTTGTCGAGCAGCGGCATGGCGTTTCCTTCGGGCAAAGCCATTGAAGTTTTACGATAGACTAATTCAAAATGGCGCGGTCAGGAATTCGAGCCCCTCTTGCGCCCCATTTCTGTATTTAAAAAGCCGCCTCATGGCCATCTCATTCGGATTGAGCATTATTTCTTCAGCTCTGATAAATGCTGCTTGGCAACCCAAACGCAGCAACTGAACCCCTAGACTGAGCGCGCAATGTTGGTCTGGAGGCGCTGGATCGCTCAAAGAGGCCGACCGTATTCGATGCAGGGAAGCCCACAATGCGCGCAGTATCGCTTGCCTTCTTGTTTGCCGCTCTTGCCCTGTTTCCCGATTCTGCCGTCGCAGGCGATGCCCGTCCTCGCCAGATTGCGGCCGCTTCGGGACATGTGAAGGCCAATGATGCCAATCGGAGCCGGGAAACCTATCGAGGCCATTATAGCGACCTGTCGGCGGTTGCGTATCGCACGGATTTCCCGGAAGTGGCGGAGGGGTTGCGGCATCAGATCGATATCGTCGAAAGCTCGGGGTTGAGCCCGCGTGTGCTGCAATTTTTTCAGACCGTTCCAATCGTGGTCGACGATCTGGCATGCGTGGGAAATATGATGGCGCCTGCGTCGGGCAATCCGAAGCCGATAATGGCGGGAGCATGCTACAGCCGGAATGTTCCCGAGACGATGCGAGACAAGCGCCTTGACCCATTGATTTGGGGCGACAATGAAAAGGTGCCCGCCAGCCTCGATCCGGTTACGCGAGCCGAGCTCATGCGCACCGGTGTCGTGATGTATCGGCCACTGGCATTGGCTGACAAGAACCGGGAACGTCCCGTGCTGCTTCATGAACTGCTTCACGCTTACCATGACCGCGGTTTGCCGGGCGGCTTCGGCAATCCGGCCATCATGGCGTGGTTCAAGCAGGCCACGGAAAAGAAGGCCTATCCCGCCGATGCATATCTCATGACCAACGAAAAGGAATTCTTTGCGGTGACGGCAAGCGTTTTCCTTTCCGGAAAGGACGGTCCGGTCGATCGCGCGCAAATCAGGCAGGCGCAGCCGGACTACTACAACTATCTTGTGTGGCTGTTTGGATTTGATCCGGATCGTGGGTCCGGCGTTTCGCCTGTTGCTTCGGCCAATTGACCATCGAGCAGCTCATATCCTGGAAACTGGCCGTCGAGCGCCTGTTGTCGGCGGTAACCGTCGATTGGCGCGAAGCGGTGCGGCTTGCATCCGAAATCGCAGGCCGCAGCGCCGACCAGACGCTGCGGCATGCGGCAACGCAGACGATCCCGATCCTGCGCAACGCCTTGCTCGACGGCACGGATCACGCCACTACCGAAGCCGCAAGGCGACGCCTCGGCGTTCTCCTCGATGTGCTGCATGAGCTGACCACGCCGCGGTTCGGCAGACGCGACGCGCGGCCGAAAGCGCTCTCGCCGGAACAGCGCGCCCGGCGGGTTCTGGATTTGCCGCTCGAGGGGCCGCTGACGGTCGCCGACATCCATCGGGCTTTCCGGCGCGCGGCAAAGGGCGTGCATCCGGATGCCGGCGGCAGCGAACAGGCCTTTCGCGAGGTGACCGCGGCGCATGACGTGCTGATGCACCCTGGCGCCCACAAGGGTGAGTGACGGCGTCGTCGTCCGCGCTTCGAATCACTTCGCCAGCGACGCGACGGCCTCGATCTCGATCAGCATGGCCGGGCTCGGCAGGGCCTGGACCACGCAGGTGGTGCGGGCGGGATAGGGCGCAGGCCCGAACGCGCCGGCATAGAGCGCGTTCATCGCGGCGACGTCGGAGGCGCGGGTCAGCAGCACGTTGACCTTGACGAGATCGCGGAAGGTCGCGCCGGCCTGCTCCAGCACCTGCTTGATGTTTTTCACGACAAAGCCGAACTGCGCCTCGAACGCATCGGGTAGCGCGCCGCTTTCGTCGAAGCCGGGAATGCCCGAGACGAACAGGAGATCGCCGGCGCGGGTCGCGAACGACAGCGGCGGGGCCTTGATGCCGGCGGGTGGGGCGAAGTGTTGGATGGGCATATCGCACCTTCGATTGGCGGGTTTGGTCCGCTCGAAGCTTAGCGCATGATCCGGAAAAGTGTGCAGCGGTTTTCCGAAGATCATGCGCTTTAGCGGCATCGGCGTGTGTTGCCAGCCCAATTTGGACCGGCGGCGGCTTGCCGTCAGGCAGTAGCAGCTGCAAACATTTCGCGGAAGCGGGTGCATCGGCTAGATTCCTCGCGTGATTCGTTCTGCGTCGCCACGCCTGTTCGCAACATCCCGGGAGATTGACCTTATGAAGATGTCGTCCGCCGTCCGCGCCGCGCTGGTTGCCCTTGCAGCTTTCGCCGGCCTGTCCTCCGCCCATGCCGACAGCGGTACCGTGTCGCTCACCATCTATAAGGCGGGCTGGATCATCGGCGGCTCCGGCGGCACCGGCGTGCTCAACTTCCGGGGCAGGAGCTACGCGCTGTCGACCGGCGGCCTGGACTACGGCCTCGTGTTCGGCGGATCGAGGACGGTGCTGCACGGCCGGGTGAGCAACATCAACCGGCCCTCGGATGTCGCCGGCGTCTATGGCGCGGCGGGCGCGGGGCTGGCGATCGGCGGCGGCGCGCGGGCGATCGTGCTGACCAACCAGAAGGGCGCGGTGCTGGAACTGTCTGGCCGGCAGGTCGGACTGATGGCGAATGCGGACTTGAGCGGGCTTGCGATTACGCTGAAGTAGGGATGTGGGGTAGGTTAACCGACGACATCCACCGGTAGCTCAACGAGCGAAGGCGGAAGGCGTAACTCGCCAATTTGGCAGCGTAAGCCGCAGCGAGGCGGGCTTGCCGAAGTGAAGTGGTGGGTTACGCTGCGCTAAATTACCCTGCACGTGCCGCGCTGGCTTTTGTCTCCGGGGGGTGACGGATGCGCCACAAATTCGAATGGCCGAAGCCGGACCACCCGGCCGACAAGCTGATCTTCCGCAACATCCGCAAGTATGGGTGCCACATCGTCAGCATCGCCTCGGACGAACGAGGGCCGGGATACGCATTCTCAATCGGCTTGTTTGCCAACTACGATCATCCGGAACTCGTCATTTTTGGGTTACGCGCCGAAAACGTACAGATCATCATCAATGACGTCTGTGGCCGCGCGGCCGCTGGTCGCAAATTCGCCGACGGGGATATCTGCGACGATATCCTGGAGGCTGGTTACAAGGTCTGTTTCTGGGAGGTGCCGCTTGAGGCCTACGGCGACTATTTGGGCACGGCGATCTGGTTCTACGCAAAAAGCCCGCGTCCGTTCCCTTGCCTGCAGATCATCTGGCAGGATCGCAACCGCCGATTTCCCTGGGAAACGGGATACCTTCCGGAAGCGAAGGCCGATCAGCCGTTGTTGAAGACGGTCTGTTGATGTCCGGTAGGCCGCATCAACGGCAGCGAAATGCGGGCACTCAGCAACATGGCCCCGGATATTGCTTCGCTCATCCGGGCTATGCTTGCTAACTTGAGAAAGGACGTTGCTTGAGCTTATCGACGCACAAAAAGGCCGCCATCGCGGCCACCTGTCAGCGGTTCATTGACGAGGTGCTGAAGCCTAAGTTCCTGCCGACCATACGCCCCACCCAGTTCAATTATCCCGTCGACATCCGCGGCAAATGGTATGGAAGCCGCTATCGATTCGTGCAGCGTTACAGATCCGGTTACCCCGAGAACCTTGGTGAAGAATTTGATGCTCCGTTCACTCGACTGGACTGGATCAGCGGCGATCGTTTCGACATCCAGTGGCACCGCCATACGGGAGCCTGGTTTTGCCTCTATCGAGGCTTGTCGCTGGACGAGGCATTGACGGCTATCCAAGACGACGGGATATTGCACCCTCCGTAGCGTGCCGCCCCTCGCATCGCGATCTCCAAAAGCGTCGCTCCGCGGCCCTCACCGGAGGCTTACGGATCACTTGGCTTTGAAGGCACGCTTCGCGCTCTTGCCCGGCCATGATGACGAGGAGAGGGCGTCTCACAACGCCCTGTTGCTGTCCTTCACCGTCTCCGCATCGAGATAGACGTTGCTGCCCATCTCCTTGAACTTGGCGCTCATCTGCGCCATGCCCTGCTCCTTGTCGTTCAGCGTCGCCGCGTAATCGCGCACGTCCTGCGTGATCTTCATCGAGCAGAATTTCGGGCCGCACATCGAGCAGAAATGCGCGACCTTGTGCGCCTCCTTCGGCAGCGTCTCATCGTGGAAGGCCTGCGCGGTGTCGGGATCGAGCCCCAAGTTGAACTGGTCGATCCAGCGGAAGTCGAAGCGTGCGCGGGACAGCGCGTCGTCGCGCAGCTGCGCCGCCGGATGGCCCTTGGCGAGATCGGCGGCGTGAGCGGCGATCTTGTAGGTGATGACGCCGGTCTTGACGTCGTTGCGGTCGGGCAGGCCCAGGTGCTCCTTTGGCGTGACGTAGCACAGCATCGCGCAGCCGAACCAGCCGATCATCGCCGCCCCGATGCCCGAGGTGATGTGGTCATAGCCCGGCGCGATGTCGGTCGTCAGCGGGCCAAGCGTGTAGAACGGCGCCTCGCCGCACTCTTTGAGCTGCTTGTCCACGTTGATCTTGATCTTGTGCATCGGGATGTGGCCCGGACCCTCGATCATGACCTGGCAGCCCTTGTCCCAGGCGATCTTGGTGAGTTCGCCCAGTGTCTCGAGCTCGGCGAACTGCGCGCGGTCGTTGGCGTCCGCGATCGAACCCGGCCGCAGGCCGTCGCCGAGCGAGAACGACACGTCGTATTTGCGCATCAGATCGCAGATCTCGTCGAAATGGGTGTAGAGGAAACTCTCCTTGTGATGCGCCAGGCACCACTTCGCCATGATCGAACCGCCGCGCGAAACGATGCCGGTGACACGATTGGCGGTCAGG
>Ga0265339_10000820_pt1 | contig 23970 bp, 18 predicted proteins | sample 4CB219metaG_FD_202085 | JGI IMG/M metagenome (GOLD analysis project Ga0265339, IMG submission 202085) | Rhizosphere microbial communities from Carex aquatilis grown in University of Washington, Seatle, WA, United States - 4-CB2-19 metaG | ecosystem: Host-associated > Plants > Roots >... | reverse complement strand
CCATTATTGAGGCTGCTGGGGTGGGGTACGACGTCGCGATCTCCGTGCCCACATTTACGGCGCTGCCCTCCGTAGGCGCGGAGGCATCGCTGCACATTCACACCCAGGTCAGCGAAGACCAGATCGCGCTCTTCGGCTTTCTCGAAAGCGAAGAAAAGCGCCTGTTCGAGCGCCTGATCACGGTTAGCGGAGTCGGCCCCAAGCTGGCCATCAAGATGCTCAGCGGCCTTTCGTCGGAGAGAACGGTGCAGGCGATTCGCGCGCAGGATCACGCGCAGCTTACGCGCATCCCCGGTGTGGGCAAGAAGCTGGCGGAGCGTCTCGTGGTCGAGCTGAAGGACAAGCTGGAAGACTTCGCAGTCGCTCCTGTGCAGTCAGGCGTACAGGGCCCCGCGGTAGACGATGTGCTGTCTGCATTGACCAATCTGGGCTACCAACGTCATTCCGCCGAGAAGGCCATCGAACAGGCCATTGCGAAAGAAAAGGACCTCGCTGCCGATTTTGATGGACTCTTTCGCGGCGCGCTGAAGCTGATCCGCTGAATCAGCGCGCCTCTGCGATCCTGTGCTCCTCCCAAGATGCCGGAAGATTTCCTCAGAATAGGGGCGCTTTGCACAGTGCCAATCGCACGTTGCAACCCAACAATTGGAATAGACTTTCACAAGTATGGCTCGCGTATCTCAACCCATTTCTCCGACAGCACTCCCCTACTTTCGCCCTGAGGCGCTGACCTTTCTCCGCAATCTCGCGAAGCACAATGACCGCGAGTGGTTCACGCCACGCAAGGCGCAGTTTGAAGCGGAACTCAAAGATCCGATGCTCGCAGCCGTTCGCAAGATCACTGACGCCATGTTGGACTTTGCACCCAACCACGTGCGGCCCGCGGAAAAGAGTTTGTTCAGGATCTACCGCGACACCCGCTTCAGTCATGACAAACGCCCTTATAAGACCCATGTAGCGGCGTGGTGGTCGCACCAGGGATTGCAGAAGACCTCGGGCGCGGGCTATTACTTCCAGATCAGCCCGAAGGGCGTGGTGATTGCCGCAGGCGCCTACATGCCGGAGAAGGAGCAACTGTTGGCGATTCGCCACTGGATGCTTGAGAACCACGCGGCCTTTCGCAAAATTGTGCGAACGTCAACCATCCGCAGAATATTTGACGATTTCGAAGGCGAAGCACTGACGCGTCCGCCCAAAGGGTTTCCGCCGGATCATCCGGCGATCGACCTGATCAAGCAGAAGCAGTGGGGGCTGAGCACGACGCTGTCGGCCGACACCGCGCTGAAAACGAACTTTGCACAGATCGTCATCAAGCATTTCAAGCTCCTGGCACCCATGGTGGACGCCCTGAATATGCCGATTGCCGCATCGCTGGCGCCGAAAAAGAAGGTGCTGTTCGGGTTGAACTGAACTTCAGCGAAGATGCGTTTTCGCCGCATTCTGCGCGGTCAAAATGCTTGAGAATGCGCAAAAACCAGCAAAATCCGGGCTATTTAGGCAAAAATAGTACAAATGCCCAAGAAAACTGTGGAAATCCGTAGTTTTTCCATTGACTTTGCCCACCCCAAAGGGGCATGGTAACCAACGACAGGGTTCTGAAGAACCCGCATGAATACAGGGGTTTCGTGCAAGCGTTGCCTCGGTCGCACTCCCTCCATGCGGTTCGCGAACGGCTTCTTGGAAACTGAAGAAGATGCTGCAGCGGCGGATACCCAGGCAACACCGGCTGCCCCGAGGGCACGCCTATAAGGAGAACATCACATGGCAACTGGATTGACCAAGACCGCTCTTACTCGGCAGCTGGCCGAGAAGCTCGAACTGACCAACAAGCAATCGGCTGCCTTCCTGGACCTGCTGGCGGAAACCGCCGTCAAGGAAACCAAGAAGAATGGCGTATTTGTGATCCCTGGAATCGGCCGTTTGGTGAAGGCTGAGCGCAAGGCCCGCATCGGCCGCAATCCCCAGACCGGCGAGGCCATCAAGATCAAGGCCAAGACGGTTGTGAAGTTCCGCGTGGCCAAGGCCGCCAAGGACACAATCGCTCCTCCGAAGAAGTAGCAGCATTCCGAACTGAGCAAAAAGGGGAAGGGCCTGCGGGCTCCTCCCTTTTTTGTTGATGCGGAGTGTCCCGTTTAGATTATTCCGCAGTCCATCTCGAGCCTCACACATCCAATAAGCATGGCAAGTCCAGCTCTGAGAAATGGGAATCCCGAGCCACGTCCAACAAAAAGAAACTCCGTCACGGTCTTGCTGCGTCTTGAGGGCCTGGCGGTCGCTGTAGTTGCGGCGATGGCCTACGCTCATGTTGGCGCAAGTTGGTGGCTGTTCGCCGGGCTATGGCTGGTACCTGACCTCTCCATGCTGGGCTATCTGCGCAGCCCTTGTTTTGGCGCGCGGATTTATAACGCCGTCCACTCCTATGTAGTGCCGGCAGCCCTTGGCGTATCGGCCCTCCTGCTACATGTACACACGCTGGTGCCCGTCGCGCTGATCTGGGTTAACCACATTGGCGTGGACCGTGTGCTGGGCTATGGCTTGAAATACGCAGATGGCTTCGGCTTCACGCACTTGGGAACCCTTGGCAAGCATCGGGAACCTAATCAGACGACGTAGTGTTGCCCGGTCCCCCGGGAAGCAGGGCCCGCACCACCAGCGAAACGCCGAAGCTGATCAGAACAACTCGGCCCATCAACCGGTTGTCGTAGCTCCACGAGAAAAAAGCCAAAGCCACAAACACGCCAATCGGCGTCAGTTCGGAAAACACGCCACGAAGCCAGTGCGGGCTGCTGCCACTCCGTGGCGGCGCGTTGCGCAGGCGCGGAACGAGGCGCGGCACCCCGCGCAGATAGGCCTGATACGACTCGCCAATCTGCTTCGTGAGATAGGCTTCTTCGCCCAGAATCAGCCGCAGCAGAAAAATCGTGAGCAGCACCAAAGAGAGCAGAGCACCTGTCGGCGGCATCAGGAATCCCAGAGCCGCCACCATGAACCAAAGGCCCAGATAAAGAGGATTGCGCACGTAGCGAAACGGCCCGTCGGCCATCACCGGCCCGGCCTTCATCTCCGGGCTGATCACGGTAGCCGTACCAAGATAGGCGGTGCCCCACACGCGAAGAAACGCGCCGACAGCAGCAACAAGTGCGCCGACAACGATAACGAGCGGCGTAGCCACCGCGAAGCGCACGAGGCCCACCCGGCTGAGTTCCAGCGCCAGCCACTCCAGCAGAGAAGTGCGGCTCCCGATTCCCCAGGGCTCGATCCACGGCGCCCAAAATCCCAGGACAATGATGACTGCGTTGATCGCCATTCGCAGTCGAAACTCAAGCCGTGTCGCGCCCATTCCGCTCTCCCCGCACGTGGGAGTGTACCACTCACGCAGGGGCACGAGTTCCCATCTCATTCAGTTCGCAGCGCTGTCATCGGATCGGTCTTCATTGCGGCGCGCGCGGGAATAAGCGTTGCCGCAATTGCCACAAGAGCCAGCAGCGCGGTGACAGCGACTAAGCTGTACGGATCATGCGGGTCGACATGGAAGAGAAGGCTCTTGAGCAATTTCACTGAGAAGAACGCCGCAATAAGCCCGAGCGCGCCTCCGAGTACGATCAGGCGCACACCCTCAGCGCAGATCAGGCGCAGAATATTCAGTCGAGTCGCGCCCAGCGCCATTCGGATGCCGATCTCCTGCGTCCGCTGCGTGGCCATGAAGGAGATGACGCCGTAAAGGCCAATGGTCGCAAGCAAGAGCCCGCACGCAGCGAAGAAACCGAGCAGCGCAGTTTCGAAGCGGGGACGGTCGGCGAGTTTGCTGACGGTTTCGTTCAGAGGTTCAACGTCGATGGGGAGCGTGGGATCGATTTGCGCAACCTTGGCGCGAACCCACGGGGCAATAACCGCAGGCGTAAGCGATGTTTTCAGAACCATCACGTTCCAGGGCGTCCAGTCGTCCGCTATGTTTCGCCTCAGCCGGTAAAATTCCGGTTCGTCGGCGCCGCTCAGCCCTTTGTTTTTTACGTTCGCTGCAACTCCCACCACCGTGTACCACGGCCCATTTGGATCCGGCTGCACATGCTGACCGATCGGTTCAACATCGCCGAATAGTCGCGTCGCGAGTAGGCTGCTCACAACTAGATAATGCTCGTTTGATTTGCGCTCATCCTCGACAAACCCCGGTCCTCGTACGATGGGAATATTCAGCGACTTGAAGTAGTCGGGTGTCACCCAACGCCAGCTCACCATTCCTCCCGTTCCGCCTGTCAGGCGTGGTTTACCGGCGACGGAAATGTTGGCGAAGATTTGGCTCTCGTGCGTCTCCGCCGGGGGAAGCCAATTGCTCATGCCCACGGTGGAAACACCCGGCAGCCGACGCAGCGAAGCTTCGGCCGCGAGAAAGAATTCCATCTGCTGCTGCGCCGTCGCGTAGCGATACCGCGGAAGCGCAATATGTGCAGTCAGCACACTGCGTGGTTCAATTCCAATATTTTGACGCTCGATGCTGCTGAAGCTGCGCATCAGTAGCGCCGCGCCCGCAAGGAGAACCATGCTGACAGCAATTTGGCTCACTACCAGGCATCGCCGCGCAGAGGCGTGAACGCCAAAGTTGGCGGTTCGCGCAGTCAGAGCCACTGCGCGAGGCGTCTGCAGTGCAGGCACGGCCCCGAACAAAGCTCCGCAGGCGACAGAAGCAATTACAGTGAAGAAGACGATGCGAAGATCCAGATGGGCACTTTCGAGAAACGGAATTCCTGCGGGAGCAATAGCAACAAACACGCGCAAGAGAATCTGAGCAAGCGCTAGCCCTGCCGCCGCGCCGGCGATCGACAAGAGAAACACTTCCGTCAATCGTTGCCGCACCAGCCGCCATCGGCTCGCGCCCAGCACGGAGCGCACCGCCAGCTCGCGCTCCCGTTGTGCAGCACGCGCCATCAGCAGACTGGTCACGTTAGCGCAGGCAATCAGCAGCACTGCCAATACCGCCCCCAGCAGTACCCACGCTGTAAGCCGCACGTCGTGCATCTGCCTGTCGCGAATCGAACGGACGCGGAGATGAACCTCCTTGCGGAACTGCGGTGGCGCCAGGCTGAGCGAGTAATTGAACAATGGCTCAAGAGCCGCCTCGGCCTGTGCAATTGTGAGCCCCGGTTTGAGGCGTGCAAACGCGTACATCACTGTGTCGGGCGCCTCCTTGCGCTCGGCGGCCTCATCCAGGGCTTGAGGCACAACAATATCCGCAGCTTCCAAGGCGGGCATTTCAAAGTCTTTGGGTAGCACGCCAATCACGCGCACCTGATTGCCATCGATATCGATCAGTCGGTTGACCACACCCGGATCCAGACCGTAATGACTGAGCCACAGTCCATACGAGATGAGAGCCACCTTGGGGCCTTTAGGGCGGTCCTCTTCCGGCAGAAAATTTCTCCCGAGGATCGGCGCAATGCCGAGAGTGGGTAGAAAGTTCCGCTCGACGCTGGCGCAGCTCAGATGCGCGGGATTCCGTTCCGTCAGGTCGCAATCGTTCACCCCGGTCTCCGACGTAAACGCTTCGAAGGGTTTCTGATTATCGCGCCAATCGTAGTAGGACCCTCCAAGCATGAATTCCTCGGGAATGATGGGCGCCGTCAATCCCACTGAGACCAGCCTGTCCTCGTGCGCATAAGGCAGGCTGCGAAATAGAATGCGATCGACAACGCTAAAGACCGCTGTTGTGGCGCCGATCCCTAGCGCCAACGTAGCGACCACAGTGAATGTGAATACAGGATTGCGGCCAAAGCCGCGAAGTGCATAGCGGATATCGCGCAGAAAACTCTCGAGCCAAGGCAACGTATTCCGGTCGCGCAATGCCTGGCGAGTCTGCTCTGCACCACCAAGACGGATGAGCGCATCGCGCCGAGCCTCTTCAGCACTCATGCCGGCGCGCATGCATTCTTCAACGTGCATGGCGACATGCGATTCGAGTTCGTCGACGAATTCACTGTCGCGGCTCCGACTCCTCAATACGGTCGAAAGCCGTAGGAACAGCGCTCTCAATCTTCGCATCACCTAACCTCCTAATCCCCGCGCAAGGCTTCCATAGGATCGACGCCTGCGGCTCGGCGTGCAGGAATCCATGCCGCAGTCAACGCGACCAGCAGCATCAGAAGAGCAACTGCACAAAATGTGATGGGATCAAATGGGCTCACTTCAAACAGGAAACTCCGCAGCACGCGGCTCAACGCGAAGATTGCCCCGAGGCCCGCTGCGCAGCCGCCGCCCGCAAGCAGCAGGCTCTGGCGAACGACGGATAAGGTGATCTGCCATCGCTGCGCGCCGAGGGCAAGGCGCAAGCCAATTTCGGTGATGCGCCAGCTCACGATACAGGCAATGAGACTATAAACACCGACGGCGCCGATCACGAGTGCAAGCGCGCCGAAGCCCAGAAGCAGAACCGCAAGCGAACGCGGTGCGGCCACGGAGGATGCGACGACTTCGTTGAGCGTGCGAACATGTGTGACCGGGACAAGCGAATCGATGCCTGCCACTGCGCGACGCAGTGCGGCTGCGGCTTCCGCGGCCGTTGCCGGACCGCGCATCAGCACGAAGAGCACCGGCTGACCGCTGTTCGGCGTGAGGGGCAGATATATCTGGTTGCTGTAATCGTCTCCGAGGCCTCCGTCGCGCGTATTGCGCACGACGCCGACGATCTCGACCGCCCTGTCTGGATACCAGACAGCCGGCACGGCCTCATCGATCACATTGAGCACGTGCTTGCCGATGGGATTTTCGTTCGGCCAGAGGCTTTGGGCCGTTCGCTCGTTAATGACCGCCGCACGCGTCGCTCCGGAAGCATCCTGCGCGTCGAGAAGCCGTCCACGCACGAGCTTCAGATCGAGCACGCGAAAGTAGTCCGGCGTAATGGTACGGCTGATTGCCAAGTTCGCACTTGTTTGTGCGCTGCGCGGATGGTCCTCCACGTCGAAGGAATAATTGCTGTCGCGTCCATTGAGCGGCAATGAGTCGGTAAGCGCAGCCTTTTCGACGCCCGGAATACCGCTCAAGCGGTCGGCAAGCGCGGTGAAGAAGGCACTGCAGCGGCCCCCGCTTGCAAGCATACTCGCGCCTCCGGTCCAATGCTGGGGAATATCCGGCGTTGCGCAGGCGCCGGAGTCGAGCGAGACCTCAGCGGAAACGATGCGGTCGGTGCGGAAGCCGGGATCAACCTCAGACAGCTTGTAGAGGCTATGCAGAGCGAGTCCGGCGGCGCAGACAACCATCACAGATAGGCCGATTTGCGCAATGACGAGTAAGGTGGAAATGCCGAAGCGGGAGCGCCTGCCCACGAGGCCACGGCCGCCAGAGCGCAGGGTCAGAAGCACATTGAGCGAGGCCATGCGGAGAGAGGGAATGATGCCAAAGATAAGGCCCGCGAGGACAGATACCGCAAGGACGAAAACTATGTCCGAAGGATGAAGAGAGATAGCTTCGACCCGCGGTGTGCCGGCAGGCAGCAAGCGTACGAAGAGACGAAGGCTGAAGAATGCCGCGACAAGACCTACAACGCCGGCCGTAATGCCCAGTACGACGCTTTCAGAAAGGAACTGCTGAATTAGGCGGCCGTTGGATGCGCCGAGCGCGCCGCGAACGGCAATTTCCCGCTCGCGGGCTGTGGCGCGCGCAAGCAGAAGGTTGGCGACATTGGCGCAGGCAATGAGGAAGATCAGTCCAACCGCCCCAAGAAGCAGCAGCAGGCGGGGGCGAACGGCTCCGGTTTCGGATTCGAGAAGTGGGACAACCGTCATGTCGGACGCCCAGTTATCCGGCATCTGCCATGGGAACTGATGCACCAGTATGCTCCGGAGAAGGCGTAGCTCGACCTGCGCCTGCCGGGGAGAGACGCCGGGAGAAAGACGCCCGAAGATGTGCAGCGTAAAGGGACGCCACGGATCGTAAGCATCCGAGCGGTTATACGAAACCGGGACAAGAAATTCGGTGTCTGCGTATGGAAAATGCACACCCGCAGGCAACACGCCAATAATGCGGCGCGAGACACCGTCAATGCGCACGGTACGATTCACGACGGAAGGAGCGCCGGCAAATCGGCGCTGCCAGTAGCTGTAGTTGAGGATGACGTCGTGATCCTGGCCGAGGATTTCATCGTCCTTGGTGAAAGAGCTGCCTAGAACGGGATGAACGCCGAGCGTATCGAGAGCATTGACGGTGATGGATGAACCGAAGACGCGTTCCGGAATGTCGGCGCCGGTGATATTGGACTCGACGTCATCGCCAAAGCCTGCGATCGAAGAGAATGCACGAGATTGTTCACCGAAAGCGCGAATCAGACCTTTGGGCAAAACGACGAAGGTGGTGCCCGTGATGCGCATCAACCGATCCTGCTGCGCGTAAGGCAGCGGCCGCAGCAGGATTGAGTCCACCAGCGTGTAAATCACTGCATTGGCACCGATGCCCAGCGCAAGCGTCACCACTGCCGTGAGCGTGAATCCGGGCGCGCGCCGCATCTGGCGCAGGGCAAAGCGAATGTCTTGCAGAAAGGCTTCAACAGGCGGCAGCGTGGCGCGATCGCGATAGGCCTGCCGCGTTTGCTCTGCGCCGCCGAGCTTGATGAGCGCCCGGCGCCGAGCTTCTTCCTGTGTCAGTCCGGCACGCACGCCTTCATCGATGTCGAGGGAGATGTGGCTCGACAGCTCGGCGTCAAAGTCACTGTTCTTGCGCTGCATACCCAGCAGCGCGCGTGCGCGCAACCACAAAGATCTTAGTTCTCTCATCCCGTCCCTCCTACTCCATGCGCAATGCGCGCATGGGATCGACCGATGCCGCTCGACGCGCGGGGAACCAGCACGCGGTCAACGCAATCGCGATGAGCAAAAGTGGTACAACCGAAAAGGTGATCGCATCGTGAGGTTGAATTCCGTAAAGAAAGCTCCCCGCAAATCTCGATGCAATCCACGCGACCGGCCATCCCAGTGCAACACCGATGAGCGTCAGCACCAACCCCTGGCGCAGAACGAGCCGCTCGACGGCGCCGGGTTGCGCACCCATCGCCACCCTGATTCCGATCTCGCGTGTGCGTCGGCTAACCGAATAACTCATCACGCCGTACAGTCCAACGACGGCGAGTACAAGGCCGATAAATCCGAAAACACCAAAAAGCGCGGCCGCAATGTTGGGCAGGAAGAATGCGGATCGGATGTGTTCCTCCATGGTCTCTTCGTTAAAAATTGCCATGGCCGGATCGATGGCGTGGACCTGGCGGCGAATCGGCTCTGCGAGTGCAGCCGGATTGCCGGCCGTATGCGTCACGAGGGTATAGCCCGAAAGGGAAGGATCGTCGCCGAGATTCTGATCGAGCGATCGATAGAGGATGGGGCGAGTCGCCTCGCCAAGTGTGCGGGATTTGGCGTTGCCCGCCACGCCGATAATTTCGTAGGTCGTACCGCCGCCGGTCACGCGCTGTCCTATCGGATTGGTGCCGCCAAAGACGCGATCGACGAACGCCTTGTTCACGATCGCCGTCTTCGGTCCGTTCGCAACTTCACCCCCGAAATCACGGCCCGACAGTCGCGGCGTGCCTACGGCCTCAAAGTACCCACGCGTGACCATATAGAGATCTGTGCTCGTAGATGAAGAATCCTTGGCAGAGTGGCCTGTGACGGTGAAACCATCGCTTCGATTGCCCCCGGAGAGTAGCGCCACATCTGTGGTGACCGCGGCGTCCACACCGGGAAGTGCCTTGACCCGTTCGCGCAGCTGGGCGAGAAACTGGCTGGTTTGCTGCGGCGTATAACCGTTGAGGCGAGGATCCACCGACAGCAACAGCAGCCCTTGGTGGCGGAATCCGATATCGATATTGGCGGCGCTCCGAAGACTGCGAAGAAAAAGCCCGGTCACCGAGAGCAGAACGATGGACATGGCGATCTGTGCAGTCACGAGCAGGCTGCGCAGGTTCCAGCGTCGGCCAGGGCGCGCGAGCGCATCTTCGCCTTTGAGTGCTCTGGCTAGCTCAGGACGCGACCCAGCCCACGCGGGAGCGAGGCCCAGCAGCAACCCGCAGGCAACACTCAATGCGAATGCGTAGAGCAAAGTGCGCCAATCCACTCCGACGCTGACGTCCAGAGGAACGGGAGCCGGCAAGTGAACCGCTGAGAGCGCACGCGTAGCCCACAGGGACAGGAGCACGCCGGCCGCGCCACCGCCGAGTCCCAGCATGAGGCTCTCAAACAGCAGTTGACCGCGCAGACGGGCGCGTGTTGCCCCGAGCGCCAGACGTACCGCCATTTCCCGCTCCCGAGCCGCGGCTCGTGCGAAAAGGAGATTTGCTACATTTGTGCCCGCGATCGCGAGCAACAGCAAGACCACCAGTGAAAGTGCCGAGAGAAAAAGCAAGACTGCATCGCGTTCTCTCGGTGGCAGCGAGCCTGCCTGTTCGAATACAAACGAGTTTTTCTGGTCGGTCTTCGGATACGCCACGGCAAATCGCCGTGCTAGCGCGTTCAGCTCGGTGGCCGCTTCTGAGCGCGAAACTCCGGGGCGCAACCGGCCAATGACGCTCAGCCAGTGGTACTCGCGCGAGCCGGGCGGTGGAAGATTGGGAACCAGTTCCGCGGCGACGCCGAGCGGGATCCAGAATTGAGTGTCCAGGATTTGGTCGATGCCGTGAAAGGTGGCAGGAGCAATCCCCACGATGGTGAAGAGCTTTCCCGAGAGAGTGATAGGTTTTCCGACGATTTGCTTGTCGCTGGCGAAACGGCGACGCCACAGTTGGGTACTTAATACGACTGCGGGAACTCGCGCATCGCTTGAGGTGAAGCCGCGCCCCAGAGTCATGGGCATTTCAGCAACGTCGAAGAAATTCGCAGTCACTGCCTGTCCCCACACTCGCGCTGGCTCACCACTGCCACTGATGGATGCTGGAATCAATTCGTAATAAGCCGCAACGCCTGAGAATGACGTGGCTTGGTCGCGGAGGTCGTTGTAGGCAGGAAGTGAAAAGGCGTTGCAGCAGTTGTCGCCTTGTTCCCAGGTGTGAATCGACAGCAGCATTGACGGATTACCGACTGGCGCGGGACGCAGCACAAACCGGCTGACCATCGAGAAAATGGTCGCATTTGCCCCAATTCCCAATGCAATCGACAGAATTGCGATCCCGGTGATGCCGGGGTTTTTCCAAAGCGATCTCCCACTATAGCGAAGATCCCGAAGCAACGATTCGAGCCACGGTAGTCCGCGTCGTTCGCGATAGACCTGCCTCGTCTGCTCCGCGCCACCTAGCAAAATGAGCGCCTTTCGCCGTGCTTCCTCGGCGGATAGGCCCGCGCGCATCCCGTCTTCGACATGCATCGCAACGTGGCTCTCGATTTCCGCGTCGAAATCGTCGTTCCCACCTCGCCCCGCGCTCACCAGCCTGATCCATAGGGCACGCAACTGCCGCATCATGCCTCCTCTGCGGGAGACAGGAACCGCGCCAGGATCTCCGTGGTCTGCTCCCACTCGGCAGCAGCTTTGCTCACGCGCCGCTCGCCCGCTTTTGTCAGCTCATAGAACTTGGCCTTGCGGTTATTGTCTGAGACGCCCCAGCGCGAACGAATGTAGCCTTCCTGCTCCAATTTCAGAAGCGCTGGGTAGAGCGTGCCGTAGTTCAGTTCCAGCAGGTCACCGCTGGTTTGCTCTATGCGCCGGGCCAGCCCGTACCCATGCTGAGGACCGATCATCTGCAGGGTTTTCAATACCATCAGGGCCAGTGTGCCCTGCCAAACATCTGTCTTTCCACCCATCCAAGTGCTCCTATGGCAAAGCCATAGAGAAGAAGGTACGCCATTACCTATGGGAATGCAATAGGGCAGTTGCGAAAAGATCTCGGACCGGAAAACACGATCATGGGCGGCTGTGAAAGCGCTAGTAAATCAGCTTGAGTGAGAACTGAATCTGTCGCGAATTGCCGGCAGTCCTGCTGATCTCGCCAAAGCCGGAACCATTGAGAATATTGGCCGGCAGTCCCATCGTCACGATGTTGAAGAGATTGAAAAACTCCGAACGGAACTGCAAGTCCATGCGCTCCGCGCCACTCTTGCGGCGGCCAAACGGGGTGTCTTTGATGAGAGCGAAATCGAAGTTGTAAAAAGCGGGCCCTCGAAAGCTGTTTCTTCCCACCGTTCCAAACCGCCCCTCGTTGGGGCCCGATCCGCCAGCGATGTGAATGGGAATATTAAAGAACGCTGTAGCGTTATTTGCGCCTTCGCCGAAGTAGTCTTCTCGCACCTTGCGCGCCGTGGAGAGATGCGGCTTGGCGATCTCGTCGGGACGATCTACGCCATTCGAACCATAACCCGTCTGCTGAATTCCGGAATAGACCGTGAACGGAGAACCCGAACTAATGCTGGAGATGCTAAGCAGTTCCCATCCGTACGTGACTTTCTTGCTGATCGGCTGCAGAAAACTCGCACTATCCAGATGCAGATCCTGTGCGACGCTCAGTCCGAATCCATGGTTCACGTCGAAGGACGATGGCCCCTTTTCTGGATGGGTGTCGTAGGGATCCTGCGAGAAACCCGAGCTCACGGCGCCGGTGGAGCCCGTGCCGCCAATCACCATGCTAGTGTTGTCGAGCGACTTACTCCAGGTGTAACTTGCCTGAATGCCGGGGCCCCCGCCACCGATGGTTCCAGAGAGCGACGTTTGCAACGCGTGATAAGTAGAATGCGCGTCGGCGAAAATTACATTTTCAACACCAAAACCACCAATGACGTTGCCTGAACTGTCGAACTGCGTATGCGGTGCAAAGCCAGGACTCGCACCTGGATAGGCGTTGGGAAATCCATAACGCGGAAGCTTCTCGCCCGCGGTGCCAACATAGCTCGCGTCCGCAGTCAGATTACCGAACTTGCGTTCCAGGCCTGCAGTCCAGGTAAAGAGCGTGGCGTTTCCAAAGGAGCGATCAATCCCGCTCAGGTTCAAAGCGCTGATTGCACTGCTCGAGGTAAGCGCCGCCATATCCTTCTCGTAGCGATCCACATCCATCACCGTGTTGGGCGCAACAGTGTCAGTCTTCCCGGACGCAAAGATATCCACACCCGCCGGGGTGTAGGCCTTGGGTAGTTGAGAAGGTGTGATCGTGTATCCGTAATTGAGCGGCGCAGTGGAGGAGGAGATGCGGCGCGGATAAATCACAAAAGGCGTCGAGCCCGTAAGGAAGTTGTCCTGCCAGATATTAGGCTGGATCGCAGTTATGCCGGCGCCAGCGTGAACGGTGAATTTGTTGGTAACCTCCCATGAAGCCTGCACACGCGGTCCCCATGCATTCTCATTGGTCTTGTATCCGGGCTGCGGATTGACAACATACTGCTGCGTTCCGTCTACGGTAAGAAATCCGCCCGTTCTCCGGGCGCGCTCCGTAATCGGCGTGTAGAGTTCCCAGCGGAGGCCGTAGTCTAGCGTGAAATGCGGCGTGATCTTCCAGGTATCCTGAGCATATGCGTTGTACCCGTTACGGCTAATCGCCGCGGGGCCAATATGCTCGCCTCCCGAGATAAAACTCGGCGCCAGGGCCGCGGAGTACGCAAATGGGCTTCCCGAAAGAAACCCTGAAAGCGTGTCAGGCAGCGGATCGCCGATAGCAATATCGTGCGTGCCACTCGCCGATGAAATCGCTTCCGTGGCATAGGCGGCGCCCCCGCCAAAGTCATATTCTCCGTCGGGACTGATGCCGAAGTACGTCGTGTCGCGATTCACGCGTGCTTCAAACCCTGCCTTGAAAGCATGCTGACCCGCGGTGAAGGCAACAGTCTGGCGTCCCTGGAACAGGTTGCCGTAAGCCTGCATCACCGATCCGGCCGCGCTATTGAACGCTTCAAACAACCCATCGCTGAACTTCACCGCGGGGTCGGTGTAGTCGGTAGTCGGAAAACCCGGTGTGGTCCGCGTAATGCTCAGGACCGATTCAAATACCAGCCGCGGCGACTGCGTCCGCGTGTAGCTTCCCATCACATTGCGTTGGCGATCGAGATATTGCACACCAAAGGCTGGATCGACGGCCGTCTGATCGGGGTTGGTCGTGGGCCCGGTGAGGTTGTCCATCGTGAAGCGCGCAAGGAAGTGATCTTTCGGCGAAAACGTGTGATCCAGGCGCAGCGAGAGTTGATCTGCATCGGTTGCAACTTTCGACGCCGTTGCATAAGTTCGGTCCTGATAAGCGCCCGCCGCGTAGTTGGGCTTCGGGTAGCGTGCCAAGATCGCCGCGATGCGCGGATCGACGGGCACCGTCAACGTATCACTCGAACCGTCCGGATAAGTCACTACGTCGATTCCATCGCGCTCGCTGGCCGTTGGCACCGGCATCACTTGCGTTGTGCCCAGAACCTGCCGAAAGCCCTGATATTCAGCGAAATAAAACGTACGATTACGTCCGTCGTACACATGGGGAATATAGACCGGCCCGCCGTTGGTAAAGCCAAACTCATTGCGCCGGAACGGCGGAATGCGCCCAGGGTACGCGGGCGTGGAGTAATCAAAGTAGTTGCGCGCGTCGAACGCGGAGTTGCGGACGAACTCGAAAACTGAACCATGAAAACCGCTGGCGCCTGACCGCGTATGAATGTTCGTAAACCCCGCTGCGCCACGTCCAATCTCGGCAGGCATCCAGCCGGAGCTCGAATCAATCCTCTCGACGGCGTCGACGTTGAAGTTCGAAAATGTCGATCCACCCATTTCGGGGTCGCTAATATCCGCTCCATCCATGGCAAATGTCGCTTCAACGCCGCGCTGCCCGTTGATGGCAAACTGCGCAGTAAAGTTGGTTGCGCCGTTGGCATCGGTCATGGTGCCCGCCGCCAGCAGTAGCAGCGAACTGAAGTCTCGTTTATTGAGGGGTAGTTCGCTGACGGCCTGGCTCGATAACTGCTCGCCGCCGGTCGCCACCTGGGCCGCTGCGGGCAAAGCAACGACATCCAGTTCTCCCCGGCTCGAGAGCGTGATCACCGCAGACGCCGTGCTCGCTCCGATATCAATGGGCTGAGCAGAATCGACCTTGCGGCCCTCCGCCTCGATCGTCAGCCGATAGGCTCCAACAGGCAAGGCAGGCATCTGGAACTGCCCATCCGCGCCCGTTGCGGCCTCCCCGTGCGAAGCGCCGTTCGCCAGAGTCACTTTTGCAGCGGCGATGGGAGCACCCGCCGATGTCCGGAGCACTCCCCGCCACACCACTTGCGCTGCTGGTTGTGCCATGGCCGCGTAACATCCAGCCATCAACACAAGCACAGAAATCCAAATCCCCATCCTTGTACTGCGTGCTCCAACACAGCACACCGACGAACCCGCACAAGCCGTCTTTTTCACTTTTTAGCGACCTTATTCTTAAATACGCGCAAAGAGAGATATTGGTTCAGATGTCCCGAAACAGCACCCGTTGCGTCCCTAGGATTATACCGGTGACAGACTACTAAAACCTTTTTGTAGAGAAGATCGACGCGATCCTGTAATGGCTTTTCCAACCTCTTGAAGCGCGCCCCAGACCCTTGCGATAGTCTCAATGGCAGCCAAGCTAATGACCGCGCCGAACAATGCCGTTCTCATTCACCGAATCCGCATTTTACTTGCGCTGTTTATTACGGGACTCGTCCTCAGCGGGCTGACGGCCTTTCCGCTCGAGCACGAAACAGCTCTGCTCAATCGGATCTTTTCAGTGTCTGCCGTGCCGGCCGCTCACGAGGCCGCATTGCAAACTTGGCTCCGCCGGGTACACGAGGCGCTCGCCGTCACCGGCCGACTGTATCCATTTCTTGCCTACGGCACGGATTGGCTCGCTTTCGCGCATCTCGTCATCGCGGTGGCTTTCATCGGGCCGCTGCGCGATCCGGTGCGCAACCGTTGGGTCCTCGTCTTTGGCATCATCGCCTGTCTCGGCGTTCTTCCGCTCGCGCTCATCGCCGGCCCCCTGCGCGGCATCCCTCTTTACTGGCGGCTCATCGACTGTAGCTTTGGCGTCTTTGGCGCTATTCCACTGCTAATCTGCCTGCGCTACGTCCGCAAAATCGAGCGCAGTTCTTGACTCGGAAACCACTCCTTTCCGGTCCCTGCAATAAGATGAAGTCCTATGGCCGAACCCGACTCCGATTCGCCCGCGACTCCCGCCGCAGCTGTCGACACCATTGCCGCCATCTCCACCCCGGCTGGCCGCGGCGGCATCGGCATTGTGCGGCTCAGCGGGCCTGACGCGGTCAGGATCGCGGCCGAGCTCGTCGCCCTTCGCCAGCCGCTCGAACACGCTCGAGTCCGTTTGGCCGACGTTCTCGATGCGCCTGAGTCCGGCGGCCATCGCATCGACGACGCCTTGGTCACTTACTTTGCCGCGCCCAACTCCTACACCGCTGAAGATTTAGTGGAAATTGCGGCGCACGGATCGCCTGTCGTGCTCAATCTGCTGCTGCGCCGCGCCCTGGATCTTGGTGCCCGCCTCGCCGAACCCGGCGAATTCACGCAGCGCGCCTTCCTCGCCGGCAAACTCGATCTCACCCAGGCTGAGGCCGTCCGCGACCTGATTGAAGCGCAGACACTCACGCAGGCGCGCCAGGCCGCGAGCCAGATGGGCGGAGCACTGAGCCACCGCGTGCAGCCGATCAAGCAAGGTCTCGTCGAACTGATTGCGCTGCTTGAGGCCGGCATCGACTTCGCCGAAGACGATGTGGATGTGACGCCACAAAACGAAATTGCTCGGCGCATCGGCGAACTCTCACCGCCCCTTACCGCTCTCGATGCCTCGTTCGCGCGTGGACGCGTGATCCATGATGGGCTAACTATGGCAATCGTGGGCCGTCCCAACGCTGGCAAGAGCTCGCTCTTCAATCGCCTTGTCGAGCGCGACCGCGCCATTGTGACAGCAACCCCGGGCACCACCCGCGACCTCGTTTCAGAGCGCATCTCGCTCGACGGCATCCCTCTTGAGCTAGTCGACACCGCCGGCCTGCGCGACGCCCATGAAGAAGTGGAGCAGCTCGGCATTGCCCGCAGCCGTGAAGCTCTCGCCGATGCCGCGCTCGTATTAATTGTGCTCGACGCGACCCAGCCGCTCAACGACGAAGAACACAAACTGCTCGCCGCCGTTGAAGGCCGCTCCGCAATTGTCGCCGTCAATAAGAGCGATCTTGCCGTTGAAAATGACATTCGATTTGACCTGACCGCGGCACAATCTGCGCAGATCACGGCGCTGCCGACCTCAGCGCTTACGGGAGAAGGTATCGCCCAACTGCGGGACAGGATCGTGACTCTCGCCACGGGCGGAACCGCGTCGGAACCGGGCTTGCTCACCAGCCTGCGCCACCAGCAGGCCATCGCCGCAGCAAGCGCTGCGCTGGCCGATGCTGCCCACGCCAATACCAGCAACATTCCCCACGAGATGATCCTGATCGACCTTTACCGGGCTCTCTGGGCACTCGATGCGCTCACCGGCCAGACCACTCCCGATGACATTCTCAATTTGATCTTTTCCACGTTCTGCATCGGCAAGTAGATATATAATATCTATTATAAATAAGTTACAAGACGTTTATCCAACCGAAAGACCCAGGCTCGTCTATCGATACTAATCCGCCGAGTTACAAATTGACCGCCTTTCGATGGGTGCACTGGTAATCGAAAGAGAAGATCGGGTGTACGGCAAGGCGACTGGCCGCGCCGCGATCTCCGCGTAATTCGCATCCACTTCGGTGATCACTTCCAGGAGCAATTGGCCGTTCTCGCAGAACTGAGGCTGAATTTCACCCAATTCGGCTGTTAGATGACTCGTCGCGCATTTGGCCGCGTACCGCTCGAGCGAAGCACGAGCTTGGGCCATCTCCTCCACTTCATCAACTCGATTTGCCAGGCGGAATTGGTTTCAAATTACGCGATCATGATCGACGTTAGGATTTCACGCTCCCGGCAGAATCTGTTTGATGACCTTGATCAAATCATTGCCCGATACCGGCTTCACCAGCCAGCCAGTGGCGCCAAGACGCCGACCCTCGTCACGTTTTGCGCTCTCGCTCTCGGTGGTCAGTGTCAAAATCGGGAAGAATCTGCAGCCGGGAAGCGCACGAACCTTGCCGATCAGTTCCAGCCCCCCCATGACCGGCATATTGATGTCGGTGAGGATGAGGTCTGGCTTGACTCCGCCTTTCAACTTGTCGAGCGCCTGCTGGCCATTGTTGGCGGTTTCCACCTGAAACCCGCTCATCGACAGAGTGCTCTTGAGGCTCATGACCATGGTCAATGAATCGTCGACGACGAGAATTCTCTTTGCCATGTGAGCCCCTCAATCCCTAAGTTTCAAAACCGGTTCCAGCCATGCGCGCAGTTCTGAATTCTTCGGCCAACTGGATATGACGGTTTTAGCTGCCATTAATACCTGAAGGTTGGCAGTGTGCAAATGGTTACAGGCCGACAAATCCGCCTTTGCCTCGGGTCTTCCCTGGAGCCATTCGAGCAGCTCTTCTGCTTCTTCTACACTTACTTCTTCACGAAACATGGCGCGGTTCTTCTTGAATTCGATAGGCATCAGACGATCTCCCGGATGTTCAGAATCATGAGCACTGATCCATCCCCCATCAGAGCCGACCCTGAATAGGCAGACAAGCCCGATAGAAAGCCGCTGAACGGCTTTTGAATTACACCCATCGTCTCCTGAAATCCGTCGACAAGCAGGCCCAACTCCGCGTTCCCCGCCTGAACGAGCAGTACAGCTATTTCATCGTCAGAATTCGATCGAGGGATAGCGGCAATTCCCAGAAATGCATTGAGGCTTTTCAATGGAACGATGCGTCCGCGCAGAACGGCCGTCTTGCTCTGCTTGAACGTGCGGATTGAGCTTCTGGGCACGCGTACCGTCTCAATTACGTGGTCCATGGGCACACCGAATAGTTGTCCATCCGACTCGATGACCATAACCTGAGTCACCGCCATCGAAAGCGGGAGCGAGATGCGGATCGATGTGCCCTTGCCCAATTCGCTATGCACGACCACCGTGCCATCGACCTTCGCAACGGCCGAGCGAACCACGTCCATGCCTACGCCGCGGCCCGATAAATCTGAAACGACTGCCGCCGTGGACAGGCCGGGGGCAAAAATCAGGTCGATCGCTTCCTGATCGCTGATCCGTTCCAGCATCGCTTCGTCGATGATGCCTTTCTCGTAGGCCTTCTGTTTGATCACACCCGGGTCAATGCCTTTGCCATCGTCGACGATCTCGATCACCACGCGGTCTGCTTCCTGTGCGGCGCGGATCGTCAGCTTGCCAGTTGCCGGCTTACCCGCCGCAACGCGGATTTCCGGCATCTCCAGGCCGTGATCCAGACTGTTGCGAACGATGTGAATGAGCGGGTCGGCAAGAGACTCGATGATGTTCTTGTCGGCTTCCGTCTGCTCGCCTTCGAGCACCAATCGGACTTCTTTGCCGAGTTTACGCGAGATGTCGCGCACCAGACGCGGGAATCGCTGGAAGACGAATGAGACAGCCATCATGCGGACTTGCATGATGGCGTCCTGCATCTCGTCAGCGATGCGATTGATGACCGAATACTTGCCCTTGATTTCGCGCGAGAGTTCGCGCATTCCGTACTGCGCCTCTGCTCGCTGAGCCAGATATGGCAGCGCATTCTTCTCGACTACCAGTTCGCCGATCAGGTTCATGAGCCGGTCGACCTTGGCCTGGTCGACCTTGAGGCTACGCGGGCCAGTCTGACTGTCTTCTGCACGGCGACCGAACTTGGTCCCATCGTCGACAGCTGGCTTGGCGGTGGCGGATGCAGAGGTTTCTTCTTCAGCATTGGTCGGACCCAAGCTCCCAGCGAACTGTGGGACAACTTTCGTTGTGAACCGGCTCTGATGCGCATTCAGCCATTCGAGCAACGGGCGACCGCTGGCAGAAGCCAGAGCTGTCGTGAGCGAGGCTTCGATCTGATCATTGACTTCGGCATTGCCCGCGGAGTTCGCAAGATTTTTGAGCACCGCCGCAACCGCTTTGAGCCTTCCTGAGAGCCAGGCGGGATGATCGCCCGAGGCGAGAATCTGTCGTTGTGCCGTCAGAATCCGCGCGAGCGCGGCAATTTCTTCGATGGATTCCGGGCTTCTCTCTGGCTCGGAAACCGGCGTTCCGGAAACAGGATCATTTTCAATTCCGACGCTGTTCTCTGGCTCGCATTCAGACATAGCCAACCACAATGGATCGACAGCGACGATCTCAATCTGATCTGGCACATAGCGAAAGTACTCGACCAGCTCTTCGTGGAAGGCTGCGGTCAGTAGATGAAACTTGAGCGAACATCTATATGTGTCAAGTTCGGCCAGAGGCGGCAGAGGCTCGGACGGCTGAACGCTACCCCAGAGCAGACCCGGTGTCTGGCGGGCGCGATGGAATGGATCATCGCCCTGAAAGAAGGACTCCGGCGCGGGCTGATAGGCAATCCAACGGAACTTCTCACCATTGCCGCAACGGCGGAAGGCTTCAATGCGGAGCGCTTCAGGAACCTCCCTGAGTGGAGGCAATTCCCCCAATATGGCTCCGATTGACTTCATTGTGATGGGAGTCGATCCGGCGGGATCGGAAGTAAAGGAGACCGAGACTTCCTTCATCAGGGCGCGCAGCGATTCAGCTAAACGGGCAGCATCGGCTGCATGAGACGCATCGATGCGCTCCGTCGATTCGATTTCATTCGAGAGCAGGCCGACAAAATCCATGGTGTCAAGCAGACGATCCGCCAACTGGCGCGAGTAAGCCATCTCGCCGCTTCTCACTTTTCCAAGCAGGTCTTCGCCGGCATGGAGCACGCGTGTCATCTCAGGGAATGTAAACAAGCCGCTGTTGCCCTTCAGGGTATGTACAGAGCGGAAAAGGTCGTCGATCAACTGCCGGTCGTTCGGTGAGTCTTCCAGCTGCATCAGCTTTTGGCCGATGCCTTCCAGAAGCTCGCGGGATTCAGATATGAACTGCTCGAGCAAGGGGTTCATTGGACTGCCTCCCCCAGCATCAGTCGCGCGTACGTCAACAATTGCATTGGCTGAACTGGCTTGATGAGATAGCCATTCGCGCCAGCCAGGTATGCTGCTGCTTCATCGCCCGGTGCAGCTTCCGTCGAGATCATGATGGCCGGTTGTTGTGGAATCTCCTGCTGGCGCAGTTCACTCAAGAATCCATAGCCGTTCAGCTTGGGCATATTGACATCCACGAGATACAGATCGAACGGAAACTCGAGGGTTTTTTCCAGCGCCTCGATTCCGTTCATCGCCTCTTCGACCTCATAACCGGCTGATTCCAACATGCCTCGGTGATACATCCGAACGGTGGCTGCATCGTCGACTATCAGAATGCGTTTGGCAATCTCGACTTCTTTCACCATCGGGCCTTCCATCATCTGGCCTCCAAACTCTTGCGATAGACAATTGCTTCAGGAAATTTACGCACCTCGAACAAAGATGAAATGCGACTCATGGATTCCGAGTGGCCCAGGCAAAGATAGCCACCTGGGTTCAGCGCTTCATAGAAGGTGTCTGAGGCCGTCTTGCGCGATGCGTCGTCGAAATATATTAGGAGATTGCGACAGAAGATCACGTCGAAGTTGTGATAGCTGAGCGTATCGGCTGGCTCTGCTAGATTGACTCGCGTGAATTCGACCGCCTGACGCAGATCGTCGCAGAGCTGATAGTCGTCGCCCACGCTCTTGAAGTACTTCTTCAGCCACGACTCCGGGACGTTCTGCACCGAACGCGGCGAGTAGCGTCCGGTGCGAGCCCGGCGCAGAATGCTCGTGTCAATGTCCGACGAAATGATTTCTACATCCCACTCTTTGATGCCCGTCCATTTCTCCAAGAGAAACATGGCGACCGAATACGGCTCCTCGCCGCTCGACGAAGGAATGCACCAGATGCGGATCGCATCTGTGCCGACTCTGCGATGAACAATCTGCGGAAGAATGGAATCTACCAGGCAGCGAAACTGATACTCTTCGCGCAGAAAGTAGGTTTCATTCACCGTCATGGAATTGGTGAGTTGTTGCAGTTCCTCGCCCGAAGCCTGAAACCGGAGCAGTGTAAAGTAGCCGCGAAACGTACCCGTGCCCGTGGCTTCAATGCGCTCGATCAGCCGTTTATCCACGAAGTAGCGCTTGGATGTCTCGAAGCTGATGCCCGTGCGGCGATAGAAGAACTCCCTGAACTTCAAGAAGTCCTCGTCAGTGATTGACGCGGATTTTAGCTGGGACGCGTTGGTGCTCATCAGTGGGTCAGATTTCTCGTATGCGTTTCAGCGCCAAATCGACGGCAAACTGCATGTAGGCTTTGTGGGCAAAGCGGGATTTGAGACGGAGCAGCGGGTCAATGGCTGCGTCAGTGGCAACCTCACAGAGCAAATCGACTGCCGTTGCGCAGACATTCACGTGTGTATCCCGCTCAATGACCTCGATCAACCATTGCTCCACATCCGGGTGGCGATCGGAATTGAGGATATTGACGACGAATATTCGCACATCTGGATCGGGATCAGCCAGCAAAGATCGCAGGATAGGCGCAACTTCATCGCCGAGTTGCCTGAAGGCCTCGATGACATCATTGCGCAGCGCTGCATCTTCACTACGCAAACTGTCGGCGAGGGCGCTGCCTATCGACGGATCATGCATTCGAAGCAAAGAATTCAGAATCGCTTCGCGCACGGCGGTGTTTTCCTCGCGCTTCAAGCGGCTCACCAGCACGGTTGCGGCATTCAGGCATGACGTGATCTTCTGTGCAGCCCGGCGGCGAACCGTCGCATCGGAATCCTCAAGTGCCGCCACTAGTTCATCGCAACTTTGCTGCTCAATCGGCTCGGCCTTGTCCGCGGTTCCAACCGCATTTCTTTTGACGAGTCCCATCGTTCTTTCCTTACCGGCCAGCCCAGGCTGATAACTGCGAGGCTACTCTCTCCACCGCTAACACCAAACTTGCTCCGCCCTTGGCGACCAGCTCCGCCGGCATTCCATAGACCACCGCCGACTCTTCCGATTCGGCAATCGTCCGGCCGCCCCGCTTCTTGATTTCGGCGAATGCATCTGATCCGTCGTAGCCCATGCCTGTTAATAGAACAGCCGTTAGTCGAGCGCTTTACCGTAGGTGTAAATGGCGTGAGCCGTCCATCCTTCGTAAAGTGGCGGGAGATGGAGAGTGTGCCGACGTTCGTGTTGGAGATGCCAAGACTCCGGCCATAGGTCACTGAGCCGAAGCTCTGATTCAACCCGGTTACGTTGCCGTCATTGATGATTTCGTCCCCTGCAAATCGATTCACATCGGTTTGCAGATACAAATCGCGTGCAGCGGTTCCAAAATAGTCGCCCTCCACCACGAATCCTGCAATCCTCTTCTGCACGCCAAGAGCCCAGCTGTGCACAAGGGGAGTGTTCAGATGCGGATCGATTCCTCCCACGCCAATGCGAGTTCCCACGATTCCTCCGTGCGAGTCGATCTGGAACGAGATGCCCGGAGGCGGGGCAAACCCGGTAGCTCCCGAACTGCTCGTGCCGTAGGAGAAATTGGCCAGCGTTACTCCCGGATTGAAGATATTGATGGAGGGGTCTACATCGTCTGGTGGATTCGTCCGCATTTGATTCACGTACGAGTACTCGCCAATCCTGTTATTGAAGAAGCCATACCCGCCGTGAACCGCCATGCTCCCGTTGCCAAAGACGTCCCAGGCAAATCCGATGCGCGGAGCGAGTCGAAATTGGGCATTCTTGGTTGCAATCCCATTGCTGCCCCGCACCTCCATCGATCCATTGGCAACCTGATCTTGGAAGGTGTTGCCAGCACCGGGCGAGAAGAAGGCGATGGGGTTGCCGCTGTTCTTTACGCTCGACAGATGGCCGTAGTCGTCGAAGCGCAAACCAAGGTTGAGGGTCAACCGGCTGTTTACCTTCCAGTCGTCCTGTACATAGGGTGCGACATAGCTGAGGTGCACTTGCTGGTATATGTTCGTTGCAACTTTCTACGTTT
>Ga0265339_10000819_pt1 | contig 23999 bp, 17 predicted proteins | sample 4CB219metaG_FD_202085 | JGI IMG/M metagenome (GOLD analysis project Ga0265339, IMG submission 202085) | Rhizosphere microbial communities from Carex aquatilis grown in University of Washington, Seatle, WA, United States - 4-CB2-19 metaG | ecosystem: Host-associated > Plants > Roots >... | reverse complement strand
CTACGTTTTCGGATTCATCACTGGTCCGCTCTGCGAGAACGGATGGTCGGCGGCCATGTCGAGAAGATTCAGGAAGAGAAAGTAGGGACGGACATCCCCGTTTTCAAAGTTGTCCAGGTCCGCGAGCTTATCCACATCCACGCCCACACGCAAGGTGTGCTTGCCATGAGTAAAGCTCAGTGTGTCGTGCGCATACCAGTTGTTCTGCGCCCAACCGGAAGGTCCCCATTGGGCAAAATCATCGTCGATTCCGCCGATGTAATAGATGGTTGGGAGAGATGAAAATGGAGCCGGCTGCGATCCGGTCACGCGGCCGAAGCTCACACTCGCTTCATTCACGAGAGACACTGAAAAGGTGTGCAAATAGTCCAGCTTGTTATACATGCCTGTATTGGGCGCAATGTACGTATACGCTGGCCTCGGATCGACATGCTGCGACTGGGTGTGATTGTTGAAGAGGCTGTAGAAGAGCTTGTCTTTGTCCCCGTTAAAGTTGTGGTCCACGCGGACGTGTCCCTGGAAGCCGTTGTTGGATGGAGAGGCATTGATGAAGGTCTCTCCGCTTGCCACCAAATCGCCCGGAATGTCTGGTGGCGCGTACGGCGTGTAATAGTTCGCCTCATTGTCCGCGATGGTCTGAAAATTCTTGGTCGGATATGCCGAAGGCGGCGCTTTCGCAAAGAATTGGGCCGCCAGGGAATTCGGGAAATTCTGTATGACGTACTGCTCGTAGTCCTTCGTCTCGAGATTCTCGTTGAATGTCTCGCCGAGCACACTCTTCATCCAGAAGAGGGAGCCGAAGAAAAATGTGTGGTCCCTGAAGATTGGCCCGCCCACGGTCCCGCCAAAATCGTTGCGCAGCGAATGCGGCACTTCCGTCTGAAACTCGGTGCGAGCCGTCATCGCCGCGTCCGTGTGCATCTCCGATAACGTGCCGTGAAATTGATTTGTGCCGGATTTCGTGAAAAGCTCGATCAGCGCTCCGCTCTGCAACCCCTTCTCCGCGGAAAATGTCGCCGCAGTCACCTTCATTTCTGCAACTGTGTCGGGCTCAGGCGTAATATTGACCACTCCGTCGCGCGAGTCGCCATTCACCGTCGTTCCATCTACCTGAAACTCGTTCGCGTCCTGGCGCTGACCAGCAGCGTTGATCTGAAAACCCGCTTCCGTGCTGAAACTGTTGGTGCCCTGCGAACCGGCCGACGCGATCGACCCGGATGCGTCGCCCAACCCCGTGACTCCAGGGGCCAATGAACCGACACTCGCATACAGATTCTGCCCAACCAGGGGAGATTCGGCGACGGTCTGATCCTCGAGCGTCCGGCTCATGGTGCCTTGCGAGGTCTCCAGGTTCTCCGTCTCCGCGCGAACTTCCACCGTCGCCACGTTCTGACCGACCTTCAGCTTGGGGTACACGGCTCGAACCGCACTGCCCTCGACCAGCACATTGCTCTGCACCCACTTTTCAAATCCTGAAGCCTCGATCTGTATCCGATATTTGCCCGGCGCCAGGTGCTGGATGCGGACATACCCCTGCGGGTCCGAAACGACGACTTGCTGAACTTGTGTGTCCTGGTTGGTGACCGTACATTGCGCGCCCACGATCGCCGCGCCGCTCTCGTCTAGGACGGTTCCCTCGATTCCGCTTGCATATTGTGCCCATCCCGCAGCGGAGAAGAACAGCAACAGGGCAAGCATTGTGAATGCACGAAGGCCAACAAGCCTCAAAGTCGATGCCATCGGTGTCTCCTTTTATCCGAGATCGATTCGCTTTCAGGGGGACTTGAAAGTTCTTGAAAGCTTTCAAAATCTGACGCAGCGGATATTAAACCCGCATTTTTTGCTTTGTCAACTTCTTTCTTGCTTTCGAGAGGCCCGCCTTGAAACACGCCTCAGAATCTCCCCGCCCGGGATGGAAAGCCCACGGGCATCTATCCTTCTATATGACTGATCTTACATATGATAAGTAGACCAATCATTAGCCAGACTCGCTCCGCGGGAGAATCCAGGACCTATCCCGGGTTTCAGTCAGCCCCCCGGCTTGGCCCGCTGCAGTTCCCATCCGGCGATTCGACAGCACTGTACTTCTCCCTTAAAAGCTTTTATATTCCTCTCTGCCGTTGCATCACTGTTTTGTCGTGTGAGGAGGACCCATCGTGATTTGCCTTGGCCGTTCGCTTCGTCTCGTTTGCGCTAGTCTGGCTCTCGCTTCTGCCGCATATGCCCAGGACACTTTCAATCCGCCGCAGTGGGAGCAGATCCCTGGACCCTCGTGCGCCGCAATCCCGCAATGGAACGCACTCGCCCCCGCAGCGACATGCTCCAGCTTCCAGTTGACCGCATGGCTGCGCGATATCACCCATTGGCGTGCGGAAAGGCTCATTCGAGTTGGATACGATGATTCCCTCTACCGGGATCCCTCCTTGCTCTGGACACAGTCCAGCTTCGTCCAGCCGCAAATGATGATCCATGACCGCGTCTTCTATGACCCTTCGGCGCGCCGCTACACCGTCGATCGCTACCTCGACGACGTGAATCAGCGCTATGGCGGTATCGATAGCGTGCTCATCTGGCATACCTATTCCAACATCGGTATCGACAGCCGCAATCAATATGACCTGTTCCGGGACCTCCCAGGCGGAGTCGCGGCCGTGAAGCAAATGGTCGACGACTTTCACAAGCACAACGTGCGGGTCTTCTTCCCCATCATGCTGTGGGATCAGGGTACACACAACGAGGGAACTCCCGACGCCCAGGCGATTGCACGCGAACTGGCGTCCGTCGACGCGGACGGCATCAACGGCGACACCCTTGAAGGAATGCCACACTCTTTCGTCAAAGCATCGGACGGCCAGCACCATCCACTCGCATTGGAACCAGAAGTCGGGCTCGCTTCCGACGAAATGCTGGCCTACAACACCATGAGCTGGGGCTACTGGAACGAGAACTTCGTGCCGCCGGTCAGCCGCTTCAAATGGCTCGAGACCCGTCACATGGTGAACATTTCCAACCGCTGGGCTCACGATCATACCGATGATTTGCAGGAAGCCTTCTTCAACGGCGTCGGCTTTGAGAGCTGGGAGAATATCTGGGGCATCTGGAACCAGATGACGCCCCGCGACGCTGAAGCTCTGCGGCGTACTGCCACCGTCGAGCGCGCATTTGCCTCCTTGCTCACCAGCCCTCAGTGGGAACCGCACTTCCCCATGCAACAGTTCGGAGTCTTCGCCAGCGAGTGGCCCGGTGAAACCGAGACTCTGTGGACCATCGTGAACCGGAACGGATATGCCGCCACTGGCCGTCAGATGCTGGTTCCCTATAAAGCAAACACTCGTTACTTCGATGTTTGGCACGGCGTTGAAATTCACCCGGACCACGAAGGCGACTTCTCCGTGATCTCCTTTGACATCGAGAACAATGGGTTTGGCGCGATCCTTGAAACTACTGCGCCTGACCCGAAGCTCGACAACACGCTGCGAGCGATGCACACCCTTGCAGAGCAGCCGCTCAGTCATTTCTCGCATGAGTGGCATTCCCTTCCGCAGCAGTTAGTGACGATTGATGCAACGAAGCGCGCCGCTGTCGCCCCTGACGGCATGGTGAAAGTGCCCGAAGCGGACTTTGTCTTTCGCGTGAACGGCATCGAGATTGAAGGCGCCAACGATGACGGAGTCGATGTGCAATATCCCTGGGAAAGCTCAGCCAGGCGATATCATGAACATAAGATCCACATCGTACCCTTCTGGATGGACAAGTATCCCGTCACGAACGCCGACTATAAACGATTCATGGACGCCACACATTACCACCCAGCCGACGATCATAACTTCCTCAAGGATTGGACCAATGGAATGTATCCCGCTGGGTGGGAGAACAAACCGGTGACCTGGATCTCCCTCGAGGACGCGCGCGCCTTTGCAAAGTGGGCCGGCAAGCGTTTGCCGCACGAGTGGGAGTGGCAATATGCCGCCCAGGGCACGGATGGCCGCCTCTATCCATGGGGAAATCTCTGGCCCCAACCGCTGCCGGCTGCGCCCGGCGCAACCCAGGCGGGCCCGCTCAGCACGGCCTACTTCCCTTTGCCGGATAAAGAAAGAGATGCACTTCCCGCCAGCGAGGTAGACGCACATCCCGCCGGCGCCAGCCCCTTTGGCGTGATGGATATGGTGGGCAATGTCTGGCAATGGACGGATGAATATACCGACGACCATACGCGTGCCGCGGTGCTGCGCGGCGGCAGCCACTATCAGCCTCAGGGATCGCGCTGGTATTTCCCCCAGGCTTACCAACTTTCGCAACATGGCAAATACCTTCTCATGGCGCCAAGCATCGATCGCTCGGGAACTGTTGGTTTCCGTTGCGTGGTCGACGCACAATGAGCGTGCGTTTGCGAAGAGGAAACAACGGCTAAAGAATAGCCGCTGCGGACGGACGGATGAAATCTCAAGGCCGAGTGACGATGCACCAGATTGCCCGCGCTGCGGCTGTCTCGCTCGGCACCGTCTCTCACGTCATTAACGGCACTGCCACAGTGCGTGAACCGCTGCGGCATCGCGTGCTGGCCGCCGTCAAGAGCCTGGGGTACGAACCGAACGAATTGTCTCGGGGACTGCGCCTCAACCGGACCAACATCATTGGAGTCATTATTCCCGATATCACGAACCCCTTCTTCCCGGGGGTCGTGCGTGGCATAGAAGACGTGGCCTATAAGGACTCGTATCGACTGGTCCTTTGCAACACCGACAATGATCCCAATAAGGAGGCGCTTTGCCTCGGCCAGTTGAAGTCGTTTCTTCCTGCCGGCATTCTGTTGATTCCTGCGCCCGACAGCACAATCTCCGCAAACATTTCTGGCCCTCCGGTGGTGTGTGTCGACCGCCGGCCTGACGGCTGGAAGGGAGACATCGTCACCGTCGCCAATAGGGACGGCGCCTACAAGGCGGCCCGGCACCTGATCGAAATGGGACACCGTCAGATTGGTGTCATTTCCGGGCCGTCGCATTTGACCAATGCGGTGGAACGCGTGCGCGGCTTTCGTCAGGCTTTGGACGACGCCGGCATCTCCATCGGCCCTGAATATATCCAGGAAGCTCAGTTCGATCGCAACAGCGGTTACACATCCACGATCCGCCTGCTCCAACTGCTGCCCCGCCCAACCGCGATCTTCGCCACCAATGACCTCATGGCCATGGGCGCCCTGCTCGCCATCCGTGACGCAAAGCTGGTTTGCCCAAAGGACGTCTCCGTCATCAGCTTCGATGGACTCGATGTGACGGAACTGACGGATCCCGCAATGACGACCGTTTATCAACCCGGCTATCAGCTCGGCTACTCCGCTGCGCGGCTGCTGCTGGAACGTATCGATGGTTCTGATGCACCCGCAAAAGAGATCGAATTGGAAACGGAGCTACGCGTCCGGCACTCAGTGGCGCGCGTCAACACACGCACACGTCGCCGGTGAGTCCACTGGAGCCGTTCATAAACGGCTCTTCGACGCCCAGAGCCCTAGACCCGGATTGGCAACAAAGAAAACCTCTTCGCCATCGACGGAATTGAATCCGTGGCGAAGTTTCTCCACGTCGTAGCGAGCCTGCATGGCAGTAAGATCGCCATAATTAAAGCCCACGCCCTCGATCTCTTCCTTGCTGAGATGCCCCGGACACCAGGTAATGTTGAAGCGCCCCTCCGACGAGCCGTGGATCAGATGCGCTGCAGCACCTAGATCCGCTGCTAGATCGGCATTGGCTTCGACTGAGGCCAGGGTCGCCGGCGTGCCTCGATATCCGTACTTGCGAATCAGGCCGTCAATCGTCTTGTCCTCGCCAAACTCCTTCACACCGGGGGCAAGAATAATCAGGTCGGCGTCATCGGCCAACGCCATGCGCGTGCGATAAACCGCCTTGTTGCCCAGCCATGTCGAGTGAAATTCGTGCGGGTCGAGATACACCACCGCCTTCCGAATCGACTCGTCGAGAACCTCGAAGTTGACCTTCAGGCTCAGCTCCGCGGCCCGATGGAAGCACTCGACATCGTCGCCCACATACAATCCGCGCACCGCAAGGCTGCCATCCGTACGTCGGCCCACCACCGTCAGCACATAAACAATCGGAAGATGTCGAAGAAAGTGGTCCGATGCATAATTGAGTACATTGCGTACCGGGTTCTCGGCCCGCCCCATGATGCGTTCCATTCCATAGACCGCGCCCAGATAATGGCTGCGATTGATTCCTTCCCGCCCACCCGTGCCCACAAGAATGTTCTTGTTGTAATTGGCCATCCCGATCACTTCGTGCGGAACCACCTGCCCGATGGACAGAATCAAATCGAACTCGCCCCTCGATATGAGCCGATTGACCTGTGCCTGCCACACAAAATTGAGCTTGCCTTCGGACTGCTCGCGAATGTATGCGGCCGGAACTTCGCCGAGCGTTTCCACGTCCGTTCGCCAGTTGTGCACACGGAACAACTCAGCCGGTACTCCCTGGAACATATTGGCGATTTGATCCGCCCGCATCGGCGTATGCGTGCCCAGCGCGGGAAGCACGCACCGCAGACGATCGCCATAGTATTGCCACGCATCGGCAGTCAGTTCGCCGGCTCGCGAGTGCGCGCGGCTCTGGTCCGGCGGCACCACAAGAACCCGGTGGCGCGGCCCGAGACGGGCCAGACTCGCAGTGAGAGCTTCTTTCAGTTGCTCCGCCGAGAGATCGGTGTCGACGCTCCCTGTCGCACAGAAAAGACTCATGCCGTCCAATCCACCTTGTTCTATTCACTCGCACTCAATCAATGCCGGCCCGCAAGGGAATGCCCTCTCGGCCCGCGTCGCTCTTCACAACTTGTAGGCTTTCTTCACCAGACCATAGGCCAGGTCGTGCGCCACTTCATAGGCTTCGTCTTCCTCCAGGCGATGCTCCGCCACCAGCCGGGCCAGAAAGGCGCAGTCCACGCGGCGCGCCACATCATGCCGCGCGGGAATCGATAGAAATGCGCGGGTGTCGTCGTTGAAGCCCACCGTGTTGTAGAAGCCCGCCGTTTCGGTCACCAATTCCCTGTAGCGCATCATGCCCTCTGGGCTGTCGTGAAACCACCACGGCGGTCCCAGGCGTAAGCAGGGATAATGCCCCGCCAGCGGCGCCAGCTCGCGGCTGTACGTTGATTCATCCAGCGTGAACACAATAATCGTCAGCCCGCTCTCATTGCCCACTCGATCCAGAAGTGGTCGCAGCGCGTCGACATAATTCATCGCGCGCGGAATATCGGCGCCCGTGTCGCGCCCATACCGTTCATACACTTTGCGATTATGGTTGCGCACGCTACCCGGATGAATCTGCATCACCAATCCATCATCCAGGCTCATGAGAGCCATCTCGGTCAGCATTTGCGCCCTGAATAACTCCTGCTGCGGCGCGTCCGCATGTCCTGTCAAAACGCGATGCAGAAGCGCCTCAGATTCCGAAGCGGATAGGTCTGCGGTTCGCGCGGAGGGATGCCCGTGATCGGTCGCCGTACACCCCAGCTCTCGAAACCGCAGCCGCGTCTTGCGCAATGCGTTCAGATAACCTGCCCATGTCGCCGTGTCTTCTCCGGTATCTGCGCCCAGCTTCGCGATCGACTCCGCAAATCCCGCAAACTCCGGATCGACCACCGGGTCGGGACGAAATGTCGGCAGAATCCTGCCCTTCCACTCCGACGCGCGAATCGCTTTGTGCGCCCCCAGAGAATCGAGCGGCGAGTCCGTCGTCGCCAGCACCTCCAGATGAAAGCGATCAAACAGCGCGCGCGGGCGAAACTCAGGCGTCTCGAGCTTTGCGGCTATCGTGTCGAAATACAGATCCGCCGTCTTCTCCGACAACCGCTCCTCAAGCCCAAACAATTCCTGAAACGCATAGTCCAGCCAGATGCGCGTCGGGGTGCCGCGAAACAGGTAATAATGGCTCGAAAATATCCGCCACACCTTGCGCGGATCTTTGATCTGCGCCTGCCCGATTCCCAAATCCTCCAGCGATACTCCCTGGCTGTAAAGCATCCGGTAAACGTAGTGATCGGGCTGCACAAACAGCGTCGCGGGGTCGGGAAACGGCTCATTGCTTGCAAACCAGCCGGCCTGCGTATGTCCGTGCGGGCTCACGATCGGCAGGTGGCGCACCTGCGCATACAGGGCACGCGCAATGGTTCGCGTGCGCGGGTCCGACGGAAACAAACGATCTTCGTGAATCAGCATCGCATCTCGGCCGGCAAAGGCTCGACCACAAGTATACGTAGCCGGTCGCCCATCGTCATGGCCTCCATGCTTGCACGAAGATACTCACCGCCACTCACACCCTCCCCGCAAACGCCCAATTTTCGCTCAGGCAGAAGTTCGCAACGGAGCAGAACAGAATCGCGATCCCATTCGAAGCGAGAACGGGTAAATGCGCGGTGCCGACAAGCATCCGCATCAGTACAAGATTCCCAACCATCGAGACCAACCCGTTGGATAGATGAAATCGTACAAGCTGCAAGATTCGCGCTGAGTCGTCGCGCCGGTCCCGCCATGTGTAGTGCAGGTGCCACACAAAATTGTGCAGTAGCGTAATCTCAATCGCCGCCGCGGTCGCCGCCAGATAGTGCCCCGGCGTCCACCGGTTGAAAAGCGCGAGCAGCGCCAGTTGCAGCACCATTCCGATCGCGCCCACCAGATTGAACTTCCCCCAACGGATCAGCGGATTCACGCCAGCGGCTCCTGCCGGTAAAGTTGCGCCGTGTGGCGCACCGTGATCATCAACGCCATCGCGAACATGCAGACCGCCGCGATCGCGCCCCCCAGGTCAAACAGCAGCATCCTGTGCCCCAACACCGTCGCATACGGACTGCGCAGCAGCGCCAGGTTGCCGAGGATCAGCAGAATCCGAATCTCCGTCGGACCGAAAATCCCCTGCGACAGTTGAAATCGGCCCAGCGTATACGTCGCCAGATAGCTCTCGCTTGACAACACCAGGAACGCAATCAGCATCGCCACGGCCGTGTACCAATGCAGAAATCCCGAGCACCCCAACCCGCACATCAGCGCCACAGCACCCACCACGTCCACCATGTGGTCCACATAAAATCCGTAGCACGGACGTTGCTGCCTGCGCACCCGCGCCAGCGTTCCATCCATGCTGTCCCCCAGCCAGTTCAGCGCCACACACACCATCACCCCCACCAGTGCGAAGCGATTCCAGCGCGACAGCGCATAACAAACACCCGCGCCGATCTGCGCGCCCAGTCCCAGCATGGTCAGGCCGTCTGAAGTCACCCAGCGCGGCGCGCGCGCGGCCATCCACTCCAGCGCCCGCTTCTCCAGATTCGCTGTCAGGGACCGGTTTACCCTCTGCGCCGCCTGAAAGATCCTCGTCTCGTCCACCCTTGCCGCATTCGCATCCATAATTCCTCTCCTCCCCCACTCGGCTCGCGCCGACACACCCGGGTCTCTGACCGTGTGAATCTGTACCATCTCCGTGCCCCATCCATTCGTCTCTTTCTGGCGAATGGGTGGGAAAGCACAAACCCAAACGAACGAAATCAAGCGGTCAGAGACCTAGCGCCGTAGCGTTTTGCTCGCCGCCCGCAACGTAAACTCCAGCGACTCCCGCGGCACGCTCTCCACAAACGGACCAATCGCCCAACCCAGCCCCGTCGGAATCGAGCGCGTCAATGAAATCGATTCGATCTGCATCACCAATCCGCCGTCGCGCTCTTCATAACTCCAGTAGGTATTCATCCGCCACAGGAAGCCGTGCTCTTCATCGTCCCGCAACGCGCGTTCTTTGCTCGTACCCGCCGCGTCAATCTCAACGATCCGTGTACTCCGCGAAATACTGAACCCATGCTGCGCATCCAGTCGTCCAAAATCCACGTCGTAGTCCGTGTCCATCACCACCGTGATCACGTGGTGCTGCCGCACGCGCATCGACGTCTGCAGATGATCTCCACCTTGCGCCAACACCTGCGCCTCAACCACTTCCGGCGCAAAGTATTTTGGATACGCACTGAAGTCCCTCATCACTCGCTCAAAATCCGCAGCCTTCGTTCCCGCCACAAATGCCGTCCCCCGCCAGTGATGCAGCATCGCGCCCGGCATCTCCAACTCCTGCGCCGGCGCAATCCGCTCCACCAGCAACTCCCCATGCCGCAGCCGTGCTTCCTTCTGCACATCCATCCCGGCGACAAACCCGTCCCGCGCTCCATGCTGCCGCGCCAGCCGCGACTCCACCTCGCCCGCATACGCGTTGAACGCCGCCACAGCCTTCGCGGTCGGCTCTGCCCACGCCCCCACCGGCATCGCCAGCAGCAGCGCCAGCGCCAAGAATCTCCGCAGCCTGCGCATCAGCCCCAACATCGCCCGTCCCTCAACCTTCCAACCCACCGTCATATTCCGCATCCTTGCACTTCATCCCCCCCTCCGCGCAATGCACAGCACCTCACCCCATCAGGATTGATTCTCACCGCGCAACTCCTTCCACCGTTTGAATTTCCGAAAAGTTCTCCGCCCCCTCAAGCGCTCCAATTCATCGCTCCATCAATTACACTGAACACAAAATGACAGACTCCCGGCCAGCGCGGCGTTATCGCTTCGGCACCTTCGAGGCCAACGCAGCCACCGGCGAGCTGCGCAAGCAGGGAACCCGCATCCGCCTCAAGGCCCAGCCGTTTCAATTGCTCTGCCTGCTCCTCGACCGCCCCGGCCAGCTACTCACCCGCGAAGAAATCGCCCGCGCCCTGTGGCCCGAAGGAACCTTCGTTGACTTCGACCACGGTGTCAACTCCGCCATCAACCGCATTCGCGAAGCCCTCGGTGACACGGCCGGCAATCCCCGCTTCGTTGAGACACTCGCCCGCCGCGGCTATCGCTTCGTCGCCCCCGTCGAGCAGTTTCCCCTCGCCCCCGATGCGCCGGCCTTAACTCCGCCGGCCTCACCCGCTCCGTTTCCGCAATCCTCACCCGCCGACCAAACCGCCGACCCCAGCGAGCCCGAGGTCGTCAGCCGCATCCTCACCGCGCCCCACGAACTGCCCAAGGCCTCGCACTCCGTCGTGCAAGCGCTCTTCGTGCTCCTGCAGATCATGTATCTGAGTTTTTATATTGGATCGCTCGCGAATCTCGCCGAGATTGAAGACCTCTTCTCCGCTCTGCCCTGGCCCACGCCGACACTCAATCTCCTCATCGTGACCGCGGCCATCCTCATCCCCGTCCGCGCCTTTGTTCTGTCGGTTGTGCTCTTCCACGTGCCCCGTGCTCGCGACCTGCTTCTCCGGGTCTGGCCATTTCTGCTTGCCTTCGATGTGCTCTGGGCGCTCTCGCCCTTCCTGCTCCTCCACCACATCAACTTCGGCCTGGCCCTCGCCTGCACCGCGCTCCTCGTCTACGCCCCCTTCGCCCAGCGCTCCCTCATCCTCATGGGCGCCGGCAAATCCAACCGCATCCTGTAGAGAATTGTCCGCAGCCCTGGGCCGCAGACGCCTCGTTCCTCGCATGCATTGCGAAGCGCGCTAGTCGACGGCAGAGTGACCCGGCTGCTACGCCGTTTCCCCGGCCGCTTCCATCAGGATGCAAAACGCTTGTCCTTCGGTCGAGATGCCGGGCCGGTCAAAGTCAGGCGCGCCGCACACACCGCGCACAAACCCATCCGCGTCCATCTTGGCGCGAGCCGCTTGCCGCATCGCTTCCGCATGCGTCCGATAGCTCGCTGGGAGCCACCCGCCAGCCACACCCGTGTAGATCGAGTAGGCCAGCATCTGCGCCAGATTCGTCTCCACAAAGGTTGCCGGCTGTTCGATCACATCGTGGAAGAGTCCATCCGGGCGCTGGTGCCGCAGGCAGCCGTCAATAATCGCGCGCGCATAACCCGCCAACCGATCGCGGTCCATGCGGCGCTCTCGCGGCAAACTGCGAATCACGCGCGCCAACCCCGCGGCCGCCCAGCCATTGCCTCCACCCCAGTGCTTGGCATCCGTCAGCGTATGCTTGTCTTCATTCCAGATATGCGCCAGCAGTTGCGCCTGCTTGTTCCAAAGCCGCGCACGAAAGCCCTCAATCTGCTTCAGCGCCTCGTCGTATTCCCCCATAGCGGCGAGAAACGGCGGTGCCCCGTTGAATCCGTCCGACCACATCTCCGGCCCGCCAAACACGTGGTACAAAATGCCATCCGAGCTGCGCGGGGCCTTATGCCGGATCCATTCGAGCATTCGATCGACTGCCTGCCGCATCTCCGGGTCGCCGGTCCACTCCGCGGCTTTTGCATATGCCGCGCCGCCCATCGCCGGGTCGGTGGGACCGCCCGACACCACCACCCCCATCCGCCCGTCCGGGGTCGCCTGCACCATGGCTGCGCGCGTCAGCTGGATTGCGTGCTTACGGTCGCCCGCCTCGACGAGCGCCTGCGCCAGGATTCCCTGCTCCCAGTCGCGCCGCTGCATTGCCATTGCCGCAGCCGTGGCGCGCACAATGCGTCGCCTGCCTTCCGATTCAGATTTCGTTTTGGAGGAAGCGCCATCCGGCGCACTTTCAGCTTGTGCAATCGCGGCATCCACACTCACGATTGCCGCCGTCTGCAAAAACAATCTGCGATTCATAAAATCACCACACCTTACATCGGTGATTACTTGTCATCGGTTAGAGCGCGAATCATTTTCACTTCGCGCTTGTGATGCGGAGTCGCATGAGGACGGAAAACATCGTGTTGTCACGCCATAAGCTGATCGTTCACGCGCAGTCACTCTCAGGAACACCCTTCGACTGTGCAACAGAATTCTAATTCGCGGTGTCCCGAGCCTGTCGTGAGCTTGTCGAAGGATCCCTCCCATTTGGGCACCGGGGAAAGCAAGACGCCCTCCCCGCCGCATGCGCCGGAGGCGCAGTGTTCATTAGCCCCGCGCTTCAGCGTGGGGGAGGCTCTTTGTAGGACGGTACGGGGATCATGAATAACTTATGGGCTATAGTTGTCCATGCCCAACAATACATGTGAACACTGCGGCGGTTCCCAACTCATCAGCGGTCTCACTGTTTCTGCTTCTGGTGGTGGTGGTGACGTACGTCCCGGCCTCCTCTGCAAAGAGAAAGAGAAAAGCTTTTTCAAATGGTCCGCAAAGGAGAAACGGGAGACCCTTTTTGCTGACTTATGCACCTCTTGCGGCACTGTGAAACGTTTATACGTGAAAAACCCGAAACGGGATTGGGTCGTATAACTTTCACGGTTTCAACCGGGACCGTTCCGGCCGGGTCCGGCAGACTCGCTCGCCCGGCTGCAGCGAGAGACGGAGAGGCTTTATTCTGAGTCTCCGAGTGGGCAAACTCCGCTGGAGTGAAATCGTCACAGCGCCGATCCAGAAGGTACGACACAGCCCTCTCAAAACTTACTCTTTTGGGGACAGAGCGAAAGGCACATTCCGGCACAACGCAGTTGCGGTAAGAGCGGAGCCTCGCCAATGTTCGATGAGCGCAAAATCGCCGAGGCACTCATTGATAGGTTTAGTGCGAAAATTCTGGGTTCCGCTCGGATAATCAATAGCTGTGAGTGATGTTGCCTAAAAGGTAATTTCCGAGTTGACCACAATACATCCGGAACCTCGCCTTTGCCACAAAGTCCGAACGCGATAATCCGCAGTCCTGGCAGCTCGAGGCGGGTTACACTTACCTTACTTATGGCAAAGTTGAGCGCAGGTGAGAAGAAAGCGTACTATCTGACGGCGCTAGAGCAGCATCGGCAACTCTTGAAATCCGCCGTTGAGCAGATGGCTGAAGGAAATCTCGTTCATGCACTCACTATCGCAACATCTATTCGCGTCCTTCTGCACGAAACAGGCAGCAGCATCCCTTTACTGAAACGTCTGCGGACAGATTATCTTTCGCTGCCAATCTTTACGACCGCCGCACCGAAACCTCGGCCTACCCCGCCAAACGTCAGAGCGGTGACGATAATGCATATCGCAGCCAACTTTATGATTGCAGGTGGCAAGCTTTCACTTAACCCTACGATCAATATCGCAGGCTGTGAACAGAAGGCGCTCGGACGATGGTGGACCGACTTGGGACTTGTCGTTCCGGGTGGAACCCCGCTTTCCCGAAAGGACATCATTCTCGGTATCGCCAATAAGGAGGGCGCTCACGTGGATGACGATATGCCACGCAATTATCGGCTAATGCTTCAAAGCAAATCGCTTCGGATAAAGATCAACGACACTGAACACGAGCCAGTAAACATCACCAAGTACGTGTGCGGTACTGCTGGCGTCGAACTGCTCGATTGTTTGCAACGAAATTTTCCGGCCTCGTGAACCTCCCGGTTCGGCAGTGGGATGCAGCCGATATCCTCGTCCTTGGCCTATAACCGCCTACTCGGAAGCAACCCCAAAACTGAGCCGGTGACCCAGGCGCGTCGCATTGGGGTACCCGGGGAGAACGCGACCCTCCTTGGTCCCTTGGTCCCTGCCTTGTCGGTCCCTCGGTCCCTGCTTTTTCTTGTCAAGGGCCCTTTCGAAAAATAGTTTGTAACTCCCTTTCCCCTCAACACCAAAAACTTCTCCCCATTTGTGAATAATTACGGGCAAAAGGAGCACACTATATCTAGTGCTTGAGAACTGCGCGGGCTCGATCCCGCCGCAGCCCTCAAGCCATCTTTGTTGGGGAGGAGTGGCGCCATCACAGTTTCGTGCGCAGGTCAAAGATCCAAACGCACCGTGGGCGCTTTTGGAGGTACCCCCACCCCCCCCTATAAAATTTGCAGTTTTCCACAGCCAAATTGTCAAAAATCGCCTCGTCGAACTACGACCATTTCCGTCCGACTCGCAGCCCTCGGAGCAAGCAGCCGGGAAAGCCACAGCCTCTCGGCGCGCGAAGCAGTCGGCCGCACCGTCGGGGTCCCCATGGACAGGTCTTCGTCCATGGGGCGACTCGCGGCAGGTGCCGGCAAGCCTGCGCTCCTGTGGTCGCACTGCCCGGAAGTCCTTACCCACGCATCACTTCCGACGCACAGCATTTCGAGTTTAGAAAACTCTTTTCCCTGCGTTCCTGTGGAGCTTGCGCGATTACTTGTCTCTCGTGAGTGCGCGAACGATCTCCACTTCGCGCGCTCGATACGGAGTCCCGTCTGCATGAAACACATCGTGCTGCCACGTCATCGGCTGGTCGCTCACATACGGCCGCTGCCACGAGTCCCAGGGAATCCATGTCTGGCTCTTACCGGCCACAAGTCCCCAGTTGATCGCGCCCACATGATATTGCTTCGCCAGCGGCAAAATCGTGTCAAAGGTACTGCCAATGTTGCGCGCCATATACTCCGTGCAAATCAGCGGCCGGTGAAACTGCCCGAGCATTTTCACGTGCCCCTCAAAATCCTCCGGCCATCCGTAATCGTGAAAGCTGATCACATCCGATTGCTCGATTTGAATCCTGGCAACCGGCGGCATCTTGTCCAGTGAACTCCAGTCGCCGTGCCACACGCCGCTGGTCAGCGGTTGCGTGGGATGCGCGGAGCGAGCCCACGTAAACACCTGCGGCAACAGGCCGAGAATAATCTCGTTCTTGTTGTGCGGATCGCCTTTGGCATACGAGCTGTCGTTGCCGTTATCCGGCTCGTTCCACAAATCCCACGCCAGAATGCGCGGGTCGTTGGCGAAGGCGCCGACAACGCCCTTCACATAGCTTTCGAGCTGCGGATACTGCGTCGGATCCGCCAAAATCACTGCGCCCGGCGCCTGCACCCACCCCGAGTTGTGCACGCCGGGAATCGGAGGATGTTGCGGCCCAGGTTTCGGAAACGGATCCCAGCAGGAATCGAACAACACGAACACCGGCCGAATGTGGTGCCGCGCCGCGATCGCCAGAAAATCGTTGATGCGCTTTTCGAATCCCTGCGGATCCTGCTTCCACAGCAGGTCGTGCAAAAACACGCGCATCGTATTCATGCCGATGCCTTCCGCCCACCCCAGCTCGCGATCGATAGTCGCCGCGTCGTAGCTATCCGCCTGCCACATCTCCAGCTCGTTGATCGCCGTCGACGGCAGAAAGTCCGCGCCTACCGGCCACGCTTGTTGTGCATACCAGGCATTCGCTTGCGCTTCGGTCCATCGTTCCTGCGCTGGTGTCGCAACCGCGAATGCCAAAAGAACCACCACGCTCCACCGCACGAGCGAAGGAATGCGTTGATCGCGAAACTGCCATCCAGGGATACTCATGAACACCTCTCGATTGCGCAACAGAATTCTAATTCGTCTTCGCCAGCTCATTCGCTTTCGCGCGTTCGGCCGCGGCCTCATCCACGCGGCCTTGTCGTTCATACGCAATAGCCAGCTGGTTATGCGGATCGGCAAACGTGGGATCAGCCGCAATCGACTCCTGGTACCTTGCAATCGCATCGGCGATTTGGCCCCTCAGCAACAATTGATTGCCCGCGTTCATCGCAAAGTTGGCACGCTGCCGGCTCACAGCCCCACGCGCAAGCTCCGCCCCCTCGCGCCGCAGTTCCACCGCCTGGCTGCGCAGGTCCTTCATCTGGCTGCGCAACTCGTCAGCCTTCGTCGTGTCTCCGGCGCCTTCCGCAGCGTCCGCTTGCGACGAAAGATTCGCGGCCTCTTCCGCCAGCACGCCCGCAAGTGTGACCCGCGGCCCCGGTTGGCCAGGCAGCAGAGGAATTGCCTTCTTCAGTGCGTCCGCGGCCTCAGGAAGGCGCGAATCCTGTTTGAGCGTGCTGCCAAGAATCGCCCAGGCATCGCCATTCTCAGGCCGCAGCGCCACTGCTTTTCTCAACTCCACAACCGCTTCGTCGAGCTTGCCCACCTGCATCAATAGAATGCCCAGCGTGTACGGCGGATCCTGCAGCGCCGGATCCATCTCTCCCGCGCGACTCAGTTCCGCAATCGCGTCGTCGATCCGATCCTTGAACTTGTACGCCAGCCCCAGGTCGTAATGAAGCTGCGGATCCTTAGGCTCCAACGTAAGTGCCTTTTGGAAATCGGCAATAGCCTCGTCAAATGCCGAGAGCTGCACGTGCGCCACGCCCAGATCCTTGTAAATAACTGCCCCCTTCGGATCTTCGGCTATCGCGCGTTGAAAATATCCCAGCGCATCTTTCGCCTTTCCAGTCAGCGTCAGAGCCAGACCCAGGTTCGTCAATGCACCGGAGTTGCGCGGCTCCTGGACAACCACCTGCTCGAACAGAGGAACCGCTTCCTGCTGCCGGCCCAATCTCTGCAGTGCCATCGCCATTTCTAATTGGGCTCCTGGCAGTTGCGGATTCTGCTTCAGCGCTTGGCCAAGTAGAAGAACGGCATCGTCATCCTTGCCAGCAGCCGCAAGCGTCCGTCCATATTCAAATGCCGCTTGCGCATTCGACGGATCGAGTTTCGTCGCCGTATCGAGCGAGGACATCGCCCCGGACAGATCTCCCTGTTCGCGGAGCAGAACGCCAAGATGTAGGTATGCTCGTGCGTCCGATCCATCCAGTGCTATCGCGCGCTCAAAACGGCTCCGTGCCTCATCCCACTTTGACTGCTGCGCGAAAAGTGAGCCAATCGCATCTTCCAATTCCGCGCTCTGTCCTTTCAATGCCTCTTCGCCCTGAAACTGCCGGATCGCCGCATCGAGGTTTCCTGCAGATGCCAGAGCATGCGCATAGGCATCGTAGATCGTCACCGTAATCGGACCTTGGCCCGTGTCCTCGGCAAGACGAATGGCCGCTTCAAAGTGGGGAAGAGCCTTCGCTGCCTGCCCCGTTTGCGTATAGGCCATGGCAAGGTTAGCTTCATTGCCTTCGTCCTCCGGTTTCAGCTTCGACGCAGCTTCCATTTCGGCAATGGCTTCCGCCGATTTACCCATCTCCAGTAGTACTGCGCCCAGGGCTTCGTGCGCCTCCGCGATCTTGGGCTCAAGCTTGACCACCATCGCGAACTTTGACTGAGCCAGCGCGAGATCCCCACTCTGCCGAGCCGCAAGGCCCTCGCGAAAAGCCGCGTCGGCTGTTTTGAGGGCCTGCGCCTCTTGCTTGGTCGCTTTCTGCCCGACGAGAGGTACCACCGCACCCAGCAGCGCACAACATAATCCTGTCAGCCTCGTAGCCCGCTGCAGTCGCGTCATTTATTTCTCCGCCGGCTTGGGATCATCGCGATGCTGCAGGTCCACTACCATTTGGAATTCACGGTTTGCTGCAGCTACCTGGCCGGTGGCCTTGTACGCCTGACCCAGCAAATTATGCGTAATGTAATTCGAGGGATCCATCTTCGCAGCATGGTCAAGATAGTGAAGCGCTTGAATCGGCTGCTTCAGCTTCAAGAATGTCTCGCCCAGTAGAATGAACGGCCCAGTGGAGCTGGGCTCCAGCAGTACTGCCCGGTTGAGAACCTGTTGTGCTTGAGTGTATTGGCCGCTGCGTACATAGGCGTCTCCGAGTCGGTCATATAGATCCGGATCGAGCGGATTGATCTTGCGCTCCGCCTCAAGTTCCTGAACTGCCACCGCCTGATCTCCACGCGCCAGCGCTACTTCGCCCAACAACTCATGCGCAAGGGGTAAATTGGGATTGAGGACAAGGGCCCTGCTCGCTTCCGCGCCAGCCACATCGCGAAGCTCTCGCCGTAAAAACATCCGTGCCGCCAGAAGGTGCGCCTCGGGTGAATCGGGTGCAAAGCCAAACTGCGCAGCAAAGGCGTGGCGCGAATCGTCATAGCGCTGTACGTCGGCGTAGCAGAGGGCGAGTACGTAATCCGGATCGATATTCGCACTCTCAACCGTCGCACGGGCCTTCTCAAGCAGCGGGATCGCCTCGGTAATGTGTCCGAGACGAAACAGGCTCACTCCGTGCATCTCAATCGATTCGAGATCGCTAGGATCCTGTTCGGCCGCCTTCGTAAATGCGCCTATCGCTTCGGTGAAGTGCTCCTTTTGATAGAGAATGATCCCCCGCAATCGCTCCACGCCCGCTGCTTCGGGCGATTGCGCGGCAAGCTGGTCAAGTTCAGCCATTGCCTGGTCGAGCCGGCCTTTGCCCGCAAGTTCCTTGGCAGTTTCGTAGGTTGGGGGTGGCGTCTCATTTGCGGCCGCCTGTGGCGTTCCAGGCGCACTTTGCGTCTGGGCCGTGACACCGGAAACTAAAAATGCAGCAATAACAATTGCGCGATACATAGGCATCTGCTGTTTGAAGTCTAACTCTCTTAGTGGGTCGGCTTGTTGTGCGTCAAAGTGCATTGCTTCTCTTTGGCATTTTGGTCACATGCAAAAGAAGAGGGGAGTCTTGGCTCCCCTCATAGTTTTGTTGCGGCTCCTTCGCGGAATTAGAAATTGACGCGAAGTGAAAATTCCAGCTGACGAGGTGCGCCACCGGCGCCTTCGCCTGTGATTGTGCCAGGCGACTCGACGTTCCCGCTGGGGTTACCTGGATTGATATGGTTAAACGCATTGAAGGCATCCACGCGGAACTTCGCTACGATGCTTTCACGAATTGTGAAGGCCTTGGTCAATCCAAGGTCCATGTTGAAGAAGTGAGGTCCAAACATGGTGTCGCGGCCTGCGTTGCCGACCGTGTCCAGGCCCGGATTTACGAAGATGCCGGTTCCTGCAGCAACGTCGATTGGGTTGGTCACATCGCCACTCGCAGTCGAACCGACCTTGCATGGCGGATTTGGGTTCGTCGGATCCGTTTGCGCATTGTCCGCGCAAGGAATTTGCTGCGCATAGAATGAACGCGTTCCTGTTCCGCTGCCACTGAATCCTGTGAGGTTGGTCTTGATGTGACGACCGGACACGACGCTCACGTAGTTCGGAACACTGCCTGGAACGTTGCTGCCGGATTCTCCGTAACTCAGCGTGAAGGGGAGGCCACCTGCCCAGCTCGTAACGCCGCTCAACTGGAAGCCGCCCACGATCAGGTCGGTTACCCGATTCGCACTGGACAAATACTGCTTGCCCTTGCCAAACGGGAAGTCGTAGCTACCGTACGCGGTCAATTGCTGATCGCGGGTATTGCCGTCGCGGCCGTGAGTGATCTTGTGGCTCCATGTGTAGTAGCCGGATTGCTCATCGAACGCAGCATCCCATTGATAGTTACCGGTAATGGCAAGCCCCTTCGAGAACTGCTTTGCAAGGGTGATTTGCAGTGCGTCGAATTCCGTGTTCTGGTCGTCACCTCTGTACGCGATCCCGCTTTGCCAGCCGCACATACCGGGCTTTACGTTGGGTTCGCTGGTGAGTTGCGTATAGGAAGCATCGCGGCAGGCCGGCAGGCTCCTTGCATAGTAGCGCTGCAGGAAGTTCTGCACGTCTGTGCCGCCATTGGTTGCTACTCCGATTCCGGCTGTCGTTACTGCGGAGGTCGAAACCGATGGATCATAGTGAAGGGCCTGTCCATTAAAGCTGTCCGATGCCGGTAGATTAATGGCTGCCTCATTGGGGTTCGTGCCGTTGCTGTCGCCGTCACCCAGAGTGTGGGTTCCCTTGTTGCCGACATACGCCACAGTCAGAGTGAGGGTGGGAGTAATAGCGCGCTGAATTGCGAGGTTCCAAGCGTCGATTGTCGGGAACGTCAGCGGGTTCTGGCGGGCGCTCGAAGTGACAGACGAACCTGGGTTCGGGAGCAAGCCGTTACTAGGAACACTGACTTGCTGCGGTGTTGGCGGCCCATTGTCCAGCGTGAAGACATTGCCGGTTGCCGTGGACGCGTTGATTTCCTGGTTGCCCAGGACGGGCAAGTTCTGAGTTACGGTGTGTCCGAATATTGATCCGAATACACCGGTATCGAAGCTGCGTCCGTAGCCAGCGCGGATCACTGTTTTCTCATTGATCTGGTAGGCCGCGCCGAGGCGGGGTGCGAACTGCTTGCCCATCTTGATGCCCCAGCCGAGGTTAGACCCTATACCACCAACGCCAGCCACATGCAGGTAGCCGTCGTTAATGTTCAACAAGGCGCCGTTGCCTGCACCGTTGACCGTCTCTGGGAAGTAAACCTCCCAGCGGAGTCCAAGGTTCAGAGTAAGCTTGCGGGTCGCGCGCCAGGTGTCCTGGCCGTAGAAGAAGGTGCGCTTCTGGAATTCTTTGGCGTTCGTGGAAGTTGAGTAATAGCGTCCGAAATTGGTCGCTTCACCCAGCATGTAAGTGGCATATCCGAGACCGCCTTGTGGAAGGTCGATTCCGGGATCGGCTGCAAATTGATCTTCGGTCGGGCCAGCATTGAATTGAATTAGACCGGCGCGGTCCGTGTCAGACGGTACACGCAAGTTGCGTCCATAGCGAAGGTCTGCTCCAACCTTGAACGTGTGGTTGCCCCAGACCTTGGTCCAGTTATTGACTATCTGGAACTGGTCTTCGCGTTCAGTCAGCGGGCAGTTGCAACGGTTGATGTTCAGGCCCGCACCATACTGCGGCTGTGTATTGCCGCCCGGAAGGGTGGGCATCTGAAATCCCGGTGAACCGGAGGTGAAGTTGCTTCCAGTGTTGATTCCGGGGATACCGATCTGCGTGGCAAATTCGGTGCCCTGATCGAACTTGGTGTCGATCACATTGTAGCGGTAATAGCCGAGACGGAAATCGGTCAAGAGCTTCGGATTGATGGCAATATCCATGCCGGACGCCAAACTGTCGTTCGCGCCGTTGGAGTTGCCGCCATAGTTGTTGATACCGAATCCCGGGCCACCTGCTGTTCCGAACATGACTTTGCCCGACAGGATGTCCCAGAACCGCGAGAAGCGTGCAAATGCGTGCGCCTTCTCACTCAGGGTGTAGTCGCCACGAACTGTCCACTGATTGCTGTTGAAGAGTCCAGTACCGGACTCGTGGAAGTTTGAATCGAGTCCATTCAACGCGCCACTGCCGCCAAGCTTCACGTTAGTCGTGTATGGCTCGAGCAGTTTCAGGAAATTAATTGCAGGTTGTGACGCGGCACCCGTCAGGTAGGACCTAGGAATGATGTTGTGGGCGAACGCAACGGGATGCGGTTTGCCATCGATCGGATTGATGACGGTGTTGGTCTCATCGTAGATCTGGGCCTTCGCTCCCAGTTGCGTGAGATATTCACTGAAATCGCAGCCGCTTCCGCCCTCTGAATCGGGCTGGTTGCCCAGGCATGATTCTGTGGCAAGATTTGTTGGCAGTGAGTCTGTAGCGGACGTACCCACCTTCTGCCGCTGCGCCTCATAGCTGCCAAAGAAGAAGAACCTATCCTTGATGATCGGTCCGCCAACCGAACCGCCAAAGCGGTTCTTTAATCCCGGTGGAATCGATCCGGGAGCCTGCGTAAACGGGTCGCGCGCCAGATTGGCGTTTCCGGTGCGGTAGTCGTACGCACTGCCGTGAAAGTTGTTGGTGCCGGACTTGGTTTGCGCAGTTACAACAGCAGACACTGCCTTGCCCAACTCGGCGTCAAAGTTCTGCGTGGTGATCTTGGTTTCCGTCACTGCATCCATGGTCGGATTAATGACAATGATTCCCAGAATCGGATCCTGGTTGTCGGTGCCATCCAGCTCAAAAGCGGTCCCGCCGAATGCCTGGCCGTCCACCTGAATCTGTTGCGAACCTTGCGGATTTTCATCGGCCGCGTGAGACCAGCCCAGCTTCTGGGCGCCTGGAAGCAGCAATTGCAGGTTGGTAAAGTTCTGGTCGCCCACCGGCAGGCTCGATACCTGCTGCTGGTCGAAAACGGTCGCAACGTCAGCGCGGTCGGTTTTCAATTCCGGCTGCGAGTCGGCGTTCACTTCAACGGTTGTGTTCTCAGCGCCGACCTCGAGCGTGGGATCGATGCGCGGCGCTGTATCTGCCTGCACCGTGACGCCCTTGGCTTCAAATACCTTGAAACCCTTGGCTGCCACTCTCAAATCGTAGACGTCTGGGATAAGGTGGGGGACGCTATAATCGCCCGCGGCGTTCGAGGTGGCTGTAACGACGGTGCCCTTGGCTTCGTCCTTTACTGTCACCGCGGCGTTTGGAATGGCTGCGCCCGTCGAATCGGTCACAGTGCCGAAAATCGATCCGTAGACCGACTGCGCACTGGCCGGAACACTAAGGAGCAATCCCGCGCAGGCGAAAATCGCCAGCACGAGTGCTGTACGCACAGTTCTGTTCATGCGGTCTCCTGAAAATTACTGCCTTGGTTCTTCTGTCAACTCGTTGTTGTCTGCCGGCTGGCAGGGGTGATGCGGCTAGTCGGCTTGCTAGGCTCCCCCACCGCGCTGGCGGGTTCGCTAAAATTCCGGAATCGCTGCTCCCAAAATGATTCCAGTGGGAACTGAAAAGGCAGACTCCAGAGCAAAGCGAAACCATATCCAATCACCGGCTCCACTGTCAATGTCTAGATGCAACAAATGTGACCTCTCCCCCGGGGCAAAAGACATATCAATTTATGAAAACATTTACATATAGCGTAGAGTTCATTTTCTTCGCGCGCACGATTTCCAATTGCCTCATAACTTTCCTGTATAAAGCGATTTACTGGGAAACCGGGATCGCTCGGTTTTGAGCGATCAAATCCATTCGGGTCAGATAATGGACCAGAATTGCCCGCGGGGCGTATGGCAAATAAGTTGATTGTGTATTTGACTGCCATATCATTATTGAGAGTCGATTGGGAACCTATTGCCCTGCGAATCCTGATTCGGAGGCCGAGGGGAGCGGGCTACCAAGTGGATCTTCCGGAGGACGCTAATCTCCATCAAATGGTTGAGTTATGGAAGTCAATGCTTCGCGAAATCTCGTGATTTGAGCGGCTCTTTATTCCGGCAAAGCATCGGCGTCATGCAAACTGGTTCGCATGCGTTTGGCTTCAGCCGTGCAGAGAATCTGCGACTTAGGCATAGCATTCTGATACGTCAAGGTTGGCTGTTGACTCACCAGATGCCGCTAATCGCCACTTCCCGTTATTTCGTACCACAAGCCTTTGTCCCGTTTTGAACTTGGCCAAGAAAGGACCGCGCCGCGCCGTCATCTGGATCAAACTCAACGATACGTTGAAGGGTTGCGATTGCTTCACTGCGTTCGCCTTCTTCGCACTCAACCACCGCGA
>Ga0265339_10000818_pt1 | contig 24003 bp, 19 predicted proteins | sample 4CB219metaG_FD_202085 | JGI IMG/M metagenome (GOLD analysis project Ga0265339, IMG submission 202085) | Rhizosphere microbial communities from Carex aquatilis grown in University of Washington, Seatle, WA, United States - 4-CB2-19 metaG | ecosystem: Host-associated > Plants > Roots >... | reverse complement strand
GCGCAGGTATGATCCGCCTGATCGAACTCCCGTTCCGTGAAGGATTCTCCATGCGCCGAATTGCCCTGCTGTTTGGTTCTGTGTCCCTCCTGTCGTTTTGCGCGGTCATGAGCGCGCAGCCCTACCCGAATCCCCAGGTGCATCCGGGCACGGCAAACCAGCCCCAGACCATCCACCTTGACGTGCTGGTGAAGGACCAGACAGGCATGCCGATTGACGGTATCCCCCAGCCGTTCTTCAAGGTGCTGGACAACGGGCAGCCGCAAAAGCTGCTCAGCTTCAAGCAGGTGGACCCCAAGGACGATCCCAGCGCGGTCCACGTGCTGATTGTCATGGACATGATCAACCCCGGCTACGATTCCGTAACCTGGGGGCGCGAGCAGTTAGCCGAGTACCTGAGGCAGGAGGGCGGCTCGCTGCGCCATCGCACCTCCATCGCCGCCATGACCGAAGACGGCCTGCAGGTGATGAACGGTTCCACCACGGATGGCAACGTGCTGAGGGCCCAACTTGCAAATATGAGCGCGCACCTGCGCCTGGTTGACCAGGACGACGGCTGGACCGGTCTGGAACAGCTTTTCAATCAATCAATACAGCAGTTCGCCCAGATTCTTTCCATTGAGCAGGCGCGCCCAGGGCGCAAGCTGGTGCTCTTCATCAGCTCGGGCTGGCCGGCCCTGGGCTGGTGGGGTTCGGAAGAGGATCTGCACGCGGTCCAGGTGGATTTCGATCTCATTGTTGGCCTGACCAACACCATACGCGACGCCCGCACCGCCATCTACCGTCTCGATCCCTTCGAACTCGGTGGGGAGCACTCCGGCGACCATAGCACGTTCTACTACCAGGATTTTCTGAAGCCGGTCACAAATCCTAAGAAGGCTACCTATCCGTTCATGGAACTGGGCGTGTTTGCCGTCCATTCCGGCGGGCGGGTCATGGTCACGGGCAAGGACATCACCGGCGAACTCAATAACGCCAAGCGCGACGGCGGCGCATATTACGAGCTAACCTACGCCACACCGCCAGCCGGCGGCCCCAATGAGTACCACCCGATCAAGGTGCAGGTGAACCAGCCCGGAACGTTTGTGCAGACTATCGCCGGGTATTATGCCGACCCGCAGGCGGTAGGGCTGAAAGCGAAGAAGAAGCGCTAGTAGATATCCCTCAAATACCGCTTCTGCTTCTTCATACCGGCCAGGAATTCATTGGCGAACTCCGGTCCCTTGCCGCTGTGGTCGGCAATAGCCTTCAACATGGCCGCTTCCACGTCCGGGGCCATGCGCTTGGAATCGCCACAGACATAGAAATAGGCGCCCTCGTCCAGCCAGCGCCACAACTCCGCGGCGTGTTCGCGGATGCGGTCCTGGACGTAAATTTTGTACGCCTGGTCGCGGGAGAAGGCTGTGTCGAGCCGGTCAAGCATGCCGGACTTGTGCCAGGCCAGAAGCTCGTCATGGTAGAGAAAATCCTGCGAGGACCGCTGATCACCGAAGAAGAGCCACATCGGCCACCGGCCGCAACCCGCCTGCTTGTGCTCAAGGTAGGCGCGGAAGGGCGCGATGCCGGTGCCGGGACCAACCATGATGACGCGGGCGTCGGGATCGGCGGGCAGGCGGAAGTTCTGGTTGGAATGGATGAAGATGGGCAGTCTGTCTCCGGCGGGAGTTCGCTCCCCGACCTGGCCGGAGCAGACCCCGAGACGATCCCGTCCATAGCTCTCATAACGGACCACCCGAATGGAGAGGTGAACGCTGTTGGGATGCAGGCTCTGGCTGGAGGAGATGGAGTAGAGGCGCGGGGCAAGCCGGGGCAGGATTTTGAAGAGCTGCTGGGGGTCTTCAAGCCGCGTGGGGCAATGTTCCAGCAGGTCAATGAACTCGCGGCCCCAGACAAAGCTGTCGATCTTCTCCTTGGCGCCGGGCTGAAGGATTTCGGCCAGGATATTGCATTGGGATTGAGCGGCCCACGCTTTAAGCGTGGAACCGGAGAGCCTGCCGATCATGAGCCAGGAGGTAAGAGCGGCGCGCAGGCTGGTGGGTGAGCCGTAGAAGTCCTTCACCGGCTCCTCACCGGAGAACCGCAGATGCTCGAGCACCCGGTCTACCGCCGTGGGCGGGTTGTGGGGCAGGATGCCGACGGAGTCGCCCGGGAGGTACTCCATGCCGGACGAGCCGAGGTCCACCTCAATATGACGCGTCTCCTTCTCTGAATCGTCGGCGGTGAGCAGGCGATTCAGGAGGACTGTAGCAAGATACGGGTTGTTGCGGCTCCAGGCCTCGTGAGCATGAGCGAATTCCCCGACGGCGGTGGCCGTCGGAACAAAGGAGCGGCTTTCCAGGATTTCCCCTGTCTCAGTCTGCATTATGGTTCACTTCCATGGCGGAAAACCGCCGGGGAATGGCCGTTCGCAAATTTGACGATAGAAGTACGGGGAATGGCACTTCAGTGATTTAAATCACGTCAAGGGCGCAACGGCACCCCCTACGCATAAGTTACTGTGATTTGTATTACTTTGGCAACTGACTTATGTCCCATCCCCCGCCAAGCGCGCGGATGAGCTGAACCGAAGCCGCGAACTGCCGCGTCTTGAGATCGGTGAGGGTGCGCTGGTTACTCAGCAGCGTCGCTTCGGCCGTCAGCACTTCCAGGTAGCCGGTTGCGCCGCCCTTGTAGCGCTGGTTGGAGAGATCGAAGGAGTGCTGTGCGGCCGCTACGGCGCGCTGCTCCACCTCGGCCTCATTGTGCAGAATCCGCAACTGGGCCAGGTTGTCCTCCACGTCCTCAAATGCGAGGAAGACCGTATTGCGGTAAGCGGCGGCCTGTGCCTCGTAATCGTGGCGCGCCTGGTCAGTGAGCGCGCGCCGCTGGCCGGCGTCCAGGAGCAACTCCGCGGCTTGCGCGCCGAGTGACCAGAACGAGCTTGGCCCCTGGATCCAGGTGCCGCCGTGGATGCTCTCAAATCCGCCGGAACCGCCCAGGCTGATGGTGGGATAGAAGGCGGAGATGGCGATGCCGATCTGTGCATTGGCCGCGGCGGTCCGGCGTTCGGCCACGGCAATGTCGGGGCGGCGCTCCAGCAACTGCGAAGGAATCCCGATGGGCACCTGCGGCAGGGGCAGGTCCAGCGGCGAGAACGGAATGGTGAAATCGGGCAGGCTGTATGCGTCGATGGTGCCGACGGCATGCTCGAAAGTGGACCGCGCCACCTCTAAATCCACAAGCTGGGCGCGCACCGTCTCAAGCTGCGTCTGCGCCTGCGCTACATCCACGTCAGTGGCCACGCCACCTTTAAGCCGGCGCTGGGTCAGGTCGAGCTGCCGCTCCAGGTCCGCCACCGTGCGCTTCAGCAGATCGATCTGCGAATCGAGCCCGCGCAACTGGAAGTAGTCGGCGGCGAGCTCGGCCTGGAGCGATAGGTCCACGGCGGCCACGTCGGCGGCAGAAGCCTGGGCGTTCTCCCGCGCCTGCTCCACACTGCGCCGGACCCGTCCCCAGAAGTCCGGCTCCCATCCGGCCTGCCCGCCCAGCACCAGGTCGTTGTAGCTGGTGGCAGCGCCCGGCGCGGCAAATGGCCGGTTCTGTGAGCTCCGGGAATGGGACAGGCTGGGGCCGGCTGAAAGCGTCGGATACAGGTTTGCCCGCGCCGCCGCTACCTGGTCGCGGGCTGCAAGGTAGGTCTCCATGGCTTGGCGAAGTTGCTGGTTTGCGCTGGCGGCGCGCTCCTCATATTGGTTGAGCTGCGGATCGTTGAAAACCTCCCACCACTTGCCGCGCAGCATGCCGTCAGAAGGCGTGGCAGGCTTCCAGCCTCCATTGGCCGGGCTTGGCGGCGGAGCTACCGTGGGCGCGCCCGTCTCCTTGTAAGCAGGCGGAGCCGTGAAGTCCGGCTTGTGATAATTGGGACCCACGGGCTTGCAGCCTGCCAGCAGGCACAACGCCGCCCCGGCCAGCACCCATGTGCGCCCCGGGCTGGGCCGGTCTTGCGGAAACACCCTCACTGCTTGCCTCCGCCGTGCTGCGTGACCACGGTCAACTTTTCGCCTTCAATGATGGAGTCCGGCGGATCCTGAATCACGCGATCGTTTGCGGTGAGGCCGGCCACCACCTGCACCGTCGCGCCGTCATCCTCGCCAATGGTGATGGGGATCAGGTGCGCGATGGTGGCGTTGTCCTTCTCCACCACGGTGCCAATCTGGAGTCCCTGGCGCCGGAAGACCAGCGCCGACACGGGAACAACGAATGTGGGCGCCACCGCGGCCGCCTTCAGGTGCACCTGCGCCAGCGAGCCCGGCATCAGCTCGCCCTTGCGGTTGTCCACGTCTATTTCCACCAGCAGCGTGCGGTTGGCTGGGTCAATCGCGTCGGCCGTGCGCAACAGCGTTCCTTCAAAATTCCGCCCGGGATACTGCGTGAACGTGAGCGCAATCTTCTCTCCGTGCCGGATGTCCTTGGTGTAGACCTCCGGCACGTTGGTGTAAACGCGCAGCGTGTCCAACGCCTGCATGTGGAAGAGCTGGGTGGAGGGTCCGTCATTGATCAACTGGCCCGTGTCGACGGCCCGCGCTGTCACCACGCCGTTGAATGGCGCGTAGATCTTTTCGAATCCCTGGAGCTGCTTCAGCCGGTCGACATTGGCTTTGGCCGATCGCACCGCCGTCGACGTTGACGCTGCCTGGGTGACAAAATTCTCAGTGTCCTGCTTCGATACCGCGTCCGACGTGACCAGCCCCTTGTAGCGCTCCGCCTGCGATTTCGCGTTACCCGCGGTGGCCTCCGCCGTGGCCAGGTCGGCTTCCGCCTGCACCACCTGCTGATCCAGCTCCGGTGTGGCGATCTCCGCCAGCAGCGCTCCCTTCTTGACACGCGCGCCGATGTCGAAATACCAGTGAACCAGGTAGCCGGAGGTGCGTGCGTAGAGCGGCGAATCGGTGTACGCAGTCACGTTGCCAGGCAGCGTCAGCGTATTCACCAGCGCGCCCTGCGTGGGCTGCAAGGCGATCACCGTGGGCGGCGCTTCCTCGCGCGTGGATTCCGCCAGCACCGCGTCATTGTGGTGGCGCTTCCAGATGCCGTACAAGGCCAGTCCCACAATCAGAATGCCGGCAATCACCAGCCAGACGGTTGCCCGGCGGCCGGAGAAGGCCGGAGGCTCAGCGGCAGAGCCACGATCTTGCCCTGCATGTCCCGGGGCCGGGTTCGGTTGCGATGCGTTGCTCATAAACACTACTCCGGATTCTGGTCAAACTCGTCGAGTACCGCGTTGGTTCGGCCGGCCATGGTGCGCCTGCGGCGCCGTTCCAGCCGTCCATGCATGAGGGAGAAGAACGCGGGCACAAAAAGCAGCGTGGCCACCGTGGCCACCAGCAGCCCGCCGATCACCGCGCGGCCCAGGGGCGCGTTCTGTTCCCCGCCCTCGCCCAGGCCCAGCGCCATGGGCACCATGCCGATGATCATGGCCAGCGCCGTCATCAGCACCGGCCGGAAACGGACAAACCCGGCCCTCAGTGCCGCCTCGCGCGCATCCCCCACCAGCACCTCAAGCTGCTCGCGGGCAAAACTCACCACCAGGATGGAGTTGGCCGTGGCCACGCCCATGCACATGATGGCGCCGGTCAGCGCCGGCACGCTCAGCCGCGTGTCCGTCAGGAAAAGGAACCACACGATTCCCGCCAGCGCCGCCGGCAGCGCGGAGATGATCAGGAACGGATCCAGCCACGATTGGAAATTGACCACGATCAGCAGATACACCAGCAGGATCGACATGGCCAGCCCGCCCAGCAGGCCGATGTACGACTTGTACATCGTCTCGCTTTGCCCGCGCAGGATGAAGCTGGTTCCGCGCGGCTTTTCCTTCTGGTACTTGTCAACAATCCCTTGCACCGCCCGCGTCACGGTGCCCAGGTCGGTTCCGCGCACGTTGGTAAAGATGTCGAGCACCGGCTGCACATCGTAGTGGCTCACCGTGCCCATCTCGGTCCCCGGAACAATATTGGCAACGTTGCCCAGCACCTGCACGGGTCTCCCTGAGCCCGGCGCCATGGTGGATGGCGACGTGGCCAGGCTGCCTCCCGCGCCCACCGTGGGCAGCGCGGCCGCGTTGCCGCTCACCAGCAGGCTCTTCAAGTCCTCCATGGTGTCCAGGTGGTACTGCGGCGTTTGCGTGGCCACGTTGTATGTCACGCCATTGCGGGGATCGAGATAGAAATTCGGCGCGGTTTGAAAGCTTCCGCTGAGCGCAATCAGCAGGCTCGTGGCCACATCCCGCTGGGTCAGGCCCACATTCTGGGCGCGCGTGCGGTCCACGTTCACCGTCAGGTTGGGATAGTCGAACGGCTGCTGGATGCGCGCATCCACCGCGCCGGGCACATAACGCACATCGTTGAGCATCTTCTCGGCCAGCGCGCGATTCGAGTACAGGTCCGGGCCCACAATCTGTATATCGATCGGCGCCGCCAGCCCGAAGTTGAGGATCTGCGTCACAATGTCCACCGGCACCATGTAAAAAGTCACGCCGGGAAATTGCCGCGCCAGCACGTTGCGCAGCCGCTCCACGTATGCATCCGTGGGATGATGCTTTGCCGTGAGCTGCACCTGAATGTCCGCGTCTGAAGGTCCGATGGGCGCAGACGTCGAATAGGAAAGGTTCAGGCCCGAATACGGCAGCCCTATATTGTCCACAATGTTCACAATCTCGCCGGCGGGAATGTTGTCGCGAATGGTTTGGTCAATGTGATCGCAGAGTGCGGCCGTCTCCTCAATGCGCGTTCCGGTGTGCGCCCGCACGTGAATCTTGAACTGTCCCGAATCCACCGCGGGAAAAAAGTCCTGCCCCAGAAACGGCGCCAGCATGCCCACTGACGCCACAGCGAACACCAGGAAGAGAATCAGAAACAATCCGGCGTGATCCACGGCCTGGGTCAAAAAACGCAGGTAACCCCGGCGAGTCTTCTCGAAACCCTTCTCGAACGCGTACTGAAACATCGTGAACGGATTGCGGCTGGCCGCCTTCCTTGCTTCAACCGCATCGTCGTGCTCATGCAGCAGGAAGCGCGCCATGGTGGGCACCAGCGTGCGCGAAAGCAGGTAGCTCGCCAGCATGGCGAACACCACCGCCTCCGCCATGGGCACAAAAAGATACTTGGCCACACCGCTCAGGAAGAACATGGGCACGAACACAATGCAGATGGCCAGCGTGGACACCAGCGCCGGCGTGGCGATCTCCGCCGAACCATCCAGGATGGCCTGCTCCAGTTCCTTGCCTGTTTCCAGGTTGCGGTTAATATTTTCGATCGCCACGGTTGCGTCGTCCACCAGGATGCCCACCGCCAGCGCCATGCCTCCCAGGGTCATGATGTTGATGGTTTCGTGCAGCGCGGCCAGGCACGCCAGTGAGCACAGAATCGAGAGCGGGATGGAGACAGCGATGATAATGGTGGAGCGCCAGCTTCCCAGGAAAACGAGCACCATCAGCGCGGTCAGGCATGCCGCAATAATCGCCTCGCGCACCACCCCCGTGATGGCGCCGCGCACAAAAATCGATTGATCGCTCAGCGCTGAGATTCGCACCTGGGGCGGAAGCTGCCCGCGCATCCCCTCGATCTTGGAACGCACGCCGTCAATGATGTCCAGGGTCGACGCCGAGCCGGTCTTCATGATGTTCATGAGGATGGCGCGGCGACCATCCACGCGCACAATGTTGGTCTGCGGCGGCGATCCGTCGCGTACATGCGCCACATCGTGGATGTACACCTCGGTCCCGTTCACCATCCTGATGGGCAGATCGTTCAGCCGCTCCACCATCGCCGGCGCCGAATTCGTCTCCACCTCATACTCGAAGCGGTCGATCTTGATGGTGCCCGCGGGCGCAATCACGTTTTGCGCATTCACCGCGTTCACCACGTCCGCCGGCGTCAGCCCGCGCGCCTGCAGGGCCGGCATGTCGATGTCCACTTGAATCTGCCGCTGTTTGCCGCCGTAGGGGTACGGAGTCTGCGCGCCTTCCACCGTGGCCAGTTGGGTGCGGATCGCGTTCTGGCCGAGGTCGAATATCTGCTGCTCATTCAGTCCCTGGCCGGCCAGTCCGAGTTGCAGCACCGGGACGCTGGAGGCGTTGTACTGAATGATGAACGGAGGAAATGTCCCGGGGGGCAACTGCCGTAGCAGCACCTGGTTGATCCCGGTCACCTGCGCCACTGCGCTGCCCACGTTTACATTGGGCTGAAAGAACACCTTGATGACCGCCACCCCATTGAACGACTGCGACTCGATATGCTCGATGTCGTTCACCGTCGTGGTCATGCCTCGCTCGCTGTTGGTCACAATGCGGCTGGCCATCTGATCGGCGGAAAGCCCGTTGTAATTCCACACCACCGTAACAATGGGGATGTTGATGTTGGGGAAAATATCCGTAGGCATCGATTCGATCGCGAAGATGCCGACGATCAGAATCAATAGCGCGAAGACGATAAAAGTGTATGGCCGCCGCAGCGCAAGCCGGACAATCCACATCATAAGGGCGGTTCTCGCTCCAGAATCGAGATCACCAGGACAGCCCCGCTTATCTCCGGTTCTTTACCTTCTATTGGCCCGGCGATAGCGCTGTGGCCCGGCGCATAGCTCCCAGGCCATTCCAAATCCAGATGAACCTACAATGGTAGTCGATGATTCAAGGGCTTACAAAACCACTTTGTGCAAGGAGTTTCCCCGTCTTCTAGAGACGTTCGCCGCGCCCTCAACGACTCACAAACAGCGCCGCTCGCTTGGTTTCGCGCGGATTTGTTTCACCATGCGATCTGCGACCGCCTCAAAGCAGGCCCAAACGCGCCTTCTTCGCGGGTTTGAGCAAACTTCAAGCGGAAAACGGCCACGCGAGAGGAAGAAGCTGGCGGGCGAGCCTCGCGCCCGCCGGTCCCCTCGCTCCCTCTCTCCCTCATCCCTATTGCCTGTCCCTTGCCGTCTCCTGTATCGTGCCAATCAAGCTTCCCTCCCCGGCGCAGGTCTCTCCTCATGTTTATAGTCTTGAAGAAGATTTTCCTCGGCCTCGTGCTGATCGCAGGCTCCGCCGCAATCCTGCTCTACTCCGATCTCGACTCGCGTCATATCGAGGCCAGGGGAGCCAACCGCGCGGTGCATGTCGCCATCGTGCAGCAGATTTCCATCCCCGCTCTCGATGAAGGCGTCCGCGGCGCGCTGGCCGCCCTCAAGCAGCGCGGCTATGTCGATGGCGGCCGCATGATCCTGCGCCAGTACAATGCCCAGGGCGACATCAGCACCGGCAACGCCATTGCGCGCGAGGTGACTAGCAGCAACCTCGACCTGATCTTTTCGTTCTCTACCGTGAGCCTCCAAACCATCGCCAACGCCAATCGTTTCGCCACCCCACCGCGCCGCCACGTCTTTGCCCTGGTCAGCGATCCCTACGCCGTCGGCGTTGGCATCAGCCGCGAGAACCACCTGCTTCATCCGCCTTACATGACCGGCTTGGGCAGCCTGGCTCCCGTCGAGGACGCCTTCAAACTGGCCCGCGAATTGCGTCCCTCGCTCAAGCGTGTCGGCCTTGTCTGGGACCCCTCGGAGGCAAATTCCGTTGTCACCACCACCCTGGCTCGCCAGGTTTGCGCCAAAATGGGCATCACGCTGGTCGATGCCAGTGCGGAAAACTCCACCGCCATCAATGACGCCACCGCCTCTGTGATTTCGCGCGGGGTTGACGCCATCTGGATCAGTCCGGACCTTGTCGCATCGCACGGGCTCGCGCTGATCGTCAACAAGGCTCGCCTCGCCCACATCCCCGTCTTCACCTCCATTCCCGGGAACACTCGCAACGGCGCGCTGTTTGAGCTGGGCGCGGATTATTTTGCCCTCGGCCAGATGGCCGGCAACCTCGCCGCTGACGTCCTCGATGGGCGCAATCCCGCCACCGTCCCTGTCGAGAACGTGGTTCCCGTTGCCCTGCGCGTGGATAAGATGGCACTCAAGGACTTGCGCGACAGGTGGCAATTGCCGGACGACGTCCTCGCGCGCGCCAACGTGCTCATGGACGAAACCGGCATCCACACCCAAACACCCCAGACCGCCGCCGGCCCCTCACCAGGCGCCTCAAGCTCAACCACCCCGCCAACACGTTAACTCGCTGACTCGATAACCGCTGACCACTGATCACTGACCACTGCACCACTGGAGCTACTCAATGCAAATCACCGCGCACCCCGGAGCCGAAGTGCTGGAGCTGCGCCTCACCGGCCGCATTGACGCCACTTGGGCTGAGCACCTGAGCGCCACCATCGAACAAGCCGTCCGCTCCGGCGCGCACCACATCGCGCTCAACTGTTCCGGGGTGGATTACATCAGCTCGCTCGGCATCCGCGTGCTCGTAGTCCAGGCCAAACTGCTCAAGTCAGTCAAGGGCAGCCTCGTCGTCACCCATCCCACTGAGTTTGTGCGCACCACTCTGCAAACCGTCGGCCTTGCCGGTATAATCGGCCAAACCGCCGAGGAATCTTCAGCGCCGGCCGCCGCCCCGGGCGCTCGCCACACACGCGGCGCCGCGGCCTGCGAAGTCTATTCCCAGCCCACCGCGCATCCGCTCTCCTGCAGCCTGATCGGAGATCCGGCAAAGCTTGCATCCACCGGATTCGCTGCCTCCGATTGCCGGCCGGTCCCGTTTCTTGCGGGCACGTTCGGCCTGGGGCTGGGAGCATTCGGCGCGGGCTTTGCGGATTGCGTAGGCCGCTTCGGCGAGTTCATGGCAGCCGGCGGCTGCGTGCTGGCGTTGCCTAGCGGAGAGCAGGACGCCGTACCGGATTACGTCGTGGAGGAAGGCAGCCTGGTTCCGCACGTGCAGATGCTTTACGGCATCGCCGCGTCGGGCGAATTCTCAACCATGGTCCGCTTCGACGCGCTCGCCGACGGCCCAGCCAAGATCGGAATCTCGGAGCTGGTTGCCACGCTGCTGGATTACGCTGCTGCGCCCGCGGCCGGCTTTGTGATTCTGGCTGAGACGGCAGGCATCGTCGGCGCCAGATTGCGCAAGTCTCCTGCGCTCGGTCCAGTGGAACATGCCGTGCCCGCAGTCCGCGACTGGCTCTCCTTCACCACGGATCGCATGAGCGAGAAGAGCCTTGCCCTGTTGGTTGGCGTGGCCGCGCGCCAGGTAGACGCCGAGGCCGCGGCCTTCCTGCGCCCCCTGCGGCAGGACTCGCCCATTCACGCTCACATTCATGCGGCGCTGTTCCCTTATCGCCCCGTCCAGCGCGGCGAACTTCCCTTTGCCGGCGCCATTCCGGCGCTGCTGGCCGCCTCCAGCCCCAGCGCCCTTCTGCACCTGATGGCGGACTCGCGCCCCTTCGAAGGCGTCGGCGAAACCGACCTTAGCCGCGGAGCCTGCTGGCTCGGCCCGATTTCTACGTTCACTAGAGGATGACCCGCTTATGACTCTGTTGATTGGCGCGATGACCCTGGGCCTGATCCTCGCTCTGCTGGCGCTCGGCGTATACGTGAGCTTCCGCATCTTCAACATCCCCGACATGACGGCGGAGGGCACCGTGACCCTCGGCGCTTCAGTTGCCGCGGTCATGATGGTTGCCGGTTACAACCCCTTCCTGGCCACCGCCGTGGCCACGCTGGCCGGAGCTGCCGCCGGCGCCATCACCGGCGTGCTGGCCACCAAATGCCGCATCAACGCGCTCCTCAGCGGCATCCTGGTCATGACCGGCCTCTACAGCGTGAACCTGCACGTGATGGGGCGCAGCAACGTCCCCCTGCTCGAAACCACCACGCTGGCCACCTATGCTGAAAGGCTCGGAACGTTCCTCTTCGGCCGCACCGCCAACCTCAACGTGGCCGGATGGGCCGTGAGCGTCCGCGACGCCTCCACGCTTCTCGGCATCCTTTTGCTGGTCACCGTGATCTGCGCCCTCCTCTACGGGTTCTTCCGCACAGACCTCGGCACCGCCATGCGCGCCACCGGCGACAACCCCTACATGATCTGCGCGCTCGGCGTCAGTGTGGACGCGGCCACCATCTTCGGCCTGGCCATGTCCAACGGCCTCATCGCCCTCTGCGGCGCGCTCATTGCGCAATACCAGGGCTTTGCCGATGTGCAAATGGGCGTAGGCATGGTCGTGCTCGGCATCGCCAGCGTCATCATCGGCGAGTCGCTCGTTGGCACGCGCGCCGTCGGCTTGCTCATCACCGGTACTGTCATGGGCTCGGTCCTCTTCCGCCTGCTGGTGGCCATCGCCCTCCGATGGGGCCTCAATCCCAACGACCTCAAACTCATCACCGCGGTCTTCGTCTTTGCCGCGCTGGTAATGCCCAACCTGGCCCGGCGGCTCAAACTCCGCCGCCCCAAACCCGCAAAGGCGGCCGAAGCCTATGCTGCAGATTAGCCGCATCTCCAAAACCTTCCACGCCGGCACCCCCAACGAGGTGAGGGCGCTTTCCGACGTGTCGCTCACCCTGCCCGCCGGATCGTTCCTCATCGTGCTCGGCACCAACGGCTCTGGCAAATCCACCATGCTCAACGCCATCGCCGGCACGTTCCCGCTGGATTCCGGAACCATCTCTGTGGCCGGGCAGGACATCACTCGCTGGCCGGAACATCGCCGCGCCCGGCTGATCGGCCGCGTCTTTCAGGACCCGTTTCGCGGCACCGCGCCCACCATGTCCATCGCGGAAAACCTGGTGCTGGCTTCGCACCGCGGCCGGCCGCGCGGACTTGGCATCGCCGTCAACCGCCGCTCACTCAGCGAGCTCCACGACCGCGTCCGTCCCCTCAACATGGGCCTTGAAGATCGCCTCGCCAACCCCATCGGGACGCTCTCCGGCGGCCAGCGCCAGGCCCTCACGCTGCTCATGGCCTCATGGCTCAAACCCGAGCTGCTGCTGCTCGACGAGCACACCGCGGCCCTCGACCCCAAGACCGCCGAGCAGGTCATCCGCCTCACCCACGACATCATCGAGCGCGACAAGCTCACCACCCTCATGGTCACCCACTCCATGCAGCAGGCGGTCAACCTTGGCCAACGCATCGTGATGATGCACAAGGGCCGCATCCTGCACGACCTTGAAGGCAGCGAGCGCGCCCGCATCCGCCCCGAAGATCTTTTGCGCCGTTTTGAAGACGTCCGCCGCCGCGAACAGTTGGACAACGAAGTCGCCGAAATGCTGGAAGCGAGTTACGTGTAATGGCTAAGTCACGGTCCGCTTCATAACTGCGGCGACCGTGCTTTCTTCATGCGCACGCGCTTGGGTAAACGTTCCACATCCAGGAGAAGGCCGGTATGGTCGCGGCTCACGTCGATAAGCGCGCCCAGAGGATCGCCAAAGCCCCGGACGAAAAGCGGCGGTAGCTCATAGCATATCTTGTATAAGATGGGACCACGCGATGTACGCGTCGCTCTGCCAGGCAGCGCCTCAAGTTAGTCAGGGAACGATTGCAGGAGCAGAGAGCACATGAAAAGCGCAGCGGGAAATAGGCCGGCCCATATCGTGAAGGGAAATATCTTCGACGCCCTGGGCTTTTCCGCGTCGGAAGCGAGCGCGTTGAAAATCAAGGCGGAGATTCTCTCCGCTATCCTCGAGCATGTGCGGGCCAAAGGCTACACGCAGGCGCAGCTCGTAGACATTCTGGACGAGTACCAGCCGTCCGTTAGCAACTTGCTCAAGGGACGAATCTCCCAGGTCAGCATCGAGAAGCTGCTGCGCTATGCCGACCGTCTGCATTTCGAGACGAGCATCGCAGTCCGGCCAGTAGAGGGCCGAAGCCGCCGCGTCAGTGCCCGGCCCCCGGCAAGTGCGCGACGTCCGGCGCGAAAACTGTCCGCGCGAGGTTAGCAACCCGCGGAAACACAGAAGATGAAAATAGCTCGCCTCGCTATTTTCGATTATCATGGAAATCGAAAATAACGCCGCCTGCTGTTTTCAGGCTGATGCGGACGTAGACTCATGGAAATTCCCGGCAAACTCGTCCCTCAAGGCGCGTATTCAGCCTTCGTACCTGCTCCGCTGCCCCCTGTGATTTCCTGGACGCCGCGCCTCGTCGGGGTGCTTTCCGAGGCGGATCGGCTCATCGGCAGGCTCGCTGGCGAGGGTGGTCGTCTTCCCAATCCACACGTTCTCATGCGGCCCTTCGTGAGACGCGAGGCGGTTCTGTCCAGCAAGATCGAAGGAACGCAGGCGACGCTTGGGGAATTGCTGGCAGCCGAAGCCGGCGCTGTGGTTGAGCGCAATCCTGAGGATCTTCGGGAGGTTGGCAACTACGTCATCGCGTTGGAGCACGGCATCTCTCGCCTCAAAAAGCTTCCGCTTTCCGTCCGCCTGATTCGTGAACTGCACCGGAAGCTGATGGACGGAGTGCGAGGACAGCACGCTGCTCCGGGGGAATTCCGCAAAACCCAGAATTGGATTGGAAAGCCCGGCAGCACGCCGGCGACCGCAACATTCATTCCTCCTCCACCTGGCGAAGTCGAACCATGCCTTGCTGCCTGGGAGAAATTCCTGCATGAATCAAGCCTTCCCCCGCTCGTGACCATCGCACTGGCTCATTACCAGTTCGAGGCCATCCATCCCTTCCTCGACGGTAACGGCCGTGTGGGGCGGCTGCTCATTGCTTTGTTCTTGGTCGAACGCAAGATTCTGCCCGCCCCACTGCTCTACTTGTCCGCGTTCTTTGAGGCCTCACGGCACGACTATTACGAGGGACTGCGCAGGGTTAGCGAGCAAGGCGCATGGCAGGAGTGGCTGGAGTATTTTCTTCAGGGCGTCGCGCGCATGTCCGAAGATGCGCTGAGCCGAGCGACTCGCATCAACGCTCTGTTGGGCGAGTGGCGTGGCAGGCTCGCCGGGCTCTCTACCAATTCGCCATTGCGTGTGGTGGATCTCATCGCCGTCAACCCTTTTCTCACCATCAGGGGAGCTGCCACGCAGCTTGAGTTGGCTTTCACCACGGTCCAGCGCGCGATTGAGCGCTTGCAACAAAGCGGCATCGTGCAACAGGTCTCCGGCGCCAAGCGCGATCGCGTCTATTGTGCGCAGGCGCTGCTCGACATCCTTGAGGAACCCGCGAATCTCCTTCCCTTAACTCCGCCATAACGCTCAGAAAGTAAATCGGTCTCCAATGAGCCGCACGCATCGTTTACCCTAGTCCCAAGTCCCTGTTCCCCCTCGTTCCCTGTTCCCTGATCCCTACGTCCCGGAGGCTCCCAATGTCCCGCAACATCACCCGCCGCCAGATGCTTCTCACCTCTTCCGCCGCCGCTTTCACCCTCGCCGCCTGCCGCAAGTCCGGCGCCAAGGGACCTCGCATCGGCCTGCTCTACTTCGCCCCGGAAGAAGGCGCCACCCTCTGCATGAAGGGCATCTTTGACGGCCTCGCCGCGCAGGGCTTTAACAAGAACCAGAATCTCGACGTCCTCAGCTCGCACGCCAACGGAGAAATCTCCCAGATTCCCATGCTGGTGCAGAACTTCGTCACCCAGGGCGTGCAGCTCATCCTCACCATGACAACCCCCTGCCTCACCGCCGCCTGCACCGCCGCCCGCGACTCAAAGATCGTCTTTACTTATTGCTATGATCCGGTCGCCGCTGGCGCCGGCAAGTCGTTCTCCAGCCATCTGCCCAACGTCACCGGCGTCGGCTCCTTCCCACCAGTTGACGACACCGTGAGCCTCATCCAGAAGCTGGTGCCCGGCGTGAAAGCGGTCGGCACCGTCTACAACAGCTCTGAAGCCAACTCAGTCAAGGTCATCAGCGTGGCCCGCGACGTGTTTGCCAAGAAAGGCATCAAGCTCCAGGAGGTAACCGCGACCAATACCAGCGAGGTCTTCCAGGCCGCGCAGGTGGCTTGCTATCGCGGCGTCCAGGCCATCTGGGTCACCGGGGATAACACCGCGCTGCAGAGCTTCGACGGCATCGTCAAGGCGACCACCGACGCCAAACTTCCCCTCATCATCAATGACCCCGAGTTCACCGCCCGCGGCGCCGTCGCCTGCTGCGGCCTCGGATGGTACGCGCCCGGCAAAGCCGGGGGAGAACTGGCCGCCCGCGTCCTCCGCGGCGAGGACCCCGGCCAGATTCCCTTTGAGGAAATTGCCGAGCAGAAGCTGGTTCTCAATCAGCAGGCTGCGTCCAGGCTAGGAATCGTGTTTCCGCCGGACCTGCAGGCAGCTGCAAAAGCCTGAACGAAACTTACCTGGTTGCAATTTCAACCAGCTCGACACGGCGATTCTTGGCACGGCCATCGTCGGTTCGGTTGGTGGCAACGGGCGCGTAGGGTCCAGCGCCGAAGGGCGTCAGGCGCGCGGCTGCGATGCTGTGCTTTGTCACCAGCGCGGTTACAACCGACTGCGCCCGCGCCTGCGAGAGCTTCACGTTGGCTGCGGCGTCGCCCACCATGTCAGTGTGGCCCACGATGAAGACCTTGAGCGCGGGCTGCGACTCGAGCAGCTTGGCGATTTCGCCGATGGCTGCGTCCGACTCGGGCTTCAGGTCGGATTTTCCGGTATCGAAATAGATGCCGTAAATGGCCACGCTCCCGGTGTTTGCAATGCTGCCGGCCATGCCGGCGGCGTCCAAAGTAACTTCCTGCTGCATAGCTTGCTTTTCAACGATATCCATGTTGTAAACCGCTCCCCATGCGACGACGTGGAGCGCTATCCATACTTCTTTGTCTCCTTTTGCGAAATGGATGGTGGTATAGCGATCGCCTCCGGAGCCTTCTTCAAGCAATATCTTTCCGCCTGCGGCGCGCACCGCGTTCTGGTAATTGCGAATCACCTCCAAAGCGCTGGGCATAGCTCCCTTGGAGGGGTCTTTTTGGGCATTGTAGCGGTACACGAAGTAGTAACGGTGTCCTTCAACATCCTGCTTCTTCTCATGACCGTTTTCCATTACCCGGAAGGTAAAGGAATCAAAGCGCAACTCGTTATACGAATCGATGTAGAAATTCTGTGGGCGAGTGAGTCCGGGGTAATCCTTCGAACCGGCCGTATCCGTTTGCGCGAAGGCAATTGAGGAGACGGCGATGACGCCGAGAGCCACTAGCAGAATGCGGAGAAAGATTTTCATGATGACTCCTTGATAAATCCAGTTGGTTGCAATGGGACTGCGACGATGCGAGCCATGAAGCCTATTTTGAGTTCAGCGCGCCCTTCACTTTCTCGATGTACTCGTCGATCCATGCCTGTCCCTGTCCTTTGGAGTTATAAAGGTGGTCGACGCTGATGCCGATGAGTTTGCCGGATACATAGCCCGTCCAGACGACGTTGTAAAAGACGACTTGCTTGTCTTTGCAGGTGTGGCCGCCAATCACCGGCCAGGTCTGCTTGCGCCATTCAAGAACGCCGCCCTTGTATGCCTCTTTGCTGACCGGTTGGTCGAGGTAGCCACCCATGGGGCTGGTCGAAGCCGGATCGGGAGGAACTTTGGCCAGCGTCTCAACATAGTTTTTGGCCATGGAGTTGAGAATCCAGGAGTAAGCAAAACGAATCTTCGGATCGGCGAAGCAATCGGACATAGTGTCGTTGGCCTTTGTCGCCTCGACCGCATAGCCGACGCCCGCGGCCTGCATCTGGGCGCCTGCCTGGTTCGTGGTGCTCTCAAATCCGCTGGGTGGCGCGGGCATAGTCTGAGCCATACCCGCGGAGCAAGAGGCGCCGAGCGCGAATGCCAGAGTGAGTGGAAGAGCGGTTTTCATGGTGAACCCTTTACGATGCGTTGAGCCGGTTGAAGAAGTCCCGGCAAGAGAGACCCTGGGAGCACGGCGAAGCTGAGACCGCGGCACCAACCTAGTTAGTGGCTATCTTCACCAGTTCGACGCGGCGGTTCTTTGCCCTGCCCTCGTCGGTTTCATTGCTTCCCACGGGAGCATACGGGCCATTGCCGAAGGCGATAAGGCGGCTGGCGGCAATGCCATGGTTAGTAACAAGCGCATTGATCACCGATTGCGCGCGGGCCTGCGACAGCTTAACGTTGGCCGCGGCGTCACCCACCATGTCCGTATGGCCCACGATGTAGACCTTCAGCACAGGCTGCGACTGAAGCAGCTTTGCAATTTCGGTAATTGCCGCATCCGACTCGGGCTTGAGGTTTGATTTGCCGGTATCGAAATAAATGCCGTAGATGGCCACGCTCCCGGCATCGGCAATGCTGGAGGCCATCGCCGCCGCATCAACGGTCACCTCCTGCGCCATTGCCTGCACCACAACGATATTCAGCTCGTAATCGCGTGTATAGGCATTGACATAGACCCAAATCTCCGACGAACCTTTGTGGAGCTTTAGCGTAGCTTCGCCTCCGTTCGCGCCATTCATTAGGTCCCACACCACTTGGCCGCCCGCCGCTTTCGCAGCATTTTCGTAGTTGCGGATCTTCTGCAGTGGGCTCGTGACCTCCGCGCCTTCCTTGATCTTGTAACGGATGAAGTATCTCTCTCCCTCGACGGACTGGTACTGATACTGGTTGTGAACCGTTGCGATGGGAAATTTGAAGGCATCGAATTGCAGGTGGTTGTAGGTCTGGAGCCAGGTGTTCGGCATGCGGCTGATTCCGGGAAAATCCTTCGATCCCTCGGCATCCGCCTGGCCGAAAGCGGTTGAAGCGAACGTGAGCGCGGCAAGCGCCAGCAGCAGAGTGCGGAAAATGATCTTCATAATAACTCCTTGAAAAATGCTGTTACCTGGTGGCTATCTTCACCAGCTCGACGCGCCGGTTCTTTGCCCTGCCCTCGTCGGTTTCATTGCTGGCCACCGGAGCATAAGGGCCAGCGCCGAAGGCGATCAGCCGGCTGGCGGCGATTCCGTTCTTCGTCACCAGCGCATTGATCACCGATTGCGCGCGCGCCTGCGACAGCTTCACATTGGCGGCGGCGTCGCCCACCATGTCGGTATGCCCCACAACGTACACCTTCAGAGCCGGCTGCGACTGAAGCAGCTTGGCGATCTCCGCGATAGCAGCGTCCGACTCGGGCTTCACATCCGATTTGCCGGTGTCGAAGTAAATCCCGTAGATCGCAATCTCGCCGTTCTCGCTCAGGCCGCTGGCCATCTGCGCAGCGTCCATCGTCACTTCCTGCTTCATGGCCTGCTTCACAATGATGTTCATCGTCACCGGCACGCCGCTGGGGACATTCCCCACTTCAATACGTGCCCACGTCTCGCTGCTGCCGCGAACCATGTGGATGGTGGTCTCGTCCTCGCCCTGGTTAACCACCTGGCCTCCGGCCGCGCGCACCGCGTTTTGATAATTGCGGATAACCTGCAGCGGGCTCGGCGTGTTGGCGCCGTCCTTCAGGTCGTAGCGGATCTCGTAGTGTTTCCCCTCCACCGCCTTGTCCTCTGTGCGGTTGTTCACCGTCACCTTGAAGGTGTACGAATCGAATTCGGTCACGGTGTAATCGCGAATGTAATAGCTGGCCATGCGGGTCATTCCCGGAGGGTCCTGCGAGCCGGCCGCGTCATCCTGGGCCAGAGCCAGCGGAGCCAGTGAAGCCACAAAGACGCAGAAAAGCAGATGGAGCAATCCCTTATTCATAAGAATCCCTTTCAATTTAGGGTTCACTGCACGGAGCAAGGGCCAATGGACCGCGCGCCCCAATGGATACAAACGGGGAGGCGTTCCTTCAGCTTCAGTCACCCTGAAAGGATGGGGCGGGCGTGTGCAGGAAGGCGGTTCGGCGGGCAGCGGAGGCGCACAGTTCGCATGGAATCCTCACAATCTCTTGCGCCGCCTGGCTAAAGAAACGCCAGGCAGACCATTGGAGAATCGATTGAAACCGGCCCCCGGGGAACTCGGGAGAATGGTACGTGGGGCGGAGAAGGAACGCAAGTCAAGGCGCGAACAGGCGGTCGTTAGCGCTGCCGGAATTCGCGCGGACACCGCGATTGGTAAGATGGGCACGGACTCTAGTGACGTTCTTTTTCGATTGGAGACTCATTATGCGCGGAATCATGCTTGCAATCCTGCTCTCGGCAACCTGCGGCTACGCCGCCATCCCGGATGCAAATGCTCCCAGAAAGATCACGCCCCAAGAGCTGATGCAGATGGTAGCCACCGCCCAACCGGCCTCCGATGTCGATGTGGCGCAGAAGCTCACCGGCCTGGAGCTTACCAACCGCCTGAGCAGTGCCCGCTTGGCGGACTTGACCAGCAAGCTTCCCGGCGAAAAATCGCGCATGGCGCTTCTGATGCTCGCCGATCAGTCCATCTTCCTGCCTCCGCCCGCAGACGAAGTTGGAGCCGATGCCGCGCCCAACGCTGCTGCGGCGCACCAAATGCTGGTCAAGGTGGTGAGCTACGTAAACACCACCGTCCACCAGCTACCCAACCTGATAGCCACTCGTTCCACAAATGGATTCGAAAACCGGCCGCAGGTGGAGAAGCTCACTGCCACCGGCATTGAAAGCCTCGGTTACCTGCCCCTTCACTGGACCGGCAGCCTCAGCGTGAATGTCACCTATCGCGACCGGAAGGAAGTGGAAGACAGCCAGGTGAAGGCGAAGAAGGTGGGATCCGGCGTCGGCGGCCTGGTCACACGGGGCGAGTTCGGCCCCATCCTTTCCACCGTGCTGGCGGACGCGCTCAAAGGAAAGATCACCTGGGCGCGCTGGGAAAAGAGCCCGGACGGCACGCTGGGCGTCTTCCACTTCGCGGTTCCGGATGACAAGTCGAATTACCACGTGCAGTTCTGCTGCATCATTGAGGACTACTCGACCGACGGGAACCCGCACCAGCAACTCTTCGATGAGCGCGCCGCCTATCAAGGGGATATCGTCTTCAATCCGGCGGATGGATCCATCCGCCTGCTGACGCTTGAAGCCGATGTGCCGAAAGGAGAGCTCGTAGCGGCCGCCGGCATTGCCATCGAGTACGCGGCAACCGATATCGCCGGTCACAGCTACACCTGCCCGGTCAGGAGCGTTTCCATGCTCCAGGCGCACACCACACAGCAGACGGGCGCGTTTTCCCGGTCCGATTACAAGGGTCCGGCGAAAACATATTTGAACGATGTCACATTCAGCAACTACCACCGCTTCGGATCGGAAATGAAGATCGTAACCGACTCAGCCGGCGAATGACCTTCCGGAAGTAAGCAGATAGACAGCCATGGCCACGCCCACCAGCACCAGAAACATGGCCATGGCGACGACGATGCGCGATGAGCCGAGCCTCTCCGTCCGGTTCTCGTCGAACATCTTCACCATGCGCAAGTGACGCCATGCCGAGAGCGCGCTCACCGCGATTCCGGCCGCAATGAGTAATGTCCCGAGCCAAAGCGTGAGGCCTGTGGAGCGCGCCTGCTGCGCGTGTTCGATGAATTGGATCTGCCGCAGGAACAGGCCGAAGCGCGCCACCACAAATCCAAAGCCCATCAGGGCAAGGCCGGTGCGCAGCCATGCCAGAAAGGTTCGTTCCGCAGCGAGATAGTCGCGAGGTTCAGCCATAGGATGCAATTCCCTGGAGGAGATGTGCCCGCGGGGCCCGGGCTTGCCCTACATTACTCCAGCCCGATCTCAAGAGCCTTGCGGTGTTTCTCTTCGGACTCAGACGCGGCCAGAATTTTGGGTTCTTCTTCGCCATCGAGCACGCGAAAGACGCCCTCGGCAAGCGCCCGGAGTTCGTCTTCGCCGGGATAGACGGCGATGGGCGCGATCCACTCGATTGAGGCGCGCAGGCGGCCGACAAGGCGCTCGGAGTGGGCCATGCCGCCGGTGATCAGCAGCGCGTCCACGCGGCCTTCCAGCACCGCCGTCATCGCGCCCACTTCCTTCACCAGCTTGTAAACCATGGCGTCATAAACGCGGGCGGCGGCGCTTTCGCCGGAGTCGATGCGCCGCTCCACCTCCAGCAGATCGCGGGTGCCCAGGTAGGCATAAAGGCCGCCCTCGCCAAAGACCATGCGGTCCAGCTGCTTCTCGTTGTACTGGCCGGAAAAGCACAGCTTGATGAGCTGCCGAACCGGCAGCCAACCGGTGCGGTCAGGCGCGAATGGGCCCTCCTCCGGTGTGTTCTGGTCGATCATGCGGCCGTCGCGGTGCGCGGAGACGGTGATGCCGCTGCCCATGTGCACCACGATCAGGCGCAGTTCTTCATAGCGGCGGCCGGCCTGGCGCGCGTAGCGGCGGGCCACGGCCTTGGTGTTGAGCACATGGCCGATGGCGGAGCGCTCAATGAGCGGTGTGCCGGAGTAGCGGGCACAGTCCTGCCACTCGTCTGCGGTAACGGGATCGACGATGAAGGCGCGGACGCTGGCGGCGCGGGCAAATCGTGCGGCCAGCACCGCGCCCAGGTTGGAGGCATGCTCGCCGCGGCGGGCCTGGCGCAGTTCCTCAATCATGGCGTCATTCACAATCCAGGTGCCGCATGCCATGGGCGGCAGCAGGCCGCCGCGCCCGGCCACGGCGGCAAAGCTCGCCGGCGTGTAACCGGCAGCGTGCAGCGCACGGCGAATGACGGCGGCGCGGAAGTCGATCTGCTGGAAAGCAGAGAAGCCGCGAAAGCGCTCCAGCTCCTCATCGGAGTGGCGCACGGTAGTCTCCCACTCGCAACAATCCCGGCGGTACACGCCGATCTTGGTCGATGTTGATCCCGGGTTGATCGCCAGCACGCGGCCCTGATTCTTCTGATCGGAATCCATGAGGCACAACGAGTTTACGGTAGCACCCTGACCCATGAAGTGACCTCCCTCACCGGTTCGCGCGAGCTCAGGCTGCTGGTGCAGGATCGGTTGCCCCCGCACGATCGGCGGGTGGCTCACATCTGAGTTGCTGAAACAGGAACCCACCTCAGGGTGCCCCATATCTCGGCGCGTCGTTTGCGCCGAGATGTGGGCTATCCACCGGAAGAACTCGCTCGAAGGGCGCCTTGTAACAAGGGCACTGCTTCAGCCGGGCCGCAATCGATTGAAATGAATTCCTCGGGCTTCAGCCCCTGCTCCGTCCATTGGGCGAATCAATCCCTCTACGGACTATTTCCGCAGGCTCTCAAGGATCGAACGCAACAGCACCGGATCGGCGCCGCTCTCCACGCTGATCAACGCCCGGCCTGGAAACTCGATATGGATAGTCCCGACCGTCGCCCGCTGTTGCTCCGCGGCAGACTCGCCAATCTCCGCCTCGCATCGCGCCGATACCGTAACCGGAAGCAAATCCGCGGCCGGAGCGGCCGGCTCGGCCAACTCGCCAATCTTGAAGGCACGACGCCACGCAAATACCTGGTTCGCGTTTACCCCGTGTGCCCGCGCCACCAACGCCACACTGGCGCCAGGCTCCATCGTCAGCTCCACAATCCGACGCTTCTCCGCAACCGAACGAAATCTGCGGACGCGACGTTCCGCTCCCTCTGCCTGAACCAGGACAACATCGTCAGACTCAAGCCTGCTGGGATGCCAGAGGGGAAGACCGCACGCTGAGCTCCAGTACGACACCTATGGCCGCCCCTCTCGCTCGCTCCTGTCCAATGGCCAGGGCAGCAACCCCTGGTACCAGCAGGACACCTGCTACGACGCTGACGGCAACGCCTTTGAAGTGACCTATCCATACCAGAGCAATAATAGCGGGAGCTACTGCACAACGGCCCTGGACAGTTACAGCTACGATGTCCTCGGCCGCGTTACAAAGATCACGCACGCCGACAACACTACTCAAACCTGGGGCTACAATGGGCGTGCAACCAAATTTGTAGACGAGTACGGCGTCACCCGAATCACCCAGGTTGACGGCCTCGGGCGCCCATCCATCGTTTGCGAATTCTACAACGGCGGGGCTCTCAAAGGGAACTCCGGTTCACCCGTAAGCTGCGGAACCGACTTCTCAGGCACCGGCTATCTCACCACCTATGCCTTCTCCGATGCGTCCTCTGTTCCAACCACCACTATCACTCAGGGCGCCCAGACCCGCACCTTCCAGTCCGATTGGCTCGGCCGCCCAACCAAGACCATCGAGCCCGAGTCCGGAACCGCCACCTACACCTACGCCTATAACTCCACCGGCCTTGTCGTCAGCCGCA
>Ga0265339_10000814_pt1 | contig 24088 bp, 10 predicted proteins | sample 4CB219metaG_FD_202085 | JGI IMG/M metagenome (GOLD analysis project Ga0265339, IMG submission 202085) | Rhizosphere microbial communities from Carex aquatilis grown in University of Washington, Seatle, WA, United States - 4-CB2-19 metaG | ecosystem: Host-associated > Plants > Roots >... | reverse complement strand
GCCGTGAGGTTCGTGACGAGCTCCCGGAGCGTGCCCTCGTAGCGCTCGGCGTTCGGCTTGCGCATGCGCGTGAGCACGGCGAACATCGCCGCGAGCTCCGTCGCGTGCGGCGCGACGTGGCGGCGCGCCTGCGGCGCAATCTGAAGATCGTAGATCTTCTTTTCGTCGAAGTAGCTCAAGAGGTACGGCGCGCGCACGAGCTCGAGCCGACCGCGGAAGCTCTCGTATTCGACGTGCTCGCGGAACGCACCGAGGTGCACCTCGTTCGCGCTGCCGAGCAGGACGCAGTTGACCTGCACCGTCTGCGAGCGGAGCTGCACCTCACCGGTCTCGGCCGTGATTTGCAGGTATTTGAAGGCGTCGAGCGGCCGCTTCAAGAGGTCCGAGAACTCGACGACACCACCCATCGCGTCGATGAGCTCGCCGAACACCTCGAACAGCGTGAGCGACTGCAGAGCCGGCGGGAGCGCCGCCGGATTGCGATCGGCGGTCAGCTGGCGTTCACCCGCGTCCACCGAGAGCTCGGGCCCCACGGTGACCGCCCCGACGCGATAGCGCCGCGAGATGAAATAGCGCTCGACCTGCACGTGACGCAGCACCTCGTCGAGCGCGCCGTCGTAGCTCGCGAGAAGCCCGTCGTAGACCTGCCGGCTCTTGTGCGCGAGGTTGCCGCGTAGGACCCAGTCGGGCGGCGCTTCCTCGGCGCCGGCCTCGGCGTAAAGGCGCCCGAGGAGCTTTGCCCGCTCTTCGAGCGGGAGCAGGAACAGCGGGTGATCGCGCAGCTCGATGTGCAGGCGCGCGTCCATCTCCTCGAACGGAAGGTGAGCGAAGCTGCCGTCGTCGGGCCGCTGTGACGGCCGGCGCCCTCCGAAGCCGATGGAACCGCGGAGCCGCGCCTGATTTGGGAAAACCCAATGGAAGCGATAGAGCGCGCCCTCGGCCTGGGCCGAGTAATGCTCGAGCGCGCGCATGATGCAGTGCGCGATGGTGCTCTTGGCGGAGCCGTTCGGGCCGTGCAGGAGGATCAGCCGCGTGGGCCGACCTTCACGCCCGAAGTTCTCGAGCGCGCGGTACACCTCGCGCTGCACCTGCTCTTGACCGACGAGTGCCTCGTGCGCCGCTTCGGCCGGGTCGAGGAACGGCAAATCGAAGAGCTTGTAGCGACTCTCTTCGCCCCACGGCCGCGCGAGCTCGGTGCGGCCGTAGTAGCCGAACATGTCGCGCAAGTAACGGCACGCGTCACGCGAGTGCCGGAGCGGATTCGACGCGAAGAGCTCGAGGTATTCGCGGAAAGTGAGCAGGCGTCGCTCGTCGCGAAACTCCTGCTCCACGCGCTCGGTGATGCCTTGGAGCTCGTCGAGGATATCGTTCGCCATCGCCGCCCTGATCCCGTTCGGTCGCGATTGCGGAGAGCGCTACTTCACGTCCACGACGAGCGACAGCTCGCGTTTCTCCATCAAGCACGTTTCCTCGGTGCAGACGGAGAATGCAAACTGACCGCTCACCGTGCGCTGGCCGGCGCCGTCCGGTGTGAAGGGGACACGCATGGTGACCCGCTGGGGCTCGAGCTTCGCCGCGTCCTTGCCGACGACGGGCTGAGCGAACTTCACGCCCGGCGCTTCCTTGGCTTTGAACTTGTAGGGGTACTGCTGGTTGGCGTGAAAGGGCGGCTTCGCATCGAGCACGATCTCGATGCTGCCCTCCTTGCCCGGCACGTACGCGCCCGCCGGCTGCGCCACGAGCGCGAACTTCGCTTCGTCGTAGTGGCTCGCGCCGGCTGCCGAGTCCGCCGGCGCGGGCGTGGGCGCCGCTTCGGACGTCGCCGAGGTCGCCGCCGCGGCCGCAGGCTCCGGGGGGGCGGGTGTGCCCTGCGAGGTCGGGGCACGGGCATCCTCTCCGGCCGGCGGAGCCTCGCGCTTGCAAGCTGTCGAAAGCACGGCCGCCGCGGCGAGCGGCAGAACGAGACGCAACACGATCGACATGGCTCCTTGATCTACCACAAGGCAAAGCTCGGAGCCGAATACGCTCCGGCCGGTGTCACGGCTCAGCGCAGGGCGAGCACGAGCACGATGATCACGCCGACGAGCAGCGCGCCGGCCCCCACGAGCGCAATCGGCAGCCAGCTCGGGCCACCCGTGGGGATCCCTGCCGCCGCAAGATCGGCCGTCACGCTCGCCCGCGACGCCGGACTCGGGGCCCGCGACGCGGGGACCGGTGGCAGCGCGGCACCGCCAGGCACGCCCGCGCCGAGGGCGTCGGATTCCCCGAAGAAAGAGTCGGACGCATCCGCGGACGCCGCGGGCATGACGATCTTCGTCGCCAGGAGCTCCGGCATCTTCGCGTCGATCTTGGCGGCGATCTCGCCCTCGGGCACGGTCGCCCACAGCGTGTGCGAACCGTCGAGGCCGTACGCGCGCGCTACGTCGTCCGCGAGCGCGCCCACCGACTCGGTGCGAAGCGCCTGCATCTTCTTGAACGCGTGCGCCATCACCGGATCGAGGGTCGGCGGAACCGGGTACTTCTGGGCGCTGCCGACTTCACTCGGCGGCTTCGGATCCTTCGTGAGGATCTCGAGCAAGATGCTCGGACCGTTGCTGCCGGCGAACGGCACGTGCGCCGTCATGCACTCGTAAGCGATCGCGGCGAGCGCCCAGACATCCGCGCGGTGATCGAGCGTGTCGAGACCCTGCGCTTGTTCGGGCGCCATGTAGAAGGGCGACCCGATCGTGGTGCCGAGCACCGTGAGCTTCTTCGCCGATTCGCCCTTGTCCTTGACGGAACCGAAGTCGAGAACTTTGACGATGTCGCCTTCGCGCGTCTGGCACAGAAACAGGTTGTCCGGCTTGAGATCGCGATGGACGAGCTTCATCGCGTGCGCGGCGTCCAGCGCGAGCGCCGTTTGCGACAGCATGCGCACCAAGCGCGCCGGCGAAATCACGCCCTCGCGCTTGAGCGTCGCGCGGAGCTCTTCGCCGTACAAAAACTCCATCGCGAGCACGTACGTGCCGTCGTGCGTCGGCTGAAAGCCGAGCACGTCCACGATGTGCTGGTGCGGCAGCGTCCGGCTCACCTCGAACTCGCGCTTGAAGCGCTCGACGCTCACCTCGTCGCGCGCGACGTCGGCGTGCAGCACCTTGAGCGCGACGTTGCGCCGTTGCTGCATGTCGAGCGCTTCGTAGACACGGCCCATGCCGCCGTCCGCGACGACCCGCCGGATCTGGTAGCGCTCGCACAGGAGCTGGCCGACGCGCGGATCGTCGGCGTCGGCTTGAACGGGCACCTGAGTCGCACTGGTGAGCCCCGTGCCGTCGACCGGACAAAACCCGGCGTCGTCAGGGTAAAGGCGCCCGCAGGACGCACAGGCTTTCATGGTCGTTAGCCGTCCGTCCCCGCGACCCGCGACACGCTCACGGGCTTTCCGACTGGCCCTCGGCCTCGGACTGCGCGCCGTCAGGCTGCGCGGCGGGCCGATAGTAAAGGATGCGATTGCAGCTCGGACATTGCCCGAACTCGTCGGCGCGAAGCAGCTTCTGAAACAACATCGGCTGCAGCCGAATGTGGCAGGCGCTGCAGGTGCCGTCGCGGGTCCACGCGAGCGCGGTGCCCTTGCGCTTCCGGATCATCTCGTAACGCCGGTAGAGGTCGGGCTTGACCTTCTGCACCAGGAGTTCGCGTTCGGCTTGCTTGCGGGCGAGCTCTTCCTCGGAGGTGGCTATGCGGTTGATCGAGTCGGATTCACTCGAGCCGAGGTCGCCCGAAACGGCGCCGTGCTGCTCGGTGACCTGATCGAACTCCCCGCGTCCCTGCTGAATCAAGCCGTCGAGCTTCTCGAGCTCGATCTCGCGGTCGCGGTAAAGCTTGCGGAGCTCCTCCACCTCGCGTTGGGCGGCGTTCGCCTCCCGTTCGGTACGGCAACGGGCGAGCTTCTCGCGGGACCGTTCGACCTGGATCGACATCTGCCTGAGCTCACCGACGAGATCACCCCGCGCCTTCTCCATCTCACCGAGGCTCTGGCGCCCGCGAGCCAGTCGGTCCTCGAGGCTCTTCGCGGAGGCCTTCTTGTCGTTCAGCGTCTTCTGGTCCTGGGTAAAGCGTTCGGTAAGATCCTTCAGCTTCGCATCCAGGGCGGCGAGCTCTTCAAGCGCCTCGATCTGAAACTTCATCGTCACTTAAGGTCGGCTCCTTCGGCAGCTCTATACGCGGTCTCGTCGCGCGGCCAGTGGGCCCACCCGGGTTCGAACCGGGAACGGCCCGGTTATGAGCCGGGGGCTCTGACCGATTGAGCTATGGGCCCCGCGAACGCTACCCGAAAGCCGCCGCACCCGCAAACGCGTACGGCCCGAAAGAAAGCCCTTACGTTTCGCGCACTCACTGGCCCTGTGGCGGGCGCCTCGGCGGCGGCCGCCGTTCATCCGTGTTAGGACGAGATTTTGGCATGGACCTTCTCGTCGTCAGGGGCGCGGCGCAGCACAACCTGAAAAATGTCAGTTGTGAGCTCCCGCGCAATCGCCTGGTGGTCATCACCGGGCCGAGCGGCTCCGGGAAGTCCTCCCTCGCGTTCGACACCATCTACGCCGAGGGTCAGCGCCGCTACGTAGAGTCCCTGTCGGCATACGCGCGCCAGTTTCTCGACCAGCTGCCGAAGCCCAAGGTCGAGAGCATCGAGGGATTGAGCCCGGCCATCGCGATCGAGCAGAAGGGGCTCGGCAAGAGCCCGCGCTCGACGGTGGGGACCGTAACCGAAATTGCGGACTACCTCCGCCTCCTCTTTGCGCGCGTCGGCGTCCCGCATTGTCCCAAGTCCGGCAAGGTGCTCCGGGCGTACACCGTGCAGGAAATCGTCGACAGCATCATCGGCCGAGGGGACGGCACCAAGGTGGCCCTGCTCGCCCCGGTCGCGCGCCGCACCAAAGGCGACCTCGGTGAAGAGCTCGAGCGGCTGCGGCGCGACGGTTTCGTTCGTGTCCGCGTGGACGGCGATCAGGTGGACCTCGGCGATACGATCGCCATCGATCGTACGAAAGCGCACGACCTCGACGTGGTCGTGGACCGCATCGTGGTGCGCGAAGGCGTGAAAGGCCGCCTGACCGACTCGGTCGAGCTCGCGCTCAAGCTCGGTGACGGCACGCTGCTCGTCGACGCGATGGACGGCAGCGATCCGGCCGTCATGAGCGAGCGCTTGGTGAGCTGGGAGTACGGCATCACGCTGCCGCCGCTCGAGCCACGCCTCTTTTCCTTCAACAGCCCCCACGGCGCCTGCCCGACCTGTGACGGGCTCGGCGTGCGCTCGACCGTGGACGTGAGCCGCGTCGTGCCCGACCCCGGCCGTTCGCTCCGTGAAGGCGCGGTGCTCGCGTTCGGTCGGCGGGGCTCGGTCGCGACGGCGACGGAGGTCGCACGCGTGGTCGAGCTATTGCACGTCAACCCGGACGTTGCCTGGAAGGATCTGCCCGAGGAAGAGCGCAACGCGATCCTGTACGGCGCTCAACCGCAGAAGGGCCGACGACGCGGGCCGACGTACGAAGGCATCATCGCGCGCCTCGAGCGCATGCTCGATTCCGGCGAGACCCCGGAAGGCGAAGACGAAGCCGGCGACGACGGGGCGATCGGCGTGGACGACCTCGGACGCTTCGTCGTCACTCGCACCTGTCCGGCGTGCAACGGCGTTCGCCTGCGGCCGGAAGCCCTCGCCGTGCGCGTCTCGGACAAGACCATCGCGGACCTTTGCTCGATGCCGCTCCGGGGCCTGCGCGAGTTCCTGAACGCGCTCGGAGAGGATCCGGCGCTCACGGGCCGCGACGCCGCGATCGCCGTGCCGCTGCTGCGGGCCGTGACGGAGCGCCTGCACTTCTTACTCGAGATCGGGCTCGACTATCTGTCGCTCGATCGCGCAGCGCATTCGCTCTCCGGCGGCGAGGGTCAGCGCATTCGGCTCGCGACGCAAATCGGCGCTTCGCTCGTGGGCGTGCTCTACGTGCTCGACGAGCCGAGCATCGGGCTGCACGCGCGCGACAACGAGCGCTTGCTCTCCGCGCTCCGCCGCCTCGTCGAAAAGGGCAACAGCGTGCTCGTCGTCGAGCACGATCGCGACGCCATCCTCGCGGCCGACCACGTGCTCGACATGGGTCCGGGCGCCGGGGTGCACGGCGGTCGCATCGTCGCCGCGGGCACGCCTTCGGAGCTCATGGAGTCGGCCTCGTCGGTGACGGGTCCGTACCTCTCTGGCCAGCGTCGCTTGCCGATTCCGGCGACGCGCACCAAGGCGAGCGGCAACGTGCTCCGCGTCGTCGGCGCGCGCGCGCACAACCTGCGCGACGTGACGCTCGAGGTCCCGCTCGGGCTCGTAACGGCCGTGACGGGCGTGAGCGGCTCGGGCAAGTCGAGCCTCATCGTCGATACGCTACTCAGCGCAGCGCGCGCCGAGCTCTACGGCGCGACCGGTTGGGTCGGCCCCTGCGACCGCATCGAGGGGCTCGATCAAATCGACAAGGTGATTAGCATCGATCAGACGCCGATCGGCCGCACGCCACGCTCGAACCCGGCCACGTACACCGGGATCTTCACGCACCTCCGCGAGCTCTACGCAGGGCTCTCGGACGCGCGCGCGCGCGGCTACAAGCCGGGCCGCTTCTCGTTCAACGTGCGCGGCGGCCGCTGCGAGGCGTGCCAGGGCGACGGCGTGTTGCGTGTCGCAATGCACTTTTTGCCCGACGTGTACGTCACCTGCGACGCCTGCGGCGGCAAGCGTTACAACCGCGAGACCCTCGAGGTCGCCTACCGCGGTCTCTCGATCGCGGACGCGCTGGAGCTCACCGTCGACGCGGCGAGCGAGCTCTTCGAATCGATCCCGCGCATTCGGCAGAAGCTCACGGCGCTCCGGCAGGTCGGGCTCGGCTACATCCAGCTAGGCCAGGCGGCGACGACGCTCTCCGGCGGGGAAGCACAACGCGTGAAGCTCGCGACCGAGCTCGCCCGCAAGGCCACCGGGCGCACGCTCTACGTGCTCGACGAGCCCACGACCGGTCTCCACTTCTCCGACATCGAGCTCCTGACGCATGCCCTGCTCGGCCTGCGCGACGCGGGCAACACCGTGCTCTTCATCGAGCACAACGTGGACCTCGTCGCGTGCGCGGACTGGGTGGTCGACCTCGGCCCCGAGGGCGGCGAGCACGGTGGTCGCATCGTCGCGCAAGGGCCACCGGAGACGGTGGCCGAGGTCGCCGGAAGCCATACGGGCCGCTACCTGAAGGTCGCGCTCGAGAGCATGCGAGCTTCGGTCCCGAACAAGGCGCAAACCGCGGTCGATCCGCCGCCCGCACGCGCATCGAGCACGAGCGGCGTCCGGGCGGCTGCGCGCGACACGCGGCGCAGTAAGGTGCGCTGAGCGCCGGGCGCGACGCCGGCGACTTGGGTCAGCCGAAGTCTTTTTCGACGCGCTCCTGGTCCTCCTTGCAGCGGATGCAGAGCGTCGTTTCAGGGCGTGCTTCGAGCCGCTTGACGCTGATCTTGTCGCCGCAGTCGTCGCAGACGCCGAAGGTGCCGCTGTCGATCTTCTCGATCGCCTTCTGAATCTTGTCGAGGAACGCCTTTTCGCGCCCGCGCAAGCGGAAGGTGAACGACTGCAAGTACTCACTCGAGGCGAGGTCCATCTCGTCGGGAAGGTCGTCGGTGTCGAGGGCCATGTCCTGATCGAGCGTCTGCTGAGCGCGCTTGATGATCTCTTCGCGCTTCGCCTCGAGCATGTCCCGGAACTTCTTGAGCTGGACTTTGGTCATGACTATGCCGTAGGTTTTGGCCCGTTGGCCGGCCTTAGTGGGCTCAACAAGCTAGGTCCCCCGAGCGGGTTCGTCAACGCCGTTCGGAGATCTGTTCTTCCAGGATTGTCGAACGCCAGACTAGCGCCCCTCCCTGTAGGCACGAACCGCGTTGACCAACCCGTCGGCCAGTTTCTGGCGGTAATCCGGCGTGCCGAGGCGCTCTTCGCCGGGGGCGTTCGAGATGAATGAAGTTTCGAACAGCACCGCGGGCATCGTTGCGCCCGCAAGCACATAGAAGCCCGCGCGCCGTACGCCGAGATCGGGCACGTCGGGATAACGCCCGGCGAGTGAAGCCAGCGTCGCTCGCTGCAAGAGCTCGGCGAGCCGCTCGGATCGATTCACGACGGAACGATCGAGCACGGCGCTGAGCGCGTTGGCGAGCTCGGACGCTGCGGCGGCCGAAGCGGAGTTTTCGCGCGCGGCGATGCGCGCCGAGAGCGTGTCGCGCGAACCGTCGAGCACGAAGCTCATCACCCCTTTGCCGCCCCCGTCCTCGCTCGCGTTGCAGTGAATCGAAATCAAGAGGTCTGCGGCGAAAGCGTTCGCGCGCGCGGCGCGTTCGTCGAGCGCGACGTAGGCATCGGTGTCGCGCGTGAGCAGGGTCGAGATGCCTAGCTCGCGCGCAAGGAGCGGCGCGGCGCGGTGCGCGATGTCGAGCGTGACGTCTTTCTCACGCAAACCGCCCGGCCCGGTGGCGCCGGGATCGTTGCCGCCGTGGCCCGGATCGAGCACCACGCGGTGAACCACGCGTTCGCCTACGGCACCCTCCGCGAAGCCGAGCGGCGGATCCTTCGACACGTCGATGACGAGCCGAAAGGGCTCGGGCAGGTAGAAGACGCGACGGTACGCGGGACGCGAGAGATCGAGCACCACGCGCGTGCCGGTCGCTTGCGCTCCGACGCGCACGCGCTCGACGAGGCCGCCGACGGGTAGCGCGTTCGGCTGGTGCGCCGTCACGTTGGCGAGGTCGACGACCAGGCGCGGCCCGTTCGCCCCCTCGGCCGCGAGCGCGTGCACTTCGAAGAGCGCCGGGTGCGTCACGTGCACGACGACGCGCGCCGCGTCCTTCGCACCGTAACGCTCGATCTCGGTGACGCTCGCCGGCTCGGCGCTCGTCGCCGCTTTCTGGGGCGTGACCACCGGCCCCGCACTCGGGGCGCCCGCGCTCGCGTTCGCTGGCGTCGCGTCGGACACGACCGCGGGCGCGGAGTCCGAGCGAAACGCCGCGAGGCTCACGAGCGCCTCGTTGCAGAGCGCGCGACAGCGGGCGTCGCTGGTCTGCGAAAGCTCGGCATCGATGCGCCGGTAGGCGAGCGAGGGATCGTGCTTGAGCTCCGCTTCGAGCAGCGCCTGCCGCACCGCGGGCTCGCAGCGGCGGGCTCCGTCCGCGCGCGCGGCCTGACCGAACAGCTCGACGGCCTCGAGCGCGTCTGCCTCGCGGTGCTCGAGCCGAAAAAGTCGCTCGCGGAGCTCGGCGGCTCGCAGAACGAGCTCTTGCGCAGGCTTACCTCCGAGGCGGCTCGCGGAGACCGCGAGCGCGTCGGAGCGGGCAACGACCTCCGCACGCGCGGCGAGCGGGGCCTCGGCGCGGGCCCCGGCGTCCAGCGCGGGGGAATGCTCCAGGTTCGGCTGGCCCCGCGCGCATCCGAGCGCCACGAGGGCGAGTATCCCGCATGCGGACGCGAGCTTCCTTTTCTTCAAGAGCGCCAAACTCGAGGCCGAGGACGCGGATTGCGCCACCTGGGTCACGGATGGTAGCGTGAGCTTCCGGTCCATGGCCGAAACTGACGCTGATCGACGAGCGGCGGGCACGATGACCGAGGAAGAGGCGGACCGCCTTTCCGAGCAATTCCGGCCCAGTTGGGAGGAGGATCCGCCCACCGTACCGCGGGACCAGCCGATCCCGACCCCGCCCCCCGAGCCACGCTCGAGGCCGGTCTCGGGACCTGCCGTCACGACGGCTCCGGTCGTGAACATCACGAACGCGACTCCTGCCAGCACATCGCAAGACAAGCCGGCCGAGGCTCGCGCGCCGGCACCGCTCGTGGTGACACCGTCGCGGAAGCCGACGTTGGTGGGGACAGCGCCGCCGACTCCGGTCGTCAAAAGTTCTCCCGAAGGAGCGCCCGCGGAAGATCTGGACTGGGAGATTTCGACCAATCCGGATCCTCTTGCGGAGGCGCCGCTACAGATCGAAGTCGAAGAGCTCCCGCCCGAGTCGAAGCCGAGCGGCATCGGTCAGAAGTACGTTCCGAAGGAAGAAGGTGCTCCCGCCGTCGTTCTCGGTGCCGACGTGCAAGCCGCTGAGACCACGGAACGCGCGAAGCTCGAGGTCGAACATCGAGCGCGGCGCGCGCCGACCATCATCCGGATGAACGCCTTCGACCTGCCGAAGGAGGCCGCGCCCGCGCCAGAGCCCGATCTCGTCGTGCCTCGCAAGCGGAGCTTCGGCATGATCGCAGCGCTCGGGGTGCTGGTGCTCGGCGGCGCGCTCGGAGTCGCACTCGTCGTTGGACGCAGCAGTTCCTCGCCGCCAACGGAGGCCCCACGCGCTTCGGCCCCGGCGACCACGGCTGCAGTCGTCGCCCCCGACACTGCAGCGCCAGCGCCGCCCCCTGCCCTGCCGGCCGTTGAGCCAACCACCAGCGCACCTACACCTACCTCAGCTGCTTCGGCCGTCCCGAGCGCGGCCGTCGTCACCCCCGTCCCAGTCACCGCTGAACCGCGTGAGCCGGCTCCGGCCAAGCCCGCCCACGCTCCTGCCGCAGCCAAGACCGCGGCTCCGGTGGCGAAATCGGCAGCCAAGCCTGCGCCGGCAAAGCCCGCCGCGAAGCCCGCCGGCACCGCGCCCAAGCCGGCAGCGAAGACCGGCGGCAAGAATACGATCGTCCGAGAAACGCCTTTTTGAAGCGTTCACCCGTCGCCGCGCGCTCGCGCGCGCTTTCGCCCCTAGCGGAGGAGTAGCCGGCTCGCCTACTGTCGAAATTGGTGATTCGGACCCCCAGCTTGAACAAGACCTTGGCGGCAGGCCTGCTCGTCGCCGTACTCGGCACCGTGAAGATCGCCCGCGCTGACGACGACGCGACCGCTGCCGCCCGCGAACGTTTCAAGGAGGGCGTGAGCTACTTCGATCAGAAGCAGTACGAGAAAGCGCGCGCCGCCTTTCTCCAAGCCTACGCGCTCAAGAAACACCCAGCCGTGCTGCTGAACCTCGCGCAGAGCGAGCTCCGCTCCAGTCACGAGCGCGACGCCGCGCAACACTTCAACGAATACCTGCGGGAAGCGACGGACGCTTCGCAGGCGGAGCGGGACGCGGCCCAGGCTGGTCTCGGCAGCGCTCGCGCGGCGATCTCCGAGGTCACCGTCGCCACCGAAGTGAGCGTCGACGGCGTGCTCCAGGGGGCCGCACCGCTACCGTCACCGCTCTACCTCGACCCCGGAATCCACGCGCTGCAGGTAAAAAAGGGCGATCGCGTCGCCACCCAGAGCGTGAGCGCCAAGGCAGGCGAGACGCGCGAAATCAAGCTGAAGCTCGCGCCCGAAGCCGCGCCCTCCGCGACGCCGAAGCCGGCACCCGCGGCGGCGCCGCCCCCGCCGAGCACGCCTCCAGAGACGGAGCCGGAGCCCCCGCAAGCGAGCTCCGGCGGCACTCGCGAACCATTCTTCCATTGGCTCCTCACGAAGCCCGCCGGCGTGATCTCGGGGGGCGCGACGGTGCTGCTCGGTGGCGGCGCCATCGGCTTCGCGATCGCTTCGCACCTCAGCTACTCCGACGCGGACGACATCGCGTCGCAGATCGACAATCGCGCTCGCATGGACGGCGTTTCGACTCAGGGCATCTGCACGGATCCGGGCAAGGTGCTCGGTCCCGGTAACGAGACCGAGGTCGCCCGCTTCAGCGACGCCTGCTCGCACCGCCAGGACGACGTGAAGAAGGGCGACAACCTGAAGACGGTCGCCACCGTCGCAGGCGTCGGCGCAGGCGTGATGGCCGTGACGACGGTGGTGCTCTACTTCGTCACCGCGGATAGCGGCAGCACCGTGAGCTCGGCGCCGCTCTCGCATGTCGCGGTGCTCCCCTGGTTCGACGCGAAACACGGCGGATTGAGCGTCTCCGGGCGTTTCTGATCGAAGACCCTGGCGCGGCCGAGCCAGGAACGAAACGTGCTCCGCGGAACCCCGGCCGCTCGCGCGGCACGGCTGACGTTGCCGTCGTGCTCGGCGAGGAGCGCGTCGGCGCGGCTCGGGGTCGCGCGCACGATCCCCGGGCCCTTGGCTTCGGCCTCCGGCAACGTCACGTGGCACGCGAGGATCTCCGAACCAGGCGCCGCCATCGCCGCTCGGTAGAGCACGGCGGAGAGCTCGCGCACGTTGCCGGGCCACGCGTACGCGACGAGGCGCGCGAGCGCGGGAGGCGTCAGGCGCTTTTCTCCCACGTCGCCGACGAGCCGCTCGAGCAGCACGCGGCAGAGCAACGGGATGTCGCTCTTGCGGCGGCGGAGCGCTGGGAGCGTGATGGTCACCGTCGAGAGGCGGTGGAACAAATCGACGCGGAACCGTCCTTCGGCGACGCGCGCGTCGAGCGACGCCCAGCTCGCCGAAACGACGCGAACGTCGACGGAAACGGCGTGCGCGCCGCCGATCGGCCGCACCGCGCCGTCCTCGACGACGCGCAGGAGCTTCACCTGCGCGGACGGCGAAAGCTCCGCGACTTCGTCGAGAAAGAGCGTGCCGCGATGGGCGGCCTCGAACGCACCCGCGCGGCTCGTGACGGCACCCGTGTACGCGCCGCGCCGGTGGCCGAAGAGCTCGGCGTCGGCGAGCGAGTCGGGGACGGCGCCCGCGTTCAGCGGCACGTATTCGCCCGTGCGGCCACTCAGCGTGTGGAGCGCGCGCGCGACGACGTCCTTGCCCGTCCCGGACTCGCCCTGCAAGAGCACGCTCTGCCGTGAGCGCGCGTGTCGCGCGATCTCCTCCGCCACGCGACGCATCGGCAGCGACGAACCGACGAGACCGGGGATGCGCGGCGCGCTGCTCGCGCTCACCTCCGCTTGCCTGCGCAACGTCATGCTCGTGCGTCCGATGACGAAGCTCGCGCCGTCTTCCGCGAGCAACGCGGAACCGAGCCGGGCGCCCGCCACGTAGAGGCCGTTGGTCGAGCCCAGATCCTCGATGCGTACGCCGCCGTCCGCGAGCGCAAGCGAGCAGTGCCGCGAGCTCACGCAGCGATCCTCCAGGCGCACGTCCGCGCTACGGCCGCTACCGAGCACGAGCACGCGGTCCTCCGGTAGCTCGATCGTGCGGGACGCCTCCGCCGTCCCCATTTCGAGGAGCCACGCGCCCTCCGCGCGGCAGGCGGGGATCACGAGGGTGTCCGAGGTCGCTTCGCTGGGCTCGAGGGTTTCGTGTTGCACGACCCTCAGGTCGGTCCGCTCGCCGCCGGAGTTGCGCGTGTGATAAGGCTCCGGCTGCGAAACCCATGCCCGCCCGCCGCCTTCCCTGGTTGTTCGCCTTCGTGCTCGCCTCGCCGAGCGCGTTCGCCCAGGCTCCTTCGGGCCCGCAAACGCAAAGCGCGCCGTCGCTCCCCGAGGTGGAGATGGATGAGCCCCCGCCCCCGCTGGTGCCCGAGGCGCACGACAGGCTGAGCGGCCATTTCATTGCCGGCCTGGGAGCCGGAGTTCAGGCACCGTTCGGCCAGCTCACCCGTTCGGAGAACCTGAACCTCGGAGCCGGCTTCGGCGGCATGCTCGATCTCGGCTTCGGCGTGAGCCGCACGGTCAGCGCCGGGCTCTGGGGCAACCTGTTCGAGTACGGCTCCGGACAGTCGAGCTACGCGTTCGGACCGTCCGTCAGCTACCACCTCGTTCAGGGTGTGCGCTTCGATCCGTGGATCCTCGCGGGCATCGGCTACCGGAGCATGAGCCTCGACAGCGCGGGCGTGAAGCGTCACTTCGCCGGCTTCGAGTTCGCTCACGTCGTCGTCGGCGGCGACTACTTCATCTTCAGTGGCTTCGGGCTCGGCCCCTGGCTGAATTTCGACTCCGGCGTGTTCACCACACGCTCGCGCTACAACGCCGCCGGCGAGGCCGGGACGCGGCTCCCCGGCATCGCGACGCACTTCGGCTTCAGCGGCGGGCTGCGCGTGGTGTTCGACTTGCCGGGGCGCTGAGCGCCCCTGGCGCCACGGCCCGTCGCGGCTTCAAGCCGCGACGGCGATACCGAGCGCCTGCCGCACGCGCGAGTACTCCTCGCTCACCGAGTAGAGCAGGAGCTCCTTCATCTTGTCCGCGGGCGACAAATCACCCGGGAGCTGCTGCTCCGCGCTCAGGATCTTCTTCGCGACTTCGAGATCGCCCGAGACGATGAGACCCGCGCGGCAGGCGGTGAGCTCCACGGCCTGATTCCAGCGCTTGATGTTCGCCTTCGCGCCTTCCTCGATGAAGCGCTTGACCACGAGGCGCAAGCCTTCGAGCTGCACCGGCTGAATGTGCTTGGCGAGCTCCTGCGCTGTCGCGCGGATCTGCGCCGCCATGTCTTGCGGCATCGGCGTGTTCGGCGCGGCGATCATCACGCCCGCGAAGAGCATGATGGTGAGCTCGGCCTGCGTCGGGAACAGCGTGCGGATGTAGTGCTCACCGCGGTAATGCGAGAGGTGCTTGCCGCACATGAACGTGAGCTCTTGCGGCTGGAAGCCGGTGAGCACCGTCTGACCCGCGACCGACGCGGGCGGCGTCGCCGGCACGGCCACGATGGCGCCGGGCACGTCGTTGCGCACGTAGAGCGCGGGCGGCTGAATCCCCAGCACCTGCGCCGCCCAGCCGAACGTCTTCGCGAACGTCACGGTCGAGGTCAGCGGGTCCTGGTAGAAGCGCTTGTCGAGGACCGGGAGCTTCTTCTGGTCCTGCAGCTGCGCGATCTTCGCGAGCAAGGCGGCCGGCGCGATCATCTCGAAGATCTTCGAGATGTAGAGGTTCTCGTCGGCGTGGAAGACGGCCGTCTGCCACAGCTCGTTAGTGACGCGCCCCTTCACCGGCAGGATGCCGTGCGGGCGATAGTCCTCGAAGAAGCGATTCTCTTCTTCATCGGCCTTGCGCAAGAACGCCATCGCCGCCGCCTGGCACCACGCCTCGTCGTACGACTGCTTGTGCAGGTAGAGGCGATAGAGCGCGCGATACGGCTCGATCGCGAGCGGATCGGCGGCGAGCAAGACGCGCTGCTCGACGATGCCGTCGTCCCAGCGCTCGTTCACTTCGTAGAGCTCGGCGAGGATCTGGTGGATGACGGTCGAGTCCGGCTTCGTGACGCTCGCCATCTTGAACGCTTCGATGGCGGTGTCCGCCTGCTGCAAGCGATCGCGATAGATCAGGCCGAGCTGGTGCCAGAGCGTGTGCTCGAGGTCCGTGTTCCCCTTGCCCGCGATGCGATGAATCATCTTGCGGTAGGAGCGCTCGAGCTGCTTCCACGCCCGCTGCGTCGTGAGGATCTTGTTGATGCGCTCGAACGCCTCGAGGTAGCTCGGGTTCAGATCGAGGGCGTCGTTGAAGAGCTCGACGGCGCGGTCGGGATCCTCGAGCTTGTCGCGGCAGATCTGCGCCTGCGTGAAGATGTAGCGCGACTTGACTTCGGGGCGTGCCTCGAGCTCGGCGATGGACTGCAAGGTATCGATCATGCGCTGCCACTCGCTGGCCGCCTGGTAGAGCTGCAGCAGCTTGTGCAAGAGCACGTGATCGTTGGGACGTAGCTCGCGCGCTTCCTCGAGGGCCTCGATGGCCTTGTGCGGGTTCTTTTCTTTCTCGGCCCAGATGTCGCCGATGGTGTTTAGGATCTCGTAACGCTCGTCCCCGTCCATCACGCTGTCGAGGACCTGACGGCGGTAAGCGGCGACCTGCTTCCAGTCGTTGGCCTTCGCGTAGACGTCGACGAGGGCTTCGAGCGTCGGCCGGTGATCGGCGTTCAGCGCGAGCGCCTTCTCGTAGTTGTTGATGGCCTGGCGCGCCTGGTTCTGCTCGCGCTTGATGTTGCCGAGGCGGAAGTAGACGTCCGTACGTTGCTCGGTGTCGTCCTCGCTGAGCGCGGTGAGCACCTTCTGATAGTTGGTGAGCGCGCTCGGCCAATCCTTGAGCTCGTAGGCGACGTCGGCGATGCCGCGGATCGTCTCCTGATCCGTCACGTCGAGCTGGTTGGCCGTCTGGTAGGCCTTGAGCGCCTTCTCGAAGTTCTTGAGCGCGGAGTGAACCTTGCCGAGGAGCTTCTGCAGCGTGTGCTGCTCCTGGCGGTCCTTGCCCTTGCTCTTCTTGACGAGCATCTCGCCGAGCGGCTCGGCTTGCGCCCACTTCTCGATGCGCACGTATTCCTGCACGAGCGGGAGCGCCGCTTCCTCGCAGTCCGGGTCCGCCTGAATCGCGAGCTCCCAGGCCTGCACGGCAGCTTCGTGCTCGCCGAGCATCTCGTCGCGGAGCTTGCCGAGTTCGACCAAGAGCTTCGCGCGGGCGCGCGCCGACGGCGTGTTCGCCTGCTCTTGCTCGAGGTAGCGCGCGGCGCGATCCCAATCCGAGTCGTCGATGGCGATCGTGCGCAGGGCCGCGAGCGTCGCGAGGTGCGTCGGGTCGAGATCGAGCGCCATCTCGAAGCGCTCGCGCGCCTGCACGCGATCGGCGAGCTTGTCGTCGAGCGCCTTGCCGATGCGGTAGTACATCTCGACGCGCTGCACGCCGTCGGTCGTGAGGTCGGCGACGCGCGTCATCGCGTCGATCGCTTGCGCGGCGTCGCCCTGCTTCTCGTAGAGCTTCGACAGCGCTTCGAGCGCCTGAATGTTCGTCTCGTCCAGATCGACGATGTTCCGGTACGCGTCGATCGCGCGATCGACGTCCCCGACCTCGTCCGTGTAGACCTGGGCGATCTGGCCGTAGACCTCGATCTTGGTCGCGGTGCTCGCGGCTTCCGAGACGTGGCGCTCGTAAGCGTTGATGAGGTCGAGCCACTGCTTGAGACGGCGGTAGCAACGCGCCAGCGCGACGTACGCGCGCTCCTCCGCGGGTGAGATCTCGAGAGCCTGCTCCAGCCGCTGCGCGGCTTGATCGAACTTGAGGAAATGCTCCTCCAGGTTCGCCGCCAGCTTGAGCAGCACTTCGACCCGCTCGCGCTCGGTCTCCACGACGTCGAGCTCGCGCTCGAGGACGCGAACGAGCTCCGGCCAATCACTGAGCCGCTCGCTCACGCGCTCGACGCCGCGCAGGGCGACGAGGTTGCCGCCGTCGAGCTCGAGCACTTCGCGGTACACCTTGCCCGCGCGTTCGAACTCGTTCAGCGATTGCTCGTAGAGCGACGCGATGCGCAGCTTGGTCGCCGCGATCTGCTCGTGATCGGTGAGCGCCGCGACCTTGCTCGTCAGAATCTGCACGAGCTCGGCGTGGTTTTGCCGCTCGTCGTACATGCGCTCGAGCGCCGTGAGCGCGGGCAAGTACAGCGAATCGATCTCGAGGGCGCGCTTGTAATAGCTGATGCCCTGATCGGGCTGCCCCATGTTCTTTTCGAGCAGGTCGCCGAGGTCGACGAGGATCATCTTGCGGTCGTCGTTGGCGACGGCGACGTCGAGGGCGCGCTGGAGCGTCTCCCCCACGCGCTGCCATTGCGCGCCGAGCCGATGAATGGCCGCCATCTGGCGCAGGACCTGAACGTTGTTCGGGTCGAGCGCCATGATCTGCTGGTAATAGGGCTGCGCGTACTCCGGGTGATTGAGGTTCTCCCCGTACCACTTGCTCAAGCGCAGGCAGAGCTGGATGCGAGCCTTCGGTTCCGTCTGCTCGGCGAGCCAGCCGTTCGCCGCGTTGATGAGCTCCGTCCAGCGGTTCGTCACCTGCGCGAGGTGCTCGAGGAAGCGCGCCGTTTCGTCGTCGCCGAAGTCGTCGGCGAACGCCGTGACGAGCGCGTCGAAAGCCTGGTTCGCGTCGCCGAGCTTGTCCTCGAAGACGTGCGCGATGCGCCGCAACAGATCGCTCTTCTCGGCTGCCGTTTCGCGCGTATCGAGGCGCGCGAGGTAGAGCTCCACGAGCGGCTCCCAGCGCCCCGCCGCGGTGTGCAGACGCTCGAGCGCCTCGAACGCCTCCTGGTGCGTCGGATCGACGCCGAGGATCTTCTCGAAGGCCGGCGTCGCCTGGTCGTAGTCGTTGACCTCCTTCTTCCAGATCTCGCCGACTTCGAGCAGCTCGCGGATCTTCTCCGACGGCTCCGCGAGCGCTTCCGCGCGCTGCATCTTCACGCCGACCACTTCGGGCCAGCGCGCGTCGTTGCGGTAAATCTTCTCGAGCTCGGCCATCGCCTCGAAGTCGGTCCCATCGACGTCGAGCAGATGGCGCCAGGCCTCGGCCGCCTCGAAGGGCTGCTCAAGCACGCTGCCGTAGGTCTGGCCGAGCTCGCGGTAGACTTCCTTGAGCTCGCTGGGCTCGAGCAACGCGGCCGCGCGATCGATCGTCGCATGCAGGGCGGCGACGAGCTCTTGCGGATCCTTACGCGTACGCCAGACGTTGGCGACGGCGCGCAGAGCCGTGACGTTCGAGAAATCGATGTCGAGGACGCGCTGCCAGGTGTCGAGCGCTTCGTCGTCGCGATGCAGCTGCTCGGCGAAGAGGCGCGCGCGCCTGACGAGCACGGCCACGCGATCCTCGTCGCTCTCGGCGATGTCGAAATGGCGCTCGAGCACGTCGGTGAGCTCGGCCCAGCGGCCCTGATCCTCGTAGAGCCCCGCGAGCGCGCGCAGCGCCTCCGGATCCTCGCCGCGCAGGTCGAGCACGCGCTTCCAGCCCTCGACGGCGGCTTCCTTGTTGCCGAGCCGATCGGCGGCGAGGTGCGCCATCTTCGCGCGGATCTCCGCCTCCTGCACGTCGCCCGCAGCGTTCTCGAGCTCGCGCTCGTAGACCTTCTGGAGCTCCGTGAAGTTCTCGGTCTGCTGGTAGATGCGCGAGAGCGCTTCGAGTGCGTTTTCGTTCGCCGGCTCGAGCTCGTCGAAGATGCGGCGATAGGCGCGCACCGCGTCTCCGACCTGGCCGAGGCGTTCCTCGTAAACCTGACCGAGTCGCGTCGACAGCTCGACCTTTTCCACCTTGTCTTCCGCCACCAGCACCCGCTGCTCGAGGACACCCGCGAGCTCCGGCCACTGCTCGAGCGAGCTGTAGATGCGATCGAGGTGCCCGAGCGCCTCGGCCTCCTGCGGCGCCACCGTGAGCACGTAGCGATACGTCTCTTCGGCCTTCGCAACGTCGGCGAGCTCTTCCTCGAACACGCGCGCGAGCCGCTTGCCGACCACGGCCTGGGTGCTCGCTTCGACGCCCTCGAGCCCGAGCACGTCGGCGTAAGCGTTCGCGAGCGGCTCCCAGCCGCCGTCGAGCATGCTCGCGAGCCGCTCGATTTCCGCCCCCGTCCGCTCGTCGAGCGGCGCTTCCTTGATGGCGCGCACGTGCACGTTGAAGGCCAGCACCGGATCGAGGAGCCGCTCCTCGGCGTCTTCGGCGATGCGGTGATGGAGCGCCACGCGCTCTTCCGGATCCGTCGTTTGCGCGAGCTCGGCCTCACGCACACGGATGAGCTTTTCCCACTCGGAGCTCGCCTGATAGAGCGGCTCGAGGATCTGCGCGACCTCGGCTTGCTTCACGCCGCTCTCGAACAGCGCTTCGAGCTGGCGCACGGTGTCCTGGTGCTCGGGCGCGGCGCTGATCACCTCGCGATACGCGCCGATCGCGCGATCCAGGTCGTGAAGGCGCGTCTGGTACACCTGGCCGAGCCGGAACTTGAACTCGAGGATCTCCTCCGGGCTCTGCCCGATCTCCGCCTCGCGCTGCAGGATCTCCGCGAGATCGCTGAAGCGCTCCGTCTGCGTGAAGAGGCGGTCGAGCGAACGCACGGCGCCCTGATTCTCGGAGTCGACCTCGAGCACGCGCCGGTAGCGCGTGACGGCGGCTTCGACGTTTTCGAGCTGGACCTCGTAGACCTGCGCGACGCGCAAGCCGAGCTCGACGAAGCGCTCGGGCGCGTCGACCAGCTTCTCGAGCTCGGCGTCGTAGAGCTGTGCGACGGCCGGCCAGCGCTCGATCAGCGTCGCGAGCCGCTCGAGCGAACCGAGCGACTCCTCGTTCTGGCTGTCGAACCCGATGGCGCGCGCGTACGTATCGAACGCGTGCGCGTGATCGTGCAGGCTCTCTTCGTAGAGACGCGCGATGCGGTGCAAGAGCTCGACGCGCGCGAACGGATCCTCGTTCGCCGAGGCCTGCACCTCGAAGACGCTGATGAGCTTCGCGTACTCGCCCATCGACTCGTAGACGGGCTCGAGCACCGAGGCCGCAGCGAGCGGTGCGCGCGCGCCGCTCTTGATGCCCTCGAGGGCCGCGAGCGTGGGCGCGTGATCCGGCACGATGTTCAAGATGTCGCGGTAGAGCTCGACGGCGCGCTCGACGTCCCCGAGGTGCCGCTCGTAAAGCTCCGCGATCCGGTACTGGAAGCTCACCGACTCGACCGGATCCTGCGTGAGCTCGGCTTCGTGCGTGAGCACGTTGAGGAGCTCCGACCAGTTGCCGGCGGCTTGGTAGAGCACGTCGAGACGGCTCAACGCCGTGAGATCGTCCGGATCGAGTTCGAGAATGCGCTGGTAGGTGTCGATCGCGCGCTTCACGTCGTTGAGCTCGCGCTCGAAGACGGCGCCCACCTGATAGAGAATCAGCTTCTTTTCGCCGGGGTCGAGCAGCAGGTCGACCTTCTTGGAGTAGACGGCGAGGAGCTCCTCCCACGCGGAGAGCGACAGGTGGAGCTTCACGAGCGCGTCGATCGAACGCATGTCCTCTGCGTCGATGTCGAGGACCTTCTGATACACGGCGATCGCTTCACGCGGCCGCTCGAGCACCTCTTCTTCCAGGAGCGCGGCCTGGTAGAGCGCCTGCTTTTGCGCGTCGACGTCCTCGAGCACGGAGGCCTTGCTCTGCAGGATGCGCGACATGTCGGAGTAGCGCTCGGACCCCTGGAACAGGCCTTGGAGCGCTTCCGCTGCCTCGAGGTTGCCCGGATCGATCGCGAGCACCCGCTGGTAGAGCGCAATCGCGCGGTCGATGTTCGGCACGTCCTGCTCGAACACGCGCGCGGCGGCCGCGTAAAGCTGACTGCCGAGCTCGGCGTCACGTTGTTGGCTCGCGAGGTCCTCGTACACCTTCGCCAGATCCAACAGGCGTCCGGTGACGCGCGCGAGGCGATCGATGCTCGCACGCGTCTCGGCGTGGGCGGGGTCGACCGCCAGAGCGCGGGCCATCGTGTCGAACGCCGAGTTCGCGTCGCCCGCGGAGTCTTCGTAGAGACTCGCGATCTGGTGCAGGAGCTCGACCTTGCGCTCACCGTCGGCGCGGGCGACCTGTACTTCGTGAACGCCGATGAGCTTCTGATGCTCGCCGTGCGCACGGTAGAGCGGCTCCAGGATCTCGGCGATGGTGAGGCCGTATTGTGGGTCGTGACCGAGCCGCTCGAGCGCCGCGAGCGCCTCCGCGTTCCCCGGATCGCGATCGAGCACCTGGCGGTACCCCTCGATCGCCGCATCGACCTCGCCCATCTGCTGCTCGCGTAGCGAAGCGAGCCGAAGCATCAGGCGCAGCTGCGCCTCGTCGGTGTCGGCGAGGCCGAACTGCACCTCGAGGTTCTCCGCGAGCTCGGGCCACATCGCACGGCGCGTGAAGAGCGCGTCGAGCGCGTCGAGCGCAACGCGGCTCGTGGGGTCGAGCGCGAGCACCTCGCGGTACGCGAGAATCGCCTCGTCCGGCTTGCCGAGCCGCTCTTCGAACACCGCGGCCATTTGCGCGTAGAGGAGCTCGCGATCGCCCACGTCCTCGACGAGCTCGATGCGCCGGCGGAAGACGCCGATGAGATCCTCCCAGCGCCCGGTGCGCCGGTAGAGAGCGTCGATGGCTTGCAGCGCCTCGCCGTCACCCGGGTCGAGCTCGAGCACGCGTTCGTAGCTCTTCGCCGCGTCGGCGATCTTCTCGAGCTGCTCCTGGATCGACGCGAGCCGCATCCAGTATTCGCGCGCGAGCGCCGGGTCGTGCAGGCCCGCCGCCACCTTCGCGTAGATGTCGATCACGCGGTCCCAGGCGCCCGCGTGCTGGGCGAGCACTTCGAGCTCGCTCCTCGAGTCGACGCTCGCCGGGTCTTCGCGCACGGCACGCGCGAGCGCGTCCATCGCGCGGTCGAGCTGGCCGAGCTGCGTCGCCGCGGTCGCGCCCACTTTGCGCAGGAGCGTCACCTTGCGGCCCGGGTCGTCGCTCGTCTTCGCGAGGATCTCGAGCGCGCCGATGAGCTTGTCCCAGTCGCCTCGCGCCTCGTAAATGGCCTCGAGAATCGACGCTGCTTCGCCGCTCAAGGCGCGCTCCGTCAGCATGCCTTCGAGCGCGACGCGCGCGCCCTCGTGCTCCGCATCGAGGAACAGGATTTCGCGATAGTTCTCGAGCGCGCCCTGCGCGTCGTCCAGATGGTCGTGTAGGGCTTGAGCGAGCCGGAACTTCAGATCGACGAGCAGCCGGTCGTCGGAGGAGAGCTCGATGCGCTTGCGCAGCACGTCGACGTACGGCTCCCATTGCCCGGAGCGCTGATAGAGCGCGTCGAGCGCCGCGAGCGCGCCTTCGTCGGCCGGATCCTCGTCGAGTACGGCCTGGTGCGTCTCGATCGCCGCGGGCACGTCGCCGAGCTCTTTCTCGTGCAGGCGCGCGATGTCGTAACGGATGCGCTTCCGCTCGACGGCGTCGCGCGCAAGCTCGAGCTTCTTGTGCTGGACCTCGAGCAGGTCGCGCCAGCGACCCGCGTGCTGGTAGAGCCCCTCGAGGGCGCCGAGCGCCGTCTCGTTGTCGGGGTCGTTCTCGTAGACGGCGCGGTACTCCGCGAGCGCGTCGTCGACGCGCGACACCTCCTCGACGAGCACGCGTCCGAGCCGGAGCCGCAGCGCGTTTTGTTCCACGCTGTCGTTCGAGCCCTCGATCGCGGCGCGATACGCCGCGACGACCTGATCCCAGCCGCCGGTGACCTTGGCGGCACGCTCGACGTCGGCCTGCGTGTTCGCGTCGCCCGGCGCGAGCTCGAACGCGGAGAGGTAGCGCTCGAACGCCTTCGGCTTCTCGTTCAGGCGCGTCTCGTACAGCGACGCGACGTCGCGGAGCAGCTGGAGCCGCTCGCCGGCGTCGGTCACGTGCGCGAGCCGCACCTCGATCGCCTGACTCAACCCCTTGGGGTTATTTGCGTTCTGATAGATCGGCACGAGCCGCTCGGCGGCCGCGAGGTTCGTCGGATCGATGCTCAGCACCTTTTCGTAGGCGCGAGCCGCGCGATCGAGCTTGCCCTTCTGCGTGAGCCAGAGCTCGGCGATCTTCATCAGCATGCCGACGCGCTGCGTGTCGTCGGTCGCGCGTGACTCGTTGCTCTCGAGCACGCGGATGAAGTCGTCCCACTTGCCGCTCTCGGCGTAGAACACTTCGAGGTCGTCCCAGCGTCCGAGCGTGACGTAGCGCTTCTTCAGCTGCTCTTGCGCGCGCCGGTCCTCCGGAGCGAGCGTGAGCAGCATGCGGTACGCGTCGACGGCGCGCTCTTCGTCCTTCAGGCGATCGCCGGCGACCTGACCGAGCTTGTTCAAGAGCTCGATCTTCGCGGGCGTGTCGTAGGTGAGCTCGGCGAGCTTCGCGAGGACGTCGGCGAGCTTCTCGTACTCGCGCGAACGCTCGTAGAGCCCGGCGAGCGCGTTCAGCGCATCGACGTCTTCCGCGTCGTTTTGCAGGACGACGGCCCAGAGGTCAATGCACACCTCGGGCTTTTTCACCTTGTCGGTGGCGAGCAGCGCGACCTGCTTGAACTTCGCGGCGCGCTCCCCGCCCTCGGGCAGCGCCTCCGCCTCGCGCACCATGAGCGCGATGAGCTTCTCCCAATCACGGCGCTTTTCGTAGGCGTCGCGCAAATAAGCGATCGCCTTGGGTTCCGCCGGATCGAGCTCGAGGGCGCGCTCGTACGCGCGCGCGGCCTCCGCCTGGTTCGCCTTGCTGGCGTAGAGGTCGGCAGCCTCGAGGTAGTTCTGAACGCGCTCGGTCGGATCGGACAGGGCGTCGCCGAGCAGGATCAGCGTCTTCACGTACTCGTGCTGGCGCTTGGCCGCGGCTTGTTGGGCGAGCTTTTCACGCAGCTCGGCGACGAGCGCGACGTTCTCCAGCTTGGCGGGCGGAGCGACCGGAGTCGGAGCGGGCTCCGGCGCCGGCGCAGCGCGAGCG
>Ga0265339_10000813_pt1 | contig 24108 bp, 19 predicted proteins | sample 4CB219metaG_FD_202085 | JGI IMG/M metagenome (GOLD analysis project Ga0265339, IMG submission 202085) | Rhizosphere microbial communities from Carex aquatilis grown in University of Washington, Seatle, WA, United States - 4-CB2-19 metaG | ecosystem: Host-associated > Plants > Roots >... | reverse complement strand
CGAAAATGATGCTGCCATCGGTCAGGACGCCGTCCACGTCGGACAGGATCAGCTCGATGGCCTGGCATCGCTTGGCTAAGGCCGCTAAGGTCATGTACGCATCCAGGCTCGGTTAGGGTTCAACGTTCGATTCGGCTGTGGTAAACCTTGGCGGCGGGGAGGAATGTAGGGGCGCTTTTCCGCCAACAGATGAACCATCTCCTCGATTTCCTCCGTATCACCCTATCCACTTCAGACTTCAGGAATCATACCCACCACGTCGGTAATGTCGAGCAAACCGACGGGAGCACCGGATGAATGCACGACCGGCAACTCGCTGATCTTCTGCTCAGCCAGGATCTCGACCGCATCCATCAGCATCGACCCCAGGTAAACGGTTCGCGGGCGCGACGTCATGACTTCGGCGATCGGCCGGTCGAGCGCCTCGTCGCGGCGGGCTTCGAAGAGCCGTGCGAGGTCACTGTCGGTAAAGATGCCTGTCAACACGCCCGTTGGCCCGACCAGAAGAATTGCCCCGGTGCGTCGGCCGGGGCGGCGCTGCTCGGCAAACACTTCGCGTATGTTCTGCTCGTCGCGGGCCACCCGGCATTCCTCGAGTGGGCGCATCTGCTCTTCGACCTTGCGCAGTTGCCGGCCCAGGTTGCCGGCCGGATGCACGCGCGCGAAGTCGGCGCGGCCGAATGCCAACAGACGGCTCGTAACCAGGGCCAGCGCATCGCCCAACGCGAGCATCGCGGTGGTGCTGGTGCTGGGCGCCAGCCCCAAGGGGCAAGCTTCCCGAAGCGCCCCGAGTTCGAGCGTCACGTGCGCCGCGCGGCCCAAAGTGCTCTTGGCGTGCGTCGTGATGGCGATCATCGGCAGGCGCATCGCGGTGAGCACCGGCAGCAAACGCACGATTTCCTCGGTCTCGCCACTTTGCGAAAGCGCCAGCACCACATCGTCGTCGCCAACGCGTCCCAAGTCGCCATGCACCGCCTCGGCAGGGTGCAGAAAAATACTCCGAGTTCCGGTCGACGCCAGCGTGGCCGAAATCTTCTGGCTGATCAGCCCGGCCTTGCCCATGCCCGTGACGACCACTGTCCCCCGGCATGCGTGCAAGTAGGCTGTCGCGCGGGCGAAATCGCTCCCCAATCCCCGGGCCAGCGTCACCAGCGCTTGGGCCTCCTGCTGGATGATCTCGCGGCCATAGCGGATCTGCTCGAACGGGGTCAACTGGTCCAGTGGGGGCGCGGCTTGGCTGCTCATCGACTCGTCATCCTTGACCGTGGTGTCGAAAGGGCATCTGGCGAGCGGCGATTCTAGCCACCCGGCCGTTTTCGGGCAATGTATGACCCTTGTGACGTGAAATGACCTATACACGATCCCGAAGATCCAAATCGTCTGCAGGGAACGCTCTCCGTGGCGTTCCGTGTTCCCACGATCAACCAAGGTCGTCTAGGTAAACTGGGGCACCAGGGCGAAGCCATCTCGACACGTCGGGCGATCGTCAATTGTTGGCGATGTGCGCTTCCAATGCGTCCAGCGCCGCTTGTTTATCGCCGCCGCGGAAGGCCTCGATCAGCGTGACGTGGTTGGCATGCATCTGTAGCAATTCGTCGCGCGCGGCGTAGCGCTCGACGGTCGTCCAGTAGAACTGCCGCATACGCGTGACGATGGTCTGCCAAATCGCCAACAAGTCGGGCTGCCCGGCACGTTCGAGGATCGAACGGTGCAGCACAACGTCGAGTTGCGGGAACTCCTGAATTTCCCGCTGTCTGCAAGCCCGCTCCATCCGAAATAAGATGTCGTCCCAAAGCCGAAAATCGGCGGGCGTCAGCTCGTCGAAAATCTGCCTGAGAGCGTACGTCTCGAGGGTCCGACGGATTGGCAGCACCAGTTCGTGGATGGCTTCCGGGGCCGGAGGCGCGACCGTCACCCCGCAGTTGGGTTTGGCCACGAACAGGCCCTCGCTGGTAAGCTGCGCAAGGGCCTCGCGAATCGGCCCACGGCTGACGCCGAAGCGTTCCGCCAGATCTGCTTCGGAAATCCGAGCGCCGGCGGCCAGTCGACCACTCACGATATCCTGGCGGAGCAGATCGGAAATCTGCTGTCGCGTGCTGCGAATCAGTTCGGGGGTGGACATTGACTGCCGGTATTCCAGATGGATTGTTGACAATCATACAATGAATGGATAGAGTGTGCAACGGTGCGCCGGGAATCAGACTTTCCCATCTTCCTGTTCCCCTTGGAATTCTGCCTCCGCTCTTGGAAGGAACGATGTGAACCGGCCCGTCATGGTCAACCTTCAACTTACTTGCATCGCCGCGTTCTTGACCGCGGCGACCGGTTGCGATTCGTCGCCGCTGCTGCCGGTGGCGGGGCAAGTCACGCTCGACGGCCAGCCGTTGACGACCGGGTTCGTCGTCTTTCATCCGCTTGACGGCGAGGCCATCCCCGCTCGACAACTACCGCGCGGCGAGATCGACCGCGAGGGAAAATACCATTTGACCAGCGGTGTCAAACCTGGCGCGCCTCCGGGACGTTACCGGGTGGTGGTCGTCGCGCAAGACCGCGAACGGCGCGCACCAAACCCAAGGAGCGCCGTCCACCCGGAACCGCTGCCGCTGGTCGACCGTAAGTACTTCGACGCGGGCCGGACTCCCCTTGAAGCCGAGGTCCGCGCGGACGCTCCCGTCGACGCATATTACCTGACGGTTAGCGCATTTGCTGGAGGATCTCCATGAGCACGGAAACGATCGGTCGTTGTCGCCCAGGCCTGGTGACGCCACGCGCGCCAAGGGTTGGAACGCTTAGCCGGACGCATGGATTCACGCTCATCGAATTACTGGTGGTGATCGCCATCATCGGGATGCTCGTGGCGTTGTTGCTGCCGGCCGTCCAGTTTGCGCGTGAATCGGGAAGGCGGACGGCATGTACGAACAAGCTCAAGCAGCTTGCTGACGCGGTCCACCTGTTCCACGAAACCAAACGCCTGTTCCCCTGCAATCAGTACGGCGACTACGACGCGCCGTCGGCCTACGGAGGGTACAGCCAGGCCTCGAAGTCATGGAGCTTTTTGTCGCAATTGCTGCCGTATCTCGAACAACGGGCACTCGTAGATCAAGGCGGGATTCCGACGACGACGCTCGACAAAAGCTCGGCCACCAGCGTGGTCCTGCCGGTGTTGCTTTGCCCCAGCGACGACGCTTCGGGGTTGATGGTGGCAAACGAGGTCTCGCACTATATGCTCACCGGCATCCCGGTCGGCTTGACGAATTACAAAGGCGTGATGGGGTCGAACTTCTGTTACGGGCCCTGGTACAACGTCAGCGCTGAGGGGGAGTGCGAGTGCTGGTACCGGGGCGACGGCCTGTTCTACCCAATGGACTGGGAGCTCCCCAAGTCGCTGGCCAAGGTCCGCGACGGCACGAGCAGCACGCTGATGATCGGAGAGGATACGTGGTACCTAGGCAACGGCTACGGCGAAGGTTTTGCATGGGTTCACGCGGTCGAAACGTCACTGACGTGCGCCATTCCGCCGAACAACCGTGAGACTCCCCCCTTGGACCCGGGGAATTTCTGGAATTTCGAGGATCTGGACGGGTTCAAGAGCAAGCACCCCGGCGGCTTGAACTTCGCCATGGCCGACGGCTCGGTGCGTTTCATTTCCGACATGATCAACCTGCGCTCATACCGGGCATTATCGACGATCGACGGCCATGAGTCGGTACAGCTTCCGTAGAGCTCCGATAGTCACGTCTTAAATTCGTCCTTTTCATTCAAGCACTTCGGGCAAAACCAAGGGGCGGGCGTCTTTACAGGTTTCGGGCTTCGTTTGTGGCAAATGGCGCATCGGTAGCGTTTGCCCTTCACGGCGGTTTTCGGACGCAATTGTTTTCCGGTCCTGGGAAAGTTCTTCGCCATCCCATGTTCCTCCTTTAACGCCCGAACATTATTCCCTCGGTGGCCCGTCCGGCGGTGCTTCGACGACGGCCTCGTAGACGGCGACGGCGGCCTTCGCCATCAAGTGCATCGTGGCTTGAGCCGGCATCAACGGCCAGCGCCACCCCTTGTTGCGGTGGATAAGGATTTCGACAAGAGCCTTCTCGATTTCTCGCTCCAAATTTTTCACGGTTTTCTGGTCCATTGCTCCCCCTCACTGCCTGAAACTGGGATGGTTCCGCGCTCCGCCCGCGACGATAAAGGCCAGCAGGTCGAGCACCTCCTCTTTCGAAAGCGTGTTGAGCAGACCTGTGGGCATCGAGGAAACGAGCGATGCCGTTTGCGATTCGATCCGGTCCTTGGCTACCGTTTCGATTCGGCTTGGGTCCAACGGATCGGTGGCGACGACCAGTTTCGTGTCGTCGCCCCCCAGGACGCGGCCGACGATGACCTTGCCCTCCTTGGTTTCGATCTGCGTGTCGCGGTATTTCTCATCGACGAACTTCGACGGGACGACGATCGTCTCCAGCAAATCGCGCACGCCAAAACGGCTTCCGACCCCATCCAGGTCCGGCCCCACGGGGGTCCCGGTCCCCGCCAGCCGATGGCAACGAGAACAGGCCGCTTCGGTGAACAGCATCCGGCCACGCTCGTAGCTTCGGCCACGCCCTACGGAATTGAGATCGTCGGTCAGGTCGGCCATCTTCCATTCCCATTTGAACGCGCGGTTCGGCGCCACAAGCGGCGCGTGAGCCGCCGGCCGGCGGTCGAGCGCCGCCAGCAACGGAGCCAGCGCCTCGCGCTCGCGCGGGGCGAGGGTTGCCAGCGCGTCGTTGCGGATATTCTTAAAGAAAAGAGGCATGTAATGCGCCCCGGCGAACGCCTCCGGCCGCGTAAGCCACTCGAAGTAACTCCGCCGCGCGTCGAGCGTCCAACCCAAGCGCGCGTGCCGCAGCACAAACAAGTAATGCAGCCGCTCCTCCTGGGTCTTACACGCGGGAATCAAGGGGAGCGTCTTGGCCACAACGTCCGCCGCCCCGAGATAAACCAACAGCTCGCAAAGCTCCTGGTTCACGGCCACCGATTCGCTTGGGAACTCGGCGCCGAGCAGTCCGGCAAGCTCGGCTGCCTCCGCCGACGTCGCCGGTCCCAACCGGATGAACACCAAGGCGTACGTTCGCAGCGAAAGCAATCGCTGTTCCGACGAAAGTTCGTGAAAGGCCAGGCTCGCCAATCGTTCGAGCACTTGCGGTTTTTCATCGGCAGTGCCGACGCGGGCCAGAGCCATAAGGGCCACCAATGCCGCGGTCGGCCGCGGTTCGGCCAATGCTCGCTCCCGCCAGGTTGCGTGCGGTTGGTGCTCGATCGCGACGCGGGCGGCGTGCCGAATCCAAACATCGTCGGCATCGAGGTGGGGCCAGGCCGATTCGACCGCTTGAGAATCCTGGCGGCCGTGGAACGCTTCGAGCCGCTTTCGCAATTGGCGCGCTTCCGCGGCCTGCGCGCGGCGGGCTGCTTCGGCCGGCGACACCACATCCTCAGCGAAATCCGGCCCCACGTACTTCACACGATACAAGGCCGACTGAGTCCGCCGCCCGCCGACGACGAAATACATTGCCCCGTCAGGACCGAAATCGAGGTCGGTCACATTCAACGGCCGGCCCTTGAGGAACAACTCCGCGCGACAATCGTAACTGGCGCCACGCGGCGAGAGATGCACGGCGAGGATTCGACCATACGCCCAGTCGAGAATGAACAATGCCTTGCGGTATGGTGGAGGAAAGCGGCTCTTCGTGCCGAATTTGACGCCGGTGGGCGAACCTTTGCCGATATCGACGCTCGGCGGCAGGCTGTCGGACAAGTAGGCGGGCCACATTTTCGTTCCTTGCCGATAGCCGTAGTCGCCGCCCGAGACGAGGTGATCCACTCGAGTCGGCCGGTACCAAGGCGCTCCCACGTCCCATTCCATGTCGGAGTCGTACGTGAAAAGCTCGCCGTCGGCATTGAAGTCGATGCCATAGGCGTTGCGGAAACCGCCCGCCACCAGCTCGACGTGTTTGCCTTCGCGGTCGGTCCGCAGCAAATGCCCGGCCGGCGCGGCGACGTCGCCGTCGAAAAGCGCCCCGTCCCAATCGCAGGGAAGGAGGCGGTCTTCACCATAATGGGCCAGCGGCGATGCTCCCGGCGTGATCTCGGCGGGCAATCGCACATTGTTGCCGTGCATCAGGTAGATCAGGCCATCGGGCCCCAGCGCGAGGTCGTTGCGGCCGTGGCCGACGCCCCCTTGGGTAAACATGAGCCGCTCGGTCTGGTCGTAGCGGTCGTCGCCGTCATTGTCGCGCAGGCGGTAAAAGCCCTTGGAGTTGTTGGCGTTGACATACAAGTCGCCGTAGGCGCAAAGCACACCACGGCATTCCTCGAGCGTCTCGTCGATGGTTTCGATCCGAATTTCGCGATCACTTTCCGTCGGCAGCGTCATCCGCAGCAGTCCCTTGTCTTCACGCGCCACGATCAGTCGGCCGCGTGGATCGAAGTCGATGCTGATCCAGGAGCCCTCTCCCTCGCGAGCACGATGAACCAGCTCAACTTCGAATCCATCGAGGGCGGCGATCAGCGTGGGATCCGTCGCACCGCCTCCCAGGGCCTGTTTCCACTGGTTGTAGTCGTCGATCTCGCCCGTCGGATCGCCCCAGGGCGCAACACCGAGCCGGCCAAGGCTGCTGGCCTTTTCCCATTGCGAATCGTCGAATTCGGCCAGTCGCCAGGAGGGTTGTTCCATCGCGCTCGCCAGCCAGGTGGCGTCGCTCGTCAGCCAATTCGTTGTGCCGTCGTCGAACACGATCTCCAGCCGCGCCAGCACGCCGGCGGCATCGGCGGCGTTGGTTGCTTCGACGGCCAGTAGGTTCGCACCCTCGACGATGGAATCGGCAACGTCGATGCGAACCAGGTTCTTCGCCCCTTCGACATCGCCCAGCTTGCGGCCGTTCAGGTAGAGGGTCATCCGGTCGTCGGCCAGGGCGACGATTTCGGCTTGCTTCACGCTTCGAGCGGCGTCGAACGAACGGCGAAAGAATGCCGACTGCTTCACGGCAGGCCCGGGCTTCGTCGCCGTCCAAATCCATTGCGGCACGTGCGCGTCGTCGGCCGTCTGAGCCAATGCACGCGGAACTCCGAGTAAGACCAGACCGACGGCGAGCGGCAGACAGCTCGCCATGCGCCGGTTCGCAAGAGGAACCATGGACGTTTTTTCAATTGGAGCGTGCAACATGATGGTTAACGTCACGATTCAAAGTCAGACTGTAAGGCCAAAATGGCCCCGGTGGTATTTCTATAGTAACCTCCCGTTACATTACTAAGTGTGCTGCGGCAACGCCATCTGTAGGCAACGCCCTCCGTGGCGTTCCGTGTCTTGCCAGACGCTCTCGGGGCAGCCATGATTTTACGAGTTGTTTATCCATTTTGAACCAAGGCGAAAACCATGATGAAGACCAAAGCGCCCAAGACACTCAATCCCTTCGGCCAGGCTCACGCCAACGGCGCTCCGGCTCGAATCGAGAAATCACTGGCACTCATCGTTGCGATGTCGCTGATCGTTGGCTCGGCCCCGCTTGACGTGGTTCGTGCGGCTCCGCTTTTGGCGGGAGTCGCCAAGGTAGATATCACCCATGTCGAAGCCGGCCCGGTCAACGACCCGCTGTATGTCAAGGCGCTGCTACTGAAAAACGACACCACCACGGTGGCGATCATCACCGTCGACGCGGTCGCCATTGGGGAAATCGGCCACATCAAGAACGACTATCTCGCCAAAGTCCGTGCGCGTCTGGAGAAGGACCTCGACATCCCTCCCGCGAACGTCATCGTGAACGCCAGCCATTGCCACGGAGTCGTGTGCCCCGACGTCGACGAGAGGACTTTCCAGGCGGTGAAAGAAGCGTCGCGGAACATGGTGCCTGTCAAGATCGGGGTTGGCGCCGGTCACGAAGACCGCATCATGGAGAACCGCAGATTGAAGCTGAAAAACGGCGCGGAGGCCGATGTTCGCCACGCGTACTCGCTTCCGCCCGACGAGGAAGTGGCCGAAGTCGGCCCCGTCGACCCGCAGATCGGCATCCTGCGGCTCGACCGCGCGGAGGGCGGAACGTTGGCCGTGGTCTACAACTTCGCGTGCCATCCCATCCAGGGTGTTCCCAACGGCGGAAACACGGCGGATGTGACGGGCTTCGCCTCTCAAGTGATCGAAGACAATTTGAGCGAGGGAACGATCGCCCTGTTTCTGCAAGGCTGTGGAGGCGATATCAACCCGGTGTTCTATAAAGACGTCGACCACCCCCGCAGTGCCGAGCCCTTGGGAAACCTGCTGGGCCTCAGCACCCTGCGGGCGTTGAGAAACGTGAAGAGCCGAGTGGACGACCGCTTGGAGGTGCTCAATGAAACGATCGAGTTGCCAAGGGCCGATGTCGCGCAACGCATCATCTCCATGGAGGCCGAGCAGGCAAGGCTGCTGCAGTCGTTGAAAGGGACGACCCTCAACTTGAAAACATTCATCCCTTTGATCGTGAAGTACCGCGTGTCGGGCGAGTTTCCGTCGTATTACTCGCACCTTTATCTGCACGACGACTCGCTAGGACGCAACGACCTGCGCCGACTCGATGCCGAGAACCAGAGGAACATCGAACTGTACATCGAGAACATCCACACGATGGAACAACTGTCGCGAAACCAGACGAACCTCGCCTTGTTGCGGAAGCACCAGGAACAGAACCTGGCCGCCGAAAAACGCACGCTCGACGTCGAACTGGTGGCAATGCGCATCGGCGATTTCGTCCTGGTCACGTTCCCGGGAGAGTTGACCGTTCGGATCGGACTTGGCATCAAACAGCGGTCTCCCCATAAGAACACGTTCGTCGCCGGCTACACGAACGGTTACATCTACTATGCGCCCACGGCCGAGCAACTCGTCAATGTCGGCGGAGCGCAGGAAGACAGCGACTGTGTCTTGGCGCCGCAATGGCAGGAGGTGTTCGAAGCGAAAATCGCGGAGATGCTGAGCAAATTATGAGGTTCATCCAGCGGAAGCGCGCGCCGAGCGTCCATGGAGGTCTGTCAGCACAGACCCCATCCCGCCTTGTGCGGGTGGTGAATAAGATGGCGTGCTAGCGCGTCTTTCCTCGGAACCCCCCGTTTCCGTGAAACGCCCCGGCCTGAAGCCGCCTACGGCGGCTTCAGGCCGGGGCGAAAAGCGGCAGTTTGGGCCGCATGGTTGTAGCACGCCATCTTCTTCACCCGCCAGGTAAGCTGGCGGGGGTCGAATCGGAAATCTCTTATTCCTGGCCTCGCGAAATATTTGATCGTGCGTCGCCTTGGCGGTTTTACTGCGTCGCCTGTTCCCACAGCCCGCAGATGTTTCCCTGTGGGTCCATAATCGCCGCGACCGCCCCGACGCCCGGCACCGGCATTTTCGGTAGCGCCACCTGAGCGCCAAGTTTCGTGGCCTTCTCGATCGCGTCGTCGATGCTCGCCACGTCGACGTAATTCATCCAGGGTTGCTGGGCGTGTTGCCGCTGCATCACCGCGCCGTTGATGCCCGGCGAGTCGGGGCCTGTGTCACAGAGCCAGTATTCCGGTCCGGGCAACGCAGCCTTGTGGAATTTCCAGCCGAACATGTCGGCGTAGAACTTCGTCAGCGCCTCGGGCTGGGTGGCTGGGATCTCGAAGTGGACGACGCGGTTGTTGGCCATGATGTACTCCTGATGTAAATATGACGATGATCCCTCACTCGGCGACGCTTTCTTTGCGCAGCCAACCGGTGCCGATCCCTTCGAAACGGCCCAGGACCCAGTTGCCGTTCTCCGCGACGATCGTAAACTCGGCGCCGTCCTTGAGCGGCTGGTCGAAGGCCGGCTCGTAATCCTTGCCAATTCCCTTGCGCGCCGTGGTCTCACCGGTGACCACCGCGCGGCGCGCATGGACCATGTTGGCATGGGCCAATCCGGCTTCGATGCTCAGGACCGCGGCAACCACGATCATCGCCGCACTCAGCCAATAGACGCGCGGCCGGCGCGTCACCAGGGCTGCGACCGCCAGCAGGGCAGCCAGCAGGTAGCCCGCCAAAGCCGTGTGGACCTTGCCGGGAAACGATATCCATCCGCTCCAGAACAGCACGTGCGTCCACCACGGCGGTGGCGGTTCGGGCAAGCGTCCCGGGGCGACCGAGAGCGCTTGGCGCAGATTTGCTTGCAGGTAAGGATCGCGCGGACGGTACGGCAGGGCCTTGCGGTAGGCGGCGATCGCCCGGCCATATTCGCCCGCACGGAAGTAGGCGTTACCCAGGTTGTAATACACGGCCCCATTTCGAAAACCGTCGGTCAGCAGCGATTCCAGAATCGCGGCCGACTCCCGATAGTCGGCCGGCGTCTTCGCCGCATCGAACGTTTCCAGCGCTCTTACGAAAGTCCGCTGCCGCGCGCCCGGCTCGACGGCGAATGCATTCAATTGCGGGGCGGAAACCAGCATGACCAGGAGAGGGACCCATTTCATCTTCATTCAGCCCCCTCGATCCAACTGGCGGGCTAACCGGGGAATAAGCTGGTCAGCCCGTTCGATCATTGCCGAAACCCCGGCGGCACTTCCCGAGCCGTATTCGGCCGCCTCGATCGATTCCAACAGCCGCAGCACCTCCGCCCGTTCATCGAGAGTTACCGCAGTTTCGGCCAGGGCCGCCTCGGCTTCCAAGGCGGTGAGTCCTTCGGCGACGATGTTCCGCAAATCGGCGATCAATCCGACCACCGCGGTCCGGGTGGCGCGCAGCGCGAGTTCGGGCCGCCCATCGGCGAGGGCTTTTCGTGCCTCAGCCATTTTCTGGGCCGCGGCGGGGCGCGCCTGCTGCTTGCGGCGCCAACCCGCGTCGGCCGATTTTCGACGGTACATGGTCACGGCGACGATCAGGCAACCCACCGCGCACCACGTGCCCGCCGCCACTCCGGCCAATGCCGGAATGTCGACGCGCTGATCGGCCAGTTCCGAAGGATCGGTGACATTCTGGAAAATCCCCTCTTCGCGTGACTTGATCTCCTGGGTCCCCGAATCGGTCAGGTTGCCCACCAGGTCGCCGGCGCCGACATGGCCCGCTTCCGACACTTCGAGTGGAATGGGTCCGGTCGTGATCTCCGAAAAACTCTCCGTTTCGGGATCGAACACCGTGACTGCAAGCGGCGGAATCTCAACTCCGGCGCGGCTCGGCCGCATGGCATAGGCGAATCGCTTCACGTCTCCATCGGTCCGTCCGGTGGGGTTCTTGTCGATGATGTCAAAATTCGCGGCGAGTTGTGCGTTGGTGGTGAGGTCGGGCGCTGAGACCAGTTCCAGCGATCCGCTGCCATCGCCGCGCTTGATATCGAGTGTCAGCGTGAGCGGGTCTCCCACGCGCAGCGTCTTCGGATGCGCGGACGCGGCCACATGATATTCGCCGATCCCACCGCAGAACGTGGACGGACGGGGAGTCGGCACTTCGCTCACTTCCACAGTGACGGCGGGGGCCACGGCCACCAGCCGGCGAGCGCTGTAACGGCTGCCCGCGTTTCCATCGACGAACGTTCCCTTGACCAGAGCCGGGCCAAGCTGGTAACTGCCCGCCTTGGTGGGCGTGAGTTTTCGCTTGAGCTCATAGACGAAATACTCGATTTTGTTCCCATCGAGGCCAGCGCGCACCTCACGGCCCTGGTACAAGTGGAAGACCGCCGACCGCGGACCATCGAAGAACGAACCGCCTCGCATGGTGACGTTGTTGAGCGTGAAACCGGTCCCATCGCTCGCAAGCAGTCCCTCGAGCCAACTGGTCTTTTCGTCGCCGGTAAGCCCGGCCGGCGGATCGACCCAATTCACCTCAAGGTGCGGGGGCTGTCGACGCAGTGGCGTCAGGGGATCGAGGTCCGGTTCGTCCGGCAGCGGCTGGACGAGCACGCGTAATGCCACCTCGAATGGCTGCGTGGGATACACCTTTGAGCGGTCGGTGCTGATTTCGGGCACGACCAGGTCCTGCTCCTCGGGCGCGATCACCCGCAATGCGAGGGCACGGCCCGATATCAATTTGCCATCGATCGTCGCTGACGGACCCGGAATCGTCAAATCGCCGGTCTGCTTGGGTGTCAGGCGAAACCGGTACGCATGGCTGAAACTGTTTTGCTGCGTGACGCGGCCGTTGTAGATGAACGTCGAAGATTGGTTCCGCGATTCGTCCCCTTCCGACACGACTTCGAAGTCGCCGTTCAAGGCCGACACATCCGGCGGAGAAGGGTTCTTGGAGTTCTTGATTTCGACGTGGTACTCGATGCTTTCGCCGATGTAGATTTCGTTGGCGCTTGCCTCCACCGCTATTTCCGGCGTCTCCGCAGCCGATGCCCGCGCGGAGAGTAAGCCCAGCACCCCCGCGGCCAGGAGCACGACCTGGCGAGGCACGGTCGAATTTTTTCGGTCGATTCGCCGCATTACCAATCCTTCTCGACGGGCACTCGGCCCAACACGCGCGCCTTTATCTTGCGGTCGCGCTCCCGTTTTTCTTGCTGGCGCTCCCGGACCTTTCGCAGCGCCTCTTCGATTCGATCGCGGGAAAGCGGTTGCTGTTCCTTCTTCTCGGGCGATGGCTTCTTCTGGTCCTGCTTGTCCTTGCCTTCCTCGTCCTTGTCCTTTTCGTCCTGGTCCTTCTGCTCTTGGTCCTTCTGCTCTTGGTCGTTGCTTTCCTGTTCCTTCTTGTCCCGGTTTTCCTGATCCTGATCTTTTCTCTCTTGGTCCTTTTTCTCCTGCTCCTTGTTCTCTTGATCTTTCTTGTCCTGCTCTTTTTCGTCTTGGTTCTTCTGATCTTGATCTTGAGGTCGCTCCTCGCGGGGTTGCGCCTTTTCGATTTCTTCCAGAATCTTACGTGCCTCTTCCGCCGGCGAATAGGCGGCTTCACGTTCGCCTTGGGTGAGAAATTTCAATGCCGCCTGCATCTGCTCGACCGCCTTGGGGGCAAGCTCGATGGCTTTGGCGTATCCTGCTTTGAGCTGTTCTGGATCGATCGCGGGGGGATTTGCACTCGTCGCCGAGTCGCCCCCGGCTGCATCATCGCCGTCTGCGCTCGCTTCTTTTGAAACATCTTCCTCCGCTTCCACGTCGCCCGCTTCCTTGTCATCCGTTTTGTTGCCATCCGCGTTGTTGTCATCCGCTCGCGCATCATCTTGCTGCGAGCCGGCCGGTTGCGGTGGCAATTGTTCCAATCGTTCGAGCTCCGCCTCCGCTTTCAACTTGAGCAATTGGGTCCGGCGCAGGGTCCGGGTTTGAATCTCGGTGAGGCGCGCCAGATCTTCCCCTTGGGCTTCCAAGGTGGGATGCCCGACACTGGCCTGGCGATCGTCAGTTTCATGCTCTCCTTCGACGTGCGCCTGTTCGCCATCCTGGTCGCGATTGGAATCGTCAAGATCGGAGTTGTCCGATGCCGCATCGTCTCCCGACGGGCTCGGCTCGATCGCCTTGGCGATCAGGGTTTGGTCGGCCAGGTCCCGAGCCAGCAATGGCCGGAAAGGGATCACGGCCTCCCAGATTCTCTCCAATTCGTCAATCGCATTCTGTTGTTCGACGGTTGCCGGTGTGGCTTGGCGCGCACCAAGGTGGTCGGCGGCCGTAGACATTTTCTCGCCCGCGGCATCGGCCCATTGCCGCAGAAGTGCCGTTGCGTCTTCGAGCTCTTTCGCGTTTGGCGGTTGCGTGCCCGCGCCGGCGGGCTGTTGCGGTTTCAAATCGGACTCGATCTTGTCCTTAAGCGGCTCAATTTCGTCATGAAGTTCCTCCTGCGCTCGCTTCAATTCGGCGAAGGTGTCGGCCGTCGCCGTCTCCGGGAGAACTTTCGCCGATTCACGCAATGCCGTCTGAGCCTCGATCAGAAATTCGAGGAATTCGAGCAGGTTCGACTCCTGCCGCCGCTTCGAGCGATCGTGTTCGCGCCATTGGTCGGTGTAATACTTGATCCACAGCCGCACAAGCTCGATGTCGTGCCGCGCCCGCGCGTCGTCGGGCTGCAGCTCCAAGCTGCGGCGGAACGACACGACGGCCGACTTCAATTGATCGAAGATTTTCTCGCGGTTCTCCGGCGGCGCGTTTTCAGGGTGCTCGCCCGCAAGTTTGCGGGCCTCCTCCGCTTCCAACGTACCGAGGTTGAAATAGGCCGCGGCCGACAGCGGCTTGTCGCGAGAAAGGCCGGCCTCCAAGTAGAGCGTGCGCGCTTTTTCCACCTCTCCCTGCCGGTGAGAAGCGCAAGCCTCGTTGAACGCCGCAATCGCGGCCCGATCGGCGGCCTTGTCCTTGCCGAACTCTTCGGCCGCGGCGGCGAATTTGTCCCGCGCCGAAGCGAACTCGTCCTGCGAATACAGCCGTAATCCCTCGCGAAAGGCCGCTTCAGGCTCGTCGGCCGAAGCGAATGCCGCAAGGCAACAAACCAGCAAGAGCGCCGACAAAGAGACTGACCGGCCTGAGAAACCCGGATTCCGCGCCATCCCATCAGCCTGCGTTGATGGCGGCGCCATCCGGTAACGAGCGGTGCAAAGATCGGCCACTAGCGCGAAGAGCGCCAGTGCGAGGAATGGCTGAAAGCGTTCCGAGCGTCTGATGCGCTGCTGGTGCGCCCCATCGCCGCCGCGTCTCCCCTGGAGATGGTCGACGTAGAGTTCGCCAAGATCGTAAGCCCGTGTCCCCACCGGCACGTAAACGCCATTGGTTTTCAGCGCGATGTCTTTGAGGAGCGAACTGTCCAATTTGCTCCACACTTGTTGTCCCTCGTATTCCACGAAACTCGCGGAATCGGCGCCTTGCGGAACCCGCGCGCCCTGGTCGGCGTCGCCCAGGCCTACGGTGAAGATCGTGACATGCCGCTCGGCGGCCACGGCGGCCGCCTCCAGGGGATACGATTGCTGGTCGTCGCCGTCGGTAATCAAAAGCATCGCCTGGTCGCGTTCGGCCCTGGCCTGAAAAACTTCAAGCGCTTTTCGGAGCGCGTCGCCTATCGCGGTGCCGCCGCGCGGAGCGCTCGCTGGGTCGAGCTCGTCGAGCGAGCGACGGAACGCGTCATAATCGACCGTCAGCGGACATTTCACCACCGCCTGGCCCGCGAAGGCGATCAATCCGACGCGTTCGCCATTCAGTCGGTTGACGAGCGCCGCCACGTCGGCCTTTGCCCGTGCCAACCGGCTGGGTGGCACGTCGGAGGCGAGCATCGAGCGTGAGACGTCGATCAACACGTAGAGATCGCTGCCGCGTGGGACCACCTCCTCGTATTGTGTGCCGAATCGTGGTCCGGCAAGCGCCACCAGGCCGGCGATCAGGGCCACCTCCCGCAGCAGCGTTTTCATCCAGAACCGTAGCCGAGAATCAGCCGGCAGGATTCGCGACCCCATCGGCGAAGCCACGAAGGCAAGGGCGGCCCGTTGGCGGCGCCGGCGTCCGCCGAGCGCAAGCGCCAGCCATGCCACGCCCAGCGGCAAGATCAAATACAGCCATTCAGGATGTTGCCATTCCATGTTTACGGCAGTGATCGGAACCGGGTTTCCATCAAGATACCGACCGCCAGGACCAAGGCCAGGCCGGGCCCGGCGAACCACGAGAACAGCTCAGTATATTCCGAGAACTTCGTCTCCTCGACCTGGGTCTTCTCCAACTGGTCGATTTGTGTGTAAACCTGCGCGAGCCCTTCCGAATCGGCGGCGTGAAAGTACTTGCCGCCGGCCGTTTGAGCCATTTCGCGGAGCAGCTCTTCGTCGATGCGAAACTCGGCGGGCATGAGCACGCGGTTGCCAAACTCGTCTTCCTGGGGAAATGGGACGACCCCACTCGAACCGATACCGATCGTATAGAGCTTCACTCCCGATTCCTGCGCGATCTTGGCGGCTTCGCGCGGGTCGACGGCGCCGGCGTTGCTGTCGCCGTCGGTCAAAAGCACGATCACCTTGCTCTTCGCCTGGGCGCCGCGCAGCCGGTCGACCGCCAGCGCCACTCCGTCGCCGATCGCGGTGGCCAGCTCCTCCTGCAGCGATTCGGCATTGATCACCCGCCCTCGACTGTCGCGGACGGGCTTAGGCACTTCCAATCCCTCGACGATGTCGACCAGTGCACCATGATCCAAGGTCAGCGGGCACTTGCTGTCGGCAAACCCGCCAAATGCGATCAGACCGATCAGATCGTTGGAGCGGCCCGCCAGGCCGCTTTGGCGGGAACCCAGCACGAAATCGTTGATCACGTGTTTCACGGCGTCGAGCCGGTTCACGTCGCGCCCTTCCAATTGAAAGTCGAGCGCTTCCATCGACCCGGAGACGTCGAGCACGATTTCGATGGCAATTCCCAAGCCCGAAACTCGCGTTTCCGACTTGCCCGACTGGGGCCGCGCCAAAGCCGTGATCACCAGGCACAAACCAAGCCCGTAGGCGTATGGCAGCAAGTGCCGTACGCGTTGAGCGATGGTCACGGGCAGATCCCTGAATTCGGCCACGCTGGAGAAAATGGCGGCCGGCCGCCGCCGGCGTTGAAGTCGCCACCACGCCATGCCAAGGACCAGCGGCACGAGCAGCAACCAGAATGGCGAATAAAGCCGAAACGCTTCCATCCCGAATCACTCCCCCGCGACTCGCGCGGGCAGGGCGGCAGGGATTCGTCTCGTGAACATCGGGACCAGTTCCACGTCAATATATTCAACCACCGCCTGTGACCTTGCCCAAGCGGAGCGAGCCGAACGCGCCAGCGGCGCCGTAAGCTCGCGATCCTCGCACGACGTCTCCCATAAACGGCGAGCCCTCGCGCACCTTGAAAGCATACCGTACACGTAAGTGGCGCGCCAATTGTCCCTTACCAGTTCACCTGATGAAAACATTGACGCGGCCGCGCCGGCTCATCGCGCAGGACGGAATTCATTTCGTTTGATCGCCGATCACGTAGAACGGAATTCATTCCGTTTGGTCGCCGCGCGCAGGCGGTGTCGCGCCGCTCAGCATTCCCGGCGGTCGGTTGGCTTGCCCGGATGATTCATGGTCCAACACGAACCCGCAGCGCAAGCAAGTCCCAGCGTTGAACATACCTTGCTCGCGCTGCGACATCACCGGAGTGTCCTGCCGAATAACGGCGACTTCTCGCCCGCCGAAACGCCAGCACGCGGATTGAGGCATTTAAAACATAGGGGTAAACAACTGTCCGCACTGTCCGCATCGACCCCTTGCCGCTGGCAAGTGGTTGCTGAAAAACGTCTTGCGTCGATCCTGCCTGCGGACAGTCGTCCCCTTGGCAACTGTCCGCAACTGTCCGCACTGTCCGCATTGGCAGGAGGTTTGGGTAGATTGATTGCTTTGCGTTGATTTCCAATGGCTTCCGGGATGGTGCCGGCACGTTTTGCCAATGATATCATGCCGCCGGCTTGCCCGGTGGTCCGTGACGCTGGCCGCTACAATGCGAGTCGCCTTCCTCCATTGTCCTGCCCGCCTGGTTCCCCGTTGCCGAAGGCAGCGGGGAGCCAAGCGGCGTAGTCGCGGCACTCTGTAACGGGGCCCGCCAGGCTGCTCGCCAAAGGCTCGCCGCCCTTCTCCGCCACGACGTGCCGAAGCTCCGCTGTTGCAGGATGGTAATCCCTGAGCTGAGTGCCGACGTCGCGTTTCGCCACTGACATCATGCCGCCGGCCTGCCCGGTGGTCTGTGACGCTGGCCGCTACAACGCGAGTCGCCTTCCTCTTTGTCCTGCCGCCTGGCTCCCCGTTGCCGAAGGCAGCGGGGAGGGAGCATGGCGGCGGGAAGTCTGCCCGATTCTTGAGCACACCTCATTGGCCGAGATCGTCTCCTTGAACAGGCAATTTTGTATATAATTACATAGCCTGAAAACATGTTTTCTATCGAAGTTTTTGAGTGATTTTATTCCCGCCTGGCATTGCCGGATCGGTCGGCTCTCGCACCAATGTGCCGGTGTATTTGGCTGGCCACTGCGCGGAAACAATGCACGTTCTGGCCATGAGAACGAGGAAGTGATCCACGCCCCTCATCCTTCATCCCCTGCCCCCTGTGCCCCCTTCCCACTCTGAGCCGTTTTTTTGTTTTCTATGATGATTTCCGCGGCTTTTTGTCGCGACTGGGCCACATCCACGTACGAACTTTGCCGCTCCAATTGCGCATCTTTGTCGCTTTTCATTACTCATTTTGCGTCTGTCGCCGAGTCAACTCATTTCCCTTCCCACCAGTTCCGCGTTCCCCGCTCCACGTTCGCCCTCGTCCGATTCGTGCAATTAGTGTGATTCGTGGATCGTCCGCCGTCTCTCCGCGTCCCCTCTTTGCCTGAGGCGTTTTTTCGTTTTATATGGCAATTCCTGCGGCTTTTTGTCCCGGCGGCTCTCGCCCGCGGCCACTCAAGATCGCGACGTCGAGCGGCTGGTCTCGGAGCGGCATCTTTGGATGCACTTGCCCCTCATCCTTCATCCTCCGTTGTACAGCACATCTGGCTTGGCCATGCAAACGTCCAGCACCCGCGGATAGCGGCGTTATCCGGGCTGGCGATCCATTTTGCAAACCGTTGAAACCATGCGACTTAGCACCCAATGATCCAGCCAGAATTCGCGGCCTGCACGACGCCCGAGTCGAAGAGCGCGGATCTCAGAAAACTTTTTTGGTCGATTTTTACCAGTCTTCTGGGTGGAAAGTACGCCTCGATCACCCTGCTACCAGGTCGGCGCCGGACCCAGAAGCGATCTTGGCCGCGTGGGTCACTATGCGACAGCAACAGCAGCAGATCGGGCTCGCGGAACTTGCCCGGCCGAATTCGCATTCGCAGTTGCGCGGATAGTACATTACCGCCGCGAGTCTCGAAATAATTGAAGAAGACGAGCAACAGGAACTTCAGCAGTAACTGATGTTTTTTCGTAGGCGTGGAGAGCACTTCCACAAACCCATCGGTGAACTCGACCAGCCGGCTGCGGTGGTCTGTGACGACGAGGTATGCTTCGTCGCTCTATTTCCCTTGGCGCGAAAGGATCTCCTCGAGCACATCCTTTTATTCTTGGGTCAGCGAACGCTCGGTCGCACTGTGCGCTTCAGTTCCTATGCCGTCGCTTGCGGAAAAAGGGGCGGGTGGATTTGAACGCGGACCGCCTCCCTCCAAGCCTAGCGGGCCCAACTCCATCGGGCAACGCCCGCGCGGCTGCGGCCGAGATGCCGCAATGACGACGATGCGGAGGGCGTGACATATCGCTGCTTCACAGGGCCTGGCGGCGGCGTTATCATACTTGGACACTTCCGAGTGTGCTGGGACAACGATCAGGTCTGGCCAAGTGAAGCTCTCCCTGGAACAGTTCACCCACGACTTGGTGGCTTGTGGTCTTTTGACTGCAAGTGAGCTTGAGCCGTTCAAATCGTCACTGCCCGACGACAAGCCGCGCGGCGACGCCAGCGGACTGGCTAAGAAGCTGGTCTCGGCGGGCAAGCTGACGAAGTACCAGGCGGCCAACGCCGTGCAAGGCAAGGCCAAGAACCTGGTGTTTGGCGAGTACGTGGTGTTGGCCACGATCGGCGCGGGCGGAATGGGTCAGGTCTACAAGGCCGAGCACCGCCGAATGAAGCGCATCGTAGCGCTCAAAATCCTGCCGCCGGCCGCCGTCAAGTCGCCCGAGGCCGTTAAACGCTTTCAGCAAGAAGTCCACGCCGCGGCCCGCCTGGATCATCCGAACATTGTTACGGCCTACGACGCCGGCGAAGGACACGGCGTGCATTTTCTGGCGATGCAGTATGTCGATGGCCGCGATCTGGCTTCGTTGATCGCCGAGCGCGGTCCGCTGCCGGCGTCGAAGGTCGTGAACTATATTCTGCAGGCGGCACGTGGACTCGCTTACGCGCACGGCAAGGGGGTCATTCACCGCGACGTCAAACCTGCCAATTTACTGCTGAATCATGAAGGGACAATCAAGATCCTCGACATGGGAATCGCCCGGCTCGATGGCGCACCGGGGCCCAAGTCGGCGGGCAAAGAGCCTATGACGGTCGCCGGTGAATGGATTGGCACGGCCGATTTTATGTCTCCTGAGCAGGCAGACGACGCGCATCAGGTCGATGCGCGGGCCGACGTGTACAGTCTGGGCTGCACGCTTTATTTTCTTCTGACGGGCGAGGGACCGTACGCCGGATCGACCTTCATCCAGAAGGTGATGGCTCACCGAGAGCAGCCCGTCCCTTTGCTGACTTGCAAACGGCGCGACGTCCCGGCTGCCCTCGACCGCGTCTTTGCCCGCATGGTGGCCAAGCACCCAGCCGAACGCTTTCAAACCATGCAAGACGTGATCGGGGCGCTGGAGCCCTTCGAGGCGATCGCGGCGGGAACCGTCAATGCTGCCTGGTCGGCGCCGGTAAGCGCAGTCACCGACGTCTTGCCGTCGGTGATGGCGTCGTCACCCGGCGAGACGGAAGCCGCATCGAGCCAGGCCGCGGCCACGTTGCTCCGCCACGCGGTGGTGCGCAAAACATGGATCGCGACAGCCAAGGTCATGGGGGCTCTCTTTGCCACGATCATCGCGCCGATCTTAGTGACCTTTATTCTGAAGTATCTGGAAAAACCCGCGGCGGATGCGCCCCCAGCGGTACGAGCCAATGGCGGCGGCGCGCCGCTCCCGAATGAAAAGCCGCTGGAACGATCCGAGATCAGCAAGCAGGACGAGCCAGTGACGCTCGCGACTCCACCGAATGTCCTGGCGGCTCAGCCGGTCGACTTGTTGAAGTCGGTCGATATATCGCGCGACGCTTTGTCGGGCACATGGGCGATCCGCGATGGTGCTCTGCAGCTGCCAACCACCGATCGCGTCCACTTTTCGCAAATTCGCTTACCCGCCATTCCATTCAGTGAATACGACCTGAGCCTCTCCGTTCGCCGTCTGCAGGGAGCTACGAACGCTAAAGGGGGCGTCTGGCTGGCGATCGTGGTTGATGATCGTTACCAGGCCGCCGTGCTGATGGATTCCGATTCAAAAGAACTTCGTCTTTGGGGATTGGGTCTGATTGATGGCAAATCGGTGGGCACGAATGGCACGGCGATCAAAGTCAAGCCGATGTTCACGACCAAGGTAAGTCAAGTATTGGTAAAGGTGCGTCGCGGCGGCGTCAACGTGACGTGCAACGGCACGCACATCCTCGATTGGCACGGCAACGGCGAACAATTGACTTTACCCAGCGACACTGGGATACAAGGTCGGCCCGCGCTGTACCTGGCGGCGCGTGCCGAGTTCAGCTTCGACGAAATTAGAATCACGCCGGGCGGCGCTGGTTGGACTCCCCTCTTCAACGACCGTGATCTGAAGGGATGGACCGGAGCCGATCTCAATGCCTGGCAGGCGGATGCAAGGAACAGCGAACTTGCGGGGACGGCGACTCGCGCCAATTGGCTCTTTACGGAACACGATTACCGCGACTTCCGCCTGAGGCTGGAGTTTCAGATGGCGGCCAGCAGTAACTCCGGAATCGCCGTGCGTGGGTCGCCGAACGATCAGGAATCAGAGAATCTGCAGATAGAGTTGTGCAATGACCTGACCGTATCGGGCAACATCCCCACAGGCGGCGTGCGCAATGCCGCATTCGAGGGCAAGCATGGCACCCTCCCGCCATTAACGCAGGCGAACCTGAAACCGCTGGGTAATTGGAACGAATTCGAGGCCGAAATCATCGGGACTCGGCTGCGCGTCTGGATTAACGGAGCGCGCCTGGTCGACTCCGACCTGAAAAAGGCCGCCGACAGTAAGGGTGCTGTGCCGGCGTTGAAGCGCGCAAAGGGCCGAATCGGACTGCAAATCTCCAAGGGGCACGTCCGCTTCCGCAACATCGTGATTCACGAATCAAAGCATTAGTTCGACGTCCTCCGGCGGCGCAATCGCGGGGATCCGCTGCCTGGAACCAATCTCTTCCTACGGTGGACTGGACGGGCTGTGCAAGCTCAGGCCGGCTGGACTCCCGCGCCAACAGCGATCTGATCTCGATCTGGTTTCACAAACTCCCGTGCCCGCAAAATCGCCTCGTCGACCTGACCTTCTCCCGGTTGCTGTCCCGCGTACTTGACCAGGTCGGCGGCTTGAAGGAACTCCGCGAGCCGCGCCGAGCGCGCCGCCGGGAACGTGTCGGATGAGCGTACGTCGCGCAGGAACTCTTCGGTCGTTTGTTCCGGCGCCCGGATGCCCGTCGTGCCTTCGATATATTGGCGGACAATTCCCGTAAGCCGCAAGTAGAACTCCTTGAACGCCCCGCGGGACGGAAGGTCCTCGGCCAAAAGTGCCGCCAGCGCCGCATGGGCGATTTCCTCCGCGGTTCGAACGCGCGGCTCGGTCTGCCGTCGCTTCCGTCGGCGCCACACCCAAATCGCAAGCGCTGCTACAACCACGGCCGCCGCGGCGATGGCCGGCCAGGGCGGCAGCGGTGGCCGCGGTAAGGCCTGGGGAGGTTGCATCCTTTCAAGGTCGGCGAGGCTGGGCGCCGCGTCGCCTAGTTCCGACGTGACATTCACCTCGATCGGTTCCGTCTCGAGCAGTGCCGGCCGCCCGTCGCCTTCAGTGCCCGGCCGTTTGTCGATAAACTCGATCGACACCGAGCGGATCAGGTGCTTACCGGCGTGGGCGGGCTCCAACTGGTACCGAAAACGGCGCACGTTCCGCTCGCCGGCCTCGAGCGGCTTCTCGTTGTAGTCGCGAATCAAGAAGTCGCCCACGGCCTGACCGAACGCCGGCGGTTTGATCTCGACGCCGGAGGGCGACTCGACCGCGACTTCCATCTCGACGAGATCCGAAAGCCTTGGCTCGCGAGGACTCACGCTCACAAATAGCTTGACCGGCCCCTTCTCGGCGGTGCGCTCAATGGCCACCTCGCCGTTCGGCCGGGGGCCGGCCTGATCGCCGCCGAACGGCCCGCAGCCCGCCAGCGCCAACGCGGCGCAATTGGCCAGGATCATGGTGCGCGCAAAAGCGCTCATCGCCGCCGCTCCCGCATGCGAAAAAACCTCTGCAAGCTGACGGCGTAGGGCTGGTCGGTGCTGACCGCGAGCCGATCGACGTTTGCCCGCCGTAGCCATTCGCCGAGGCGCCGTTCCCGCTCTTGAGCCGCCGCGGCGAACAGGGCCCGCACGCGCGGCTGGCGGGTATCGAGCTCCAGCAATTCATCGGTTTCAGCATCGCGCAGCGAGAGAAAACCGACGTCGGGCATGGTCTGTTCGCGCGGATCGCCCAGCGTCACTGCCACGCAATCGTGCCGTTGGTTGGCGATGGCGAGTGCCCGCGAACAATCGGGCCCGAGGAAATCGCTCAACAGGAACACGACGCACCGGCGGCGCTGCACCCGCCCCAGGAAGTCGAGCGCTTTGGAGATGTCGGTCTGCGCCTTGATCGGTTCGCAGGCCAGCAGCTCGCGAATCAAGCGCAGCACGTTGGCTCGTCCCTTGCGGGGCGGGAAGAATTTGATCACATCGTCGGCGAAGAAAAGCAGGCCAACTTTATCGTGGTTCTTGAGCGCCGTGAACATCAAGACCGCCGCCACTTCAACCGCGGTCTCCAGCTTGCTCAGGCGGAGCGAGCCGAACGCGCCCGAGGCCGAAATGTCGACCGCCAACAGTACCGTGAGCTCGCGCTCCTCGCAGAACGTTTTCACGTAAGGCGAACCTGTTCGCGCCGTGACGTTCCAATCGATGCTGCGGATTTCATCGCCGGGCACGTATTCTCGGACCGCGTCGAACTCCATGCCGCGTCCCTTGAAGACGCTGAGGTACTCCCCCGCCAAGAGATCGTTGACCTGCCGCCGCGCGACGATCTGGATGCGTCGCACCTCCTTCAAAACGTCTTCGAGCTGTCGAGCCGGCATGGCGTTGACTTACGGCACCGGGACCGATTCCAGCACTTTTCGGACGACGTCGTCGGACGTGGTCTCCTCGGCCTCGGCTTCGAAAGTCAGGATCACGCGGTGCCGCAAGACGTCGTGCGCTATGTCTTTCACGTCTTGCGGTGTGACGTACCCGCGGCCCGCCAGGAACGCGTTGGCGCGGGCCGCCAGGCATAAGTTGATCGAAGCCCGCGGCGAAGCGCCGTACTCGATGAGCGGTTTCAGCTCCTCGAGCCGATATTGCTCGGGGTGCCGCGTCGCCGAGACGACGTCCAGCACGTAGTCTTTGACCTTGTCGTCCAT